>Ga0316192_10003271_pt1 | contig 11841 bp, 10 predicted proteins | sample MerIslwburrow_MG_FD_204931 | JGI IMG/M metagenome (GOLD analysis project Ga0316192, IMG submission 204931) | Coastal sediment microbial communities from Maine, United States - Merrow Island worm burrow | ecosystem: Environmental > Aquatic > Marine > Coastal > Sediment | place: USA: Maine...
ATAATCTGGCATCCAGATACTTTGTTTTAGACTGGCTCTGCGTGAATCGATTAGATTTGAGATATTTCCTAATTTGTTTTCGGCAATCGTTATCTCAGTTTGAATATTTTGTACACTTTCTAAGTATGAATACAAGTCGTTTTGGGAAGTTTGCAGATCGGAAAGTAAACTCATAATTTCCATTTTTATATCGCCCGACTTTTCAGTCTTGCTTTTATTGGCAGCTGTGTGTTTTTCAGAAGTATCAATTGAATCTATTGTCAATTGCCAAATATTGCTCATTAGCGAAGCCACCGAATCTTTATTTTGGCCAATCTTCTTGTAATTCTGTATAGTTGTTTTCCATTGCGTGATTCGCTGATTAAGGAGTGACAATTCCCTATCTTCTTTATCCAAATCATCCAATCGATATATATTAAGTGTATCAATCAGTACAGAATCTTTTTTATCTAAAATAGCTAAAACATCTTCCAGCCCGGGTAAAATATTATCTAGCTTTTCATGGTTATCGACAATAAGTCGAATGTCTTTCATTAAATCCATCGAGTTCTTTCCAAAGTCAGGTATTTGAACCATCTCTAGTGGCCTAATCTCAGTTTTGAGAGAATCTGATTGAGAAAATCCAATTAAGGGTAAATGGAAAGTGACTAAAACGAATACAATAGTTCTGAGAAATATATATCGATTTTCGTTCATTTATTTTGCCTTTATTTTGTTCACCCTGAATGTGAAAAATTGCAAGTAATACGAATGCCCAATTCAGTAACTTTTATTAATTTCTATTTAATATTATTGGTTGTCCAGCCAGGTATTTATTTTGTCTTTTTAGTGAAAATATGTTGCGTATATTATGTAGATAGTTACTCCACATACGACGATTTCCTTCTTGTGACTTGTTTCTTACAATTTATTTTCAATCAATAAAACTTAGTATTTCATTGCTTTGTTGAATCCAAATTATTTTAATACATTATATGGCTTTCTGTCCGGGAATCTTCTCTGTTTCTTTCTGATCAGCTGAATTGATCCATGCTATAAATAATTTGTAGCCAATGGACATAACAATGGCTCCGGTAAAAAGCCCGATAAATCCAGCAAATACAAACCCTCCAATGACACCGATGAATATCACCAACATAGGAACTGGTGCTCCTTTGCCCAGTAATATGGGCTTCAGGACATTATCCGATATACCTCCAAGGAAGAGGTAGATTGTCCATAACACCGCTGGCATGGTATCCATCTCTGAAAACATGTATGCTACTACAGGTATCACGATCAAGGTTGGTGGTAATTGAAGAATGGCGAAGATGAGCACAAGCAGTGTCCATAGTCCTGCGAATGGAATACCGGCAAGCAGGAAGCCAATCCCGATCAAAAAGGCTTGGATGAAAGCAACACCCATAACTCCTTTTACTACATTTCCGATGGTCATTTTTGCAACATCAGCAAATTCATCACCTTTGGCACCGACCGCTTTCCTGAAAAATTTACGCACTGACTCACCAGTTTCGCTGACGACCAACAAAACCCCGGCGATGATCACCGCTCCAATGAGTTGAAACATACCCGAAGTGGCCCCTAGTATCCCCTTTGCCACCTTGCTTCCGATATCTGCCAATTGTTCTTTGTATTTGACAACAAAATTTTCAAGATCAAAAGAGCCTGACGACCATACACCATAGATTTTCTCTCCAATGACAGGCCATGATTTTACCTTTTCTGAAGGTGGAGGGATGGTAAGCGTGCCGGCCTGGTAACTTGCCCTGATTTCTTTTACGCCATCAATAATAGAATCCAGGAATAAGAAGCTGGGAATAATGATGATTGCCAGACTTGTCAACACGATGATAGTTGAAGCAAGTTTAGGCTTTCCGCCAAGCCTTTTGGAAAGCGCATTATGGAGTGGCATTAATGCAATTCCGAGTATCAGGCCCCACAGCATAATGTGCACAAAAGGAGCCATAATCAATAGACACCATACGATAATCAGTATGAGTAACATCATCCGGATCATGGTGTCATATATCGAATTGTTTGGATTATTATTTTTCATTTTATAAATATTATATGTTAGTGATCATTTTTTTGACTTTGACCCTCCAAAAGAAAATGGAATGGAGATTTATTAATTTCTTTAGCATCGTTTCATTTTAATCATGATTTCAATTGATATCACTACATAATGATTTAAACTTCCACCTTTTAAATAGAATCAATATCCTTGCCCAACTCGATTAAAAACTCATAGCCTTTTTATACCCAGGTTTTCCATATCAAAAACTCTGCTTTTCTAAAAGTTAAATCCAAAATTTACCGTAGGCCCATAAATTTTCATGTAGTAATGGAAATAATCAGTACCGCTCCCACTTTCATAATCCATATACAGAAGCCTGTATCCTGCTTTCATATGGAATAATTTTGAAAATTGATAACCCAGGTACCCTTGAATCTGCCCGCTAAAGCTAGAACCCAGAACTGCACCTCCAGCATCAGCTCTAAAAAGGTATAGCCATTTGTCTTTAATATCACCTTTTACCCTTAACACTATATAAGGATCAACCCACGTTTTTGAAATACCAGCGCTTAAGGGTGTACTTACTCCACCTATTTCTTTTCGATTGATATTGAGGTCTGATTGCACATTGTTTAATCTGCCACCAAAACCAATTTCCAAATGAGATGCCATCCTATATAAACCGGCAAATTCCAATGCCCATTGCTTGGCATCAGCTTTTCCAGATTCAATGATGGTTGTTGGGGTGATGTCTTGAGAAAGTGACATGTATAGCAAATCGCTTGTTATTGCCCATTTGTCAGTATTGGCTTCCATGTAAAGCATGGTTCCGAATTGTAGCTTACTAAAAATGTCCCCTGGTGAAGCATCCACATTTACCGCTGGCAAACGCCTGAGGCCGATCTCTCCGGACATATATGGAAACATGATATAGGGTTCGGCAAGGAAATGCCATTTCTTTTCTATCTCACTTGACTGTGCTGAAACTGTATTTCCGTTGAAGCAAATGAGCAAGGAAAAGCCTACCAATATTGCAAAAAATTGGCTTTTAAAATTTATCATTTTCTTATGTTAGTATTTCGATCAAATTCAGGAATAAAGATAGAGGTTCAACTAATGGTTGTAAATAGTACTTTGGTTCTATACTTTAGAAAGTAAGTCACTTAGTTGTTAGAATACAGACTTATTTTGGAGCCTGTCACAGACTTTTTTTTTGTAATCAATATGATTCTATATTTTTCGGAAACAACTACAATAATGGTGTAACCATACTTGATGTTTCATATGATTTTATTCTTTAGCATCATTATTCTTGTGTCTATTCTGCAGGTTTACCAAGTCCTATTGGAATTTTTATATAAAAGTAGATCGAAGAGTTTTTAACCGTTAGATCAGGGACATTACTTGTATTCACCAATCCGTAGTAGTAATTAATACCAACTGCCATACTCTTTGTTTCTTTTTTAAGTTTATAGCCAACTCCTCCAAGAAGTCCCATATCAATACGTTTGTATTCATCTTGTACATCTTGTGTATAAGAAAGATCCCCATCATTCTGTGTTGTTTTAAAAATATCCTTTGATTGATGAGTAAGTCCGAGTTGTGGTCCTGCTTCAATATACCATCGGTTATTAAAGCGCTGTTGAAAAAGTATAGGCACGTAAAAAACAGGTATTTTTTTTGTTAGTATCCCATCCTCGAAAACTGAATCAAAATCTTCATCTCCTATTGGATAGGTGGGCATTCCTGTTGCTCCTACATTAGATTTTACATGTACTCCTGTACTGAGGTAGGAATTTTTTTTCATGAGAATATGAAAATAAAATCCCAAATCGAAGTTGTTCATTCCCTCGGAACCGCTTATGGTATTTATATAAGAACGGTTCATGCCTCCTGAAAGTCCGAATTCTATCTTCTCAGAATTGAGTGCCTCGCCAAATACCAATGATATCAGCACCTGGGCTTTAAGTATTGTGGTAAATAGCAGAAAGAATGAGAGCAGAACTAGTTTAAAAAGTAATTTCATATGATTTTTTGATGTTATTTATTTTTACTTTGGTAATCGCATCTGTTTGGGATCGACCTTATCGGTCCAAGTGGCTCCAGAATTTTTCCAACCATTTACCATTCTGAAACCATTGAAAACACTATTAGGATCTTTAACCTTATCACCTTCGAAACCATCAGTGATGTTATACACATTTGTAAATCCGGCAGCAGCAAGCTGATTCACAGCCATGGCGCTGCGCCCACCTGATCGACAGGTAACCAGGATAATATCATCCGGCTGGAAAACATCCTTAATGTGGCTCATGAAATCTGTATTGGGCTTCATGGAAAAATGCCCCTTTTCTTCATCCCAAATATAGGTTTGAAAAAGTAAGGGTATATTCCAGGCTATAGCAGCATGGCCTATAAACATATATTCTTCCGGGGTTCGTACATCCAGAATTTTCACTTTTTCAGGATTTCCCATCCACTTCTCATAAGCTTCCTTTGCAGTTACATAAAGCCCCAGTGTTGTCTGCTTCGCTTTGGGCAACTCCACATTGGTAGTTTGCCCATGGGTAATGTTTAAGGTTGTCAAACTTACAAATGATATTAGTCCTATTTTTAAACAGTTGAATGATTTGTACATCTTTATCGTGTTGACATTATTATCAGATCAACTAATGTCCTTAATAAAATGAAGCCCTTGCAATAATCCAAGAGCTTCACTTTTTTGCCTTTTTTTTCCAAAGCTATCCCATCCGTTGTCCGGATTGCAGCGGGTCAGCTGCTTGAGGAAGTTTTGCAGTCGTCCTTTTCTTCCATTCATCTTCCAATAATTCTCTGGCAGCTTGCTCCAGGAATTCTGGTCCAGCCCATTCGTTTACATCAAAATCATTTTTAATGTAACCGTGGCTAAGCATAAAATCCTTACCAATATCAACCGAAACCAAGTTTTGAGGCGATAGGTTTGGCACCATGTCAACGCGACGAATTCCATCGTAAGTGTCTTCAACATCACGGTAAAAAGTTTGTTTGTCTAGAATAGCAGCTGCTGCAGCTTTATGTTCATTTGCCCAGCGTCCAACCTTAATCATACCCTTCAAAAAAGCTACGGCTAACTCAGGATGCTGCTTGGCCATCTCAACAGTGCAGGTAATTGCTGCAGGAATATTTGCTACTTGCAAAGTCCAGTCGGGATATCTACCTAGGTCTTCAATAGACTTAAATTTACCAGTTGTTTCTGAAAGCACGCTTAGTACTCTACTTTGACTGTACATGGCATCAATTACGCCATTTTCCAATGCTGTTTCCAAAGGGCGGAAGGCAAGATCATGTTTATGATCGCGTTTCAGCCAAAGTTCTGATGGGTTCTCCATTGGTGGTCCCATCATTTCAGGTACGTCGTACCAATCATCGGCATATGGGAATTCAACGATTTCAACATCATCACGTGTCATACCATTCATTCGCAACATCAATTCAATACCTTGTTCTTCCTGAATACCCCACCAGTCGGTTTTAATTTTATTCTGACTACGTGACAGACCAATTTTCTTGCCCTTAAGTTCCTTCATAGTGTATATATCGTCGCGAGATCGGACCATCATTACACCACCTTCTGTTGGTACGTGTGTAACTCCAAGAAGAACTGTTCTGCGGATATCAGCATTTACATGGATAGGTGGAAACAAGCCGCCAAAACGGATGATGTTATCCATGTTATGAATGTAGTGAGGATACCAGTCGTTCTCTTCACGGGCGCGAAGATAAAGGTACTGAACATCCATCTTCTTATAAATTTCCTTGGTCCAACCTAATTCCTGATCCACATTACTAGCCGATATCAGTGGACAATTAGTGTAATATACTTCATTCCAGTCTAAAGGAACTGTCTTAAGTTTGCCTTTGCTTTTTGCATCAGCAATGATTTCGTCCATGTTTGGGGCAGTTCTTTTCACTTCGTTTGCCATAATTTTTTATCTTTAGTTTATTGTATTTGTTAGAATGATCCTAGCTGATACCAGCATATGTATTTTGATTATCTGCTTTGTCTGTAACTTTATCTAGTTTTTTTTACTTGTAGCGTCAGCAGAATTTTTACTGCCTTCGTCCTGGCCAGATGTAGTTGTGTCGGAATCTTCCTTTTCTTTTATTTGGTTTTTTAAAAATTCTTCATAAAGATCAGTCTTTCCACATGCACAAGACGGGCCTTCACTTTTTTTTGTTTTCTCTGCCATGATATTTCGTTTTTAGTTACTGAATCAAATTTGAGTGATCTGTTAAATTTTTATTTAAACATCTTATCCATTCATATTTATTACTTGGTATTGGGCTGATTATATTTTATGATATCGATCAATGCTTCCCCATCCACGGGCTTTCTCAGGCATGACCGTACACTATATTTCCTGCACATTTCGCGATTTTGCGCGTCGTCAAAGGCAGTCACAACGATCACTGGAATATTTATGCGTTCTTCACTAAGTTTTTTAAGCAGATCGCCGCCCATCATCCCAGGTAAGTTCAGGTCCAGCACAAGAATATCCTCCAATCCCGGATGACATTCTGCAAGAAAGTTAGTCGCACTTTCGAAGGACCTGAATTCCATTCCAGCTGATTTTAGGAACAGTTCAAATCCCCGAACTATCGACTTATCATCTTCTATTATATATATCATGTTTGCCTAATTGTCCATTTCTTGGATTGAGGATACAAACAAATCCATGAATAAAGATATCTATTCGACTTGTTCTTGTAAATAGTACTTTAGTTCTATACAGGGTTTGAAAGGTATGTTAAAATTGGATGTAGCAATCGATCCATTCATAAAATATGCTGCTGCTGAAATAGTTGACTCAAGGAAAGTATTGATGAGGTCAAAAATGCCGCCCAAATGATATTAAATCAAATAATTAGAACTGGAGCTTATGAACTAGCTGTAAATTATTTCGGGGACAATGCTATCCGGAATCAGGTATGGTGAGCGCAATTCAAAGCCTTTTTTGCATGCGCGCCATTCATCGAAATAGAAAAAATCATTAATCAACAAAATTGGATTCATCCGTATCTTCAAACAAGATTTCCAAACGGGCAGCGTTTTTTATTTCGTCGATTCTTCCGACTTTGATATTTTTTATTTCCGAAATTCCGTATCGCGCATTCAAATCTTCGGTAAGTTCACTTCTTCGTGCCGGATGAATTAGTTCCAGGTTTTTGTAAACAAGTACTTTGGTTGTGAATTTGTTACGGAATAAAAAGTATTCTGAAGCACCCACCAATAATAGAATAATCCCATCTGTGATCAGGATCCTATAAAACTCAATTTCGGGTGGGGCCAAATGGTTTTTTGCTGCAATGCCTGCGCATATAAACATATAGGTCATTTCCCTGGGTGAAATCGAAGTTGTACGGTACCTCATCAAACTGAATATGGCAAAGATCCCCAGGGCCAATCCAAAGCTGATTTCAACCCGTAAAATAAGGATACATAATAAAGAAATCATCGTTGCTAAAAGGATGTAGGTAAAGACGAACTCATTTTGTCCTTTGCCAGGATAATAAAAAAATCGCGCAAGAATAAAGACAATACTGATCGAGTAGCAAAATTTTAGAAAAGTTGGGATAAATAGTTCCATAATTGTTTATAACACCATATTGAAAATATTGCTTTAAAACAAGCCTGAACGACAATCAATAAATGTATGAATTATTCAACTAATGGTAAATAGTACTTTAGTTCTAAACAGGGAGAATGGAGTCGATAGAAATTGAGTTAAGAACTTTATTTTGATTAAAAAATACACGTCACTGCGAGAATACGGAATGTAATGGAGTTTTCGTGGCAGTCTCTCTCTACATTTAAGAGATTGCCGCAAAATTTTTAAATAAAATTTTTCGCAATGACGGATAGTATTGAATTAAGTGCAAAAACAAAGATTATTAATCGAACTAAAATGGAAATTTAAGCAGGGCTAGTTGTTAGGATTGGGAAATTCCAGCTTTGTCAGCAATCCGGATAATTTCAGGAACTGATTTCACGCCCAGTTTCTCACAGATGCTATGCCTGTGTAGCTTTACAGTATGTTCAGCAATATTGAGCTCACCGGCAATTTGTTTATTCAACATTCCTGTAATCACCAGGGATAATATTTGAGTTTCCCTTGGCGTAAGGGCATCCATGAGCAATTGATATTTTTTATTTTCTTCCTTTTTGGTTTTTAATTTTTGGCTCAATTCCAGAGCCTCGGATATGGATTGAAGAAGTGATTCATCATCAAATGGCTTTTCAAGGAAATTAACTGCGCCTTTTTTGAGGGCAACTACGCTCATTGGGATAGTTCCTTGTCCGGTGATAAAAATAATAGGAAGATATGAGTTCATGTGAAGGAGCTCATTTTGAAGTTCAAGTCCACTTTTGCCATCCATTTGCACATCAAGAATAAGGCACCCCGTTCCATCATGGGCTTCCCTGGCAAGGTATTCCTCCGAGCTTGCCATTGGCTCAACCTGATAACCAGATGCCGTCAGAAAAAGAGAAAGTGATCTTCTGACAGCATGATTATCATCAATGATAAAAACTATTTCTGTATTACAATTCTTCATTATAACGGTGCAATTTAAATGAGAATTCAGCGCCTCCGTCAGGGAGGTTCTCCGCCCATATCGTTCCCTGATGTGTTTCTACAATTGATCGGCTTACTGCCAAACCAATTCCCAAGCCTTTTGCTCTTGAAGTCACAAAAGGCTTAAATAATGTTTCTTTCAATGAATTATCAAATCCGGACCCGGAATCACGAATAGAAACGGTTACAAATCCATCATCATGCTGTTGCCCTATTTCTATTTTATTATTTTCCAGACTATTGTTTTCCATTGAATTCTCGGCATTGAACAGCAGATTCAACAATACCTGCTGCAATTGAATTTTATCACCAAATACATACACTGGCTGATTCTGAAGCTTCAGATGGATTTGAATATGGTTGGCAATTGCTTCAGAATTAAACAACTTCTCTGTTTCCTGAATCAGTCTATTAAGATCTACTTTTTCCTTTTCTCTGTCCTCCAATTTCATTAAACTTCTGACACTACTGATCAGACTGCCTGCCCGCTTATCATCTTCAATGATATTATTAAATATTTCTGAAGCCTGTTTATCATCAAGTTTGCCGGTTTCAAGAAAGCGCTTACCCGCCTGGGCATTGTATAAGATGGCCGTTAAAGGCTGATTGAGCTCATGGGAAAGCGAAGCCGTTAACTCCGACATGCGCGACAGCCTATCTTCACGCACCAACTCGCGGTAAAGCTGTTCATTTTCGGCATGTTGCCTGGCCACAGCTTTTTGCCTTTTATTCAGGTTAATTAAAAACAAAATGAGCAAAGTCTGACCGATCAAAAATAGTAATCCGCCAAAAAGGTACCATTTGTATTCTAAAAAGAAATTCTCTTCCTCATTATAAATTATGCTATCTAAAGGTATTACTTTTGAATCAAGAAGATCCCATTTTTTGAGCTCTCTCCAGTCATACATGTGCTTATTAAAACTATCTTCATCAACCTTAATCTCATTTATAGCCCTGCCGTTTAGCACCTCTTCAGCAATTTTTACAGTTTGTTTACCCACCTCGATAAAACTATACACATAACCACCGATGGCACCTCCTTCAATAAAATCATCTGAGAGCGTGAATATAGGTGCTTTGCAATGCGTCGAAATGATATGAACTACCATCGTGGTTGAATATGGAATTCGTGATATGCCTTCAATGTAAGAAGGGATCAAGACTACACTATTTTCCGGGATATTTCTAACTGCCACAAGGGTGGAGTCTAGTGTGATACCGGTTAAAAACTTAATGCTATGCGTTTCCTTGAATGCCTCGGTAGCTTCACGGGTCTGATTCATAAAATACTTGTCTGCAGGAGAGTTGCCACAGATAACGTAAACGTTTTTGTAATCGGGAAAAAGTTCAAATGCCGTTTTTAGGGTTTTGCGGTAATTTGTCTTTATATTAATATGTAAGACATTTTCCTCCGTAGAAGATGGATCAACAGCATTTGTTGGGATATTACTTTCGATATCTATATTAACTGTCGGGCAATATTGCATAAGATTTAGACCATAATTTTTTAATACCGGATAGGCTCCTGGGCCAAAAGTGATCAACATGTCTATTTCGACAGCTTCGTATTTTTCGTTGTACAGGGCTATTATATTTTTGATATAACCTTCGTCTGAAAATCTACTAAGATTCATGTATTCAACAATCAAATTGTATGGTTGATGTGGCGTTTTTGAAAATTGCTCATTTAATCCATCAAGGAATCCTCGATAGGCTGGTAAATTGACATCCAGAGCGAAAAACACTACAATAGTCTTCACCTTTTCAATGGAGAATGCCTGCCTGGGAATAGTGAATGCAAAAAAAAATAAAAGTAAAAAATAATTGATTCTCTTCATGCTTAAATAATATACTTCATTTGTTAATAGCATTTCATTCAGTAGCAAAGATAATAAATGATTACATTTTGACCCATACTATTTTCTTTAGCAGATATGAGGTTTTGGACTTGCAATAAAATATAGGACAAATAGTTAAGCTGCATTTTTATATTTTAACAATAATTTCTCAAATAATCTAGGAGATAAGTATCCCAATGCTGAATGTCTTCTCTTTCTGTTATACCAGATTTCAATGTAATCAAATATCTCCAATTTAGCCTGACGTTTTGTTAGCTGCGTATTACATAATGATTTCATAATATGCTGTCCCAAATTTGGGACATGGAATTATACTATTACCTTTCAAAAACTTGTTTTTTTAGCAAGTTTTCATTTCAAACTTTTTGAACATCAGTATTCTGGAGAGGATTTTTTCTCCTGATTTTGATACCCTATATCTGCATGTTTTATTCAATTTTGTAATGATTTTATGAGCTCTTAATTTGGCTAGTAATCTTGTTATCTTCCCGGACAGCCTCTTTACATTCAAAATGTCTTGTTCTGAAAACAAACCAAGTTTTAATAACTTTTCACGAAGGTCTTTATTCCTAAACCCACGTATAGTATATTCTCCTGATAAAACTGCATTAAAAATCTTGGTAGTGAAATCAGACAGTAGATTAAACCCTGAAAATCTTCTCGGCTTCTCACATCTACTTGATAATTTCACTTCTTTGCTATTGCATAGCTTTTCAATTTCCCGGTCAATGTTTTCATTACTGTCAACATTTGACAAACTGTCAATGTAACGCATATTGCAGCCTTTCGATACTTCTCCATAACGGTATAAATTTGAAATGGCTTTGCCCATGATGCCCCATTTCTTTTTATTGTTGGAGTTGTATACCTTGAAGGCGCTGGCATTGTTAATGGTCGTTTCAATCCGCAAATTATTCGATTTATCATAAACCTTTACCGAGTTTTTATCAAGGGTGAACTTTACCCGAAAACCCTGCCCAGCAAAGTGTTTACGGTCGGAGACTGCTTCTCCCTGGCAATTCCAGTGGACTTTCCTGCCAAAAAACGTAAATATATTTTCCCCAACCTGGCACAATGAGGCATACTCTACAAAATAGGGGTACAATGTTTTCAACCCCTGCCGGTCTTTGAACATTATATCAGTAGCATACTCACATTGCTCGATGTACCACTTATAGGCTTTCCCACTGAATATTTCTTTTATACGGGGTAAAAAACCATTTACCCTTTCAGCAAATTGGTCAAAAACCTTGTGCCATTTCTTTTCCTGGAATTTATCGCTTATGGCCTGGGCTTTTTCAATATCTTCTACCCAGCCAATGCTATTGTCATAGCTCCGATATTTTATATC
>Ga0316192_10003272_pt1 | contig 11840 bp, 10 predicted proteins | sample MerIslwburrow_MG_FD_204931 | JGI IMG/M metagenome (GOLD analysis project Ga0316192, IMG submission 204931) | Coastal sediment microbial communities from Maine, United States - Merrow Island worm burrow | ecosystem: Environmental > Aquatic > Marine > Coastal > Sediment | place: USA: Maine...
TTGGAAGAAAACGGAATCTCTCCTGACCTGGTTGTCGGCATGGGCATGAACGCGGTGTCGTTGCTGGTGCAGCAACGTTTGATCATGGAAGCCACCACCCGCGCCTACCCGGTTCCCGTGCACCTCATTCCCCCACCGTGCCCGATCAGCGTCACCTCCATGGACTTCAGCCAGACGGCCGACCTGATCGAGCGGGCCAGCGAGACAACCGCCGAGTGGCTGGAGGCAGGTCACCCTCTGGTCATCCCCCATATCGACCACTGAGGGGTCCGAGCCCTCGAATGGCCGGTCAGAAGCGGCCCGGGTCCGCCGGTTGGTCGGACAGCGCCACATCGTCATCGCGCACGAGTGCCCAGTCGACCGATGCCGATGGTGCGGTGGCCGGGGCGGCTGACGCCCGGTCGGCCGCCGTGCTGTCCACCGGGGCGTGGAGTAGGTACCGCTTGCCTCGAGAACCCGATCATCCATGGTGGCGACGACGACCTTCGCATCCTCGCCAGTGGAGCGCCGCAGGATGTAGTTCTCGTGAACAAGGAATTGGAACGTGTCGAGTATCGGAACTGGCCATTCATAGGTCCAGCCGACGCCGAGCATCGACATATAGAACCTCATCCCGATGAACCAACCAGCGAACAACCCGACCACGCCCAGCAGGACGGAAGCGAGCGTGGACACGCCGACAAACTGAAGGGCGGCGAGCAAGGCACCGGCAACGGAACTGGCGGCCAGAAGCAACAAGAGTTTGGCTCGGTCCCTGCCATCGAGGTGCTGACCTTCACCGGAGCCAAGAAACATGCGGGCCTCGAAACGGGACAGGAGCAACCAATCCCTGATGATCTCGAATCTCGCCGCTATCTCCGTGGTGACTTTGGACCCGGCCACCGGTGGATGCTTCCACACACAAGACCCGGGGGCAGGTCACCGGCGTCCGCATTCGGGCATCGGGTGGGCTGATCCCAATAGATTGCTGTCATGCATTCCGACGAGACCTTGGACCAGTTGGCCACTGAGATGCTCGGGTTGTGGAACGACCACGAACCGATCAGCACCGACGCCTGCAGCGTCGACGTCACCACCTTGACCCTCGATGAGGCCTACCAGGCCCAGGATCACCTGATCGAGAAGCGGGTGGGCCAGGGCGAGCGGATCGTCGGTTACAAGATCGGTTGCACCAGCAAATCGACCCGCAGCGGGTTGGGGGCGACAACCTCGGTTAACGGTCGTCTGCTGGCGCCGGGCATCCACGACGACGGGGCCGAGTTCGACCACGCCTCCATGCTCGCCCCGGCCGTGGAGGCCGAGATGGTGATCCACCTGCGGACGGGTTTGGCCGGGCCCGACCTCGACGACGACACGATCCGCCAGGCCATCGATTGGGTGGCGCCGGGGGTGGAGATCCACGCCGCCTCGTTCCCCGCCGGCAAGCCCAGCCTCCAGGGTCTGATCGCCACCAACTGTGTGCACCATTCCATGGTGATCGGTCGGCCAGTGCCGTTTCCCGACGGTCTCGACATCGACCTTGACATGGAAGGCATCGCCCTGGTGATGAACGGCGAACTGATCGAGTCCGGTGTTGGCCTTGAGATCGAGGGCGGTCCCCTGTACTCCCTGCGCTGGCTGGCCGGGGAGCTCCACCGACGGAGCCACCACATCGAAGCGGGCCAGTACATCATCCCCGGCTCAACCGCCGGCCTGTACCCGGTCGAGCCCGACACCACGGTCGAAGCCCGATTCACCCGCCTCGGCACCGCCCACGCCACCTTCCGCTGATCTGATCTGACCGCCAGGTCGGGCGGGCGGGGCCACGACCCCCGAGTTAGCAGGCGGCACGCGGCCAGGCCGCCTTCGCTGTCACACCCCGGTTGCAGTCTCCTTCCAACGCAATTCGCTGGAGGTGTGACCTTGTGCTTATGCACGCTGCCGGGGCATTCCCCGAAGATGAGACGGTCCTCGACCCTGACGACCTGAAGATGCCGGAGAGCCCGCAACACCGTGCCGCCACCGACCTGGTGGCCCTGGCCACGATGGCAATTCTGGGTGATCAGGTGGCCGTGTACCGGGACATGAACTGGTATCCGCCCGACGGTCAGCCGGCCATGGCACCCGGCATCATGGTTCTCCCCGCAGGCACGCTCGCTGAAGGAGCGAAGTCGTACCGGCAAGGAGAATCCGGCGATCCCTCACCCCTGGTGGCGGTGGAGATCCCGTCGAATGCCGACACCTACCATGGTTTGTTCACCAAGCTTGGCCGCTACGCCCGCCTCGGCGTTCCCTCCTACGTGATCGACGCCGAGCCACCCTCGATCTCAGTTCTTCATCACAACCCCGACACAGGTGTTGTCGTGTGGGGCAGCCAACCAATCCCGGAGCTCGGTGGCCTCTGGGTCGATACGGCGGCGGAGTCGCTGGTGGTCGTCCACCCCGACGGCCGACGCCTCACCAGCGATCACCAATGGCTGACCGACCTCGACCGCGAACTCACCGAACAGGCCCAGCGGACAGAGGCCCTCGACCGCGAACTCACCGAACAGGCCCAGCGGACAGAGGCCGAGGCGGCGAGAGCCGATGCCCTTGCTGAACAGTTGCGGTCGTTGGGCGTGCAACCGGACCGGTAGGGGCGTCGAGCTCAGGTCGCGATAGCTCGCACCCTTGGCCACGTTGCTCGGCTACAGATCGTTGAAGACGGCCCTGAGCCGTGGCCGGAACCGGTCGACCACGGTGGACGCCGCGATCACCAGATCCGAGATCCCGCCGCCATTCCGAACCGTCATTCACCACCCGAATAGTCATCTGGCTGACAATACGCGGGCTGAAGGTCACTCCACCGTCGGCCGTGGGGATGGCAGCAGATGAGCCTTCTGGAAGAAATTCTGCGACGGCGGGAACTTTTGGGCTCCGGATTGCTACTTACCTACCTCTTCACCGGGAAGCACCGCTGAAGAACCCCCACAACAAGTCTTGGTTCGATCCCCAAAGGATCAAACCAGCAAGATCTAGCACAGTGCTAGAAGGTCCGACGGGTTGCCTCCGGTCCAACTGCCCCAAACCAGGGACAACCCGTCGGACATAAATCATTCTTGTGGGTAGTGGCCGTGCACGCCTCGAAGTGGAGCTACGCACACCAAGTGGCGCTCCGCCGTCAGCAGGTGACGCGCTGGTTCACTTCCCAACCAACGGCTCAGTCGGGCGCTGAAACCCCGGGTCGACGTAGATCCAAGCGGGGAGGTTCGGTAGCCCACCTATCTCGATTTCCACCGACCCGACACGTTGCCATTGCTGAGCTTCGTAGAAGGCAATGGCACCAGATGACGACGTCACGACGTCAAGGATCGCATGCCTACCGATCTCCTTGGCATGGGCGACGGCAACGTCAAGCAGTGCCTTGCCCACTCCTCGACTTTGGCGCTCGGGGTCGACGATGAGCCGGGCGATGACGGCGAAGGCCCGGGCCGGGGCGCCCGTGAACTCATGCACCGGCCCGATGTCCGGGTCGCCCTCGGCGTCGTGGATGGCGACATGCCCGATGAGGCGCCCGTCGTCGCTGGCGGCCAGCCAGGCAGCTAACCCGGTCGAGCTGGCCAAGAACGCCGCTGGGTCCTCCGGCCAGTAGGCCGGATATCCAGTGTCGAGGTGCGTCCGGTGCATGACATCGACGCAGGCCGACATGTCGTCATGCTGCCGGTCACGAATAAGCACCCACCCAGCCAACCACCCGAGGCGACGACGAGCCAGCCACCAGGAGGCCCAGAATCGGCCTTTCGAAGAAATTCGGCGACGGCGGGAACTTTTGGGGACTGAATTGCTACTTACTTACATCTTCACCGGACAAGCCGCTGAAGAACACCCACAACAAAGTCTCGGTTCGATCCCACCAAGGAACGAACCAAAGATCTAGCACAGTGCTAGTAGGTCCGACGGGTTGGCTCTGGTCCAACTGCCGCAAGCCAGGGACAACCCGTCGGACATAAATCATTCTTGTGGGTAGCGACCGTGCATCGCAGAAACCGGCCTCCCGCCCGAACATCATCACCGCGGCCATGGGAGCGATCCGGACCAGCGGTTAGGTTCACCCCCATGGGGGATCACAGGGGAGTTGGGGCCGCAGCGATCATGGCGCTGGTGGCCATGATCGTGTTCGGTGGCTGAGGTAGCGATGACAGCGAACCGTCGGCCACCGCAGACGAGGGACACCTCACTCAAGATCAGCGCCACTCGAGAGATCGAATAGATCTACGGTTCGCCCCACCCCCACCTAGTCGGCCATTGAGCAAGACGACCACCGTTTGGTCCGTTGTCGACCTATTGGCAGGGGCGCCAATAGGCCATCCACCTTGCTTGGATCATGGTGGTTGGTGTGGAGACCGACCCCGTTTGCTCACTGACCCTTGCCGGGAGCGAGCTTCGCCTTGCCCTGTGGCATGAGGATCGTTTGCAGTGGGAGAATCGACTGCCGGCCGACCAGGTTCAGCGCCTCGACGATGCCACCAAAGCCCACCGAGCCTCGGAGGGCGGCATCTACTCTCCGCCCGACGGGTCACCCCGCCGATGGCGGCACCTCCGAGCCGGTCGAGTCGCTGAGCTTCAGGCAATCCTCACCGCCACCCCCTGAAACGAACGTGGACGATATTCAATAGTTCTAAACAGTTGATATACACCTTCCTTTACGGTAACATCCTTCCAAGGACTGCGGTGGTGAGGGATGATCAGATACGACGTTGGGCGAGGCAATGCGGCACGATCGGAGCTGCGGGAGCTGTTTGTCGGACTCACCGACAGCCTGGAAATGACTGGCTTGCCACTCCCGTTTCCGCTGTCGCTCCATCCAGGCCCGGAACTTGAGGAGATCGCAGCCGCCGTGACTTCACGATTGAGCGGCTTCGAACAACTCGGTGGAGCCGTGTTGGCGGTACTCGACGGAGTGCACGACCGCACTACGGCAGCCGATGGGTTGACCGCCTGGGAATCAATTGACTATCGGCCGTTGCCATGATCGACGAGAAGTGGCTCTCGGTATCGACGGACCTGATCGACCTGGCGGCAGCCATCGAGACCCGAGTAGGAGATGCAGAGAATGCAGGGCAGGTCCTGCAACGGCTGGGGTCGGACTACGCCGTCGACCACCAGGGCCCCGATGTCACCCTCGCTTCGGAGTCGCTGACCGAACTGGCCTCGTTCTGCACCGGACTTGCCGACGATTACCAGATCATGGCTGACGCCATCAAGGCACGATCAACCCCGATAGCAGAGATGGAGAACAAGGCTCGAACCCTGTTGGCCGGGATCGCAGATGTCAGCCAAGCCCAGGCCATCAGCGGTTCCCGCAACACCCCCGGCGGGCCCGACACCGCTCCTGACGACACCACGCTCATGGCGACCATGACCGATGAATTAGATCTACTGCAAACTGATCTGGTCTTGATGCTCCAAGGACTGGGAGCCGAACTCGCCGCGGTGTCGATCGCGCCTGAACCGGTGGTCGACAGCCCGGCCTTGGCCAAGGCCGGCGACCGCTTCGGGCTGGATGTTGGCACCTATTATCTACAGTTCGGTGCTGCTGAGACTCTGGGGCTGGATGTCACCGGCCGGTACCAGATCAGGGAGCTTGAGTCCGCCGGGAGAATGGACGAGATGGTGGCCTTGCTCTCGATCGGACTCGATGCCGAACTCGCCACCCAGATGGCTCTGGACGGCAACGAACGCTTCCTCGCCAGCCTGGTTGCCGAGGTCGATCGGTCCGACCGCACCGTGCACAAACTCTTGCAGTCGGTGGTCGACGCCATGGCCAAAGGCCAATCGCCGACCACGGCCGGCCTACCCACCGGGCTGTTTCCACCCCGCTATCTGAACAGTGGGTTCATCGACATCGTCGGTGAAGGTCCCGCTGCCCGACCCTCCTCTGCTCTTAGGTTGAACCCACGCCTGCCGCCGCTACCGGTTAACGAAGCAGTCATGTCGCTGTACGAGGTGAGTGGGCACGCCCCATCGGCTGGCCAGAGACTGGCCGACCAACTGCGCGGCGACGCCTGGCAGACGTGGGCCATTGATCCCCGGCCCTATACCGCGCTCGGAGACTTCGCCGGCGTCGTCGCAACCGACCGCCACCTTGCCGCGTCGTTCTTCAATGCCTTGGGCCCTGACGACATCGCCCGCCTCAGCCGCCTCTATTCCGGGCCATCAACCATGGAAGTTGCAGCGGCTTCCCAGCTACGACCCGAGTACTCCCGGCAGGCACAGGCAGATGCCGCCATGCAGGAGCTGGCCAACGGGCTCGGATTGGCCGCCCGATTCGATCTGTTGGCCGCCACGCCTGCGGATCTGGCCAAAGCCCATACCTACTCCGCCCGGTACGACAACGAGAACTACGCCGGGCTGATCACGCTCAGTGAGACAATGCCCGATTCCTACATTCATGCCGCAACGGCGGCAGCCTTGGACGGGCGTTCCTGGGCCGGGCACACGCCCCAAGGCAGCATCTTCGGGGGACGAGCGGCAAACACCGTTGGCTACGACCTGGCGTTGAACCTGGCCGAGCGCGATCCTGCCCTACTGGCGGACGTGCTCCTGGCGACCGAACACCCAGGCGACGCGTTGAGGGCAGGATACGACGAGCAATGGAGCGACACCCTCGTCTCCCTAACCTACCCGTCGGTCACCGGTAGCGAACAACTCAGCATCGACACTGCCACGTGGATCGTGGCCACGGCCGGCCACAGCGACGAACGCTTTCACCAAACCCAGGCCGCTGCGGTCGCGCACGTCCTGGCCACCCGACCAACCATGCTCGTTCAGGGGCCCAACGCCAGGATCTACCTGGAAGCAGCCGGGGTTGAACCCAACGACAGCTACCTCACTCTGGGCCAGGCCACCACCGATCAGGCTCTGGCCCACATCTACGAATCCAACGGAGGCGAGAAGCTCGACACCTACCACGACAGCATCCTCCGCGTGATGGCCACCGCCGCCGTGTCCGAGGGCCTCATCCCACCCGACTCGGCTGCCGGCGTCGCCTGGGGCGAAGTCGACGCCGCCATTGGCTTCGCCCGCTTCGCTCACGGGCTGGGAGAGGCTCAGTCACTCGATCAGCGCAACAAGAATGTCCGCAGCCTGGCCGATTCTGCCATCGGCGCCGTTGCCGGCACCACCCTGGCCTCGACGGGCGCCAAAACAATCGTCATCGACGCCTTCGCCATCGACCAGACCGTCGGCGAGGCACTCGGCCGTGCACCCTTCCTCCCCACCGACAACGAACTCAGTTACTACCGGGGCGCCTTCAGCGATGAGCTTGACCGAGGCACGGCCCAGAACTTCCAGGTCATGACGGTACTGGACGATGCCGGCGTGCTGATGTTCAATGCAGGTGGCACCGGAGGCGAACTTGCGCTCCGACCCCTCCTCGACGGTCAGCTGGAGGGCATGAGAGAGCCCAAGAAAGACTTCACCGCTGCCCTGTCCACGTTGTTCGTCGTTGGCGACGACGGTGGAGCTGTCCTGCAACCGGGTGGTGAAGGACTGAGTACCTCGTCTACCAGCACCCTCGACGCCAGGTACATCAACGGTCACGATTGGACTGCCTGGCTCGCTGGCTACAACAACACCCGTGATGCCAGTCTGGGTGCCCGCCACGACAGGTTGGCCAATGACTGACAGTCCTGGACAGTACCGATATTCGCCTTTGGTACCGCTGCTGGGCATCGCCATCGCTTTCGTGATGACCTCATGCTCCCCGTCGGTCTCACACGAGGGGGCCGGAACCCACGTTGGTGGCACGTTCCACCTACCCGACGACGTCTCACTCGAAGGCCAACTAGTGGGTCACGTATTCCAGTTAACCGATGGCCGCATCGTCGGCTTCGAACACCGCGGTGACGTAGAGGATCGCGCCTTGGCGCTCCTCGGCTACGAACCCGGCGCCTTGACCCTCGTGGTACGTCAATCGATCACAGCAACAGAGAACCTTGACTCCTATCGTGGTCCTGAAATCGACCGACGACTGCTTGGCAGCGGCACTGACATCAAGCTCGTTGCCGACCGATGGATCATCTGGCTCATCTCGGGTGGTTTCTTCTGGTGGGACATCGAGAGTGGGTTGGATACCCCCAGACATTTTGAGTACCCGGACACCTTTACCAGGCCCTGGGGCCGCAATGCTGCTCCGCTGACTGAGAACCTCTTCAACGTCAGCGATCCTATCGCCGATGCAAACTACGTCGTCGAACTCGATACGGGTGAAGCATGGCCAGCAGGCACAGACGACTGGGAACTCATCGAAACAAAGGTACCCGGACTTCAGTGGCTACCGACTTGGGAGACGGGCACTTGGATCAGGGCGTTGGGCGACGGCAATTCTGCCTACACATACAACAATTCATTCACCGATGAATATTCCTATGACTTCGAAACCGGATGGCGAGAAGATATTGGAGACGGTCGCGGTCTTGGTGGCGGCGGCCTATGGTTCGAGGGCGACGAGAAGGCGAGAATAGCCGAACGAATCGGCGTGGTTCACCCTGCCCTTGATCCAGAGGTCGTATGGTTCGACCTCTCTCGTGAGATTGGACTCCAAGATCTCATCAACCGCGGGGATAAGGTCGCACTGACCAGCGAAGGACACATCGTCATCAACGTCGACGATCAACTCATGATCTGGACCGCCGATGATGGCAAGGTAGTAGATGTCAAAGTTTCAGAAGCCATACACTCGATACATCCCATAAGAGAAGGCCCTATTGTCATCGTGTACCGCTCTGGTGATATCACAACCTGGGACCTCGGCGGAACCGAGCCCATAGCCACCGAGCAATTCGCCACCGGCTGGACTCTCCCTGAAGGCGAATGGGGCATCGCCCATGTGCTCATCACCGATGACAACCACGTGGTCCTCACTTGGAACCACGTCCGCGACCGGTCGCACATCGAGGGCGAACTCCAGATCGTGGAACTTGCCGACTAGACGTCCACTAGCCCATGGACAAAACGGGCCAACTGGAAATGGACAGCTCCGAGACGAGTCGGATTCTCACAATCGGCGCTCACGGGCTGGCGGCCCGGAGCTCAGCTCACGTCGATTCTTCGGGAAGAACGGGACCGAGGAAGCGACTTGGCTTGCCTGACCACCCAACCCACAGCTCGTCACGGGCCCGGGTGGCGGCGACGTAGAGCAGGCACAACTCGCGCTGCAGGTCGACCGCCCGTTGCGAGGGGTCGTCGGACGCATCGGTGAGGGCAGCCGCTGCGGGCAGCGTGCGATCGTCGGCGTCGATGATGGCTACCCGTTCGAACTCCAGGCCCTTCATGCGGTGCATGGTGCCGATGCGCACCCCGGCGGCCCGGGGTAGCTCGGTTGGCAGCACGCAGACTTGTCGTCCGGCGTCGCTCAGAGCCCGTTCGACCACGTCGAACGAGGAGCGGGCGCGGGCGGCGATGCCGATGGCCTCCTCGTCGACCCCTTGGCGGACCCAGTCCTGAACCTGGGCCACCAAAGCGTCGATCTGGGCCTTCTTCGAAGGGTGGCCCGACAGCGTCGGCAGCACCCCGTGGCGGTAGCTGTGATAGCCGGCGAAATCGTGTTGATCCGAACCGGTGTCGAGGTCGTCGAAGTCGGCTTCGCCGAGCACGGCCAGGCTCCAACCGAGGGTTTCATGGGTGGTGCGGTAGTTGATCTTCAGCTTGGTCGACCGGCCCCGGATGTTGATCCCCACCTTCGACAGCGACGAGCGGCGGTCGTAGATGCGCTGATGGCTGTCGCCGACGATGAACAGGTCGTTGGGGCCTTCGTCGACCATGGCCCGCAGCAAACGCCACTGACTCTCGTGCAGGTCCTGGGCCTCGTCGACCACCACATGGCGGTAGAGCTTGACCGAGCGTCGGGCCAGATGACCGGCCGCTGCCTCCGCCAGTTGCAGGTAGGTTCGGGACCCTTTCTCCGCCAGTCGCTTGGTGAAGGCCTCCACCGCTTTCCACACCACCGCCCGTTTCCGACGATCGAGGGCAACACCCCGACCGGCCCGGCTGGCGGAGAAGTACGCCGCCTGGCTGCGGAGATCCTGGGCCAGGATCACCTGCTCCCACTCGTTGTTCAGAAAGCTCGGTGAATAGTCGAGACCGCGCTCGTCGACGATGCGTTCCCACATGCCCTGCACTTCGCTGTTGTTGGCCAGCCGCGGGGTGCCGCCTTCGGCTTCCTGAACGATCCGGTACGACAGTCGATCGACGTTGCGCACCTCGACCACGTCGAGCAGGTCGGAACCGCCGAGTTGCCGCAGATCCTGCTCGATGGCATCGGCCAGGTTCCGGGTGAAGGTGGTGAACAGGATCGGTTTGCCGCTGCGATCGTCGAGATTGGCAGCCAGGCGGGCGGCCCGGTGGATGGCCACCACCGTCTTGCCGGTCCCTGCTCCCCCGGTGACCCGGGCCGGGCCGTTGTAGCGGGGCCGGTTGGCCATACGCGACTGCGACGGGTGCAAATAGATCCGCCACTGGGCCAACGGCTCGGTGAGGATGGCCCGCAGCTCCTCCTGGCCTGCCACCAACCGGAAGCTGGCCTGGGAGGCGGGCGTTTCGAGGGCGGCGACCACATTGGAGGTATCAACCTCGACCGGGGCCTTGGTTTCCAGTCCGGTGATGTGGGCGTAGATCGATTCAATCGAATCGTCACCGGTCAACCCGATGAGGGCCTCGGCCTGACCCAGCGGCAACACGCCGAGCAAGCCCGCCAGCTGGTCCTGGTTGGTCAACGCCCGCAGGGCGATCACCAGGTCGGCGTCGATCCCGAGTTGGGTGAAGTCTTTGTCCTTGCGGTGGGCGAAGAGGGGGTCGGCGGCGGGCTCAGGGCGCTGAGCCAGGATGTTGGCCCCGGCCGCTTCCACCGCTTCGACGTCGATCACTTCGAACGCTCCGGTACCGGCGTTGACCTTGAAGGTGTTCTTGGCCATCCACCGGTCGGTGGTGTCGTGGGTGCCAACCGACATCAGGATGAACGTGTCGTTCTTGCCGGTGTCCATGACGATGCCACGGTGGTTCAGGTCGAAGCGGATGGTGCGGGCCTGGGGGTCGGCCGCCCCGGTGTGGGGTTCGAGGTGCAGTCCCTTGTGGGCGTACAACTCGGCGACCGATAACTGGTAGAAGAGGTCGATGCTGGTCCGCACCCGTTTCTGCAGCTGATGATCGAGCTTGGCGAACTCATCGAGGAAGTTCTTGGCCAACGCCAGAGTGGCCATCAGTTGCTCTGCCTTTCCTCAAGCACGTCGAGTACCTCTTCCACCGTCCATTCGTCGACCGGGCGTGCATCCCACCCGTGCGGCAAGAAGCCGGCACCGTCCGACGAGGGCAGTACTGCCACCTTATGGTCGGGCCAGGCTGCTTCCAGCGGCTCGCCGTTCACCTCGTGGCCGGCCACAAAATCGGGTCCGGCCGAGCGCAGCACCTCCTCGACCAACTCCTTCACCTCGTCGTCCATGATCAGTTCGAGTTCCTCCTCCATCACCTCGGTGAGCACAACCGATGAAGGGGCGCCGGTAGCGTCGGCACCGTTACCACCTGCGGTGTCGATAACCAGGAGGTCGTCGAGGTGGGCGTCGTCGGAGGCGGAGGTGGCGGCGATCACCACGTCACGGCCCGGCGAGGTCACGAAGGGCAGCACGTTGGCCCATCCCAGCCAGTCCCGCCAGCGTCGCCGGTGAACGGCTTCGTCGCCACGGAGGGAGTCATCCAGGGCGGCGACCACGGTCCAGCGTTCCTGGTTGGCCCGACCGTCGCGCACATCGAGGAACAACGCCAGGGGCAGATCGTTGCTGGTGACGTAGCGGCGGGCCTGGGCCGCAATCTCGGCGCCGTCGGCCGCG
>Ga0316192_10003274_pt1 | contig 11837 bp, 11 predicted proteins | sample MerIslwburrow_MG_FD_204931 | JGI IMG/M metagenome (GOLD analysis project Ga0316192, IMG submission 204931) | Coastal sediment microbial communities from Maine, United States - Merrow Island worm burrow | ecosystem: Environmental > Aquatic > Marine > Coastal > Sediment | place: USA: Maine...
ATGATACGGTTTTTATAGGTAACTTCCTGGGTACCGGTTTCGTCCATATATGTGGCACCAATGAAAATCTGTGTCCAGATGGCAAGAAAACCGGTGAGATGATCCATTATTATCGCTCTGGAGTTCTTCAGGAATCTACCGATACAATGGTCGATGACGCCGGCAACGTCTGGATGGCAAATAATTGGGATGTCATACCTGCTTTAGTTGATGACAACCCCGAGCGCCGGACCGCTACCAGAGGCGGAGGAACAGGGATGGTCGTCATTTACGGTATTGGCGCTCCCGTCACCAACCCACTGATTGGACAGGTCAGGACAGAAAAAAATATGAGCAGTAAGTAATAGGGAGGATTTCTATTTCGCACAAGTGGGATGGTTATGGCGGTGTGACAAGCTAATATCGCTAAGAACCCTGACTTAGGTAATCAGTCCGGAATATTGTTTCTTCTGCGGCTATTCACATTAGTGGTTAGGACGCATTGCAAATAACTATATGTGGCCGATACCGCCATGTCATCTCGTTCGAAATCACACCTGGTGAATAGACGCTTACCGGAAGAGACCGGTCCCTCGACTCTGGTGGTGGCGTATAGGAGGTATCGGCCAGGAGCGGCCCTTTTCAGGTTTACTCTGACACCTGACTCTGACCCCATTGCTACTGCAGTGGAATGCTCGGCACCGGAAACGTGAACGTAGCCAGAAAGGTATTGCCCTCGAGCTTGTTTCGGGCCCCCGTTTCCCAGAAATAGCGCAGGTTCAAAAAGCCAAACAAAGTCTGCTTGCTGGCGATGGGCAGCGTCACCTCAGGACCGAAGGCGTAGATCCGGTGCTTGTCCAGGTCGCGACCACCCGGCGGCACGACGCCTAAATCATCTTTACTGATCTTCCATTGCGCGTAATACGCCAGGCCGACGCTCATCGCGCCGTCCATGAATGACTTGCCCATTCCGCCTTCAATCGTCAGGATGTCGCCGACACGAATATCCGTGTCTTCCTTTTCACCGTGGGTCTCATAAAAAGCGGTTGCAGCGGCATGCCACGTCCTGGCTTCGTCAAACTAAACGGTGGCGCCGCCAAAAAACTCCAGCGACCACATGCCGAGCCCGCGATTGCTGTCACCTCCAGCCTCGTAATCGCCCGTTGGCGCATAGATACCAACTCCGGCTGTAAAGTCAGCTGCCTGTTTTGACCAGCCGAGGATGACCGGCTGAATGTACAGGTCGGCTAACCCTGTGCTTGTTTTTGAATCCAGCTGAAAAGGCGGTGCTTCAAGCGCGTTGTTGGTGACAGCCGGCCAGATGCCGAATCCGTAATTGCCACCCAGGAATTTCTTTTCTCCTACCCAGAGCAATCCCAGGATACCTGCTCTCGCATCCAGGGAACCGCCGTTTCCACTGGTGGGGAAACGGTCTCCATCCCCGTTGCGAAGGGTGTCGGCAGCGTAGTCGTAATACATGGGCACCACGTAGAACCCCGGCGGCGCCTGTGCTCCGGATTGCAGGCCGTAATCGCCCAGAGTATTGTGTCCTGCCAGCTGGGCATGGCCGGACAGGGGCAATAGGCTCATTGAGAAGAGCAGCACCACCCATGTTCGAATCAGCACTGCTCTAACGTTCACGGTTCGGCTTTGGAACGTATTCAGATATCGGTTCGCCACAATCAACTCCTTTCGTAAGTGCATTCGGCTCCTTCGACTCGTTAAATTCTTATAGGAGGGTTAATCAATAGAATCAAATGATGTTTCGTAATGAATAGCATGAGTATAAATCATTACTTGATTCTATTGATTAACCCGTCTATAAGAAGTTAGAGCACGGGTAAAATAAGGAGAGGGAACATGAGAAGCAATACTGTAAATAAGGTCATTTTAGCTGTACTAACCGGCTTTCTTTTCGGCGCAGGACCCGTTTGCGCCGAGGAGTTCAAGTTAACCACGCCAATACCCGAAGGGATCACGACCCCCGATAAGGTGGAAACCTCAATCGGTACGCTGGATTTCACCGATGGCGTTCCCTCCCGCGAGACGGCGGACAAGGTATATGACTTCATGGATACCTCCCGGGCCGCCGAGGCCTTTCTCCAGGGCATGCCCGGAGCGTCTGTCGCAGCGCTGATCGAAGGCGCCCATTCACTTGGTGCCGTTGAGGCCCATCAGGTCATGCTTTTCGATAAGCTGATGAATGCCAAATCTCTGTTCCTGACCGGGAATACCGCAACGGTCTACGTCGTGCCTGACCTGGATCTGAAGCGCGATGGACCCACCGTGGTTGAAGCACCCGATGGGTTGCTGGGTGCTGCCAATGACGGTTTTTTTCGATTCATCACCAATCTCGGCGTAGCTGGAAAATATTTGTTCCTGCCGCCCGGCTATGAGGGTGATGTCCCAGAGGGCTACACTGTATTCCGCCCGGAAACCTACCGGGTGTGGGTCTTCCTGCGTAAAACGCCGAAGAACAAGTCGCCTGAAGTCGTGGCACAGGCCGCCAATGAAATTCGCGAGGGTCTGAAGGTCTACCGTCTGGCGGATGCGGCGAACCCGCCGGCAATGGAATGGGTCAGTGGTTCAAGCAAGGCCTTCAACACTATTCACTACAACAACGCCGAGTTCTACGATCACATGAACGAGGTGATTCAATACGAGTCGCTCGGCCTGATGACTCCGGACGTACGAGGTTTGTTTGCCTCGTTGGGTATCGAAAAGGGCAAACCCTTCAATCCCGACGACCGGATGAAGGCCATCCTGGCGGACGGCGTGGCCATCGGTAATGCGCATGCCCGGTCCATCGTCTGGTACCCCAGGGTCGACATGAACCTTGCAGGGGTTCAGATCTATCCCGATACCGGCAGTGCATGGAACATGGCCTATACGGGGCGTAATGTGCACTTCAACGGCGAGAATGGCGCAACGATGAACACCGATGCCCGGGTGAGCTTCCACTACCCCTACACAGCCGTGACGCCAGCAATGGCAGCACCCCGCCTGGGTACGGGATCAGACTATGGTATCGCCTTCCTCGACGGTGACAAGCAGCCCTTCGATGGCAGCAAGACCTACGCCATCACGCTGCCGCCGGATGCGCCGATCGCGAACTTCTGGGCCGTGACGATCTACGATACCCAGACCCGTTCCATGCTTCAGACTGACCAGGTTAATGCCGGAATCGACAGTCTCCAGGAAGGACTGCGCTACAACCGCGACGGGTCGATCGATCTTTACTTCGCCCCCGAACCGCCTCCCGGTTATGAGAGCAACTGGGTGCAGACTATCCCGGGCAAGAGTTGGTTCACGATCCTGCGTATGTACAGTCCATTGGAAGCCTGGATTGACCAGTCGTGGCGACCCAGCGAAGTCATGCGGAAGAACTGATGCTTACTACAAAGGATCAAATCAGGAGAAGTAACATGAGAAATATTGTCGAGAAAACAGCCGTCCTGGCCGCAACAATCGGCGTTCTTTTTGGCGCGGGAACTGTTTGCGCCGAGGAGTTCAAGTTAACCACGCCAATACCCGAGGGGATCACAACCCCCGACAAAGTGGAAACCTCCATCGGTACGCTGGATTTCACCGACGGTGTTCCCTCCCGCGAGACGGCGGACAAGGCCTACGACTTCATGGACACCGCCCGGGCGGCAGATGCTTTCCTCAAGGGCATGCCGGCTGCATCGATAGACGCCATGCTCAAGGGTAATCAATCCCAGGGCGCGGTTGAGCCGCATCAGGTTGTGATCTTCGATAGGTTGATGGATGCCAAGTCACTCTTTCTAACCGCCAATACGGCGACGGTCTATGCGTTTCCGGACCTGGATTTGAAGCGCAATGGTCCGACGGTAATTGAAGCGCCCAACGGAGTTCTGGGAGCCATCAACGACGGATACTTCCGTTTCGTGGAAAACCTCCTGCCAGGAAAATACCTTTTCCTTCCACCCGGCTACGAAGGTGATGTTCCTGAGGGTTATAAGGTCTATCGCCCTGAGACCTACCGAATGTGGGCATTCATGCGTGTAACACCAAAAACCAAGGCGCCCGAAGACGTGGCGGCAGCCGCTAATTTGCTCAAGGATCGCGTCAAAGTATATAAGCTGGCCGATGCAGCAAACCCACCTGAGATGGAATGGATCAGTGGCACCGGCAAGGCCTACAACACGATCCATAATAACGACGCCGAGTTCTTCGATCACATGAACGAGGTGATTCAGTATGAAGCACTGACGCTGCTGCCCCCGGAAACGCGTGGTCTCTTTGCCTCACTCGGAATCGAACAAGGCAAGCCCTTCAACCCCGACGACCGGATGAAAGCCGTTCTGGCTGACGGTATCGCGATTGGTAACGCCCAGGCCCGCGCCATCGTGTGGTATCCAAGAATCGACATGAACATGGCAGGAGTCCAGGTCTACCCCGATACCGGCAGTGCCTGGAACATGGGTTACCCGGAACGCAATGTGAACTTTAGCGGTGAAAACGGTGTAACGATGAACACCGATGCGCGCGTGAGCTTTCACTACCCTTATACGGCTGTCACGCCCGCGATGGCGATACCCCGTCTGGGCAAGGGTTCGGACTACGGCATCGTCTATCTCGACAGCGAGAAGCAACCCTTTGATGGCAGCAAGACCTATAAGATCAGCCTGCCAGCGAACGCACCGATTGCGAACTTCTGGGCAGTAACCATCTACGACACCCAGACTCGCTCTATGCTGCAGACGGACCAGGAGGCAGCCGGCGTCGACAGTAAACAGGAGGGGCTGCGCTACAACCGCGACGGTTCGATCGATATCTACTTTGCTCCAAAGGCGCCTCCGGGCTATGAGAGCAACTGGATACAGACCATTCCTGGTAAGAGCTGGTTCAGCATCCTGCGAATGTACAGTCCGCTGGAGACCTGGATCGATCAGTCCTGGCGACCGAGCGAAATCATCCGGACCAACTGACACGTCCTGCGACAGAATTTTCGCGTTGCTGAATATTAACCATTGACGAAGGGAGCATCGCTCCCTTCGTTCAAGTTATAAGGAACCCGCCCATGCACAAGGACAACCCCCGGGAAGCGTTTCAGGCGCTCGACGCCGCGATCAACAGGTCGGTCATCGGCCAGGAACATGTAGTGAGGACGCTGCTGCTTTCCCTGCTGACCAATGGCAATGTGCTGTTGGAAGGGCTGCCGGGCACGGCGAAGACCCGTTCGGTCAAGACCCTGGCCCGCTGCCTCGATGCAAGCCTGGGGCGCATTCAGTTTACGCCGGACCTGCTGCCTTCGGATGTGACCGGCAACGAGGTCTACCAGGAAACGGAAGGCAAGCAGATGCTGCAGTTCCAGGAAGGCCCTGTATTCAACAACATCGTGCTGGCCGACGAGATCAACCGGGCACCGGCCAAGGTCCAGGCGGCGCTGCTCGAGGCGATGGAGGAACGGACGGTGACCGTGGCGGGTAAGAGTTACCAGCTGCCGCCGCTGTTCATGGTGCTCGCCACCCAGAACCCCATCGAGCAAGAGGGAACCTACCCTCTGCCGGAAGCCCAGATGGATCGCTTCATCATGAAGACCAACGTCGACTACCCCGACGATGCAGCCGAGGAGAGTATTATTCGTCTGATCCGCGGCGAGGAGGCAGGCAACGCGGCAGAGGAACCCCGCTTTACCCAGGACGTCGTGTTCGCGGCCCGCGAGGAGGTGGCGGCAACCACCGTGTCAACGAATATTGACCAGTACATTGTCGCCCTGATCATGGCGACCCGGGATCCGGCGCGCCACGAAGATTCGCGGCTCAAGGACTGGATCCGAGTGGGATCGAGCCCCCGGGCGAGCATTGCGCTGGACAAGTGCTCGCGGGCGGCTGCGTGGCTGGCGGGCCGCGATTTCGTGACCCCCGATGACGTTCGCGGCGTTGCACATGCCGTACTTCGGCACCGCTTGATCCTCACGTACGACGCATTGGCTGACTCGGTCACCGCCGATGCGGTCATCGACGAAATTCTGAGGCAGGTCGTCGCCGCATGATCAAGACGCTGAACAGCTTACGGGCCGGTTCAGCGCAAACCGGGCCCGCGCAGGATGATCGGGTTGCAGTCAGTCTTGCACACCTGCGCGCCCTGGAGTTCACGGCGCGCGGATTCTCGTTCCTGCCCCGCCAGCCCGTGAACAGTATCCTGAGCGGACAACACGCATCCCGTCTCCGGGGCCGTGGCCTCAACTTCGAGGAGCTGCGGCACTACCGCCCGGGCGATGACATTCGCACCATGGACTGGAAGGTCACCAACCGCACCGGCAAACCCCACGTCCGCGTTTACACCGAGGAGCGGGAGCGCCGGGTCTCTCTACTGGTAGACCAGCGGGTCAGCATGTTCTTCGGCAGTCAACGGGCCATGAAATCCGCCGTGGCCGCGGAGATTGCTGCCCTGGCAGCCTGGCGGGTGCTGGGTGTGGGCGATCGCGTGGGCGCACTGATTTTCGACGACCAGCATAGCTACCATTTCACACCCCGGCGCAGTCGCGAAGCGGTCCTTAACATCCTCAAACGACTCGAGACCGCGAATGCGGCTCTTGCTGCGGGGTGCCAGACCAATCCCGGACAGTTCAACACGGCTTTCGACGCTCTTCTCAGGCACGTCGCCCACGATGAGCTGGTGATCTACATCGGCGATGGCTTTGGCTGGGATGAGCGCAGCGACGAGATCCTGAAACGCCTGTCGCTGCACAATGATGTGATCGTGATTAACGTGTTCGACCCGGCGGAGCTCGAGTTACCTTCGCTCAACGATCTCGTGGTATCGGACGGTGAAGAGCAGATCGTGGTGTCGGGCACACAGCAGGAACTGCAGGCGCGTTTTGAGGAGAGCTATCTCAATCACGTGAAGCGCATGCGCGAGGCCCTGCAGCGCTTCGGCCTGCCATTGATCGAAGTGAATACCGTAGACGACCCGCTGCAGCAATTGCTCCGGGCGCTGGGAGCACAGGTATGAGCGAGGTGTTCTCACCGGAATGGGGAAATCCATCACTCCGAACAATCATCGAGGCGGAGTTCCCTGAAGCCATATCCCTGGTACCCGCCACGCCGGGCTGGTGGATCCTGCTCCTGGTGATGGCTGGATTGCTGTTGCGGGCGCTCTTGCGGCGCCGAAAGCGCTATTTGCGTGACCGCTATCGTCGCGACGCCCTGGCGCAACTGGCGACAATCAAATCACAACTGGGTGCGGGTGTGCTGGAAGCTGCCCGGGAACTTGCACCTTTGCTCCGGGCGACCGCCATCGCGGCGGCCGGCCGGGATACCATGTCCGGACTGCAGGGCGACACCTATGCCGCGGCCCTGGCGGAGCTTGCCCCAGACCAGGATTGCCTGCCCGTGACGGAGCTTCAACGTCTTGCCTACGCGCCACTCTATGAGGTCGAGGGGCTGGATATGGAAGCGTTCATTAAAGCGTTGGAACGCTGGATACAACAACACCGGGCGCCCCATGCTTGAGTTCACTTATCCATGGACTTTCGTGCTGCTGCTCGTGCCCGCCTTGATCCACTGGCTCGCACCGCCTCACCGTGAAAGTCGCGACTCGCTCCAGGTGCCTTACTTCCAGCGGTTGGTGGCCCTGAGCGGAGAAACGCCGCGACCGGGCGCGAGTATCCGCCGGCGCATGAGGGTTCAAGCATTCGCCAGCCTGCTTGGCTGGTGCCTGCTCGTGATTGCGCTGGCGCACCCCGAGTGGGTTGGCGAGCCGGTCAAACTGGAGAAGACCGCACGGGATCTCATGATAGCGCTCGATTTGTCGGGTTCGATGGATGCAACTGATTTCCGTGATGCGGCCGGTGCGGAAACCAACCGACTGAGTGTCGCCAAGGACGTGCTTGAGGAGTTTGTTGCCGGGCGGGAGGGCGACCGCCTGGGATTGATCGTGTTTGGCGATGCCGCCTACCTGCAGGCGCCCTTTACGGACGATCACGAGACCTGGCTGGCCCTGCTCGATGAAAGCATCGTGAACATGGCCGGGCCCAGCACAGCGCTTGGCGATGCAATCGGCCTCTCCATCGCGCATTTTCGCCAGTCAGAGACTGAAAACCGGGTGCTGATCGTGCTCACCGATGGCAATGACACGGGCAGCCGGGTGCCGCCACTCGATGCGGCCGAGGTGGCCAGGGTAGAGGGCGTCACGATTTACACTGTGGCCGTAGGCGATCCGGCAACCGTTGGGGAAGAGGCACTCGACATGGAAACGCTAGACGCGGTCGCCCGCATCACCGGCGGGGCCAGTTATGTTGCCACCAATCGCGAGGCTCTCAGCGAAACGTACCAACGCATTGATGCCCTGGAGCCGGCAAGCTACGACAGTCTTTCCTACCGGCCCCGCCAGGCCATGTTCCATATTCCGCTGGCCGCCTTTGCCTTGCTCTACGTGATAACGATGCCACTCTTCGCACTGGCAGCGCGCCGAAAACGCAGGTCTGTGCATGGCTGACCTTGCGTTTATCCGTAACCTCCATTTCCTGCGCCCCGAGTGGTTTCTGCTGCTTATTCCGTTTGTAGTGGTCAGCTATATACACTGGCGCTCGGGCGACCTGGGTCGCCAATGGAAGGGTGTGATCGCCCCGCATCTGCTGCCGCGAATGGTTGTGACCGGCAACCAACGTCAGTTGTTATCACCGCTATGGATTTCGGTGCTGGTCGTCCCGATGCTGGTGGTGGCCCTGGCTGGGCCAAGCTGGACTCGAGGGGAATCCCCCTTCGCCGTGGATTCGGCATCGCTGGTGATTGCTGTTGACCTCAGCGAATCGATGGGGGGACGGGACTTGCAACCGGATCGGCTGCAACGGGCCCGCAGCAAGGTTCTGGAACTCGCCCGCACTCGCGGTGATGCCTACACCGCGTTGGTGGTCTATGCCGGTTCGGGCCACACGGTGTTGCCGCTGTCGGATGACACGAATGTCCTGCTGCACTACCTCGATGCGCTGCAGGTAGGTATGCTGCCGCGGCGCGGTAAAGCACCCGAAACGATCCTGCCGATGGCGCGCGAACTGCTCCGCGAGGGCGGAGGCACGCTGTTGATAATTGGCGACGGCGCGCCGGAACCCTCCATCGAGGCGTTCCGTGCCCTGCGCGAGGTACCAGGGATCCAGGTCCTTGTGTGGGGAATGGGCAAAACCCAGGAGGAACTCGACAGGGATGCCGCGCGTGGCCTGACGAATTCGGCGCTGCCCCTCCAGGAACCCGCGCTCATGGCTATGGCGGATGCCGCCAGCGGCGCATACCATCGAGTCTCGGTGGATGACGAGGATGTGCGCCAGATCCTTCGGCAGATCGACAGGCACTTTGAACTCAGCGAGGACAGTTCGCGGCCCTGGGTGGATGGCGGTTACTACCTTGTGGGACCAATCATGCTGCTGTTCCTGCTTTGGTTCAGAAAGGGTTGGGCACATCGGTGGTGAAATTCGCGGCGCAGAATACCCTTCCATCGCGCTGGCGACGGCTTCGATGGGTTCTGGTACTGATTGCCCTTGCCTGGATCGTCGCCGCTCCCCAGGCCTTCGTGGGTCTATGGCTCACGCCGGACCAGCAGGCGTGGTTATGGTTCCAGTCAGGGGACTATGAACGCGCATCGCGAACATTCGAAGACCCGCGCTGGAAAGGCTTCAGCCTGTATGCCGGCCAGGACTTCGCCACCGCCGAACGCTACTTTTCCCAGTACCAGGATGCGGAGTCTTTACTGGCACGCGCCAATACACTGGCCCACCAGCGCGACTACACAGCCGCGAAAAAAGCCTACGAAGAACTGGCAAGCCGTTACCCCGATCATCCTGCACCGGCCGTGAACCTGCCGGTCATGGAAAAGCTGATCGAGGCGACCAAGGGGCTGTCTAAGAACGAGGGAAGCGAAACGGGTGACCGCAACAGCAAACCGGGTGACGGTTCAGAATCCTCCGAGGGAGACGAACAGCAAGGCGCCACGGAGCTTGAGCAATACAATGCCGAACAGTTGCTCCAGGACCCGGGCCTCACGGAGATGTGGTTGCGGCAAATTCAGCGGGATCCCTCGGAGTTTCTCGTTACGAAGTTCTACCTCCAACTCCAGCAAGACGATGGGAACAGGCCATGATGTACTGCAAGCGATTGCTGTGTCTGATCCTGGTGCTGGCGAGCGCTCCGGTTGTGCAGGCCCAGACCCTCGAGGACCTTATCGCCGCGGGAAAGCTTGAAGCCCGCGCTGTCGTGCAGACTCCCGATCCATTCTTTCAGAAAGCACCGATCGTGATCTCCGTGGAGGTCGGCACGCCGGGCAGGTTCAGCAGACGCGGCACCCGCGTACGCGACTTCACCGTGCCGGGCACCCTGGTTCGCCCCATCTCGAAATTTGCCTTCAATGAAACCCGGCGCCGGGGGGGTGATACCTGGGCGTTCCAGAGCTGGCGTTTCGAGCTCTATTCAGAGCGTGCTGGAACCCTGCGCACACCGGCATTGACGACCTTTATCTCCGTCGAAACCGAGACGAACGATATTGTGGAGGGTGAAGTCAAGCTCCCGGTGCCGCCGCTGGAAATCGAGGTACCTCCGGGCACAGAAGGGTTGGCCACTTGGGTCGCGGCGACCGAATTCGAGGTCGACGAGTCCTGGGAAGGCATTCTGGAGACCTATCAGGTCGGTGACGCCGTCACAAGAACCCGGCGCTTCACCATTAAAGGTGCGCCGGCAATGGCCGTACCCGAATCCCCTGGGGTCGAGCTCGACGGCGTCCAGGTGTATCAGGCGCCGGCGCTGGTCGATGACAAGGCAGTGGGCGGATCGCTTGAGGGCTTACGTGAAGAACGCGTGGTGTTTACTATCAAGGCGGGAGGAACCCATGCCATCCCGGGGCACCATATTCATTGGTTTAATCTGAAGACCCAGGCCGTCGAGACGATCGATCTTCCGGAACGAACCTTTGACCTGCCGGGCAGCGCGACACCAAACGCCGTTAAAGCCTCAGAGCCGAAAGAAGGGATCGGGAGTCTGTGGCTCTGGGGTCTGGCAGTGCTGGGCGTCGCACTCAGCTATTTACTTGTTCGATGGATCCGCCGAACGACCTGCTACCGCACCGTGCGTAATCACCTCAAAACCTGGCAGGGCCAACGTCACGCAAGAAAGGCTTTCATGCGTGCAGCAGCAGAACAAGACAGCCGCCGCTGCCTCGCGCTGCTCTACGAGCGCATGTCGGACCATTCCGAGTGGCAACTCAGCACGGCCTGCGCGAACGATCCACAACTGCTTGCCGTATCCGCCGCACTGATGGCCCATGCTTATAATGACGGGCAGCCACCGGTGGTGACTGAAATCCAGCGCCTGTGGGAAGTGTGCACAAAGCCTAAAAAACAGCACGACAAGCAAAACGCGCTTCGGCTCAATCCGGGGTCGAGCCAATAGGCCAATGAATTCAAGCATGCTTACGATGCAATGAGAGCCAGAGGATTTGTTTTTGCCGCCCCCTCTCGCGAAGAGGCGTATGAAACCGTTGCAGTATTTCTGGATTTTGTTTGGCGACAAGCAGGATCCTATCCAGCCATCAACAGATTGAAAGTAGGGCCACTCTTGGCCGTTAGGGTGCATCCTTAACACAGAGATCAGCGATTCCAGGTGTTCCGCTTTGTGGAGAAAAGCAGCCTCTCTTTTTAGATGAAACCCAGTTGTGAAATGGGCTGAAGTCGGCCATAAGCGGTTGTAACCTTTCGGTTTCACTGGCAAAAATAAAAGTTAAGGCGTATATTATTGTTTGCGTTTGTGAACGCTATTAAGTCGCCAGATTATTCAAATAAGTCTGCTAATAAAAATCCAATAACCTCCCGACCCGATAGCGGTTCAGACCGCATTTATTTCTGATTT
>Ga0316192_10003275_pt1 | contig 11835 bp, 9 predicted proteins | sample MerIslwburrow_MG_FD_204931 | JGI IMG/M metagenome (GOLD analysis project Ga0316192, IMG submission 204931) | Coastal sediment microbial communities from Maine, United States - Merrow Island worm burrow | ecosystem: Environmental > Aquatic > Marine > Coastal > Sediment | place: USA: Maine...
TGGACCGCAAAGAACTTTACAATTGGAATGCCGATTATGTGTTTTTAACCATGGCTATTTGTAAAGATGCTCTGACCGATGCGGGTCTGGAAGTGAACGAAGAAACCGGCCCGCGCACCGCCTGCCTGATCGGCTCGGCCTTAAACGGGACCGACGCTTATCGCATCGCCATGGACAATTACGTAAACAGGGGACCCTTGAGAGTCAGTCCCTATTTGCTGCCCAATCTGTGCGCCAACCTACCGTCGGGGAAAGCAGGTATTTTGTTGGGGTTCACGGGACCCATATTTTCACCCCAGGGCGCCTGTGCCTCCGGCAATCATGCCATTGGTATCGGGGCGCGGATGATAAGGGATGGGGATTGTGACTTTGTTCTGGCCGGAGGTGTTGAAACCTGTCTGGTCCCTGAAATTATCCAGGGTTTTGCCAATATGATGGCCACTATTAAAATCAATCCGCAGGATCGGGCTTATGATGATCCGACCCAGGCATCGAGACCGTTTAGTCGAGATCGAAAAGGATTTGTTCTGTCCGAAGGGGGCGGCGTTGTGGTATTGGCCGCAGAAGAAATGATCTCGGGATACGGTTTAAAACCCAGGGCCGAAGTGATGGGGATCGGCTGGACATCGGATGCATACCATTTTACCTTGCCCAATCCGCAAACGATTATTCGCGCCATTCGCGAAGCAATCGATGATGCCGGTCTCGAGCCGGGTGATATTCAGCATGTCAATGCCCATGGTACCTCCACGCCCAAAGGCGACGCCACTGAGATTGAATGCCTCAGAACCGTTTTTGGGCGTTCGCTTCCAATGATTCCGGTGACGTCGAACAAATCGCAAATCGGACATACGCTGGGCGCTTCGGCCGCCATCGAGGGCGCTCTGGGCATTGAGGCCATGCAGCAGGGGCTGTTGCTGCCGACGGTAAATCATATCCTGGATCCGGAATTTGCAGACATCGACGTGGTTCCGAACAGGATTCGCAGATATTCGTATGAATTGTTTCTTTCCAATTCCTTCGGATTCGGGGGAACCAACTGTTGTATTGTATTCAGGGGGGTGTGACTTGAGGCCGAAGCCATTTATTCCCGAAGTGCTGGATGGGGATCAACGTTACGTGAGGGACAGGACCGACGGTCTGGTATGGCATCAGTGCAAGTATCGTACGCTTTATGCGGATACGGATCGCTCCCAGGTCGTCTACCATGCCAACTATCTTCGCTATTTCGAGCTCGGCCGGGCGTCGCTGATGCGCGACACCGCCTATTCGTATCGCGAGATAGAAGAAAATGGCTTTATATATCCGATCATTGAAATCGGTGCCTCTTATTACAGCCCTCTTTATTATGATGATGCCATTTGCATTCACACCCGTCCCGCGGTACTCGAACGGGTCCGACTGCGATTTGATTATGTAATCACCCATGAACCGACCCATGAATTAATTTGCAAAGGATTTACACGGCACTGCGCTATCAACCCATCCGGCATCCCTGTGGAAATAGACGAGAAAACAGTTCATCTATGGAGGGTCTTCCCCAAATAATTGAAACCGTCCGGCTACCGGTGCGTATCCAGATTCGTCCCTATCTGCTGGATCACCGTTTTGAAGGCAAGGCTGTATTGCCTGCGGTGGAAACGATGCAGCAGCTGGCAAACACTGTCAAAAGCTTTCGGCCGGTTACGGATATCACCGGCATAACCGATGTCCGCTTTAACAAATTTCTTTATATTGAGGCCGGGATCACACAGATTGCTGCGTTTTGCGACATGACCATTTTTGAAAACGGCGATATCGGCGCTGCCCTGGTGACCAAGCGTCGATCCCCAAAATCTACCATTACTCGCATCAAGGAACATGGCAGCCTCCGTTTTCCCGGCCGAGCAGCGGTTATGCCGAAGTCGCCGCTTGATCCGGCAGAGGCTCTGAACGGTGTCTGTTTTGAAATTCCTGCTGAAAAAATCTACCGCGACCTTGTTCCATTTGGCAAGGCTTACCAGAATATTCACGGCCAACTGAAAATTTCCGAGTACGGGGCGGCGGCAAGTACCCATGCCCTTTCTCTTAAAGCCGCTGCCGTAAATTTCGGTGACATGGAATCGCCTTTTCCGCTCGATGCGGCATTTCACGCAGCCTGCGTATGGGGACAGCGTTATGCTCAGGTTGTTGCGTTTCCGATAGGAATTGAGAAACGGTTAATATTCAAACCGACGATACCCGGCACCACTTATCTGAGTCGAATAATCCCCGTGCGGCAAAATACGGATCTGCTTACCTTTGATATATGGATTTACGGCAACGACGGCCAGCTTTATGAGGGTGCCTGGGGCGTGCACATGCGCGATGTGAGTGCTGGACGGCTGAAACCGCCGCGGTGGATAAAGGACAAGATTGCTTAAAGTTTAAGTAATAGTCCACCAGAGTTTTTCTTAGAATCGAATGGGCTCTCGAATTTTGAAGGACCCATCTTGTTCCGAATCAATTTTAAATTCCAATTTCCAAATCTCAAATCTCAAATAAATCACAATGACAAAAATTCAAAACCTGTCTATGATCTTGAAGAAAGAACATCCCAAATTGGAAAAAATCAATGGCTTATTTCTTAATCCAAACGTTTCGGTTATTGATTATTGGAATTTGAGATTTATTTGTAATTTGGTGCTTGCAGTTTGGTATTTCGTATTCATTCACCTTACGCCTATTCAATAAAGGGAGAGAGCATGCTTGACTTGAACATGAGCGCAAAAATCGGTTTGGCCGGAATCATTCTGATAATTTTAAGTCAAATTGTGATTGGATGCACCGCATCCTTGCCGAAAAAAAATATAGTCGGACCAAAAACGTATAAAAATAAAGTTGACATCCGCATAAACGGTTTTCGTCGCACGTACCTGGTGCATATCCCGCCCGGCTACAATTCTCAAAATCCGCTTCCATTGGTGGTTGTCATTCACGGGGCTTTTGATACGGCCAAGGGGATGGAAAAATTTTCCGGATTTAGTGATCTGGCGGATCGGGAAGGGTTTGTTGTGCTATATCCTAACGGGATGGGCATCCTGGGATTTCTGCAGCACTGGAACGCCGGGCACTGCTGTGGGAAGGCTGCTGACGATAATCTGGACGATGTAGGATTCGTTGCGGCCACCATCGAGGATGTGAGTGCGCGGTTGGCGATCGATCGCAGCCGTGTCTATATGGTTGGATTTTCCAATGGGGGTATGCTGACCTATCGTTTTGCCGCCGAAAGAGGGGATCTTTTAGCCGCGGCGGCTCCCATGGCTGCCTCCATTGGCGGAAAACCTTCCGCAGATGCGCCGGAATGGCGCATACCCGAACCCGTGCAGCCCCTTTCCATGATCATAGTTCACGGTCTGGCAGACGATGATATACGCTATAAGGGTGGCGTCAGCCATCACCGGGGTGGAACCCGCACCTATTGGCCTGTTGAGGAATCTGTTAAATTCTGGGTCCTGCATAATGGCTGCAATTCTAAAGCCGCCAGCACTGATTTAAACGCCGGAAGGGTTATTCTGAAATCATGGGGAATCTGCCGGGATGACACTGAAGTGTCGCTTTACCTGATCAAGGACTGGGGACATGTTTGGCCGGGTAAGTATTTTACGTCGGATCTGGCGGAAAACGACCCTTTCAAAAACTTTGACGCCGCCGAAGTCATCTGGGATTTTTTTAAATATAAGCGTCGTCAACTTTAATATGAAACCGTTGATCTTCATTTTTATAGGGGCCTACCTGGCAGGTTCCGTCAATTTTGCTATTTTGCTGTTTAAAGCCCTGGGCAAAGATGATCCGAGAGCCGGATTTAGCGGAAACCCCGGTGCCACCAACGTTTATCGGCAAGCCGGATTTTTCTGGGCCGTCCTTGTTCTGATCCTGGATATGAGTCGGGCATTAGGGGTTTCCTTTATCGCATTACATCTGGTGCCGGTGGCGCTCGTTCCCTGGGCCGGTCTGGGCCTCATCCTGGGCAACCGTTTTCCCTGCTTTCATGGTCTGCGTGGCGGCAAGGGCGTCGCTAATTACCTCGGTTTTACAATGATTATCGCACCGGTTGCCGCCGGAATATCCGTCCTGGGTTGGTTTTTGGCCTATGCAATCTGGCGCACCCCTTTTATCGGCTCGTTCGTGATGGTGTTGATCCTGGCTACGGGGACGATTGTCGCATGTGAGTATTCCTTTTCAGCGATCCCAGGCGTTGCGATGACGGCGGCATTGATCTATTACAACCATAAGTCAAACGTAGTGGGGATGCTGCGGCAACGAGGCGATGCGGATTAACCGTTATATTAGGCCAAAAACTTAACAAATGAGTCAAGTTCTTGTAATGAGAATAAACCTCTGGAGTAAACGATGCTGGATGCTTGATGCTTGATACTGGATTAACGAGGTATTCTGTCGATTTTATAAATAGAAGAGGAGCGTGCTGACTCCGCCACCGTTGCAATGGCTACGACGGCCGGGAGCGACTTCTTTTTCTAGCATCCAGTATCCAGCATCACTTCGCCTCGCCAACGGTATATGTTTTTCATCGACTCATCGGTTTGAGGTGGAGCTTTGCTATATTTTATTCAGGGTTTCTTTTGCATTAATTTCTCAGCGGTTACGCGCGTTGCCCAGCGCAGAAATATCCTGGTATAATCGGCTCCGGCCAGATACATCCCCAGTATAAATACCAGGTGTGACAGGCCATAGATGAGCGGTCCGCCAATTGCGACAATTAAGGGTTTTTCCAGGTAAACTGACAGCGCTCCCAGGACCGCCACCGCTGGCCAGCCAATAACATAGCTAAAGGCGATGGTCGATATTCCGAACACGACCCGTACAGAAGGTTTATTTTTAAACGCGCTTAGATCGGCTTTATCTTCTATCGCCGAGCGAACATATCGGGTTTCGGCGAATTTTTTGATAATATTCATTATGTTGCAGAAATTCCGAGACCTATGTTGAATTTTACGGTCCAACCGTGTAAATGATTTCCCGAAATCAATGATAGCAAGACCGAATGGAATTTATAGTACACTCATTTTAAGAGTTAGATTTACTCTCGATAGGTTTTTAGGATATGTAAGACAATTCTAAGGAGAAAAGATAGAATGTGCAAGTTCAAAACATATGCATTCGGGTTGCAGGCTTTTATTGGGATCGCATTTTTAGTTTGCACAGCGATATTTATCAGTTGTGCACCGACCGCAGTCATTGGAAGACCCGTTGATTCTGCAAAACTTGTTGATGGAACCTATAAGGGCAGTTATCGCGGTGGTCCGAATAAAGCGATCGTTGAAGTGACGATTGAAGATAATTCCATTGTCAATATTAACATAATTCAGCACCAGGCTTGGCGGGGTAAAAAGGCAGAAGAAACGGTAGTTGAACGAATCATCGCGCATCAATCAACCCGGGTGGATGCGGTTAGCGGGGCCACCAACAGCAGTTACGTGATTATGAATGCAGTGCAGCAGGCGATTGAAAAAGCGCAGCTTGGTTCTAAAATGAGCCAATAGAGGTAAGACAAAATAATTATTACCACGAAACACACGACCTATTTTATTTTGTGTCATTTCGTGTGTTTCGTGGTTTGAGTAAAATGGCCGAGGTTAGAATCAACCTTAGAACGCGTATTAGTTAAACGGTTATTGATGAAAGGCAGGCGTTCACGGGTTTAAAGGTTCAGGGGTTCAAGGTTGTATTCTCGTCCCTGGACTGCATTTGGGAGGCGTATTTGCGAGAAAAGCATCAGCATCGTCAGGCCTAATCCAAAATTTGGAGCCAAATTGGCAATTATTTGGCAAAATGAGCATTTTTAAAGAGGACTTCGGGTCTTTATTGCCTTCTTTGTCCTTAACCCTGAACGTTGAACCCTGAACCTGTGAACGGTTGCGATGAGAGCTAAAAACTGGGAATTCTTTGATAAAATCTACTGCATCTCATTAGACGAACGCATGGACAGACGCACAGATGCGACCGCTCAGTTCGAAAAAGTCGGTCTGGCAGATAAAGTTGAATTTGTGATTGTAAAAAAGCATCCGTATAACATTGAACAGGGAATATTTGAATCGCATTTAACCTGCATGGAAAAAGGAATCCGGGCCGGTGCCGACACGATTGCCGTATTTGAAGATGATATCCTGTTGGAACGATTCAGCCCGGCCGTTCTTCAGGATTGTATTGACTTTTTATCGACCCACCGCCATTGGAATGCCTTGTATTTTGGCTGTCTGGTATCGGACAGCAAAAAAACCCAAAACCGATCGGTGCTGAAAATTAAGTACCGCTGCCTGACCCATGGCTATGTTTTCAGTCGCAAGTTTTCTGAATCGTTGGTCAAAAAATCCTGGCGCGACATACCCTTTGATGATTTTCTGCGTACCTTAAATGATGAATTTTATGCTATCTATCCTTCTTTTGCCTTTCAGAGCAATTCGCGTTCGGATAACAACAGATTTTTACCGTTGGACAAATTTAGAAGGTTATGTGGCGGGCTGCGGCAGTTACAAAAAAGAAACGAGCTGTATCATCGCCACCGTTCGCTGATCATCCTGCTACACATTATTACCATCCTGCTGATCATCATGTTGGCCTTATGAAATTCGCTGAAATCCATTGGCACCGATTGATTTTAGTACTGATTGTTGTGACCATTCTTTTCGGTATCGGTTTGTTCCGAATAGAAATTGATTCGGATATTGTCGCCTCCCTTCCTGAAGATGATCCGGTAATTTCAGATGCCATCTATATTTTTAAAAATCATCCCGTTCAGGATCAATTGTTCATTGATGTCAGCCATCAAAAAGACAATCTGGAAGTTCTGCTTGAATGCGGCGAACTGGTCGAAAAAAAATTAACTGCCAGTGGGTTGTTTAAAACTGTTGGCCTCAAAGATGTTCAAAATCTCATACCTGATTTAATGGCGTATGTTATAAAAAACCTGCCGGTCATGTTTACCGCGAAAGAGCTTGAAGATAAGATCGAACCAATGCTGGAAACCAATGAAGTCCACAAAAGACTGCAGGCTATTTATTTACAATTGCTGGAAATGAGTGGAATCGGGCAGGCAGAATTCATTTCAAAAGATCCCCTGGGGCTGAAAGACTTTATTTTGGCCAGACTATCACACTTGGCGCCATCTCAAAATGCCCGCATATACAGGGGCAACCTCGTATCTGCTGACGGAAGACATCTGCTTGTCATCGCCAATCCGATTGCCTCCGGTACGGATACGACCTTCGCCCGCACGGCTGCCGAACTTATTGACAATCTGGCAGATGAGCTGAATCGGAAATATTCCGAAGCAGGGTACGACATTACGCTTACCCCCACAGGCGCATATCGCGCGGCCCTGGATAATGAGCTTATCATCAGACGGGATGTTAAAAGCGCTATCCTGCTGGCCACCATCGGCATTGCAATTTTACTCATATTTGCTTTCCCGAGACCTCTTATGGGACTGCTGTCCCTTTTGCCGGCGATCGCTGGATCGATGATCGCATTTTTTGTTTTTTCATTGCTGCACAAATCGATTTCAATCATGGTGCTCGGCTTTGGCGGAGCCATCATTTCGATAACCGTCGATCACGGGATTGCATATTTTCTATTCCTGGATCGCCCCTATAAAACTCACGGCAAAGAAGCGTCCACCGAAGTCTGGGCTGTGGGCCTGCTGGCGGCGTTGACAACTGTGGGCGCTTTCGGGGTACTTACCTTCAGTGGTTTCCCGGTATTTGAGCAGCTCGGGTTATTCACGGCACTGGGAATTGCATTCTCATTTCTATTTGTTCATTCTGTTTTCCCGAAGGTTTTTACGGCCATCTCGCCGGCCCGTCCAAGGCGTCTGCCGCTTGAAAATATCGTCAACGCCCTTTCACTAACGGGAAAAAAAGGGGCCTATGCGGCTCTTGGATTCGCTATCGTCATGCTTTTTTTCGCCAGACCCGAATTCAATGTAAGCCTGAGCTCCATGAACACCGTAAGCAAGGAATCCATTGCAGCCGAAAATCTGTTTACCGACGTGTGGGGCAACATTTTTAGCAAAATATATTTGATGTCCGAAGGAAAAAGCGTAGAGGAGCTTCAGAAAGAAGGTGACAGCCTCCTGGCTATGATGGATCCGGACTTGATTTCAGGTGTTCTGTCCACCGGTTTTGTTCCTTCGATGATGTTTCCCGGGAAAGATCGCAGGCTAGAAAATTTTGCGAATTGGAAAAGATTTTGGAACCAGAGCAGGGTGAGCCGGTTTAAATATGCGATGGCAGAGGCATCGATCGAAACGGGTTTTACGGTAAATGCATTTAAGCCATTTTACGAACTAATTGATCCGAACCTAAGCCCACCCTTAGATACAGCGATTCCTGAAAAATTTTACAGTCTGATGGGAATCACTGAAAGTCTGGACGGATCGGGATGGGTTCAGTTTTCCGGTTTGACTACCGGCAATTCTTATCAGGCTGAAAGGTTTTTCGAAAGATATCAATCTGCGGGTAAATTATTTGATCCGACTTTTTTTTCGCAAAAACTCGGCCGACTTTTATTTTCCACATTCACAAAGATGTTGGTGATCATCGGTATCAGTGTCACCATTCTCTTGTTTTTATTCTTCTTCGACTGGAAACTAACCATTATCTCGCTGTTGCCGGTTCTCTTCGCCTTAATCAGTACGCTGGGCACCTTGAACCTTATCGGCCACCCCCTGGACATTCCGGCGTTAATGCTTGCCATCATTGTCATGGGCATGGGTATCGATTATTCACTGTTTTTTGTCAGATCCTATCAGCGTTATCCGGATGCATCTCATCCATCTTACAGTCTCATCCGTATGGCGGTTTTCATGGCGTCCGCATCTACGCTCATCGGGTTCGGCGTTTTATGCACGGCCGAGCATTCGATTTTAAGAAGTGCCGGAATAACGTCATTGTTTGGCATCGGCTACTCCCTTATCGGCGCTTTCATCATCCTGCCGCCCATTTTAAAATACGTTTTTCAATCCCGGCAAAAAGAAATCAGCCCAGTTGACCATCTTCACGATCGCATTTTGAGACGATACCGAAATATGGAAGCGTATCCGAAAATATTTGCCAGGTTTAAAATTCGCCTGGATCCTATGTTTTCAGAACTGCCTCGTATTTTTAATTTCTCCCGGCAACTCAGGACAATTATTGATATCGGCTGTGGTTTCGGCGTACCGGCCGGCTGGTTGATCGAGAATTTTGCCGAATTGAAAATTTATGGTATTGATCTTGACAGCAATCGGGTCAGAATAGCGTCCAGAGCACTCGGGCAAAGGGGCAAGATGGTTGTTGGCCGGGTACCGGATGTACCACAAATTCCACATCCGGTCGATGCCGCCGTCATGCTGGATATGCTGCATTATTTAAAAGATGATGATTTGGGACTCACCTTACAACGGTTGGGTGACCGGCTTTGTGATAACGGCCGCCTGATCATACGAGCCGTTATAATGCCGAATGCACGGCAGTCTTTGTTCTGGTGGCTGGAGAATCTCAAAAATAAAATTGGGAGAATCCCCGCCTATCATCGTTCCTTTAATGAGATATCAACGATTCTGGCTCAAGCCGATTTTACGATTGAGCATACTGAACCGTCGGGACCAAAGGGTGATTTAATTTGGTTTGTCCTGAGGCGCAGGAGCCGGAACCATAAGACGTGCTGAAACCTGCAGAGTGATGATTTCATAAATAGTAAAATACTTGGAAAGTAGTTCTTTTTTTTGGATATTATCGGGCGTGGTGAAGCCGTCTCTGAGCATAGGTTTCAGGTGTCAGGTTTCAGGCCGGCTCTCGCGTTTTCACTACTGACACCTGACACCTGAGTGCCAGTGTCCAATTTTCATGCAATTCTACGACAGTTAAAAAGCCACAGCTATTCTTCCAAGCTGAATGACGAGGTCTGGATTTGCGGAAGGTGCTTGAAATTCAGTCATACAAATGGAGTTCGATCAAATCGGCGGTTTCAGGGAAATTACCGCTTTCGCCGGCAGAATGGGTTGGCATTGGTTCATTATTGATCGCAATATTGCTGCTGTTTGTTGATTTCTGGATATCCCTAATTCCCTTATTGGGTTTTATCCTGCTCTGTGCAGCCGCACCTTTTTTCCCCCGCTTCAGTTTTTTCCTCCCCGTTATCAGCCGGGGCGTATCAAATAAAAAAGCGGTCGCCCTTACATTTGATGATGGCCCTGATCCACTGGTCACCCCGCAAGTGCTGCAGCTGCTTTTAAAACACCAGGTAAAAGCAACGTTTTTTGTTACCGGAAAGAAAGCCGCTGAACACCCGGAACTGATAAAAGAAATCCTGATTAACGGCCATTCTATCGGTAATCATTCTTACAGCCACGATAACCTGCTTATGTTCAGGAGAAGAAAAACCATTGCCACTGAAGTAACATCCGCTCAAAATGTGCTAAACGATTTTGGGATCGTACCGCTGGCCTTTCGCCCGCCGGTAGGTATTACAGGCCCCAGACTCCGTCCGGCCCTGTCGAATACAGGTATGTATATCGTCAATTTTAGCTGTCGCGCCTATGATGGCGGTAACCGATGGATAAAGGACATCGCAAAAAAAATTTTAAAGCGCATCCGCCCGGGAGACATCGTTGTTCTGCACGATGTCATGCCGCATAAGCAATCACTTTTTGCGTATTGGCTAAATGAAATGGATCTCATTGTGTCAGGTATAAAAGATAAGGGACTCGCGGTTTTGCCGCTGGCCGAAATTATCGGCAGGCCCGTTATGATAATGAAGACCGGCGGAGTTAAGGAGGAAAGGTGACGTATTAACATGCGGATTGTACTTGTACACCCAACCGGATCAAACTGGGTGCCGGGCAAAAAAGATATTACCGCAACCGCCAACCGGATGGCGCCTCTGGGCCTCTTATCCATTGCTGCCTGGCTCGATCAGAATGGGCATGACGTATTTGTCCATGACTGTTTAGGACCGCAGGTGCCAAACAGCAATGCGGCCCATGCCGAAATTATCCTGGGATATAAACCGGATCTGGTGGGGTTTTCCGCCACAACATCCGGCTTTTTAGACGGTTATGAGCTGGCCGAGCGGATTAAAACCGCCAGACCGGCGATTCAAACTGTCTTTGGCGGCGTGCATATATCTTCTATGGGTGCAATCCTTTTAAAGGACTTTGAACATATCGATTTTCTATGCCAGGGTGAAGGGGAAGTCACTCTGGCGGAATTGGCGTCCGGCATGCAGCCCGCACAGATTAACGGCCTGATTTGGAGAAATGGCGACCGACCGGTATCCAATCCATCGCGATCGGTTATTACTGATCTGGATTCGCTTCCTTTTCCTGCCTACGACAAACTGCAAGGATTTCCCAAGGGATACAACCTGCCGCTTTTTAGCTATATTCTGGGCGCCGGGGCTACCATGGTCACCAGCCGTGGCTGTCCCTATCAATGTTCTTACTGCGACCGTTCCGTCTTTAAAAAGGGCTACCGTTTTAATTCTGCAGAATACATTTACGAGCATATGCGACATCTGCGCACGCAATTTGGCGTTCGCCATATTAACATTTATGATGATCTTTTCACGGCCAACCGGCGCCGCATTGTCAAACTGTGCGACCTGCTGATCTCGAAACCACCTGGGATGCAATTCAATTGTGCCGTCCGGGTCGGTCAGGCGGACGACGAGTTGTTGGAAATGTTAAAAAAAGCCGGCTGCCTGATGCTTTCCCTGGGCATCGAAACGGCTGATACGAATTTGCGTGAATTTCATAAACCGGGTGTGCGAACGGATGACATCAGTGATACGGTGAAACGGATTCAGGCCAAGGGTCTC
>Ga0316192_10003277_pt1 | contig 11834 bp, 12 predicted proteins | sample MerIslwburrow_MG_FD_204931 | JGI IMG/M metagenome (GOLD analysis project Ga0316192, IMG submission 204931) | Coastal sediment microbial communities from Maine, United States - Merrow Island worm burrow | ecosystem: Environmental > Aquatic > Marine > Coastal > Sediment | place: USA: Maine...
TTACTGATAGCTGTATCATTAAGCGGGGTGCCTTCGGGCACCCCGTTTTTTTTGCCTTCGATTCCCGAATAAAAAACTGATTAAATGGGTTGCACCTATAGATGTCGATTTAACGGATTGTAAACAGCTCCGGCCAATCTTTTCCACATGCTGTGCCGGTACAATTGATCCAGCGAATCATCCCGGTGGTGCGTCCGTCGCCCTGATCGAATTCCTGATCCAGGTCCTTACACTTGTCCAGCATGCTTTTGAAATGACGTTTGATGCCACTGGTATCACCGGGCAATAAATCATAATCTGAAGCCTTGGTGGCCTGAACGCAGTAGCAGGGTCGGTGGCTGTCTGTCGTAATATAGGCATATGAAGCAAAGACCATGCTGCCCAGCAAAGGCATGGCAATGATCAGGTAAGGCCATTTTGATGCCTTTGGCTCATGAACATTAATAACATCCTGATTGTCTAATTCTCGATCATTCATATTCATTCGCTTACGACAATATTAATCGCAATCCCTGTCCTCAAACGAACACCCACCTTCGAAAATATGCCCCTTGTAATGTTCTTTAAAGGACTGGCACAATTCCGATTTGGTCAACCAACGGCCTTCTTTTGAGACATATAACTGATGATCGATTATTTTTTCTTCTTTTTCAAATATTTCATAAATTGTCACTTCATCATGAGCAATTTTATTCTTGTCTAAACAATGGATTAAGCCACAAATTGTATCCGCCATATAAGAATTAAATGCTTCTTCACCTTCAATAACCGGAACTCTTGCCTCATATGTATAGGGTATACTCTTGTCATATTTTGATTGCGGACCTATCAACTTGCTTACAATCGACATCTTATCTACCTCTCGCCCCTAAGATAGGCTACAGCCAACTGGAACCTGCCCATAAACCTGTCTGGATGAGCGTGTGGCAGATATTATTCCCCGGCATAGAACTTGGCAAAGGAATCAAAATCATTGACCGGTTCAACCTGCTTCAACTTCAATAATCGGAATCGGTTGTATCACAGCATTAGAGAGAGTTTTCTGTACCGCTACCTCATCACAATCGGCAAATCTTGAGCAGTGTACACATACTGTCCAAATCTTATGAGGCAGGCTTTCCTTCGAAACAATCTCATAACCCTGCCTCATAAAAAAACCATCAACATAGGTCAGGGCAAACACCTGCCCCACACCAAGCCCGGCCAACCATTGCTCGCAACCTTCAACCAGCAATCGCCCTACTCCATGTTTCTGGTAAACAGGATCAACCACCAGTGAACGAATCTCAGCCAGATTTTCACCATAAACATGCATGGCAACAGCACCAACAGTCACACCATCATATTCGGCAACAAGAAATTCCTGTAAATGTTGGAAAATATTATCCTCATTGCGCTCAAGGATAATGCTTTTGGCTGCAAACGGTGCCAACAGGCTATGAATAGTTTTCACATCCCCGGCAGCAGCACTGCGAATACAAATCCGGCGCATCAGGCACTCACCCGGCCACGCTTGAGCATCCGCTCTGCATGCTGGAGACCATCTGCATCACTACCACCGAGCATGCGGGCTATTTCCTGCTGCCGCTGATCAGCCACCACCGGCTCAAGACGCGTAACAGTGCGACTGTCCTGCTCAATCTTTCTGATCGCAATCTGCGCATCTGCACAGGCAGCCACCTGAGGTAAATGTGAAATGACTAATACCTGCCGCTCAGAGCCCATTGCAGCAAGCAACTCACCTACGCACCAGGCGGTTTCACCACCAATGCCGGAATCAACCTCGTCAAATACGGCAATATGTGGCGCATCACGCAGTGCACCGCACCCTTTCAGGGCCAGTATCAGTCGCGACAGCTCACCGCCGGATGCCACAGCAGACAGAGCCCGCCAGGGCTCGCCCGGATTGGACGATATTTTCATGCAAACATCATCCCAGCCACTTGCATTCCAGGCAGATTCATTATCCTGCTTGTGAATATCGAAGCGAACCTGCATGCCAGCCAAGGCAAGGCGATCAAGAAATGGCCGCAGTTCTTTGGTTAGCGACTGAGCTGCAGAGAGCCGCTGATCACTCAGTTTACTGGCGGCCTTCTGGTAGCGCTGACTGGCAACAGACACAGCAGATATCAGGCTCGCTTCATCCCAGCCAGCTGTATCCAGTGCCGACAGGCGATTTTCCCATTCCTCGGCAAGAGTCAGAAGCCCCGCCTCATCTGTATTGTGGCGCCGCATTGCTTCATGCAATTGCATCAACCGCTCTTCTGCAGCATGCAGCTTTGCTTCATCAAATGAATGATCGAGTACAGCCCGTAATTCAGGTACAGCTTCACCAAGCAGTGCATCAGTTTGTTCAATCAGTTCTCTGCTACCAGCCAAACCGACATGAAAGGCTTCGACTGCAGATACAGCACGAGCCGCCCGGGCAATCAGGCCGCGCGCGCTATTTTCATCCTCATCAAGTAACGCCATAGCCTCTGCCGCAGCCTGCTGAATTTGCGCATAATGACGCCCTGCTTCGACCTCAGACTGCAGTGTGTCTGTCAAACCCTCTTCAATGGCTAAATCCTGCAAGCGGCTTAACTCTGAACGCATCCACTGAGCTTGTTGCTCTGTCTCACCCCGCTGATTCTGTATGGCCTGTAACCGTTGCTGCGCTTCCTGCCAGTCGGCGAAAACCGCCCGTGTCTGCTCAAGTGAATCCTGCTGTACACCCACATCCAGTAACGCACGTTGAAAATCATTATGCAGCAATGCCTGGTGCTCATGCTGACCATGCAGATCAAGGCAGATGCTCCCCAACTGCTGCAATACCTTCAAAGCCACAGGCACACCATTAACATATGCACGGGAACGGCCATCTTTGCTGATAATGCGACGCAGAATCAGTTCCTCTTCAGATTCGATATCCTGTTCTTGCAAAAGCTGGTTTAAACGAGAGTCATCACCACACCAGGTGGCAATAATTTCAGCCCGCTCGGCACCGTGACGCACCCAGTCAGCAGATGCACGCGTGCCAAACACTGCCCCCAAAGCATCAATCAGTATGGATTTACCTGCTCCTGTTTCGCCCGTAAACACGGTCATACCTGCGTCCAGTTCCAGCTGAACGTCTTCCATCAGGGCAAATTGTCGAACAATGAGGGTAGTGAGCATAAGTATTATCTGGCCCTAGTCGCCGTATTCAACCTGGCCCGCCCAATTTAATTTGCTTCTGAGCACATTGAAATAATGCCATTCCGGCAAATAAACCAGAGAAATACAACCACCCTTACGGACGATCACGCGATCACCCACTTCCAGCACCATGTGCTCCTGGCCATCGAGATTGAGAGCAGCGGGTAGTGGCGACTCAATCAGATGCAGCTCAATTTCTTCATTGGCCGGCACAATAATGGGCCTGCCGGACAGGGTATGCGGACAAACAGGAGCAACACTGATGGCATCGACTGCCGGATGTACAATCGGACCTCCCGCGGATAAGGCGTAAGCAGTCGATCCGGCAGGTGTTGCCAGCACTAATCCGTCACCGCGCATGCGAAACACCAATTGATCACAAACAAACATTTCAAATCCGATCATGCGCGGATGGGCCCGCCGCTGCAGCACAACATCATTCATTGCATGGCCAATGTTAAGTCTCTCTTCACCACGCCAGGTTTCCGCATTCAAACTAAAATGCCGTTTGGTTTTCAAATTCCCGGATAATATCTCTTCAACCACATCAAACATGCTACCGATCGGCGTATCAGCCAAAAAACCCAGCCGACCAAGATTAATGCCCAGAATAGGAGTATCTGAACCAATAAACTGACGACCGACGTGCAGTAACGTGCCATCACCACCAAGCACAATCATCAGCTCAACCCGCGTATACATCTGGGATACCGGCAAACGTTCAGCTTCAATACTGGTATCAAGCGAGGCATCGATAAAAACCGTGCACTGCTTGTCCACAAGCCACTCATGCAGCTCGGACAACAGAGCAACAGCACGTGTGTCGTTAGGTTTGACGCTTATACCTATCCGGTTCATTTACTTTCTCCCTGCCTGGGCTCCGCATGACACTGAAAGCATTGGTCAGCCTTGGTATGGGTATGCTTGCCACTTTCAGGCTGGTCGCCATCAGGCCAATGACAGGACACGCAGGCCGCTCTTGATAAAGTAGCGCGATGCACATCATCGGCAGGAACGGCTGCAGTTGTTCGATCACCTGTGCCCAGCACCAGCAACAGTACTACTGCTGCAACCATGGCTAAAAACATCACATCACGTTTACCCGGTCGCCAGGACTGTTTCTGTTGCTCTGTCATTTTTTTACTCCTGCCCACATGGTGAAAGCCAATCATGCTTAAAAGCTGTTTGATTGTGCAGGCTGCATTCTGTATTATTCACCATTGGTATTCCATATTAGACAGAAGTGCAAGCCGGATTTTTGTTTTATGCTGCTAAATGTTAGTATTCAATACTGTGAGCACTGCTCAATAAAGAAAAGTTTTAGAAAAGGATGATATAAATGAATGTAGACCAACACTTGAAAGTTGCAACATGGCACATCGAACAGGCCCGCCTGCATGCTACCACTCAGCATAGCTGTGGCTGCCCGGTCAATGAGCATTATCAGAAAATTATTGATGAAGTTGAAAGTGGTAAGGTTGAAGAGGAACTGGCCTGCTCAATCGACTGACTCGAACATCAGTTCGTTTAAAAGCCGCCTGAGAAGGCGGTTTTTTTATTTCATAAGCAGAAATATTTTCATCAGTACCAGCCTTTGACAATTCCAACCCACCCGCTTGTATAAATCCGTGCCCATGCTTTGAAAGCCATTAAATCAAGCCACCTGCAATTGTATAGCGTTGGCAAGCTGTCCGGCTCTTCCGGTAAATAGTGATACCGGTCATTTTTTCACTTTAGCACCTTCCTAGCCTGATTCCATGATTGGTCCAATGCATTCACAAACGCGCTCACTCCTTCTGCTGGTATTGCTATCGCTGAGTCTGATTTCCTGTGCCCAGACGCAAAAACAAACTGGCAATGCAGCCCCGGGGCCCTTGTTTAACTTCTGGCAACAGTTAAAACCGCTACAGGCTGCAGGACGGCATGCAACAGTATCAGGGTCCTTAAATGGCGCAGAAGCAGTTAAAACAGCAACATCTGCAGGACAGCAAAAATCCAGCAGCGCTAAAAGTGGCTTCTTCTCAGGTTTGACTCCGGCAGAAGTCGAAGCGGTTAGGATGGAAGCATGGAAGGCATATAGTCCACATTGGAAAACCATCGCCAAACGCTCCCGCTATGTGGGCCAGCCACTGTTGGACACGCTGGTAAAAATGGGTGCTCCCGAGGAGCTGCAAATGATCCCCATTGTTGAGTCCAGCTATGACCCCTATGCACAATCCGAAGTGGGTGCGACCGGCCTGTGGCAGCTGATGCCGTCCACGGCAACAGACCTGCGAATCAATAGTGATCGTTTTATTGACGGCAGACGGGACATTAAGGCCAGCACCAGAGGTGCCGCTAAATTCCTGTTGAAACAGTATAAGCGCTTTGGCAACTGGCCGCTCGCATTCGCGGCCTACCATCTTGGTGCCAGAGGTGTGCAGAAACGAATTAACCGCCGTCCGTGGCAGCCTGAAGATGGTCTGAGAAAGATTCCCCTGCCTCCGATCACTAAAACTTACGTGCGCAATATTCTTGGCCTGATTTCCCTATATCAGGTTAGAGAATTCGTGTTCCCCAAGCCCTTCCCGACAGAAACAGTCCATGTACAGACGCCGATCAATCTCGATACGCTGCATAAAAAGGCTGAGCTACCCAAGTATCAGCTCTTCCGTTACAACCCTGAATTGAATTTGAAGCACTATTATGAAAAGAAACCATCTACCATCTCTCTCAGAGTCAGCCGCTGGAGAGTGCCCACTGTGAAAAAACATGTCCTCACAAAACCGGCAGAATATTTGACAGTCTCAAACCGTGATGGAGAAAGGCTGAGGGATATCGTGAAAAGGTATAACACCTCAGTAAGCGAACTCCACCGGTCAAATTCCGGAAATTTAACGCTGCTTGCCAAAAATGGTCAGTTGCGCATTCCATTAACAGTGCTCAAACGGACAAAGGCAGAGAAAAACCCGCTGGTCAAACTCCCAATCCACATGCTGGCTGATAACAGCAGTCTGGGCCTGTAATTTTCTGACTTCAGGCATGACTCAATAACTGATAAAACATCATATAGATGAAAAATTGCAGGAGGTTGCCATGACGATTGAAATATTGTCTGAAGCTCTGCTCTGGTCCGCCCTGATTAATATGGGGCTGCTGCTCTGGTGGGCGGGGTTTTTTATATTTGGACACGGTTTTATCTACCGCATGCACAGCCGCTGGTTCAAACTCTCCGAAGAAAAATTCGATGCCATTCATTATAGCGGCATGGCCTTCTATAAAATCTGCATTTTCGTATTTAACATCGTGCCCTGGTTGGCACTGGAAATTATCAGTTAGATGCGGTCAACCATTCACATTCGCACAGACACGCGGGAAAAGCTGGTCGACATCACCCGCCAAGTACAGCAGGCAGTGGACAACAGCAGCATCAGGAACGGCATAATCACCGTATACGCACAGGGCGCAACTGCCGCCATCATGATTCAGGAGAACTGGGATGAAAGTGTGCAGACTGATGTCATTCACCTGCTACAGAAACTGATTCCAAAAGGCGTCTGGCTGCACGATGCCCAGGACGGCAACGGCGATTCTCACCTCAAAGCAGGCCTTGTCGGCCCCTCCGAAACTATCCCACTGATCGACGGCAAGCTCGGCCTTTCACAGTGGCAAAATATCTTCTTCTGTGAATTCGACGGCCCCCGCTCCTCCCGCTCCATAGTATGTACAATAATATCCGATTCCTAGCCAACAATCATGGTTGTTACAGGCTCGCAGGGATTTGAATATATTATTGGGCGCTTCTGTGGTGATGGGCTATACTGAGTATATATAATAGGAGGTGATGCCATGAAACGAGCAAACTGGAAACTGGTGATTATTGCGACGGCACTTGTGTTGCCTGCTTCTCAGGCTTCAGCCGGGTGGATGATCGAGACCGGCGGCTTACTGGACAAGGCCATCGGCAGCACGCCGACTTCGAAAACCGAAAATGCAGTGGCCACATTAAGTAAATCGGACATGATTGCAGGATTGAAAGATGCGTTACGCGTCGGCTCTGAAAACGTAGTGGGCCAGTTGGGAAAAAGTGGTGGATTCAGTAGCGATCCAAAAATTCATATCGCGCTACCGGAAAATCTCCAGTCTGTGAAATCAGCATTGGGTGCGGTCGGCATGGGTTCGATGATGGACGACCTTGAATTAAAACTGAATCGAGCTGCTGAAACTGCGACACCCAAAGCCAAACGCATTTTCGGCAAAGCGATTAAAAAAATGTCATTCGATGATGCGAAAAATATCCTGAATGGCCCAAAGGATGCGGCTACGCAATATTTCAAGGGTAAGATGTCCAAGCCACTGAGTGATGAAATGCGTCCGGTTGTTACCAAGGCGCTTTCACAGGCCGGTGCTGTGCAGGCTTATGACGCTGCCATGAGTGAATACTCGTCCCTGCCATTCGTACCGAATGTCAAAGCCAACCTGACCCAGCATGTTCTTGATCTCGGTCTGGCCGGCATTTTCCACTACATGGCCGAAGAAGAAGCCGCAATTCGCACCAACCCGGTCAAACGCACAACAGACATACTGCAAAAAGTATTCAGCCGGTAAGGTTATTCTAAGCCTCTCCCCCGTTTGCGGTCTGCCGATCCAATATATATGAAATTGGAGAAAGCGGTGGAGCCGCGGCCGATTTCAGATGTGTTGGAGCGGGAACCCGCAGGGCTGACTGGTTCCGGAATGCCCTCCTTTGCTACTTTCTTTGGCACAAAAGAAAGTACAAGCATACGCGCATAACAACAATGCAGCGATTCCTTTAGTTAATCGAACAAGTTTGTTGAAATAATCCTGTCAGATTCATTTCCTTTCCAAAAAAGAAGTGAATCTAAAAACGATCAGGGTCAGAGCAAAAATTTCTAATCTCTTGTATCAGGCCACGATTGGCCTTGGGGGTTTAATCACCAGAACCAGCTACCGTCGTCCAAGTCATCCTTGCAGCGGGCAAGCTGTTTGCGGTACATCGCGGCGCGGCGCTCCACTTTTCTAGCTACTTTGGGCAGCCATTTTTTCCTGTTATAAGTCTTGCGTTTCCAGCCGCCATGGCCTTCATGATAGGCAAGATATTGGTTGTAGGCATCCCATTTGGAAATACCTAGTCTGTTATATGAAATATTGCCATACCAGCCAATGAAATCAGTCGCATCCTCAAAATCATTGCGGTCTGCACCCGAGTTTCCTGTTGACTTAATATACCAGTCCCAGGTGGCATCCAGCACCTGCGCAAAACCGTAGGCAGTGGATACCTGCCCCCACGGAATAAAACCAAGCAGTGTATCATCGGGCGCCAGCGCCTCAGCCCTGAAACGTGATTCCTGATGCATAATAGCCAGCTGCACATGTACCGGCACACCCCATTTTTTGAATGAATCATTGGCATGTTCATACCAATCATCTTTTTCTCTGAAAATGGAACAACCATCATTGAGATTACGCGGCGGGGAGCTGGCACATGCCACCAGCGAAAGCATCGCAGCCAAAAGAATTAAACGGGTAAATTGCATGTGCCCTCCCATTCTACATCAGCACTCGTTCAATACCGCCATTTTTGATTTTCTGTGCAAACTGTTTCTGCCAGTCCTCACCATACAGCTGGCGAACAAGCTCAATAATAATGTATTCCGCCTTAATATCCATTTCCGCTTCGAATCTGGACAGGCCCTGTAAACAGGATGGGCAGGAGGTCAGAATTTTTTGCTCCCCTTCTCCGGGTAGTGTCTCTATGGCCTTAGCCATCACTTCTTCTTTACGGGCGCGGATTTTTCCGGCGATAGCGGGATGAGCAACAGCCAGCGTTCCCGCCTCACCACAGCATTCCTCGGCTTTCACGGCATTCTCTCCAAGCAGCGATTTAATCACAGCTTTTGATCCTTCCCGTTTCAGTGGCATATGGCAGGGATCATGATACAGATATTCAACCCCCTGCATCTGCCCTGCTGACACACCCTGCGCCATCAGATATTCGTGAATATCAATCAATGGCGCACCCGGAAACACCTGTTCCAGTTCATAGCGCTCCAGTTGATCATAACATGTGCCGCAGGAGACAATCACAGCCTCAAAATCCAGATAGGATAGCGCGTGTTTGATGCGGTGGAACAAGACACGATTATCATAACTAATCTGATTACCCTTTTGATGATCACCATTGGCTGTCGAAGGATAGCCGCAACAGATGTAAGACGGCGGCAATACCACATTCACACCCAGATCAAATAACATAGCCTGTGTGGCCAGACCCACCTGTGAGAACAGACGCTCGGAACCACAGCCGGGGAAATAAAATACTGCGCGCCCATTGGCTTTGGCAGGATCACGTAACACCGGGATCATATTCTTGTCAGCCGATTCAATACCAAGCTTCTGGCGCGCTGTGCCGGAAATCAGGCTCGGTAACGGCCGCTCAACAAAGTTGATCACCTGCGCCTTCACCCCTTCCAGATTGCGCTTGGCGGCAGGTTCCTGCTTAATCAGGCCAAACAACTTTGCAGCTTTATGCATTAGACGATGGCCGCCATAACCCCAGCGAATGACCACTTCACGCATAAATCTGACTGCATTGGGATTCTGCAGCAGCAGGAAGAACAGCGATGCTTTGGAAACAAGGTTGAACTGTGCCTGCCCTTTATCCTTGAGCAGCGCACGCATGCTTTCAGTGACAAGGCCAAAATCAATATTCACCGGACACGGACTCTCACATTTGTGACAGATGGTACAGTGATCGGCAACATCCTGAATGCCGGCAAACTGTTCATAAGAAATGCCGGCACCGGTCTGAGACTCATACAAAAATGCCTCAATCATGGCGCCGGTGGCCTGAATTTTATTGCGCGGGCTATATAGCATTTTGGCGCGTGGAAAATGGGTGTTGCATACGGGTTTGCATTTACCGCAGCGCAGGCAGGGAGAAATCGCCTCAGCCAGTTCAGTCAGATCGGCAGCCTCGAGAATCATCGATTCCATTTCCAGCAGATTGAAACTGGGTGTATAACTGAGCTGAAGATCGGTTCCCGGCATCAGTTTGCCACGGTTAAACAGCTGTTCCGGATCCACCTGATTCAGATATTTTGCAGTTTCAGCCAGCAGCGCCTTATCCATATGGCCCAGTTTGGTGATGCCGATGCCATGCTCGCCGGAAATCACACCGCCCAGCTCCACAGCCTTGGCCATCACCTTATCCACAACACAGCCTGCTTTTTTCATCATACTATAATCATTGGAATTAACCGGGATATTGGTATGCACATTGCCGTCACCGGCATGCATATGGGTGGCCACAACGATGCGACTGGATAAGGTGCGTTGATGTGCTTTTTTCACACCTTCAATTAACGAATCGTGACCACGCAGGCGATCAAGAATCGGCCCCTCAACTTCGCTGCGGTAGGAAATGCGCCTGGCACCACGCTGAATCACCCTGAACAACGATTCAGAACGCTTATATTTCACGCCCTTAAGCAGATGCTGTGCCTCTGATGCGCGCTCATCCAGCCCTTTAAGCAGATGGCACCAGTTATCCCGAACCTGGGCAATGACTTGCAGGCATTCATCGAGTTTCTCTTTCAGATAAGCATCATCTTCCACGCCCAGATCAATCTGATCGAGGCGGTTGCCGTCTATACGCGCGCTGGCATCCCGTAAATAAGCCGCTATGGCTTCCAGTATATCTTTTTTGTTGGCAATCGAGTTTTCGATATTCAGATGCTCGATATAATCATTGTACTCGGACAGGCGATGCAGCGGAATCACCACATCCTCATTTAGCTTGAAGGCGCTGGTATGCCTGGCAATCGCTGCCATGCGTCCACGATCACCCCAGAAACGATTACGATCTTCTTTTGAAATGGCGACAAAACCTTCACCATTGCCCTGTGAAGTGATTCTACAAATATCCGAACATGCGCCTGCAACCGTCTGTTCATCATCGCCTGAAACATCAATCAGCAGTACCACACGCGGCGATTCACGGCCTGTGGACTTGGAAATATATTCAATCGCTTTGACATATTTTTCGTCAAAATGCTCCAGCCCTTCCAGATTCGCACCCGGCAAAGCATCGACATGATTTTTGATCTCGACCAGTGACTTCGTCGCCTCGCTGAGTTCCTGTCCAAAAAATTCGCAGCATACGGTGCGGGTATATGCAAAGGGCCGGTGCAGAATAAAGGTTGCTTCGGCGATAAATCCGTCCGTCCCCTCTTTCTGTATGCCCGGCAGGCCACCCATCGCCTTGCGTGTAACATCCTTGCCCAGGCCCTGCTTGCGGAATGTCGAACCGGGCAGGGTTAACAGCTCTTCCGAAATGATTTTGCCGGATTCAGCATCTGTACGGGTCAGGCGGTACACCACCTCTGTCTCATCATGCACCTTGCCCATATTGTGATTGATGCGCTGCACATTCAGCCAGTTGCCATCCGGTGTAACCATTTTCCAGGAGAGCAGATTATCCAGACAAGTGCCCCAGATTACCGCATGCCTGCCACCGGCATTGGAAGCCACATTGCCGCCAATCGTGCAGGCCCACAGGCTGGTCGGATCAGTTGCAAACACTTGTGGCAGACTGGCCTCCATCACTTTACCCGTAACAGCTCCGGCTCCGGCTGTAATGGTTTCAACATCACCTT
>Ga0316192_10003278_pt1 | contig 11833 bp, 11 predicted proteins | sample MerIslwburrow_MG_FD_204931 | JGI IMG/M metagenome (GOLD analysis project Ga0316192, IMG submission 204931) | Coastal sediment microbial communities from Maine, United States - Merrow Island worm burrow | ecosystem: Environmental > Aquatic > Marine > Coastal > Sediment | place: USA: Maine...
CACCTGCTCCCGGGCGAGCGGGTCTCCGGCTGCACGCGCCGGCGTCTTGTCGACGGCGACGAGGCTCGTGTATTTGCTGACGAGATGGTGCCTGATCGCGGTGCCGACTGCTGCTTTGCGAGTCAGCGCCGGGTCCGCACCGCGCCGCTCATCGTCATGGAGCGCTGCAATCTTCGCCCGCGCCCAGAGCGCTGCTGTGCCGGGATGCTCATCGTCGCTGTCGAGAGGCAAATCCCTCGCCCACGCGCCGGCGGCCGAGTCGCCGCTGACACGCACCGCGGAACCTGGCTGGAAGGGCGTCGACGCCCTCGCCCTGACCGTCACGGGCTCGCCGAGATACAGGTCGGGCACGACTTCCGGATAGGACTCGGTGACCGCACCGCCCGGCCAGCTGACGTCGATGTTCGTGACCTGCGGATGCCCCAGCTTGTCGAACAGGCGATCCATCTTTTCGCCAACTTCATGCAGTGCGCTGATGACGACGAAGGTGCCACGGCCGAGCTCCGCAGCTTTGCGCATGAACCAGCTGTTGGGCGCGGAACCGATGCCCACCGTGAAAAGCCTGGCACCGCCGAGACGCGTCTCGATCATCGCGTAGAGTTCGTCTTCGTTGCCGACGCTGCCGTCGGTGATGAACACGATCTGGCGCAGATGGGTTTCCGTGCCCGCCGAATCGAGCGCGAGCCTGAGCGCCGGCCGCATCTCCGTTCCACCGTTCGCCTCGAGTGCCTGCACGAACTGCCGGGCATGAAGGACCCGGGCGGCGTCGGCCGGCACGCTCTGGTGGTAAAGCGCGCGCGTCGTCGAGTTGAATTCGATGATGTTGAAGCGGTCGTTGGCGGCGAGACCGTCGAGCGCGCGCTCGAGGGCCTGCTTTGCCTGGGCGATCGAGTTGCCGTGCATCGACCCCGAGGTGTCCACGACGAAGATCAGCTCCCGCGGCATGGGCAGGGTTGCGTCCTGCCCGGTATCGGGAGGTACGACCATGAGCAGATAGTGGGGCTGGCCGGCAATAGTCTCCCTGAAAAGCATTGCGCGCGGCTCGGCGGAGGGCAACGGTCGCCAGAGCAGCTCGAAGTCCTGGTCCATGGGAACGCGGTCGTTGGCCAGCGAGACCGTGTGGCGGCCGCGGTCTTCCGCAACCGTCACGGGATGGTAACGGCTCGCGACGATCTCGAGCGGCAGGCCCGCGTCGATGCTGGCGGTCAGAGTGATCCGATGGTCTGCCGACGCCGTGACCTGCGGTGGCGTGATGAGCGACGCATCGCTCACCCGGTCCGAATCGGGTGCCCAGCCGCTGCCTTTGCGGTCGGGCAGCGGCTCGCCCGGTATGTAGCGCGGCGTCAACGTCATGGGGAAGCGTATGGCGAATGTGCCGTTGTCGTAGCGCAGGTTTTCGAGGTATTCGATCTCCACGACGACCCGCTCGCCGGGCGCGATATTCGCTACGGACGTTGTGAACAGGTTCGGGCGCTGCTGCTCGACGAGGCTGGCTTTCCTGCCTTCGTTGCGGGCGCGCTCGTATTCTTTCCTCGCCTGCTCCTTCTCGCGTATCTCGCCCTCTATGAAACGCTCGCCGATGTGCAGCCGCATCCGGTCGACGGCCGCCTGGTCCGGCAACGGAAACACGTAGACGCCCTCTGTCCACTCGTCGCCGTCGTTATGGAATTCCTGCCGCACCGACACGCGGGCCACGAGACCGCTGACGCTCATCGTGACGTCCGTGTTCATGCGCGTCGCCGTGACGAGACCGGCCCGCATTTTCAGAAGCAGGGTGCCGGACTGAACGTTCATCGGCGATATTTCCTCCGCAGTCCCGGCCGGCGTCCACAGCCAGGCGATCACAGCGACGATCGTCATCAGTACGTGTTGTTTCGACATTCCGGCTCTCCCAGCAGCGCTACGATGATTGGAACAAGCCAATACGCCGCGCCGCGGACGACGGCATGGCAATGCACCGGCGTAATGTGGCAAATTGTGTCGTGGTACCGAGGAAGTCGAATTGGCAAAGCGCATAGCGATCGTCGAAGACGAGGCGGCAATCCGTGACAACTACGCGGCGGCGTTCCGCCGCGAGGGTTATGCGGTGGACGCCTACGAGTCGCGCGCACCGGCGCTGGAGGCCTTCGCGTCGCGGCTGCCCGACCTGGTCGTCATCGACATCAACCTGAAGGACGACGTCGAAGGCGGCTTCGAGCTGTGCCGGCAACTTCGCGCGCAGTCCACCGACCTGCCGATCATTTTCCTGACGGCCAGGGACAGCGAGTTCGATGCCGTGTCCGGCCTGCGTCTCGGGGCCGACGATTACCTCACCAAGGACATCAGCCTGCCACACCTCATGGCACGTATCGCGGCGCTGTTTCGCCGTCTCGATGCGATGCAGAAGCCGCAGGCAGAAAGCGGGCGCATCACGCGCGGCAGTCTCGAGATCGACACGGACAGGATGACGGTGCAGTGGCAGGGCATACCGGTCGGCCTCACGCTGACCGAGTTCTGGCTGGTCCACGCCATGGCGCGTTATCCGGGGCACGTGAAGAACCGGCAGCAACTCATGGATGCCGCGCAGGCCGTACTCGACGACAACACGATCACGTCGCATGTAAAACGCATTCGACGCAAGTTCCAGGCGATCGACGCAGACTTTGGCTGCATCGAAACCGTCTACGGCATGGGCTATCGCTGGATAGCGGACTGACCGCATTAACAGGCCCTAACCCCGATGAATCTCAGACGGCAGTTGCTACTCGTCAGCCTGCTGACACTCGTGCTGCCCTGGGCCGGCTGTGAGTTCATTCGCGAGACGGAATCGGCGTTGCGGCAGAGCCAGCAGCAAATGCTTTCGGGAACGGCACGGGCCGTGGCGGAATCGCTGGAACGGTACCCGGAGGAATTCCCCGTCTCGCCGGGCGGCAACCCCGCGCCTGCCGACCAGCTGTACGGGCATCGGCTCGATACCGAACCGTTCATCGACGGCTACGTCAACGACTGGTCCGTCCCGCCCGATTCGCTGCAGCAGATCAGGGGTGCTGACGGGCCGGTCCGGTTCGTGCTCGGCCTGCACGGCCGCTACGCATATTTCTATGCATCGGTGACGGACAGGGAGGTCGTCTATGCGTCGCCGTCTACGATCGCGGTCGATGACGGCCCGGCGTATGCGGACCGCGTCGTCCTGGTCAGCGCAAACCCGCCCATGGCGAGCGAGTCACTGATGTTCTCTGCCGAGGCACCCGGCCCCGTGATCGCATGGTTACGAAGTTCGTTCGGGTTTGGCCCCGAGCCGACGGTCCAGGCCCGCTGGCAGGACGTTGTGGGCGGCTACCAGGTAGAGGCCAGGATCCCGGTGAACCTGCTCGGAACCCACATCGGCGTCAACGTGATCAATACGTCGAGCGAACGCGACGCGGGAATCCGCAGCAGCAGTTTTAGCGGCCAGGTGCCGGGGCCGTTCGTCACGATCTCTCCTGACCTGACCTCGCTCGCGGAAAAGTTGGTGCAGCCCGGAACGCGGATGCTCATAACCGACCGCAACGGCTGGCGCATTGCGGCCGTCGGTTCCCCTGACACGGCGGTGCAGCCGTCGCAGGGCGCCGTCTCGAACTGGTTGCGGATTGCGTACAAGGCACTCGTGGAACCGGGAACCGAGCCGGCGTTTGCCGAGCCGGACCCGAGCGGCCGTGAGCGGCAGCCCTACATCACGGCGGCACTCGACGGCCGCAGTTCGGAGAGCTGGTTTCGCAGCCTCGACAGCGGCCGGGCCATCGTCGCCGTCGCCGAACCCGTTTCCAGCAGCGGGCGCACGATCGGTGCCGTCGTACTGCAGCAGGGCACCGACGCTATCCTGAGCCTCAGGAACGAGGGCCTGGCCCGGCTGATGAACGTCACGATCGTCGCCACGGTCCTCGTGGCCGCAGCTCTGCTCGGTTACGCGACCTGGTTGTCGCGTCGCATCCGCCGCCTGAGCCTCGCTGCGGAAAGGGCGGTCGAAGGCACCGCTATCCGGACGCCGCTGCCCAGCGCGGACTCCGGCGACGAGATCGGCGACCTCTCCCGCAGCTTTTCCTACGTGCTGGGACAGCTCGCCGAGTACAACGACTATCTCAGGTCGCTCGCATCGAAACTGTCACACGAACTCCGCACGCCGCTGGCCATTGTCACCTCGTCTCTCGAAAACCTGGAGCACGAAGGGCTCGAGGACGCGCCGGCCGAATACACGGCGCGTGCCAGGGACGGCGCGGACCGGCTGCGGCGCATTCTCAATGCAATGAGCGAGGCCAGCCGTGTCGAGGAACTCATGCAGCACGCGGACCCCGAGGAGTTCGACCTCGAGAAGGTGGTGTCGCCGACCGTGGACGCGTACCGCGACGTCTATCCCGAGCGCCGTTTCGAGTTCGGCTGCAGCGCCGCCAGCACGACGGTTCGCGGCTCGCCCGAGCTTCTCATCCAGATGCTCGACAAGCTCGTCGACAATGCTGCCGATTTCAGCGGGAAAGGCGACCTGATCCGCATCAGTATCGAGACCGGCGACGCTGGCCTGGTGCTGAGCGTACACAACCCGGGGCCGCCGCTGCCGGAGCGTATGCGCTCGCAGCTGTTCGACTCGATGGTGTCCGTGCGCACGGGCGGCGACGGCAAGCACCTGGGGCTCGGACTCTACGTGGCAAAGCTCATCGCCGAGGGCCACGGCGGCCGGATCACCGCCGGGAATGCCGACGCTGGGGTCAGGTTTTCAGTAATCCTGCCGGTCGGTGATGCGAAGCTGGCTCAGGTCGGTCGAAAATAGTATTCCGCCGCCGTAGTCCGTGCTGCTGTCGGTAAGACCGGCAAACGCGTAAAGCTCCATACGCCAGGCCCTGCTCAGGCGAAACGATGCAAATCCCGAGAGTTCCTGCAGGTCGTCGATGCCACTGATGGACGCTTCGCGGTAATCGAAGTACATGCCGACCATCGCGTTGTCGGAGGCCAGCCAGGCGCCGCCCACCGATGCGAGAAAGACGTCGTTCAGCTCGAACCCCGGCGGGTCGCCGCGCAGCCGGTACCCGGCGGTCCCCTGCAGCGAGAGCCTGTCGAAGAATCGGTAGGCGTCGAATTGCAGCGTGTAATCGTTCTCGCCGGTGCCAAGACCCTTCGTCTCGTCCGCCGTCGCAAACTTGATCTTGCCGGTGACATCGACGACGAAGTTAGCGTTGTCGCTAACGTACAGGTCGTATAGCGTCACGGCGCCCACGACGTCACCCAGACCGCTCTCGGTAACGGTCGCGCCGCTGCCAGGGAGGGGTTCCGTGCCGGGGTCGGTGATGACCGTATCTTCCGGCGCTGTGACACTCAGGTACGGTGCGGTGAGCCGGAAGCCGACCCGGTCGAGACCCACTCGCAACGTGAACGGCACGTAAATTTCCTCGATATCTTCGGTGCCTCCGTATTTTCCGGTGCTGTATTCGACGCCAGTCGAGAATCGCACATCGGCGCCGGGATCCTGGGCGAGGCCCTCTGTACTTACAAGCACGAACGCGGCGATCGCAACAGTCGCCCTTATTCTTCTATCCGCTTTCATTTCGGATTCCCCTGTTCGAAACGGGGCCGACTCGCGCCGGCCCCGACTGCTTCTTCAGCCTTACTCGGCTTCTTCCATCTCGCCAGCCTCGTCAATGACTGCGCCTTGCGCTTTCGCGCGGGCCTGCATTTGCTCACGATGCTGCGCGAGAAAACGGTTTTCCTGTTCTGGGTCGGACTGTACAAGCTGGAGTTGCTCGCGATAGCGGTTCTGCTCCTGGACGGACATCAGCTCGTGGCCGTAGATGTCCGAATCAGGACCGTTTCCCGTGCCCGGCACGTGAATCTGCTCTTGCTCCTGTACCTGCTCGCGTTCCTGTGCCTGCTTGCGCTCCTGGGTCTGCATCGGGTCCTGCCCGGAATCCATGGTGGGTTCGTGGATGCGATCGCGATCACGCGTGCGATCACGGTCGTGATCCATCTGGCCGCGTTCGACCTGGGCACGCTCCGACGCGCCGGCCTGGTCCCCGCCGCCTCCCTGTCCGCGTCCCTGTGCAAACCCGTCAATGGGCGTAAGAATCACTGCAGCGGCAAGAAGCGCACTGTATTTCAATAAGGTTCTCATGGTATTGCTCCTCTTCTGTGTTCATTTAGTAAAACGGCAGAGACGCCGCGCGGTTGACGCTTTCTGCCTAGGTACTTTCCGAAATACCGGACGGCTGCAGACGGGAACGCAGCGGGGACTTGCTATCATCCCCGACTGTCATTCAATTTCCGCCCGCGATGGCGGCGAAGGAGACACACATGGCCAACGAGGGTTACCACGAGCCCGTAGAGGAACTGAGCGAGGAAACGCGCGACATGCACCGCGCGATCATTTCATTGATGGAAGAACTCGAAGCGGTCGACTGGTACAACCAGCGCATCGACGTGTGCAAGGACAAGGAACTTACCGCGATCCTCGTGCACAACCGCGACGAGGAAAAGGAACATGCCGCGATGGTGCTCGAGTGGATCCGGCGCCGCGACCCGAAGTTTGACGAGGAACTGAAGGACTATCTGTTCAAGAACGAGGAAATTGCGCACGAGTGAGTCGTTCTCGTTGGCCCGCTATTTTTTCGGCGTACCCGGCCCGGCCAGGAACCAGATGATCAGTCCGATCAGGGGGAACAGACCCACGAGGATTATCCAGAGGATCTTGTTCATGGTCTCGGCGTTGCTGCCGAGGATCTGTACCAGCGCATAGACGACGAAGGCCAGGTGAATCAGGGCCCAGAATCCGAGTTCTCCCATTGTGTTCTCCTCGTGGTTCGAATTGATATCCCGGGAGGCATTTTACCGGGATAAGTCGCTCGTCGGAGCTAACTCCAGACGGTTGCGTCCGCGAGCATATCCAGCAAATCCGCAATCAGCCCGGTCGATTCGGCAAGAAGGCCTGCCACGATCTCCGTCACGAACATCACCGCGTTGATCGCAAGCAGAACGATCAGAACGCGACTTTGCTCCCTGGAGTCAACCTCTATGCTGTAGTCGCAATTCGACATCGGAGATGCGGGTATAAAGGATTGTTACTATCCGCCGCACCGCACCAACATCATCAGGATGATGACTCCGAGTATCGAGCCGATGTAAACGCGCAACGATACGGTCTTGCCTTCAGTGCTTCTCCAGGTATCAGCGGTAGCTTTTCGAACGCCGGACAAGGGGTCTGGAGACTCCGTAAACGTCGGCCCGCTTTTCGTCCGTTTTGGCTCGTCGGCGGACGCTTTATCCGCCGAACTGGGTTCAGGCGCTTCGTTGCTCTTTTCTTCGCTCACGATTGATCCTCGTCTAAGGAATGTGGCAGCTGACCGCTAAAGGTCAGTAATGGCGATTCGTATCAATTTTAGCTCATTGGCCGCTTTTTGGTGGAATGTTGCTTCCCGTCCTGGTTGAACTTCAGCTTTTACCGATACCGGACGTCCAGACGCCCCAAAACTGCCTAAACTGAACGGCAGCTAACGGCCAGAAGCGGACACTTAGATCTAAGGTCAACTTACTCCGGCGATCCCGAAACCGCTGTAACGCCGAGCCGCTTGGATAACGCGGACTCAAGTTCTTCCAAAAGCTCCTGACGCTGTTCGGTAAACTGGATAAATGATCCAATTCGGCTCAAGTTATCGACATACTCATTGAGGAAGGCCGTGCTTGCCCGCATCCTCTCAACATCGCAAACAGGGTCCCACCGGAATCCTTCGCCGCTGAGTCGCGTCCAACGGCCAACAAACCCCGCTTCTATGGGCACCTGACCGATTGTTATGAGATCTGGGAATCGGCTGTGTAATCGGAATAGCTCGTTGGTAGCTTCCTGATAATAGGCGCGTCCACGCTCGCGAAACAACACGTACTCGCGCAAGTGCTCTTTGATGTCTTGATCCTGTAGCACATCAAACCGGCCCGTAGACAACATCTCGTCGAGCACCGGGAGCTCGTCCGGCGCTCGTCTAAAGACGTGCGACGACGAAATATTCGAGCACTCTAAGTCGGATATGACGCGCGTTGACTCCTGCGAAAACAGCACGGGATTGACTCCCATCAAGATGTCGGCACGGTCACTCAGGCTCTCCAACTCTTCGCGCTGTGTTTCGAGTAGTTCCAGTGTTTCCACATGAAGTCGGCTGAGCAGACTGTGCTCCTCGACGCGTTCCTTGCGTGCTTCATTCCAATCCTGGACCTGTAAGCCCATAAAAACGCCGACAACAACGATGACAAATTCGACAGCCACCGCGAACCAATTCTGTGATCTTACGTTTTCTGAAATACGTTGGAGGATCATGCGTTGACTTTAGTAGGTTAGGTAGTGCCGTTTAGAAGTAGATTGGTCGAGACTTGAGCGAATGTCCGCTCTCACCAATAGCGGACATTCAGAAACTCTGAGAACGTCTGATTTGAACGACCGCTCACGGCCAAATTCAGTCGTTGATCAGCTCGCACTATAGGTGCGAAGTAACTAGTTCGCGCGGTTCGAAGCATTGCCGGCGTGCAGCCACACGCCGTCGATCTTCCTTACCATCATGATCCAGGCCCACTGACTTGAAAACGATGCCCCAGTCTCGATCACTGTTCCTTGAGCCTCGACGTTCACACCAATCCAGCCAAGTGTAGCGTCTTCCGCAAGCTCGATTACGGGCGTGACGAGATCATGGTACTCAGTGTAGTCCAGCGACTGAAAAAGCGCCGTGAATCGCTTTTGTATCGCTTCATTTGTCGTCTGTTCCAGCTTGCCCTGGCTCGCCGATATGATCTCAGGTGCTGACAAATTGGCGATCATGTCAGCGTCTCCGAGGCAATGAGCCGCCAGTATTTTGCGATGAAGTCGGTATACCTGCACTACATCTATTCGGGGTGACGGAATAGCGTTAAAGAACCACAAAGGAGATTTCGGCGTAATACTTATGTCGGAATAGTGATAGTCAAATACGCGTTGGCCGTCATCGATCTGTAGGTTAAATGGCAACAACACATCCCCCACATCGCGCCAATCGTCAAACTTGACAGAGATCACGGTATCTTCCGGAAACTCGAACAACAGTCCCATCGGTCGCTTTGTATCGGCACCCTGAATCAGATATACCTTGCCACCGTATGGATAATCCCCACCAACCGCCTGACGTGATTCGCCATTAAAATGAATGTCCTCACGTCGCGGAACACTGCTTATAAGCTCTTCAAACCAAAGCAAGAAAGCGTGAAATTGATGGCCTAGGGCAAACAGCTTGTGGAAGTCTGTGCCGATTGTTGCGGTGTCGCCGAGCTGCGTCCAACTGTGTGGTCCTTCTACGACAATCAACTGTTGAGGATCTCGAATATGGCGGATAGCCGATACATCTCGGGACTGGAAACTTGTTTCTATCTGAAAGCTTGAGCCATCTGAAACCGTGACGTCCGCCGCTGCTTTGATAGCTAACGTCGAGCATGCGTCCGACGACCACGAGAGGTTCGGATGAAATACTGACAACAGGAGAAGAGCAATTGAGCTGGTTTTCCACATACGAAATGGATCCTACTTGAACGAAAAATTCACGACGCGGTAGAAATTGCGAAAGCTTTCCTGAATGGCCGCAAAGGGGGCAGTAGCGGTCGTTCAGGGCAATTCTAACCCAATGGCCGCTTTGGAGCGGTAAGCGGACACTTACCGAGGGCAAATGTCTGCTCTCATCGATACCGGACGTTCGGATGCCTGGGAATAGCCTGATTTGAACGTCGGCTAACGGCCAAGAGCGGGCGTATGATCATCGATCAGCCGGGTATTTTGAACAATCTTCCAGTGCTTGATCGTGCTCCGGGAATTTAGCCAAATTGCCCGCGTCGACTACCGCGCTGGACCAATCGTCTTCCCAAAAGCAGGACCAGTAGCTAGACCGTATTGTCATGCTCTCCCAGTGCGCAATTCGTCGTTGGTAGAGCGGCACCATGAATAACAGAACCTGTGCCTCGACAGCCCTGGACATTCTCAATGGCCCCGCATCGAATGGGTCTTGCCCGATTGCGTCCGCTATTCGGGCGACAGTTTCCTTACTTTTTCGATCGTCAGCAGCAATCAGGTTTGACGGGCGACCACCCAGCTTTTCAGGTTCGTCGATATAGTATGCTGTCGGCAGGCTCCATTTAACCACCTTGGCTCCAGGGTTCCACGCTTGAATCATCTCCGCACTCGACGTCTCAACAGAGCTTTGCGGATATCCATCCGGTCCTTGCTCGAATGGAAAGGAAACGTCAATTACAATCTTTCCGTCCAGATCCCCGAGATTTTGCGCGACCTGCTCCATTGCTGGCCATGGAACGGCGAGTAATACGATGTCCGCGGATTGTGCAGCTTCCTTCTGCGTTGTCGCTTTTGCAGTCGGCGCAGTGTTCTTGACGAGGTTTTGGACCCTTTCGGTCGATGGATCCCGACTTCCGTATATGACGCGATAGCCAATATCCGCGAGCTTTGGTCCAAGAGAGTTGCCCATGTCGCCAGTACCAATGACTGCAACTGTTTCTGGACCCTCTGCCGAAAAGACAAACGGACTAGCTAGCACGATCAATGACAAAGAGACAGCATACCGGTATCGCATGAACTTCCCCCATTCTGCGTGGATTTTCGCGAACGACCGCCCCGGGTCATTAGCGGTCTTTTAATCAGATTTTAGCTCAACGGCAGCTTTTCCCGATACCGGACGTTCAGATGCCCCGATAAAGCCCGATCTGAACGGCAGCTAACGGCCAGAAGCGGTCGGACTTCGCGTGACCGCTAGACTCATTGACTCGCCACTACGTGGTTGCGTCCTGCCGCCTTCGCCTCGAGCAAAGCTCGATCTGCCTCCGCGATGAGCGTATTCGACGAGCGTTTATCATCGTGCCACTCGCTAACGCCAATGCTGAGCGTAATGCGCTCCTCGTGCCGATCCAGACCCGTCTCGGCGACAGCCAAACGTACACGTTCCGCAAACCGGATGGCGCCATCAATATGCGTTTCCGGAAGGACCATCAAGAACTCCTCGCCGCCATAGCGACCCAAGTGATCGTTGGCGCGGCTTAGTCCGGAAACTACTTGCGCTACGCGGTGTAGAGCCTTATCACCGAACTGGTGTCCGTGCGTGTCATTTATTGTCTTGAAGTGGTCGAGGTCGAGCATTAGACATGTAAGGGCATGGCCGTGACGCTTGGCGCGTTCTACCTCCTCGTCAAGTGCCTCGAGAATCGCACGCCTGCTGAGAACGCCCGTCAGCGAATCGAAACGCGACAGGTTCTCGGCCTTAAACCTTGCCTCATCGAGGGCTGCCATGATTGCCTGAATTTGTCGGTCTTTAGGTCGAACGAATGCGAAATATGCGATGACTGCGACCGTGACAGCGAGCAATCCAGCATCTAGCAGAGCAAACGTCCAATTGGAAAGCTCCATCCCCAACCAGTAGAAGCCCAACATGATTAAGGCCTCGACGACAAGCGCGACAAACGCGATCTTCACGATCATCAGAACAAAGCCACCCGCCGGCACGGAAGATTGCGTCACCCAGTCCTCCGGTCCATCGCGGCTTGTATCATCATAGCCATGTGAAACCCCATTCGGAGACTGCGGCCCCAAAACGCACCTGGTGCGATGGCGAAGAACACGAGAAGGATTCTCAATGAGCTACGGTGCAAGTCTTACGAATGCTGTAGTGCACTTCTCTCCAAACTATACTCTGTGCGGAGGCGGTGGCGACATGCAATTCGGCAAATTTCAGTGTTGACGTAAGTGGCTGCTTTGTATATGGACTCCCCCAGTCTAGCAAACAGTTGCTGTGATCAGAATTCAGACGCGTTTGTATATTCGGCC
>Ga0316192_10003279_pt1 | contig 11831 bp, 10 predicted proteins | sample MerIslwburrow_MG_FD_204931 | JGI IMG/M metagenome (GOLD analysis project Ga0316192, IMG submission 204931) | Coastal sediment microbial communities from Maine, United States - Merrow Island worm burrow | ecosystem: Environmental > Aquatic > Marine > Coastal > Sediment | place: USA: Maine...
CGAAAACCTGCAGTTGAATCTGTACAGGAGAGCGGTGTTGCGGAGGCCTCTCCTGTTGAAGAGGAGTCCAAACAGGAGAAACCAGCTCGACGCCCGCGTCGTAAGAAAGTGGCTGATGAAGCTACGGGTGAGAGTGCTGCGCCATCAGCTTCTTCTTCAGAAGGGAGCAGTAAGGAGAAGGCAGCTCCGGCTCATGAGGAGGGGCGCTATAGTAATCGCGGAAAAGGCAGGAATGCTAAACGTAACGGGGAACGCGGAGAGCAGCGCGGAGGACGCAAGCGCAAGTTTGAACAGGAGGAGGAGCCGATCTCTGATGAGTTTGCAGGGATAACACTTCATCTTCGTGATGTCTCCGAGATGTCTCCGACAGCTCTTCTTGAAAAAGCCGACACTTTGGGGATTGATAATGTTGCAGGCCTGCGTAAGCAGGAGCAGGTCTCTGCCATTCTTCGTGCCCATGCGTTGCGTGGCGGTACGATTCATAGTGAGGGTGTGCTTGAGATTCTTCCGGATGGATTCGGTTTCCTTCGCTCCCCGGATGCAAACTATCTAGCTGGCCCGGATGATGTTTATGTATCCATTCATCAGGTTCGTAAGTTTTTCCTGCGTAAAGGCGATACCATTACCGGCGAAATTCGCCCTCCTCGTCGTGGCGAGCGTTATTTTGCACTTAAAACGGTCGATGCCATCAACGGCGAAGTCCCTGAAAATGCCCGCACCAAAGTGCTGTTTGATAACCTGACACCACTTTATCCGGATGAGCGTCTTCATATGGAGATCGAGAATCCGACCAACAAAGATATGACAGGGCGCATTATCGATCTGGTTTCACCAATCGGTAAAGGGCAGCGAGGCCTTCTGGTAGCACCGCCCCGTACAGGTAAAACAATGATGATGCAGTCGATTGCTCACTCCATTGCAGCCAATCACCCTGATGCTGCACTGATTGTGCTTCTAATTGATGAGCGCCCTGAAGAGGTGACCGACATGAAACGCTCGGTGAAAGGTGAAGTGGTATCTTCGACTTTCGATGAGCCTGCTCAGCGCCATGTTCAGGTGGCTGAAATGGTGATTGAGAAGGCGAAACGTCTGGTGGAGCACGGTAAGGATGTAATTATTCTGCTTGATTCCATCACCCGCTTGGCACGTGCTTACAACACCGTGGTTCCATCTTCCGGCAAGATTCTCTCCGGTGGCGTCGATTCCAATGCTCTGCATCGCCCAAAACGTTTCTTCGGCGCAGCACGAAATATCGAGGGCGGCGGTTCGCTGACCATCATCGCCACCGCACTGGTGGATACCGGCTCTAAGATGGATGAAGTGATCTTCGAGGAGTTCAAGGGAACCGGTAACATGGAGATTAAACTGGAGAGGAAACTTGTCGATAAACGTGTATTCCCTGCCATCGACATCGCACCTTCCGGCACTCGTAAGGAGGAGTTGTTAACGCCTCCTGATGATCTTCAGAAGGTGTGGGTGCTTCGTAAGATTCTCTCACCAATGAATTCAGTAGATGCGATGGAGTTTCTGATCGATAAGCTTGGCAGCAACAAGAACAATGCTGAGTTCTTTGACCGTATGAATCAGTAGTCACTAGATTGCGACTAAATGAAAGCCTCCGGTTTTACCGGGGGCTTTTTTTATGGCTGTTTGTCGAAAAGGAGAAAGAGCGATTTGAGGCATTGGCAGTTGAACTTGGGATTCATAATCCACGTCAGCTGAAGCGGTTGCATAACAGTTATCGATTGATGAAGGGGATTGAATGGCACAGAAGCGGCCGACCCGACATCAACGAGTCTCTGCTGAATCAATGGATGGCATCCATGGGAATGCTCTTCTGGCTGGAACAACTCTATGCTATGGATGATTCGCAACGGAAGATTGCTGAACAGGAAATCAAGGATGCTCGGAAGAAGGACTATGCTGTTCTTCGCCAGTTGATGAGTGATAAACGTGGCAAAGCATTTGTGGAGGAATACGAAAGACTCAAAAAGGACATAAAGCCGCTTATGTTACCGTTTACTGATAAAGAAGATGTGGAAATTCTTGAGCCGGATGGTTCTGCTAAATAAAGTGGTCAGGCAGTGAATGAAACGAAGGCAGATGGTAGTCCCATCTGCCTTCATTCGTTTGAGGGTCATGTTTATGGGTGATCCAGACCGTTTTGCAGCCTAGTGCTGCAGCAACGGCAAGATTGTCCGGCATATCATCGACCACAATTGTCCGCTCAGCTGTTGATCCCTCTTCTTTAATCAACATCGCCAGCGTCTCCTGGCTCGGCTTGGGGATGTAGTTATTAAAGCGGATGTCGTAGATGCGCTCGAAATGGTGCAGTACACCGAGAGCCTCAAGAATACGCTCGGCATGTTCGCGAATACCGTTGGTGTGGATCACTTTGCGACCGGGAAGACGGGCAAGGGCTACATCAAGGGCTTCATCCATTTTTAGCAGTTCGTGTGCATTGATATTATGCACATCAAATAGAAACCCTTCCGGCTCCATCCCGTGATGCAGCATCATGCCTCTAAGCGTGGTGCCGTACTCTTTCCAATACTTCACCCGCAGCTCATTAGCCGTTTTGGGATCAATGTTCAGCTCATTGGCGACATAGGCGGTCATCCGCTTGTCCATGCGGGCGAATACGCCTGACTCGGCTGCGTAGAGGGTGTTGTCGAGATCAATGACAGCTAAATCAAATGGCATGGCCAAACAGTAACAGAATTGTTATCTCATGATGCTGTTTTAATGGGCGGTTTTGTAGCTCTCCTATGCACCGTCTGACAGACATCAAAACGATCGGAAAGAGGCTAGAGCAACAGCCACTCCAGATTCTCTCTGCCTAGATAACTAATCATCGCCTTTCGCCATAACAGTTGCACATCTCTTCGATAATAGCTGATGGGATTGAAGTCATCAGTCAGCAGGAGAGTGCCCTGCAGATTGGGCAGTTCGCCTGCAATGAACTGCTCAACATCAGCAAGTTGTGCAGTGCTAAATGAAACACCTTCTGTAGAGAGATGAACGGGTGCCTGAGAGGCCACAAGGACGAAGCTGCTCAACTCGGAGCTATTATCAGGGGTGAAGATGCGCACATGTGGAAAAACCGCCTTTAACGTGTGCTGCAGCGCGGCGATATCGGTACCATTTTTCTCTGAAGTGACGTTGATTGCCAGTACGCCGGTTTTTGTCAAATGCGCTTTTGCTTCTATCAGAGCCTCCACCGAAAGCAGGTGTGAAGCAATCTGTTCACCACTGAATGCATCAATGACAATAAATTCGTAATCACTCCTATTGCGAAGAAAATAGCGCCGTCCATCCATGTAATGGATTCGATCAGCAGACAGATTAAAGCCGAAATGTTTTGCAGCAATTTCACCAATCTTCGGGTCTATTTCAACAACATCAACGTGATATCCGTTCTGTTGCATCAACATAGGTAGCTGGCCTGCTCCAAGGCCTATAACCAAGGCTTTCGGGTCAGTTTTGGCAGTAGATTCAGAGAGTTTTGGTAGAGCGGTAATGAAATTAATGTATTGCGTTGTATGGCTGTCGTTATCAAAGACGTAGTTTTGACCAATGCCATCAACGAGCAGTGATTTTACATCATGTTTTTGTATAACCTGCAGCTGTCCATAAAAGCTGGGCGTCTGCTCCAGCACCTCTATGGATGTTTTGGCGGCGGGTTTTTTCCCGCTTAAAACCGTTAAAAGCAGAATGAGGAGAGTGAGCAGGACTGCATAGCCGATAAATTTCGGCCGAAAGTTGCCGAGGATTGCCAAAACCACCAACACGATTCCACAAAACGCGAAGATCACCTGAACACCATAGTTGGGAATTAAGAAAAAGCCGGTGCCGAGTGCACCAAGCAGACTGCCAATGGTTGAAATGGAAAAAACAAGGCCGCTGGTAGACCCAATGGACTCCCTGTTATGCGTGCTTAAGCGAATAACAAAAGGGCCTATGGCGCCGAGCAGAAACAAGCTGGGGAAAAACAGTATGCAGCTGGAAATCAATATGCCGGGACGCACATCAGGAATTTGAACCAGCAGTGGGAGCAGGGGGCGAGCCAGCAGAGGCGTTGCCAGTGTCCATAGTCCGGCTGCAAGGCAGATGCTGTACAGTATGACAGCGCGGGGCTGGCGATCCGCAAGGCGGCCACCAAATGCATACCCTAGAGCCAGTGCAGCGAGTGTAATTGCAATCAAGGCGCTCCATGTGTAGATGCCGTTGCCGAAATAGGGTGCAAGAATTCTCGTCCCCATAAGTTCGATGATTAATACGCACGCGCCGGTGATGAACACAGTCAGGAGCAGCGCCCAGTCGGGAATAGATGGCTCATCCAACGAAAAATTACTGTTTGGCATGTGGTTTGAAGGTTTTTCCATGTGGTTACCCATGCGTGGCCGACTCAGTGATATAGAGAGTGCTGTTGAAATTAATGACTGTGAGATCATATGGCATTTCACAATTGTAACCTTCGATGAGAAAGGTGCTAGTTTACGGAGATGAACGCATCACATCTTTTGATTCTCGGTTGTGGTTATGTCGGGGAAAAGCTGGCCAAAGCCTGTATCGCTGAAGGAATCACGGTGACCGGGACGACACGCAGTGACATGCGGGCTGAAGAGCTTCGGGCTCTGGGTGTTGATGCTGTGGCGGTTAAGTCACCCGAATATTTGATCGATGAGCTATTGCAGCAGTGTGACGTGGTATTGGACTCGATTCCTTTGACCAGAGATGAAGATGGGATGCACGCCTCGCAGTTGAAGTGGCTACCACTCATCACACCAAAGCTGTCGAATCTGAAATGGGCGGGTTACCTCTCCACCACTGGAGTCTACGGTGATGCCGATGGCGCATGGGTGGATGAAAATTTTCCATGCAGGCCGACAAGTAAACGGGGTGTTGAACGTCTGCTTGCAGAGCGGGCGTGGCTGGATAGTGGGCTACCTGCTGAGGTGTTCCGCATTGCGGGTATTTATGGCCCGGGGCGTAATATTATTCCACGGCTGATGGCGGGTGGTTACAAGGCTGTGGCGTGGAATCCGCCGCACTGCTCCAATCGTATCCATGTCGATGATGTTGTAGCTGCCTTGATCGCAGCGATGAATGCACCGCGCAAGGCACGTATCTGCAATCTCTCTGATGATGAGCCGTTGTCTCATGCCGATTATGTGACTGAACTGGCACAGCTGATTGGTGCGCCTGCTCCCGAACTGATTACTCCCGAAGAGGGAAGGCGGCAGTTATCTCCAATGGCGCTGGAATTTTTTCGTGATAACAAGCGGGTATCCAACCGGTTGTTGCACCACGAACTGCTGTCAAAGCTAAAACATCCAAGTTTCAGGGATGCAGTAGAAGGGATGATTGTCTAAAACTGTCCACTATATAAACACCTTGATGAAGTGCTAAGCTAAGCATATGCAGATGAATGAATTTCAAGCTCTGGCTGAGGAGGCGATGCTCTCCTTGCCGATGAAGTTTCGGATTGCTATTGATAACGTGGTTATTTGTGTCGATGAAGAGCCTGATGCTGAAACGCTTGTAGCGATGAGGGCTGAGTCATCCAACTCGCTGCTTGGCCTCTATCAGGGCTGGCCACTGCCGGAGCGAGGCGTCAGTTACGCAGGCGAGCTGCCTGATACCATTCATCTTTATCGTAAGCCTATCCTTAACTATTGCGACGAAACAGGAGAGTCACCTGAGCAGTGTGTCCGGCATGTGCTAGTGCACGAGATTGGGCACTATTTTGGTTTCACAGATGAAGAGATGGAGGCGATTGAATGCCAGAAAGCGTAAGAGCGGAGATTGAGGCACTGCAGGAGCAATTATCACATGTGCTTGCAGGTAAAGATGAGAAGATCCGGCATGTAATGGTGGCGATGCTCTGTGGCGGACATGTATTGATCGAGGATCTGCCAGGCATGGGAAAAACCACGCTGGCACAGGGTCTCGCAGCCAGCTTCGCTACTGACTTTGGCCGCATCCAGTTTACCTCGGATATCCTGCCTGCCGATATCATCGGCGTGGAGATATTTGACCCATCTGAAAAAACATTTGTTTTTCACCCGGGGCCGATTTTTCACCACATTGTGCTGGCCGATGAGATCAACCGGGCAACCCCCAAAGCACAATCTGCCCTGCTTGAGGCGATGGCCGAGGGGCAGGTGAGTGTGGAGCGGGAAACCAGAAGACTTCCCCAACCTTTCTTTGTGATTGCTACCCAGAACCCGCTTGAGCACAGGGGGACATTTCCGCTTCCTGAATCACAGCTGGATCGTTTTTTTATGCGTATATCCATTGGTTACCCGGACAGGGAGGCCGAGCGCAAAGTGTTGCTTGATGAGGCAGGGCGTAGCCAGATCGAGAGCATTGTACCCTCGGCGTCTCTTCAGACCCTGGAGCAGGCGCAGAGCTTTGCCCGCAATATGCCTGTTTCAGAAGTGTTGATGGATTACCTGTTACAGCTTCTGGAGAAGAGCCGTGACAGTGAGTGGTTGAAACACGGCATCTCACCGCGAGCAGGACGGGATCTTCTTGCTGCAGCAAGGGCAACGGCATGGCTGGATGGGCGTGAGTATGTATCGGCTGCAGACCTGCAGTGGGTATGGCTCCCCTGTCTTGCGCATCGGGTTGAGGCAAGCGGTCCGTCAGAGGTGGCGCTATCGCAACTGCTGGAGCAGGTGGCGGTACCCGGCTAAATACAATGGCTTACGATCCTGCTGACCTCCGGTTACCACCGTGGATACTGCGGCTTCTGGACTGGGTTGTTCGCATTGAAACCCCGGTTATATCCGGTTGGAAAATCGGAGTTACCCGCCCGGGCGGACTCTATCTTGGTGCACTCACGGGTGTATGGGCGGCTGCTTTCTATTCGGGCAATAATCTGCTGTATCTGTGTGGTGCGATGCTGTTTGCATTAGCAACAGTTGCCCTTGTCAGAGGAATCCAGCTGTTACGGCATCCCCCCAGGCTTGCCCCTGCCCTGCCTGAGTATGTGGAGGTGGGAAGAGGGGAGGTGTTGCAGGGAAACGTTCTTCTTTTAACAGATGATGCGGCAATTGTGGATGTGAAGTGGCACACCTCTGACAGCATGTTGGAGGGGCAGTTAAAACTATCAGGGAAGGGCTCTCTGACAGGACGCTTTTTTTCTGAAACCCGGGGCTGTGCCCGGTTTGCCAGACAGGAGCTGAGTACCTCCTTCCCGCTTGGGCTGTGGCGAATCATTCGTTTTCAGCATGAGGAGGGGGAGCTGTTTGTTATGCCTCAGGCGGTCGTCTGGCACGATGCGATGGAAGAGCTCAGGCGTCTTGAACAGGGAGATGAGTGGTACGGATTGCGGGAGTATGTTTCAGGAGATGCCCTCTCCAGAGTTCATTGGCGAAAGGTGACATCAGTTGATGCCGGATGGACAGTGAAGCGTTTTGACCGCAGTGAACCCTATGAGCAGCAGCAGGTGTTGAGAGTAGATTTGCGATTGCCATCGGCCCTTGATGAAGAGCGGTTTGAACAGCTGCTTGGAAAAGTCTGGTGCTGGTTTCAGGAGCAGTCTGCACATCTAAAGAGTGGAGATCTTCTGGTGTTGGGGCAGGAGGCATTTGATCTGGGTGATCCCCAGGCAAGGCGATCTGCGATTGAAGCGCTGGCCTGTGCAGCGCCTGAACAAACCCCACCCATCGGTTCCGGCGGGGTTTTGCTCTCATTGATGGAGACCCAATAGATGCAGCTGTTCTCTGAACGACTGATAATGGCTGAACGGCTGACCCTGGCAGTATTGATAGCAGGTGTAATCTCCCTGGCCCTTTCCGATTTTGTAAGTCCATTTTATTGGAGTGCAGTCATGCTGCTCTCCATGTTGCGATTGATACGTGGGCCTGTTTTTTCGTTGAGTGAGATGCAGGCTAGTTTTGTCGGTTGGGTCGGCTTTATCTGGGTAGGTGTTGAGCTGGCACTTGGGCGGGCGTGGGTTGTCGCCTTCACCGATTTTCTGCTTATTCTGGCTATGGCGGTAGTGATTGAGGCTCCAACTCCGCGTAACCATCTGCATCGCATGCTTGTAGGCATGTTTCTGGTTCTGGGAGCTGCTGTGCTAACCGATTCAGTGCTCTATACTCTGCCTCTTGCCGCATTTGTCTGGGCCCTCTGGCGGGCTTCCCAATGTCTCTATGGCATGAATGTGCCAGCAGGAGAGTTGCCGATGCCAACCTGGCGACGGGATATCCGGTTAATGCCCTGGATCGGGCTACTGGTATTGGTGATTTTTGTTATGTTGCCGCGTTTTGATTTCCAAACATACCTTAAGCCTACTCAGCCTAAAAAGGTTACCAGCGGCTTTGGCAGCGAGGTGAATCTGGGGGACTTTGCCCGTGAACTCGACCCTACGGTGATGATGCGTGTGGAGTCGGTAAGAATGGATGTTGATACATTTAGGCGTTTGATGGCGGGCCGCTACTGGCGCGGAACGGCACTAAGTATTTACAACGGGCGTGGATGGCAGAGGCACTCAGCTGAGGATGTTCGCTTTTGGCAACGAGGCGCTCGTGTGCAATTTTCAGACAGTAGAGGAGAGCAGATAGCGCTCTACCGGGAGGCAAGCGATCATCCTTTCATCATGTTGCCGGAGGGTGCTCTGAGAGTTGTAAGGGTTTCTGAGACAATGAAGATGGATACGGCAGGTAGCCTTCGTTTTGCGCGCGCACCAGCAAGACGAATCAGGATGCTGATGGAGGTGGAGGCCAGACGAAGTTTGTTGGAGGGTATGGAGCCACCGACAGTCACAGAGCTGGATATGTCGGGTGTTTCTGATGCGGTTGCCATGTGGGCAAGGCAGACTGTATCAGGCTCTCTCTCTTCCCGGCAACGGGTGGAGAAGCTGATTGATGAGATGAAGGGGTGGAGCTATGCCCTGAATGCTCCGATTGATACTTCCCGGCCTGTGGAATCATTTTTAAACGGCAAGAGCGGGCATTGTGAACTCTATGCCACACTGCTGGCCCTCTCACTCCGGTCGCAGTCAATCCCCGCAAGGGTTGTGAATGGTTATTTCGGTGGTGAGTGGAATGAAGTCGGTGGTTTTTACCTGATTCGTCAGCAGCATGCGCATAGTTGGGTGGAAGCCTGGGTTGACGGAAACTGGCAGCGTTATGATTCAACGCCAGCATCCCGTTGGCAGCTGACAGGGATCTATTTTCCTGCGATGGATGAGGTGTGGGAATCGATCAAACTCTCCTGGTATCGATATGTTCTGGAATTTCAGGACTCTGACAGGGGGGAGCTGTTGCAGAAGGCGATTCAGTTGCTCAAGCGTTATCTTGTTCCAGTGATGGTTTTGCTGTTTGTCATTGCGATTGGCTGGCTCTTCCTTCGACAAATGGTACGGGAGAGTGCGTTCCGGCGGAGAGAGTGGCCTGTACTGGACCAGTGGCTGGAGAGGCATGGTGTGAAGCGGCCTCTTCACCAGCCTCTACGATCTGTTCCGACTCCTGAAGATATCGATCTGGTGGCATGGAATACTTTTGTGATTGCATGGGAGCGGCAGGCCTATGGTGCGGGCACTCCATGGAGTCGCTGGGAGATAAGGCGTCATCTGCGTGCGCTTTCTCAAAATCACTGTTAGATTGCGCAAAATTTCTCTTAGAGGGGGATTCCTGTGGGTATTCTTGAAGGTAAAAAAGGTCTGATCCTTGGCGTGGCAAATGATAAGTCCATTGCCTGGGGTGTGACACAAGCATGCAAGCGCGAAGGCGCAGAGCTTGGGTTTAATTATCTTGGTGAAATGTTGGAGAAACGCGTCCGACCTTTGGCCGAGTCCGTGGATGCAACATTCATTGAGCCACTTGATGTCAGTGATGATACACAGATGGATGATTTCTTTGAAAAGGTTGAGCAGAAATGGGGCAAGTTGGACTTCATGGTTCATTCCATTGCCTTTGCGAATAAGGAAACATTGAGGAATCGTTTCTCCGATGTGAGCCGCGCAGATTTTCAGTTGGCTCTTGATATTTCAGCCTATTCATTTGTTGCGACAGCTAAGCGCGCAGCCAAGTTGATGCAGCCGGGCGGTAGCATGGTCACCATGACCTACCTTGGAGCGGTTCGTGCAGTGCCAGGTTATGGCATGATGGGTGTTGCCAAGGCAGCACTTGAGGCTTCAACGCGCTATCTGGCAGCGGATCTCGGTACAGACGGTATTCGTGTGAATGCGGTATCAGCAGGCCCTATCAGAACACTTGCAGCATCAGCTGTGGGCGATTTCCGTAAATTGATGGAGAAGAGTGCTCGTGGTTCTATGCTGGGTCGTAATGTGACACAGGAAGAGGTGGGTAATACCACAACTTACCTTCTTTCGGATATGGCTTCCGGCGTTTCTGGCGAAGTGCATTATGTGGATAGTGGCTTCCATGTCGGTGCCGGCGATCCAGGTATCGAATAACCCGTGTCCGGTTCATCTTTCGGTCAGATATTCCGGGTTTCAACGGCGGGTGAATCCCATGGTGCAGCTCTTGTTGCTATCGTTGAGGGTTGCCCGGCAGGCATTGAGCTAAATGAATCGGATATCCAGCCTGATCTTGATCGGCGAAAACCCGGGCAGTCCAAGTACACAACTCAGAGAAACGAAGATGACATCATTGAGATTCTCTCCGGTGTATTCGAGGGCAAGACCACAGGTTGTCCGATCGGACTTCTGATTCGAAACACCGATCAGCGCAGCAAAGATTATTCAGAGATCAAAGACAAATTCCGTCCCGGCCACGCCGATATGACCTATTTTGAAAAATACGGAATGCGTGATTACCGGGGTGGCGGACGCTCCTCGGCCAGAGAGACTGCTCTGCGTGTTGCGGCAGGTGCGGTGGCGCGAAAAATGCTCGCCTGTTTTGGCATCTCAATTCGTGGCTGGGTGGATCAGATCGGTCCGGTCAAAGTGGATTCATCCCGCTTTGATTTGAACGAGATTGGCAACAACCCGTTTTTCTGCCCGGATGCAGTTGCTGCGGAGGAAATGGCAAACTTTATGGATGCGCTACGTAAAGAGGGCGACTCCATTGGTGCCGCTGTTACGGTTGAAGCACATGGCATGATTCCAGGTCTTGGTGAGCCGGTGTTTGATCGTCTGGATGCCGATATTGCCAAGGCGATGATGTCGATTCCGGCTGTGAAGGGCGTTGAGGTTGGCGATGGCTTTGCATGTGTTGAGGCCAAAGGTTCTGAGTTTGGAGATGCCATGCGCAGAGATGGCTTTGCCAGCAATCATGCAGGCGGCGTACTTGGCGGTATTTCCAATGGTGATACGATTCGTGCGCGTATGGCGCTAAAACCGACATCATCCATTTTGAAGTCCCGACCTACTGTAGATGTTCATGGCAATGAAACGGAAATCATTACGAAAGGTCGGCATGACCCCTGTGTCGGTATTCGGGCGGTTCCGATTGCTGAAGCGATGCTTGCTCTGGTTTTAGCCGACCACCTATTACGTCATCGATCCAGTCAGCTCTGAAAAAACTGAAGCGTAAAGCTCTTTGATCTGAAAAGTAGCCTACTGCTCTTCGGCAGGAGGCTCATCTTCCCAACCGTCTTCCTCCTCCTCTTGCCAAGAGTTTTCACTATTCATTGGCTGCAGAGCTGGAGGATTTCCATCATAAACCAAATATTCGCGATTCTGACGCCATGATTCCCGAGTGAATAGATAAGGATCCAGTGACAGCTCATCACGCATATCCGAGGCATCGAGCAGACGGGCCCGCTTTTCGACATATCTGAGTACAGTCAGTGGAATCGTGACCTGAGGGGCAAGCACAATAGATGCCCATAGAAGGCCATCGGTAGCTGCG
>Ga0316192_10003280_pt1 | contig 11830 bp, 21 predicted proteins | sample MerIslwburrow_MG_FD_204931 | JGI IMG/M metagenome (GOLD analysis project Ga0316192, IMG submission 204931) | Coastal sediment microbial communities from Maine, United States - Merrow Island worm burrow | ecosystem: Environmental > Aquatic > Marine > Coastal > Sediment | place: USA: Maine...
CGCTTGGTGTCATCTGCATCCAACAAGATATGCCCACTTACTTCCTTGTCGATTGCCCGCAACTTCTCAACAAACGGAATGTGCGTCTGGTTCGCCCAATCCAATCGGGCTTTCAAGTACTGCAACAGCACCGCATGCTTATGTCGCGGAATCTTCAAGTCCTTGCTTATTGCAATTGGTCCAATACTGATTCTGGCCATTCGTGGTTCTCCCAAATTGTTAAACGCTGCTAATTGCGTAGCCTGAAGTGGCCTTTCCGTGTTGGTTGTAAGTTCGAGACTGCATGATCTCGTTCATGTACCGATCTGTCATCTGTGGCCCATATGCAGCCCCGTCAATGTGGTCATCTTTGTTGCCTTTCGGTTTGCTCGGGTCGTAATTGAGCAATTCCTCGGTAACTACAATGTCGCCCTGTGTTAGCACGTAGTCACCAGCCTTCAATTGGCCAGCCCATGTAATGATGCGCTGCGCTTTGTGGCCTTGTGCCGAAAGTGGCACGAATATCAGCCCTTCAATTTCCTGCATGCGGCACATGTGCGGATACACGTACTGCAAACTGTCCTGATACGCCACATTCTCGATGCCTATGCAAGTGACGTTCCAGCGAAATGCCTCAGTTACCAAGTAATTGAAAAGCACAATTGGATCCATTCCGTGGAAGCCATCGCATTGCACAACTTGGTACCGCTCGCCAGTGAAGGCGTGAACAGTTACAGTTGTTTTGTGTGCCCACGACTCCGAACTGATTGCCAAATCCACTGTGATGAAGGTGAAATCAGCATCCTCTGGAAAAATTGCAGGTGCATAAGTAATTTCGTTTGCTGCGATGATTCCGCCGCCAGCTGCAATTGGCAAGTTCATCATTTCCGCAAACCACACGTCTAGCAAGCCGGCCTCTTGGTACTGCCGGAAATCCTTCCGCAACTTCTCAATCGGCCACGCATCGGGCCATAACGGAGTTCCGTCCTCCAGGATTGCGCCATAACGCTTAGTTGTCCAGTACTGCGATTCGCAATTTTCGTACAGCATGGAGTTGCGAGAGATCATATTTCCGAGCCAAATGATCTTGTTATCGAACTTGTCCAGCGCTTTCACGAACGGCCCGTAGAACCACCGTTTCAGTTTCATGAACAGTTCGGGAGTTGCGATATTGTTGTTATCTTCCAAGTCATCAATGATGGCTAGTTGCGGGCGCTTGTTGTCGATGTTGATACCACGCACTTGCTGGCCGGCACCATGCGCCCGAAGGATGCAAACCTTGTCGCCCAGCTTAAACTTGTAAATACCCTTGCCATCTTGGCGGGTAATCCATTCCACTTCGCCAAACACCGCTTGGAAGTTCTCGGAACTCAAGAAAGTGACAATATCGTTCACCGCTGGAATTGCAATGCTGACGGTGTTCGACACATACATGATGAACCGATAATCGGTGAACAGAAAATACCAAACTACGGCCAATTTCGCAAGCGTTGTTTTTGCATGATCGCGCGGTATTGCAATTCCCAACCGATCATCGTCGATAGTTGTCATATCGTAGAAGATGTCTTTGTGGAATTCCGGCACATCCCGGGTCAACTCCTCTTGCAAGAAGAACTGAATCAGGAACTCGGCATTGTGCTCAAGTGCCTTCTTGATTTCAAACGTATTGAGTTGGACTTCAGCCACAATCAGGAATCCAAGTCCACATCCGGAAGCAAGTCCACAGGTGGTTGATGTTTGAGCAACTTCTCAACTGCCGAAACGCCAAGCATATCCACTTGCTTCCGGTTGTCGTGCATGTCCTGGCGCCGCGCAGTCCGTTCGTCTTTCACTTCGAAGTTCTGCTGCAAGTTCTCGACGAAATTGGCATTCAATTGAATGACTGTGCGCACTCCGGCCTGCCCTGCACCGATTGGATTGTGATTGATAGCTCCGCGCCGAGTTGCCTTGTTCGCAACTGCAGCCACTTTCAGGGCGAACTCCTCATCGGGATTCGCATTCATCGCTTCCACTACGTGCCCAATTGCGAGGGCTTCAACTGCATCCCATCCCTCGTTCATTAGTTGCTGCTCGGCGAAATGCTCCGATGCCTGCGCTTCCAGAACCGCCTTGAACTCCTCAGTTGCCACGATCTGGGAAATGCGCCCGTCAGAAACACCACAACTCATCGCAATCTGTCCGTTCGGAACTTCGTACAGAACGAGTTTGGCAATCTTCTCAAGTACTGCCTGATCGGTGGCGGCCATTACGAATTGAGCGCAACACATTGGTGTTTCTGGTGATACTGTTCAATTCGGGCTTGGTAAGCGCGGGCGCGCTGGGCCTGCTGCAACTGTGCCAGAGACACAACAGGATTTGCAACGGTAGTTGCGCCGGCTTGGATTTGGATCTTGGTCATCGTGTGTCTCCTTCAGTAGTGGAGCTGCGCTCCGGTTGCGGCCATTGGCCAGTTGCAGGGCGGTGCCCCTTTGGTAATTTTTTAGGAAAATTGATTGTGTGCCTATTTATAGGGGGAAGGGGGTTCTGCAAATGGGGGTATAGACCCCCCCCCTTCCAAAATATATGCACTTAGTATATCAGTTGTGAACGTAGTGAACTCATTAAACCGAGCGCAAGCGAGGCGCGGGCCAAAGAAAGCCCCGCGAGACAACCATCAAGCGGGGCAGGTCAAGTCAATTGCAATCAATCGGCCTGACGGCGCAACAATGTGTTGTCGGTTTGTGAGTCAAGCAACCCAATTGCCGCCTCAATCGTGCTGCACTTGGCTGCGGTGCAACCCTGTGATTGCAACTCGCGCACTTGCGCTTCAAGGTGTTCGATCTCGCGGTTGATAGTTGCCGCGAGATAGTTGTTTGTTATTGCTGCAATTCGGTGCCCTATGTGCCGGTACTCCTCTGGCAGATTCTCAATTGCTGCGTGTATTGCGCCCGTATTGCGGGGCGTTGGATAGTTGGCGTTTTGAATTAGCTTCATGTCTGCGATTCCTTGTTGTTGCAGTTTGAAAGTGTGGGGGCGGAACCATTCCCGCCCCCAATTGCGTACCGTAGGTACTTAGCCAAGCAGACCAGACAGATCATCAAGGTTCAGATCGTCACTGACAATTTCCACTTGATCGCGAGTTGCCAGCCAGTGATTGAAAATGGCGTCTGATTCGCCTTCTTTGGTGGCTTTGCTTGCCATTGTGTTGATAACATTGACCCACTGTTCCTGACCAACTGTAGGAAACTCGGCCTCTGCAAACGCGGTCGATTCGCAAATCTGACGCAACAAACCTTTGGTCATTTTCTTTGCGCCCTTCTTCTTCAGCGCTTGCACAAACAAGTTTGCTACGATGTTGAATGCAGGCAAGCCGCCGTCACGTTTCGCAGGTGCAAGGAAGTCTGCAAGTGTGAAAGGCATTGTACCGCCAAACACTGCATCGTCACCACGACCGCGAACAGCCGCAACCAACTTATCGGAAAGTACACTCAGCATTGCGTCACGCACAAACTGTTCGCCTTTTTCGTGGGCCAAAATCGCTTCAAGTGTTGGCATGGCCGCAACCACGACTCCTTGCAAGCCTTTGCCACGTTTGGAAACTGGACGAACCAGCAAGCCGAAACCATCTGGAAGTTCTTCGCCGTCTTTGAAGTTTTGCGCAACTTTCACACCTTCAGTTTCTGCGGTTAACGTTGCGATCTCAACTGCGTCATGTGCATCTGCCAGAGTTTCACCCGCAAAAAAGGTTGTTGGAATTGATGGGGTTGCAACTTCAACAACTTCTGGTTCGGTGCCTTCAGTACCTTCGGTATTTGCTTTGGTGTTTAAATCGTTCATTGTAATTGTCCTTGTGGTTGATTGTTTCGTTTACGGGGGCGGTGTGCCTCCCGTTGATTAAAGATACTAAACTGCGTGGGATACGTCAAGCGAATTGGTGAAAATAAATGAAATTAGTTTGCACGGCCCTAGCCCTGCCGGGTTTCTGCACCACAGCTAAGCAGGCCGGATACCGTGTGCAGTTGCAACCCGTTGTGGTTTGCGCAGTTGTGAGCTTGCATATACTATATATAAGGGGGCGGCAGGACGTCAGGCGGGTATCCTTTCGTGGAAAATATCATTTCTCCTTTCATTTCCTTTCGAATTTCACCGAAGACCCCCCCCCCCATACCATGAAATGTTCAAGGCGTGAGCCATCATTTCACCAATCATTTCCCGGTCAACCCAATGCAACCCTGCAACTGCAACCCACTCCAGTATTATCCAGTAGCACCCGTTGCAATTACCCTTTACCCCTCCTTTGCAAAAACATTTCATAATTTTGAAGGGGGTATAAAAAATGGGGAGAGACGTAACAACAGGGGAATTTGAAGCAAAAAGACAAGATTGGTTGCAAGTGCATCCCTATACGTCAACCGCCTCGAAACTTTCAGGCCCGGCGCCCCCTTGGATGGATGAAATGTGAAATGATATGAAAGGAGAAAGGAAATGATTGCGTGCCGCAATTGCGTCCAAACTAATTAATGCAACAGTAAAATGAATGCTTGACAAACCCTGCGGGATATGATACTGTTGCGGGTAATGATTGAAAAAGTATCTTGATCATTTCAAGCGGCCACGCCGCAACAATCCCAACAGGAAGGAATCGGGAAATGAACTACTCCAAACTACTGCGCTCACTTCGCTGTCATCCTTCGCTTTTTGGCGCGCAGTTAGAAAGTGATAGGGTTATTAATTTGATTTATAAATGCAAGGTAAAGCTTGGCTACGCACCTTCTTATCGTTCTAATTCAATTGTACTATCCAGTGACTAAGCCCTACAAACCAACCCGCGCCCCGGCGCAACCCGACAACAAAGTACAGGGAGCAACAACCAATGACAGACGAACTTGAAAAGCGTATGAACCTGCGCAACATTCCGGCGAATGCGGAAACTGCAAAGCCGTTGATTGCCAACAAGCTGCGATTGCGTCATGACCGAATTGTAGCAAGAGCAAGCACCGTACCAACTGCAATCATTGACAAACGCATTGCAGAAGGCAGGAAGTTGCGCGCAATGTTCGCCGCAACCAACTGGGGCACAGTGCAGTTGCATTGCCACAAGACAGGGCGACCACTCAACAAGTTAACCACGGACGACTTCGAAAGGCTTGTAGTTGCACATGGTGAGGAACGGGCAAGAGATTTGCTTGCACTCACGCGCACATCCCAGACCGCCACCGAATGGCTCGCAACTGACTCAACGGCACTGCGTGCGCTTTGCAAGGTTGACCCCATCGGCTATTTCATCTACACGGCAGGTTTGATCTACTCCCCAGCAAGCTTTGCCAACTCGGGCACAATGACCAAACTGGCAAGCATCTATACCAATTCAAGCACGCCAAGTACCGATCATGAAACAGCCGTCAAGCTGGCAAGTCTGGAAGACAGAGCGCAAGCATGGTTGCAATTGCACACAATCCCACTCGAATCAATCATTGAATTGAACGAACTCATGCGCCGTGTTTTCTCGCTAATCAATCCATTGGAATTACTGCGCAATTATCAATTCAGGGATGGCAAGAGCCTAGCAACTCACACCAAAAGCCCCGATGATCTTGCAGCATTTCGCGCCAAACTGGTTTCAGTGCTGGCCCATCTTGCAAGCAAGCGCATCGGCGAACGCATTACCAAAACAGACATTCGATATGTCAGCTACGCTGAGTTGTGCGACATTCAGCAAAAGCACAAAGGGCTGGCCCAGTTCAGGTTGCAAGAGTCGCGCACGGCCAAAACGTCAGTTGACCCAGAGATCATGCTTGCACTTCGTGACTTCGTGGCCGAATCCATTTTGGATTTGCGAGACGGCGAACCAAGCAACGCAGTTGCACCTGTTAAGCGGCGCACTCTTGTGGATGGAGTTGCGCCAGTAATCAATACAACTGGCAAACTTGACTTGCGGTTTGATGCTGAAGTTGCCAAACCAAAAAGCAACCTACTTGCAATGTTGAAAGGGGGCAAATCACAATGAGCAACAAACCTACAGTGTCGGATTTACTGCCAGTTGTACGCACATATTATGCAAAGGATGGAAACAATTGTGGAGGCCACTTGCACATTGTACTTGAAGATGGAAACTGTCGCGACTCCGACGTGCAATTTTGTCTTGATGAATGCGTAGAGCATAGAGACATAGACGGCGTTTGCTTATGTGTGCAATTGATGCAACTGTCAAAAACACAAAGAATGAAGCTAAGCCACCTAAACTCATTGCAGGAGTACCAATCATGAAGCAAATCCAATTCACCAATTCCGGCCAATCCAATGTCGGCAAATTCGCATGTGACATACCCGCAACAGTTACCAAGCACGGACAAGTGAGCCGCTACGGGTTTGAAAAGGGATTTACTCAAACAGTCCGTCAAGGTGGTGACTACTTGGTAATTCGCATGAATGATGCACGTGACCAATTCCAAGTGGAAGGCATGGTTGATAACGTGGGAATTGCCGTTTATGGGCTGACTGCACTTTGCAGAGCTCGCATGTACGTATGTGAGCAATTCGGAAAAGGAGCAACATGATGGGCAAACAACTAACACTTAAATCAAGTTGCATGGGCTGTGGCACACTGTTGTTGCACCTCGTGACTATTCCTAAAGGTAGCGAGTTGTTTTGCTATACGGTTGTAGGCGGACACGCCCCTGCAAGTGATTCCGCGCTACTTTGCTTATGCGGCGCAACAACAAGTCTTGTGATGGAGGTAACTTCCTGATGCCATACACCCAAACCAACTTCGGACACATGCTGCACTTGCCAAACGTAGTCGCGCTGTTCGACCATGCTTTTGATGCTGGTGTCAAGTTCCCGCAAATCATGATTGCAATGAGCAACGGCAAGCAATTGAAACTGAGTCGGGCTGGCACCAAGTCACAACATACAGGTGCAATCAACCTGACTGACGAAAAGCCATTCGGGCGCAACATGTGGTACGGGCGAATCCCGCAGGATGGGTACTTGTGGATTGAACCGGGCTGGCAAGCGGGCAATCCTGAACTTGTGGACTACATCAGAATGCACTTGGTTGCACTTGACGAAGACCCACAACTGACGGCCAAACTGCTCGGCGATGAAACTGGCAAGTGTTGCTTTTGCAATAAGGCGCTCGCCAATCCCATTTCAGTTGCAAATGGTTACGGCCAGATATGTGCTCACAACTACGGACTCAGCTACACTGTTGAACCGACGATGAAGCAATTGCGCACGATGATGGGTGAAACACAACAACTCAAGTTGCAACTAACCACGCTTCCAACTGACTTGGAGAAACTATTGTGAGCAAAGCAGAAGCCCAATCCCGTGCCGATGCGGTTGCAGGTGCAATTCAAACCGTGCTGGATCAATTCGACGCCGTACTGGAGATTCGTAGTGACCGTCTTGTTGTAGTTACGCGCTATCCAATGCCAGTGGCTGGTTTCGGCCACGGCTACACAGATGCCGAACTGGAGCTTGCATGATGAATTGCGGAATCGACATTGACCAACTCAAAGAGTTCCTGCGTCTCACGGATCAAATCAAGAACAATTACAGAGCACTAAAGAAAGCAAAGGAAAAGCGTTGCACTTGCACAGGGATAGTGTTGCAAGTAGATGGATGTAGTTGCGAAAAAGCCGCGCAGATAAAACTGTATTCCAACAATCTCAACTACATGCTTGACCAACTCTGATAACTACAAGGAACATTCAGAATGAAAAAGATATATTGTTTCAATAATGGCGGAAGTATTGGCTGGATGAACGCCGTTGCAATTGCAGAAGATGGCACTTGTGTAGCTCAGCACGGGTGCAGTAGCGAAGTTTTCATGAAGCACGATCTTGGCATTACTACCAATCGGAAACATGACAACTACGATGCGCACTACGGTGAAGGCAACTGGGAATTGGAATGGGTTGCGGATGTGCCAAATCACAAAGACTTGCAAGCTGCACTTGTTCTCAATAGTGCAATGGAGCAAGTCGTACTCGACAAGGAAACACCCAAATGAAATTCACAACCAAAAGGCCGCCACAAGTGGTAACTGGAGTTGATCCAGCCAAACCGGGCGCAGACAGAACCGCAACAATGCGCATGCCGCAACCCGCTGCAACTGCGGAACCAACTGAAGGCGGCATTGACTTCGCAAAGCGGATGAAACCCAAACCGGGTTCACTTGCAGCCATGCTGGCCAAGTCCCAAAAGGCCAAAACACGCACCTCTGGTGCTGCTGACGTGTTGCACGGCACCGGAATTACCAAACGTGCAACCGAACAATCAGTGCGGAAGGTAGCCAAGCAATCAATCACACTTGCAAGCCTGTTGTCAAAGCGCCCAATTGCCGAACCAGTTTCGTCTCCCATTCTAAAGGCTGACTTGACGGCTCTTCCATCCACGATGATGGACGACGATATTCAATTGGACGATGACCAAGCAGCCGCAGTTGCAGGAATCAAATCACAGCAATTCGCTTGCTTGATCGGGAAGGCCGGAACGGGCAAGACCACAACCAGCAAAGCCGTTATTGCTGCAATTGAAGCCACAGTACCTACCATTGATTTGAATTCTGGCCGAACTGACAATGACCAAGACAACAACCCGGATTACAATCTGGCGATGTGCATTGTCAGTTTCACCGGTCGTGCAGTGCAGCAAATCAAACGGGCACTTCCCGAAGAGTACCATCCATTGTGCGGAACCATTCATGCAACTTTGGGATACTCGCCAACTACCGAACCGTTCCAAGACCCAGTTTCAAAAGAGTGGCGGGAACGCCGTGTGTTCAGGCCCACTTTCGACGCCAATGAACAACTCCCTTACAAGGTGTGTGTAATTGACGAAAGTGGGATGGTGCCAATTCCGTTGTGGAATGAACTCCTTGCGGCCTTGCCTTCCGATTGTCGCGTTATCATGATGGGCGACATTAACCAGTTGCCGCCAGTGCAAGGCCGATCCGTTTTGGGGTTTGCAATGACCAAGTGGCCAACCTATACCCTTCACAAGTTGCATCGTAATGCAGGCGCAGTTGCCAAAAATGCGCATCGCATTTTGGAGGGCAAGTTGCCGCTCAAAGACCCCGCTGCATTTGCAATGATTGAACTGCCAGCCGGAGGCTTTGAAACCCAGAATCACATCCAGTCGGTAGTGCAGGCATTGCACAAGCAGGGCACTTTTGACCCATTGCGCGACGCGCTAATTGTGCCGCAAAACGTTGGGCCAATTGGGCAAGAGATGCTTAATGGCAAGTTGGTGCATTACTTCAACCCCGTTCGCAAAGTGGAGGGCGTGCCGGTCAATCCCCGAACCTCAATCAGTGCAGGTTTCAATCACCTCACACTTGCAGTAGGTGACAAGGTTATGATTTTGGCGAATGACCGCAAACGGGGATTGACAAATGGCATGACTGGCCTAGTTACAGAAGTGTCAATCAACCCCAAGTACAAGGGTGAGCAAGCGGCCAACTCTTTCATGAACGACATTGGCAGCACTTCAATTGACTTGGGCGACCTTAATGCTGCAATTACTGAGCAAGAGGAACTGAGCAAGAGCGAAGAAGCCGTCAAGGAGTCCGAACGGCAAGGCTCCCATGTCACGAAAGTGCAGTTTCAAAATCATGACACCCCGCTCAGTTTCGCAACTGCGGGTGAGTACAAAAAGCTCAGCCATGCCTACGCATTCACTTGCCACAAGTCGCAAGGCGGCGAATATCCAACGGTTGTAATTGTGTGCCATTCCGCAAACGCCGTTATGCTCACACGCGAATGGTTGTACACTGCGGTTACGAGGGCGCAACAAAAGGTCATTCTCCTGTATAACAGGCGGGGCTTGATGCAGGCAGTTGGGCGCCAAACAATCAAGGGAATTACAATCGAAGAGAAGGCGGCCAGTTTCCTAGCATTGCAAGACAAGCGGGACACCAGTTTGCCAGACTTGCCAGAACCCTGCGAGGTGCAAACCTGATGGAAACTTGCAACGAACCAATCAACCTGTTCTGGCTATTTGCAAGTGTTGTAGTTATACTGTGGTATTTGGAGGAAAACAAACCATGAAAATCATGCATTACAAAGGACAGCAATTCAGTGTACCGGAAGTTCCATTACTTACAAGGATGGAAGCGCAGTGCGACGCAATCAGAAAGTCATGTGGATGCAAATCAAGGCAATGCACCAATTGCCTTTTTGATTACGACAAGCCAACACCTGAACGCCAAGAAGCGTTTGTTCATTGGGAGAAATGATGATGGCAACTAAATTCAAAGGCTTTATTGTACCAACTGTCAACCCCGTACCAAGCGCAGAGTTGCATGATAGGATGGTACACTTCTGCAATGCAAGCCCGGGCTGTTCAACCGCAGTTGGGGGTACTTGCAAACGATGCATCTTCAACTACGATAAACTCACCACCGAACGCAGAGCTGCATTTGAGGAATGGGAGAAAACGCAATGAATGTACTTGAGCAATTGTTCAACTCTTGGATGCACGGCGCAACTCCAATTGACGTCACTACACTGGTATTCGTTCTACTTATATGGTGGAGACTGCAATGACAACACCGCAAATACTGATCTGCATTGGCTGGACATTCTTCATCTGTGCACTTGCATGGGTTGCGTGGAGGGCAGAATCATGAGCACTCAACACACCATAACCCTATCCGTGCCAATTGTCGTTCGCGCTTCAGGCACCGAAGTTCCATACCTTGCAATCCAAAGCGCGAAACAAGCGGTCACGGAAGCGCTTGCAATTGCAAGGATTACCAAGTCCACACAGTTTCCGATTATGCCGCTTGAGATAATCACAACAAAACCAACTGAAGGAAAACCATCATGAGCAAACGCGTTAACAACAAGAAAGGCCCGAAAGGGCAACACCATGCAAGTACAACCCGTGCCAAGAGCGCAAACTGGGGCCGATACAAATACATGCGGTTGCTGCAACGAGGCATAAAGCACAACCAGCCAGCGCCGTTCATGCTGAAACTGTCAGGTGTTGCAAGTGCAGTGAAGAACGCAATTACTGGGGGTGGCAAATGAGCACAGCAATGCAACTGGGCAGACCAGAATGTTTAGAAGAGGCAATGGGCCTTGTCGACGATCACAACCCACGCGCGGAACGCGAATTGCGCCGGTACATCGAAGGACTGGAGTTGGCCGTCACCAAACTTGCCTCAAAGGAGGCAGCGCAGACAATTGCAACTGACTTCCATTTCTGGTGGATGGCGCAGCCGGGCAGCAACACAATGCAGGGCTTTGACGATTGGTGGGAGTTGCCCGTTCCGGTTCCACCGGCGAGTAAAAACACACCTTGACAAACAAACGCCTTAGCGGCGAGACGTGCGTGCAATTACGAGCTTGCTCGGAGCGCAGCGAAGGGCGGGGGAGTATTTTGTGCACGGTGAGTGAATTTGTGCGGTCATAGGTTGTTTGCAACGTTACCAAACAAGAGGAATACAAGTGCCTAAGTTTCATCCAGTCAGTTGCAGTGAATGTCATCGTGTGTTGGGGTATGTATTGCCCCAACACAATGTTGCAACTCCGCCGATGATGTGTTTCTTGTGTGCTCACTCATTTGCAGACATGGCCGAACACTTACAGTTGCCACAGTTTCCGGACAAGCACGACCTGTACGCTGCAAGTGCAACTGGAACACAGGATGATATTGCAATGCGTAGTGATTTCCTTTCTGCACTTGCTACTATTAAAAACTAAGTTGCATGAAATAATGGTTGACATTCTTTCTGAAATGTGTTAACCTGATTGAACCGAAACTAAGGAGGTTTGCCAAATGGCAATCAAGTCCGAACCAAAGAAACAACTAATTCACTTTATCAAGAACTCAGTTCTTGAAGAGGAATATAAGTTCACAA
>Ga0316192_10003287_pt1 | contig 11816 bp, 10 predicted proteins | sample MerIslwburrow_MG_FD_204931 | JGI IMG/M metagenome (GOLD analysis project Ga0316192, IMG submission 204931) | Coastal sediment microbial communities from Maine, United States - Merrow Island worm burrow | ecosystem: Environmental > Aquatic > Marine > Coastal > Sediment | place: USA: Maine...
CAACAGGATAGGATCATTCAGGATACCGCCGTCAGCATTGGTGATCAGAATGTATTTGCATTGCCCAACGGAAAGATTTGATAAATCTCGTGGTGTCAGCAACTGGATAAATTTTGCGGCATCTGGGCCAGTGATTTCAACTTGGCGTTCAACCGCGACATCGCACAGGATGGCGTTGTTCACCAGGTTCCAGAAATTCTGTTCTGGATCGCCGAAGTCGCGTGGTATGTACATGTGGTTGTACACTGAAAATGCTTGTGCACCCCAGCGCACCGTCGCGTCGAAATACGGGGATTTACGGATCTGAGTACCGAAACCGAAATCGTCTGATTGCTTCATATTAAGCGCCCTTTTGCACCAACGACCGATCGGACGTGCGTTCGTTAAATTTACCTCTAGGTACAACCCAAATGCGGGCTAAAAATGTGTCGGTGAAAGACCGATCAGACTTTTGTCAATTGTCTGGCAGACCGTTCAGACCGATCGCACTATTTTTTGGTCTTGTCGGCTAGTCGCGCCAGGTTAGGCGGTTCGGATTTTATCTCTCTCGTCACGATGTAGGTCATGTAGCGTTCAATCCCCAAATCAGCCGCGAGCAGCGATTCCATCAGATTCTGAAAGTCCACCAGACCTGGGCTTATTATTCTCAGGACGTAGTCCATACCTCCACCCGTAGCGATACATTCGACGACTTCATCAAGTTTGCGAATATGGGACTCAAATCGATCAAAATCAGACTTGCGGTGATGGGTCAGCGCCAGGGTCACGACAACCTGGGTAAAATCGCCGATACGAGCAAGCGCAATATCAGCGTGATACCCGCGTATGAAACCGGCTTCCTTCAACTTGTTCAAGCGTGCCCAGCACGGTGTAGGTGACAAATTGACAATTTCCGCCAATTCGGTTTTGCTCATTCGCCCATGTTTTTGGACTGCGCTGAGGATGCGAACGTCGGTTGCGTCAATGTGAATTGCTTTCATTTCAGAAATTAACCTACAGAGTCTTTACGGATAACTGTTTAAAAATGGGCATCTTGGTTGAATTCGGCAGTCCTCATACAATTATACGAATGGCAGCTGTGAGTCGAGCCGCCGGGCAGCTTTCGTCAGATCGATGGCCGTTTCCAGCATCAAGCTGCCAGTCGACAGGGGCGTGCCGAGCGGCCGCAGTTGGCCGGTTGCCGCCTCTCGGCAGCCGCTTCGCGATGTCCGCTGTGCGTTAGCATGTGCCGAGTACGCTGTTTGCGGGCCCTTGTCACCCAGAGTGAGCCGGAGCAGCTGCTTACTCTCACCGAGCTTGGGTCGAAACTGCCCCTGTTTGGTAGTCAAGGTCTCGCCGTTGGTGAGCCGCCACAGCTAGGGACGGTCTGGATGCGCGGTTCAAGGCGGGCGCCAAACGTCATTCACGGTCGGCGTCCTGTTCCGGGGGGTAGACGGAACATTCGCCTTCAGTCGGAGGGTTTCTCCTCATTTTCGTGCACATTCAGCCTGCGAAAACGCTCCTCACCCAAAGATACTCCCCCTTGGATACGCCCATCCCGTATTTGCTAACTAATCGCGCAATCACATTTTCTCAGTGCTCTTGACTTCATAAGTGCTGGATGGTGGCCGGCAGAGAAGGTAGCCACCGGCACCGCATAGGGCCGAACAGTAGAGCACCATGCCAGCCTCGCTCCGAGACCAGATCGAAGGTGTTCGTGAACAAATCCGGGAGAAGGAGCTCGAGATCCTCGACCTCAAGCAGAAGCTGCGGGAACTAAAGGAGAAGCGAGCGCCGAGCAAGATGAACCTGTGCGAGGAAACGTACATCGAGAACATCCACCAGCCAAGGCCCGTCCTCGTCCGGATGTTCGTCAACGAGCACAATGTCTCCGTAGTGACCGCAAGCAGTTACTACAGCGCAATCAAGCAACGCGTTGCTCGCCTTCGTAGTGCAGAGGAGGCCGAGCAGGCATGAAATGCGAGGGGCAGGTGTGGGGGCCGATAGGTTTTGGTGCTGTCACCCACTCGGTGTGCGCAATAAACCGCATAACTATAGGATGGCCGGCGAACCGGCAGCACTCCGTTTCATGCCTTCAGCACCGACTCCACCAAACTGACCCAGAAATCGGCACCGGTGGTGAGGATAGCGTCGTTAAAGTCGTACTCCGGATTGTGCAAACCGCAACCACCGGGGCCGTCCCCATCATTGCCCAGCAGCACATAACATCCCGGGCGCGCCTGCAACATAAACGCGAAATCCTCCGATGTCATGGGCGGCTGGAATGCGTCCGTGACCTGATTCGCGCCGACCACGGCACACGCCGCCTCAGCCGCAATCTGCGTTTCATCCGGCGTGTTGATGGTGGGGTCGAACACGTTGCGGTAGCGAACCTGGCAACGCGCGCCGTGGGCAGCGCAGATACCCTCCGCCACCCGCTTCATGCCGGCCTCTATCAGAGTCTGGGCCTCGGGCGTGAACGAGCGGGTATCGCCCCGCAGTGTGACCGTCGAAGGCACCACATTTACGGTGCCGTCGGTGATGAACTCGGTGACCGAGATAACCCCACTCGCGCTGGGGTCGAGTGTGCGCGAGATGACGGTCTGCAATCCCAAAACCACCTGTGACGCAACCACGATGGGATCGACGCCGCGGTGAGGCATCGCCGCATGGTGGCCGACGCCTTCGATCACGATCTCGAAATTGTCCTCGGACGCCATCACCGGCCCGCTGCGGACCACGAAGCGGCCTTGCGGCAGCGAGGGGAAATTGTGGATCGCATACACGTCGCTGACCGGCCAGCGCTCGAACAGGCCATCCGCCAGCATCGCCTTGGCGCCCTGACCATGTTCCTCAGCGGGCTGAAAAATAAACACCGCGGCGCCGTCAAACCGGCCGTGCAAGGACAGGTGCTGCGCGGCCCCCAGCAGCATGGCGGTATGGCCGTCATGACCACATGCGTGCATTTTACCCGGCACCTGAGAACGGTGGTCAAACGTATTGCGCTCGTTGATGGCCAGGGCGTCCATATCCGCGCGCAAACCAATCATGCGCTGGGCCGTTCCGCGTTTCAGCACCCCCACTACACCGGTGCCACCGATGTTGCGATAGGTTTCGATGTCCCAGCTTTGCAGCAGTTCCGCGACCCTGTTCGCGGTGTGGGTCTCCTCGAAACCCAGTTCCGGCCAACGGTGAATCTGATGGCGCCATGACTGCATGTCGATGTGTAGATAATCGGTGATTCGCTGGTGCATGGGCATACTCAATCAATCAAGCGCAGACCAGTCCGGCGCACGCTCGGCTAATAAGCCTCTGATTTGTTCTGGGCAAAGCAGATTGGCGGGTGAAGTGTGCAGTTTCAAGGCGCAGATCGCGGGTAATCGCTTTTGTAATGCCGAGATGTGCGGTTCAGTCCCGAGATGCACGTTCCCGAATGGTTCAGAGGCTCCCCAAAGGCAGCCCGCCCAGCGCCTTGCTGAAAACCCACTTACTTGCCGGACACGACACTGGATATAGTATGCTCTGAAACACTGGAGGACGACCGTGAACTCGACGACCAAATCGAAAGCCGACGATGATGATGGAGCACATTTCGACGCCCTGTCGACCGATATCGAGAAGCTGCGTGCTGATCTCAGCAGTCTGGTGGACTCTGTCGGCACGCTTGCCAAGAGCCGCCTCGGCACCGAGGCGGCCGAAGGCGTTGCCCGGAGCGAAGAGACACTGAGCGACTTCGCGACAGAACTGCAGCGCATCGAAGGAGACATCGTCACCTCGACTCGCGAGAGTCCGTGGCGATCGCTTGGCATCGCGGCGTTGATCGGCCTGATCGTCGGCCTGATTCTGCGACGCTGAGACGCGCATGTTTCGCATCGCCCGGCTGTTTGTCACGCTCGGCGCGAGCCGACTGGGTGATCTACGCGACAGGGCCGGGCACCGTATTGTGTTTCTGGCGATCATCGGTGGGCTCGGTGGGCTGTTCGCGATTTTCGCGCTCGCGGCCATCACCGCTGCATTGGCGACGTGGCTCGGCATTGTCGCAGCTCTGGCGATCATGAGCTTTTGCTGCTTCATGGGTGCCGTCGCCGCCTATTTCGCGATGGAAGCCATCGATCGCCGCCACCGTGAGAGGCTGGCCCAGAAGGCGGCGCTGCAGCGCAGGCTGTCCGAGGTGGCTGTGCTGGCGGCCTTCGGCGATCGGCAGGGTCGCGGGCTCCGGACAGACCGGGTCGTCGGATTCGGTTTGATTGCCGGGGCGCTTGCACTGTTGCTGTTGGGATCACGAGAGGATGACGATTCTGATGGCTAGTGTTGTACTTCGAATCAATCGGATTTTGTCTCTTGGTGTTGCGCTGCAGTGTATGGCGCTGCTCGTTCCGTGCTGGGCCTCCGACCTGGCAAAGGAACAGCGCTGGGCCGATCAGGTCATAGAACAACTGTTCGACGGTGAAGCGGTGTGGCTCACCGCTGATGGGATCGAGTTTCTCGGGCTTTACACACCCGCTGCATCGGAGCCAAAGGGCAGCGTGATTGTGCTGCATGGAATCGGCGTGCATCCCGATTGGCCACAGGTGGTAAACCCGCTACGCGTCGGTTTGTCGGAGGCGGGGTGGAGCACGTTGTCGGTGCAGCTGCCCATACTGGAAAACGAAGCCGAGGCGGAGGAATACCGACCATTATTCGAGGCGGTACCGCAGCGAGTTGAGGCGGCGACAGACTATTTGAAAAAGAGGGGTTCGCCTCCGATTTTCCTGGTGGCGCACAGTATGGGGGTTTTGATGGCGCTGCACTATCTTGGCGAGGACTCGAGCACCGGGATATCCGGCTTGGTCTCGATAGGCGCCAGCGTCGGCGGCCGGGGCAGCCTCGATGAGAGTGCATCGCAATTGGTTGGAATTCGGCTGCCTGTGCTGGACATCTATGGCGAAAATGATCTCGATTCGGTGTTGACCGGCACCACTACCCGTACAGCAGTCGCCCAGGCATCCGGAAACGACGATTTCACCCAGATCGAGGTCCCAGGTGCCGACCATTTCTTCGACGGCTACGAACCGCAACTGCTCGATGCGGTTGCGTCATGGCTCGAACAGAGGCGTTGATCCGGTTAACGCAGTGAATGACCTCGACCAGCTGGATTCCATAATCCGATCAACTCCGACCTTCCTTGCGATGGACGTTTTCAGATAAAAAAGGGGCTTTCAAGCCTTTATTTGCGACCAGTTTGGCCAGGTATCTCTTTTTTTCAACGAGTTGGGTTGGTCCGACCCCAGCATGACCGCCAGCATGACCCAGTCAACCACCTTCCATCAGCATTCGTCTTTGCAAATGAGGGGGGAGTCCATATAAGTCCATATAAGGCTCCTTAAAGGACCCTGTGTTGCGCCTCGCTTCAAACGACCAGCAGCGCGTCCAGCGATTTCGGGTAGTGGGTAAGCGGTTCGTAACCCTGATCGGTGACCACGATACTGTCCCCGACCTGGCAGCGTGTTTGTGCGTCGCCGACACATCCATCGACCGCGAGTACCATGCCGCTCTGCAGCACAGTTTGATCACCCCAGCTCAGTTCCGGCGGCTCCAGGTAGCTGAATCCAGTGCCGCGCCCACATCGAAACGGAAACGCATAACCCTCGGACTGAATCACGTCGGCGTAGGCGGCGTGAACCGATTCGGCGGTCACGCCGGGACGAATCGCAGCCAGCGCCGCGGCTTGGCTGGCGACCGCCGTGTTCCACATACGCGCGTGCTGCACCGTCGGCTGATCACCGATCCAGAAGGTGCGATCGAAACCGAGCTTGAACAAGCGAAAACTGGTCATCCCGCAAAAACACATAAACAGCGGCTCGCCCGCCTTTAGCCGCCGGGTGGAGGCCCGATGATGAGGCATCGCCACATCACTGCCCGAAGCCATGATCTGAAGGAAATGCAGCAACGGTGACATCATGGGATCGTCGCAGTGCACCTCCAGCAACTCGGCGGCCTTGCGGGTTCCGCTGACCATCGCCGCCAACGCAACCTCATACTCAGGCACACCCGGGGCCATCGCTTCACGGGCTCCGGCCATGAGCGCGCCGGCCACCTGTCCAGCCTGGCGCGCGATGGTAATCTCTTCGGCACTCTTGACGATCCGCAGCGCCGCCACATGACGGCTGATGTCCGTTGCCGGACCGCCGAGACAATCCACGATGCAGGTGCGGACCCGTGCCGGTGCAGCGTCGACGTCAAGGCCCACCGCGGCGCAACCCAAGCCGTTCAGAGCCGCAGACAATGGCTCGCGCCACTCCCCGCCCACGCCGTCCTGCCAGGGCCGTATTGTGCCTGCCGGCACCATACGGCGGGCCATGTCCTGTTCGATGACGGGCACGATCAGGTCGCAACGGCCATCGACCCACAGCAGTAACACGCTGGGACGACCGAACTCCATGTAGAGGAAGTTGTAGTACCCGGAAAAGCAGTAGATCGAATCCCGATCGGTGATCAGCGCCAGCGCCAGACCTTCGGCTTCCATCCGTTCGCACAGCCCGCGCACACGTCGCTTGAACACGATGCGGGCTACCCCTCAGCGTCTGATAACGTGAAAACCCCGAAACCGCTTAGCGTCAGCATGATCGGTTGGTGATCCGATGCATCGGTCTCGGTATTCACGGTCACGGCAGAGACCTGAGCCGCCAGTTCCGGGGCAACGAAAAAGTAATCGCGGCAGTGCGGACCCTCCTGCCACTGAACGCGGTCGAAAACGCCGCAGGTGGGTGGGCGGTCTGTTCCTGGATGCAGCAAAGGCCAGGCATCCAATAGCGAATCATCCCGGTCGTTTCCCGCCAGAAAGCGGTAGTCGGCGGAATCCAAGGTGAGGTTCAAGTCACCACACAATATGGTGGCCTCCGTTTCCGGGGCCGAGGCATAGAGGCCCGGCCCGCCCGACAGCGCGGGGTCGGCTGCCCGCGCCCGGGTTTCACGGTACAAAGCCGCCAGATAAGCCACCTGGGCGCTGCGCTGAGTGGCGGAAAAATACTCAAGATGGGTGGTTACGATCCGGCAGGGCCGGCCACCCCGCTGGACGATCACCTCGATCGCCTGACGCGGCATATTCCGGGTAGCGGAGTCTGCGGGCTGCGGCAACTTGTGCAGAAGGCACTGCAAAACCGGCAGCCGAGATAAAACCAGATTGCCAAAGCGCAGCCGCCCCCCCGCCGACGGGCGATCGATCGCGGACCCGAAAAAGGCCTCATGGTCGGGAAAACGTTCCGCCAGTTGCCGTACTTGGTCGGCCCCCTCCGACGCGGTGTCCTGCATGACCTCCTGACAACAGATGATGTCGGCATCGCCCATGGCCTCGAGCACAGCGGCGATGCGATCGACCCGGGTATCGCCATCGACCCCCTTGGCCGCCTGTATATTCCAGCTGATGATGTTCATGGTCACCGGGGTTGTCGAGCAAGTTCAGATACGAACAGTGTGCACCGGCACTGAGTCAGCCCCGGGATCGAATAGACCCGGGGGTGTCGCCGACCGCCGCCTTGGTACGACGGGTCATATGCGACTGGCTGGAAAAGCCATGGCGAAAAGCGACTTCCGCGCGCGGTGCATCGCTGGCATGAAAACCACCCCGACCCCGTAAGCCGGGGCCGAGGCAAACGTCTCAATTGCTCATGGCGTGCCCGCGGTGGGCGCCAGGGTACCCTCCGGCAGATACCAGTCCACCGACTGTGCGTCGGGCCGGGTGTCGTCATAAAGCATGGTCAACGGATAGGTATCGTTGGTCAGGTAGAACGGGAGCTGGTTGGCATAGTTGGGATCGCCCAACACGCCGCTGGTGCCCCCCGGCCAGACCGACTCGGTTCGGGACCCGTACTCGCTCATATCCGCCACGAACCGATTGACGGGACCGAAGCTGTAGGTAAATCCCTCGGTGCTGATCTGTTCGGGCTCAAGCTCGCGATCATAACCGCGGGCATCGTGCGCCGCCTGATCGAGGGTATCGAAACCACCATCCACGGGTATACCCTCCAGCCCCGCCACCACCGGCGGGAAAGCGCCACCTGCTGGCGGGGCGTCGTAGGCGCCTCCCAGCGGGTGTTCGAGTATCAGGCGGTGCAAGCGCCCCCATCGATAGGTGCCCATGTCGGTCGATCCATTGTAGATCGGTTTGAACGCCTCGCCAGACAGCAGATCCAGGCCGTCGAGCAAACTCTGCAGTACGATGATGTCCCGACGATCAGCGGCCTCCGCCACGCCGTCGACCTGAAAGAAATCGACACCCGATACACCCACACCCTGATTGGTATCGAAGTTGTCGAGCAGATAACGCAAGGCGAGCACGGAACGGTTGGACGGTGGACGGGGTACGTCCTCGGCCGCGACACCGTTGTCCTGACCGATGCGGTTCAAGGTCACGTCGAGAGTATTGGCCAGAACCTGGCTCCGCCAGGCGCTGTAGAGGGTCGTCGCCACACTGCGGTTAATCTCACCGGGCTGAAGCGCACCGGGCACGCCGTCCACATCCGATGCGTCGTAGCCCCGTGGCATGCCGCTGGGGGTGGTGAAATCCCAGTTCAACATGCGCCACAATGCCTCGCTCAGACGGGGATTCTGGCTCACCAGGGCGGCCAGCGCCGGGTCCGCGCCGGCTGCAGTGGCATTCAGGTAGGCCTGCAGGATGTAGGGTAGAAACACCCGTGCGTCGGGCATCAACACATCCGCCTGGATTTCCTGCATCTCCTCGAACGACATTTTGCCGTCGCCGGTGGACAGTTTTTCGGTCACAAGCGCGGTGGCCCGGGCGCCGCGTATGCCGATGTTGTAGTAACTGGAAAGATAAAAGATCCCGCCGCCGGGTCGAAACTGGTTGAACGGGTTATTGTCCAGATTGACCCCCGCCGGGTCGTTGTTGGAGTTGACAAACCAGCCGGCGGGCGGATTGATCAACTTGGGCATTTCGTCGAACGGCACGATCTCGTAGGGCGTGGCCTGGTTGGGCTGAGGATTTTGCACCGGTAGCCATTCGTTTCCGCCCTCACCCGAACGGATCACGCTCGGGGGGCGGCCGTTTACCGCACCGGCCTGCAGGTCCTCGCGAACCGGCAGCTCGCCGCTGACGAAGTAGGCGATGTTGCCCTCCTGGTCGGCATAGGCCCAATTGATGGAACCGACATCGAAGAACCGGAGACCACTGGTGAACTCTGCCAGGGTGCGGGCCTCATCAAAGATTCTGAAGGTGTCCAGTTCCCGTGTCGGCCCGAAGCCGGTGTACTGAACGCTGATCGCCTCCGATTCACCAGTGGCGATCAGTTTGCCAACGTCCACTTCGATGATCGGCCCGTTGTTGCGACGGGGCATGATCAGGGTCAAGGGCGGAATGAACAGTTCATCCGTCGACTGCGCCGTCACCAGATCATCCGGCACACCGTTGCCCACCACGTTGTACCGAAAGGTCTGTGATATCACCGTCACCGGTTCATTCTGCCCGTTGTGCACGGTGAAAAATTGACCTGGATTGGCGGGATCGAGCACCACTTTCTCGGTGTAGAAATCCGTCGCATCCATGAAGTGAATCGTCGCCCCCCAGGCCATGTGAGCGTTGCGTCCCACGATGATAAAGGGTGCGCCGGCAAAGCTGCTGCCGATCACATCGACCGGCCCCGCCTTGAGACGATTGGGATAGAAAATCGTTGGCAAGGTAAGTGGCAGATGGGGATCGTTGGCCACCATGGGGGCGCCGGTGGTGGTGTTCGCGCCGGAAATTGACCACTCGTTGGAACCCCTGGGCCGGTCCGGATTACTCAACTCCTTGAGAAACGGCAGCGATTGCACCCGCTTCAAATAGCGCTCGACCATGTCCGCCGAGGCATCGCTGAGGGGGGACGTCTTAATGCCGTTCGTCTCCTTATCCGCGGCCGGTCCCTGTTCGCGGGCAGCGGCGCTCAGGGGTGTCGGAATACCCTCCGCATCGGGCACGGTCGCGGCCGGTTCAAAGGGTTGAGTTCGGTACAGGTCTTCGAAAAACAGCGCCTCACCGTCGAAACCCCCGTTCGCGCCCCACTCGGTGTAGGCCTGCAATGCACGCGTGTAGGTCAGATCAAACTGATCAAAGGAGAGACTGAGTGTAACCAGCTTGGCTACCGCGACGGTGTCAAGGGCGGTCCAGGGGGGAATTCTGGTTATCTCGAGCTCAGCATAGTCCGCCGGCAAAGGATGTCCGGCGATGTAGGTGTTGACGCCCCTGACATAGGCGTCGATAAAGCGCCGGGTTCGGGGGGACAGAACCGCGAGTGACTTCTCCGCGGCACGGCGCATGCCAAGATTGCGCAGTTCCACGTCACCCGCCAGGGCGTCCGGACCGAGCAACTCTGCCTGGGTCCCGCTGGCCTGGCGCCGGGTTGCATCCATTTGAAACAAGCGGTCCTGGGCATGCACCCACCCCTGCATGAAAAACAGGTCGTCCACGTTCGAGGCCCGGATGTGCGGTATCCCGATCTGGTCCCGCATCACCTGCACACCGCCCTGGAGCCCGGGGAGTTCGGACAAGGTCGCATCCTCAAAAAAGCCTTCGTCCAAGGCCGCGGCCGGACCGGGTATCAACAAGGAAACAAGGGTAAGAATCAGCAGGGCGAAAAGTGTGAATTGCTTGTAGCAGACGCGATCGTCGTCGTTCATATGTCCAAGCCCCCAGGTTGCTTTGGCCGGCATACAAAAGCCCGCAACAATGTCCCACGGTAATGGGCAGGATCTCTACGGCGGCCTCGGACCCGGCCTCATCCAGTATAGCCGTTCAAATCGTGCAACGGACGCGGTGCCCGCCACCCGCGGAAAACGATGCCTGCCGACCCGTATAATCCGCCCTTACAATGTCAACTCGGTTCGCCAAGGCGGATTGGCGCCGGCCCGGGAAACGGTGATGGCGGCCGCACGGGCCCCCAGATCCAAGGCATCGCACGTATCCTGCTCGGAAAGCGAAGCCAGCGCCGCCTTAGTCAGCAGCCCGCGAGACTGCAACAGCGCCATGAACCCGGCGTTGAACGTGTCGCCTGCACCCACCGTATCCACCACGGTGGCCGGTTTCGCCACCACGGAGACGGTATGGCCCGCGGTATATCCGGTAACGCCATCCGCGCCGTGGGTGACGATCACCAGCTTGGGCCCGCACGTCAGCAGGCCGCCCGCCAGACTGTCTACCTCTCCGGGACCCTCCAACCAGGACAGGTCTTCATCGGATACCTTTACGATGTCGGACATCGCCAGCAGACGAGCAATGCGCTCACGATATGCCTGCTCATCGGACACAAAGCCGGGCCGGATATTGGGGTCGATCATGGTGAGGCGCCGCGGCGCCTCACGGCGCATCAAACTCTCGTAGCTGGATCCACAGGGCTCAGCGATAAGACTGATGCCGCCAAAAAACAGCGCAGCGACAGCATCCGCCAACGGGGGCAGATCACCTGGCGAGAGCAGCCGCCCAGCGGTGTTCTCGTCATAAAAGGCATAGCTTGCCTGCCCTTGGACAAGTCGAACAAAGGCCAGGGTGGTCGGCCTGTCGCGGAACACGATATAATCGGTAGCCACCCCACTCGATTCGAGTGACGCCCGCAGCTGGTCGCCGAAAAAATCCGTTGAAATTCCGGACAGAAAACCGACCGGCGCGTCGAGGCGGCCGAGGGCAATCGCCGTATTGAACACCGCGCCACCCGGATGCGGCGCGAACGCACTGTCTCCGCCGGCGGTCACTACGGGCAACATGTCGATCAGGGCTTCGCCGCAACACAAAATCATCGCCACTCCATTCCCTTGCTCCGTGTCACAGGTGTCTCGATTTCCATCGCCATGGCGCGCCGGGGTGCGGCCAG
>Ga0316192_10003290_pt1 | contig 11816 bp, 10 predicted proteins | sample MerIslwburrow_MG_FD_204931 | JGI IMG/M metagenome (GOLD analysis project Ga0316192, IMG submission 204931) | Coastal sediment microbial communities from Maine, United States - Merrow Island worm burrow | ecosystem: Environmental > Aquatic > Marine > Coastal > Sediment | place: USA: Maine...
ATAAAAAACAGGATCCATGCCCAGTTGAGCCGTTTCCAGACCGGGGTCGGTGCGGTAATGGCGTGTCCCATCATGCGTTCAACCAGGGGTTTCTCGCCGATAAACTGGCTGCCGAGGAAGGTAACGCCAAATAGCCAGTTCACCACGGTCGGTTTCCATTTGATAAACACCGGGTCGCGCAGGATCAGGGTCAGACCGCCAAACAGCACCAGTATCCCCAGTGTGATGACGTGCATCTTTTCAAATTTGCGGTTCTTCAGCCAGAACAGCCCGGTTTGTACAAACGCGGCTGCGATGGCCACGGCGGTGGCCACATAGATGTCGTACATCTTGTAGGCCACAAAAAACAGGATGATAGGAAACAGGTCGAAAAGGAACTTCATTGCTGGGTTTGTCCGGGATTTTCAGGCGGGTTACGGGTCGGTCGTTGCACAAAGGAGCCGAATAATAGTCTTTTTGTCGGGCCGGTGAAAGCCGGCTTAATAGCGCAATCCCTGATAATCGCATTTGTAAAGCGCTCCTGCAGCTATGGAGGCCCCTGCAGGAGCGGATCGCAGCCGCGATGGGGGATTAATGCAATGAACGTTTAACCGGCCATTCCCGGTGGTATTTTTCCATCACCTCGCGGACGTGGGACGGGTAATCGAGTGCGTCCATTTGTTCCATGCCCTCGCTGAAAAAACGGGTCGCATCTTCTGGCAGCTTGCGGCTTAACGTGGTAAAGGCGGCCTCCATCAAGTCTGTATCGTGGCTGCGTGTGGCGACGATACTGTGGTTCAGCAGCAGTACCCGCCAGGGACGCCCGGGGTTCATTTTTTCCAGGTCCTGACTGATGATGCTGGATACGGCAGCAATAATTTCGTTGATGACGCCACTGAGTGCGCGCAGCTCTGCCGGTTCCCGGCTGCTGTTGGCAAGCAGTGCCAATGCATCCGCCACCGGTTCCAGTGTGTCGAGCTGACTACCCTGACGGGCAATCCAGAGGGCGATATTGACGGCCAGACTGGCCAGTGGCAGCTGCTGCCCGCTCAGTCCCCGTTGAGTGGTCGCCGCAGACAGGGCTTCATGCAACTGCAGGGCATAGTCACCGATCTCGGTGATATCGGCACTGCTGGTGTCGCTGGCGGACAGCCTGTCGTTCTCAACCCGGGTCATGACGTCGGTCAATTGCTCCAGCGCCTGTGCCAGTGTTGCCAGCTCAGACGCATTGGCTGATGGTGTCGCGCTTGCCAGGTCGTGCTGTTTGCAGGCGTCCAGGATCGCGTCGATGTCGGCGTGGATAGCGGCAAGTGCTCCTGTGGGTATTTGCATAATGAATTGCCCGATAAATAGTAGCGTGCTGTTGGCGTGGCAGCGACGCTGCCAGCAACTGCTCGGGGCACATTATAAGGCAGTGTGCTGTAGAATATAGCGGCTATGCCTATTCACTATGATCTTCACAGTCATTCGATTGCCTCAGACGGTACCCTCAGTCCGGTCGAACTGGTGACCGCTGCGCGTGACGCCGGTGTGGATGTGCTGGCACTGACTGACCATGACACGCTGGATGGTCTGCTGGATGCCGCTCGTACGGCCCACGCGCTGGGGATGCAGCTGGTGCCGGGTGTGGAAATATCGGTTAGCTGGCAGTCGCAAACCATCCATGTGCTCGGTCTGGGGGTTGATCCGGGCAACGAGACATTGCAGGCAGGGCTTGCCGGTCTGCGTGAGTTTCGTCACTGGCGTGCCGAAGAGATCGGCCGGCGCCTGGCCAGGGCAGGCATCGGCGGCTGCTACACGGGTGCGCGCGCCCTTGCTAAAGGCAATATTGTCGGGCGCACGCATTTTGCCCGGCATCTGGTCGCGGCCGGGCATGCACGCTCGGTACGCGAGGTGTTCAAGCGTTTCCTGGTGAACAACAAACCTGGTTTCGTAACCGGTCAATGGACCAGTCTCGAGGCGGCGCTCGAGTGGATTCATAGCGCCGGCGGTATCGCGGTGGTCGCACACCCGGCAAGGTACCGCATGACGTCCAGCAAGCTGCGTCGTCTTGTTGCCGAGTTTCGTGCCGGCGGTGGTGCGGGACTGGAAGTCGTGTCAGGCAGTCACAGCCGGGATAACATCACCGCCATGGCGTCACTGTGCCGTAACGAGAATATGCTGGCATCCTGCGGGTCCGATTATCACGGCCCGCAAAATCCCTGGATTAAACTGGGTCAGCTGCCGGCATTGCCAGCAGGCTGTCAGCCGGTCTGGGAAAGTGACCGCTGGCCGCTTCAATGAGGTCCTGTTTCGATGAGCCAGTTCTTCCAGATTCATCCGCTTAATCCGCAGGTACGGTTAATACGTCAGGCGGTTGAGATCATTCGCAATGATGGTCTGGTCGTGTATCCAACGGATTCCAGCTATGCGCTGGGCTGTCATGTCGGCGACAAGCGCGGCATGGAGCGCATACGGCGAATTCGCGATCTTGATAACAGGCATAACTTTACCCTGATGTGCCGTGATCTGTCCGAAATATCCACCTATGCAAAAGTCGATAACAGCAGTTATCGCTTGTTGAAGTCACTGACGCCGGGCGCCTATACCTTCATCCTCAAAGCGACACATGAAGTGCCGCGGCGCCTGCAGAATCCGAAACGCAAAACCATCGGTATTCGTGTGCCGGATCATCCAGTTACCCAGGCACTGCTGGATGAACTGGGTGAGCCCTTGATGAGTTCCACCCTGATTCTCCCGGGCAAGGACATGCCGGAGACGGATGCCAACGGCATCCGCGAACGACTCGAACACGAGGTCGACCTGGTGATTGACGGTGATCACTGCGGGGTGGAACCCACCACCGTCGTGGACCTCGTCGACGGCGTCGCGCAGGTGCTACGGCAGGGGCGTGGCAGTGTCGAGGGATTCTAGCTGCCTGGTTCAACCTGATTATGATTAAATACTTGCCACGGAAGCACACGGAAAAACACGGAAGAATAAATGCCTTGCTAAAAATATTTCCGTGTACTTCCGTGGCTATTTAATAACAAAGAGGCACCTGGCTTGATGTGGCTCGGTAGTGCAGGTTGAGTTAAGCGCAACGTTCCGGCGTTTGGTCGACACCTATTAATGCAATCAAAATTCATAAGGTTATAATCCGCCGATGCTCGAACTCAGCCTTGTACAAAAAATTGCTATCTGGGTCGTGCCGGTGGTGCTCGCGATTACTGTGCACGAGGTTGCGCATGGCTGGATTGCCCGCAAACTGGGTGATAACACGGCCTTCATGCTGGGCCGCCTGACGCTGAACCCGCTGAAGCACATCGACCCCGTGGGGACGATCCTGATACCCGGCATGCTGTTGCTGTTGCAGGCCGGTTTTCTCTTCGGCTACGCCAAGCCGGTCCCCATTAACTGGAGGAACCTGCGCCGTCCGAAGCGCGACATGGCGCTGGTGGCAGCGGCCGGTCCGGGTGCAAATTTACTCATGGCGCTTGCATGGGGGTTGTTGATACGTCTTGGTTTGTCGCTGGGAGAGCCCGGCATGGCGCTTATCTACATGGGTGTTGCGGGGATTACCATTAACATTATTCTGATGGTGCTGAACCTGCTGCCGTTGCCGCCACTGGATGGCGGTCGTGTCATGACCGGCCTGTTACCCGGGCCGTGGGCCTACCAGTTCAGTCGCATCGAGCCCTATGGTTTTTTTATCCTTATCGGCTTGCTGGTAACGGGCGTGCTGGGCATGGTGTTGTGGCCGGTCATCAGTGTGGGTATGTCGATGCTGGTGCCGGTGTCCGGGTTGTCAGCACAGAAATTTCAATTGCTACTGCTGGCGTTAATGGGCAGATAGGAGATTATTTTGGTTGCAATACACACAAGCAGCCGGGTGCTTTCCGGTATGCGGCCAACAGGGCGTTTGCACCTGGGGCACTATCACGGTGTGCTTAAAAACTGGGTCAGGCTGCAGCAGGAATTCGAATGCTTTTTCTTCGTCGCCGACTGGCATGCATTGACCACGCACTACGAAGAGTCCCACATCATCGCGGATAGTGTCTGGGACATGGTCATCGACTGGCTGGCCGCCGGTGTCAACCCGGGATCGGCGCAACTGTTTATCCAGTCCCGTGTGCCGGAGCATGCCGAACTGCACCTGCTGCTGTCCATGGTCACACCGCTGGGTTGGCTGGAGCGGGTGCCGAGTTACAAGGACCAGCAGGTCAAGCTGCGCGAGCGTGACCTGGCGACCTACGGTTTCCTGGGCTACCCGTTGTTGCAGAGCGCCGATATCCTTATCTACGGTGCCGACAAGGTGCCGGTCGGTGAAGACCAGGTGGCGCATGTCGAACTGACCCGGGAAGTGGCGCGTCGTTTTAACCACCTGTTTGGCCGTGAACCCGGTTTTGAAGCGGCCGCGGAGGCCGCCATCAAGAAGATGGGCAAGAAGAATGCACGCCTGTATCGTGAGTTGCTGAAACGCTACCAGGAGCAGGGTGACCATGAGGCGGTCGCGGTGGCACAGGCACTGCTGGCAGAGCAGCAAAACCTCGCCATCACCGATCGGGAGCGTCTGCTGGGTTACCTGGAAGGCGGTGGCCGTATGATATTGACCGAGCCGGAGGCGCTGTTGACACCGGCATCGAAAATGCCGGGACTGGATGGCCAGAAAATGTCCAAGTCCTATAACAACACCATCACCCTGCGCGAGGCCCCGGATGACGTGCGCGAGAAACTGCGCACCATGCCGACCGACCCGGCGCGGGTGCGGCGCACGGACCCCGGCAACCCGGATATCTGTCCGGTATGGCAGCTGCACGAGGTCTATTCCGGTGACGAGGTGAAGGCCGCGGTGCGTGCAGGCTGTACCACGGCTGGCATTGGCTGCCTCGATTGCAAGCAGTACATCATTGAAAGCGTGCTGCAGGAACTGGAACCGATACAGGAGCGTGCCCGGGAATTCGAACAGGACCCGGGCAGGGTGCGTGCCATCATTCACGAGGGCTCGGAAGCCGCGCGCGTCGTGGCGCGCGAAACACTGGAAGAGGTCCGCCAGGCGATGGGGTTGAGCTATAGCTGAGCGTCCTGTGCGAGGGGCAAAAAAAGCGACAAATGACTGAAAATAGGATAGTATCCTCCGGACGATGAAAGTCGTCCCTCGGATACGACGCCGTTACCACGTGCCAGGGTACTACATGAGCGAAAACCAGAGCCGCGAAACACCGTCGGACATCCATCCCCAGGAAGAATTACCCATCGCCGTTGTTCAGGGCAAGGCCTTCGACTCCCTGCCCAGGGACCTCTATATACCGCCACAGGCACTGGAAGTTTTCCTCGATGCCTTCGAGGGACCGCTGGACCTGTTGCTGTACCTGATACGCCGCGAAAATATCGACATCACGGATATCCCCGTTGCCGATATTACGCGCCAATATGTTGAATATATTGGATTAATGCAGGAGATGCAGCTGGAGCTGGCCGGTGAGTACCTGGTGATGTCTGCGATGCTGGCTGAAATCAAATCCCGCATGCTGCTGCCGCGGGCGGCTGAAATCGAGGAAGACGAGCTGGATCCGCGTGCCGAGCTGGTGCGTCGCCTGCAGGAATATGAACGCTACAAGCAGGCAGCGGAGGATGTCGATGCGCTGCCGCGACTGGGACGTGATGTCTACCAGGCAGCCGCTGAGCCCCCGGAACGAAAGATCATTCCGATGCCGCCGGAGGTTGATCTGCAGGATCTGATTGCAGCCTTTCAGGACGTCATGAAGCGTGCGTCCATGTATGCCCACCATCATGTGCAACTGGAATCCCTGTCTGTCAGGGAACGTATGTCCAGCGTGCTCAGCAAGGTGAGTTCCACGCACTTCACCCGATTTGCCGACCTGTTCACCGTCGAGGAAGGCCGCATGGGCGTAGTGGTTTCATTTCTGGCGATTCTCGAACTGGTGAAGGAATCGCTGCTCGATCTGACGCAGTCCGAGCCGTATGCGCCGATACACGTGAAGGCGGCTGCACGCGCGGAAAATACTGTCGAAGTCGAGGACATTACGACAGAGCAGGCAAGCGCCTGAAACCGGATTGACCTGCAGGGAAACAACCATGGAAATTGATCAGCTCAAGAATGTCATCGAGGCCATCCTGCTGGCGGCCGGTCGTCCACTGAATATTGACCAGTTACTGACGATGTTTGCCGAGCACGAAAAACCTGAACGCAGTGACATACGGGATGCCGTCAGCGCCCTGCAGGCAGATTACGAATCACGCGGTATCGCATTGATACAGGTGGGTAGCGGTTACCGCATACAGGTGCGTGAAACCATGCAGCCATGGGTCGAACACCTCTGGGAAGAAAAGCCGGCGCGTTATTCGCGTGCCTTGCTGGAAACGCTGGCGTTGATTGCCTACCGGCAGCCGGTGACTCGCGGTGAAATTGAAGAAGTGCGCGGTGTCAGCGTCAGCAGCACGATTATCAAAACCCTGCTGGAGCGGGAATGGGTGCATGTGCTTGGGCATCGTGAAGTGCCCGGTCGTCCCGCCATGTATGGCACCACCAGGAAGTTTCTCGATTACTTCAGCCTGAAAAGTCTCGGTGAGCTGCCATCGCTGGCAGAATTGCGTGATCTCAATGAAGTTGGCAAGGATCTGGAACTGGATCTGTCAGATATCCCGGGCATCGGTGTTGAACTGACGCCCGCCAATGATGATGAAGCTGCTGTCGCTGTTGAAGAATCCACCGAGGCCGAGTTGACTGATGAAGTTGTATCAGCTTCTGATAAAGCTGACAGTGACAACGTCGCAATCCTCCATTAAGAACCCTGCCGTTGGCTGAGCGTCTGCAAAAGGTCCTGGCGCGTGCCGGTCACGGCTCCCGTCGCCAGGTGGAGGCGTGGATACGTGAAGGCAAGATCACGGTGAACGGCAAACTTGCCGAGCTCGGTGTCAGTGTGTCCGATACCGACAGGATTCAAATCGACGGGCGCTCGGTGTCGACTGCCGCGGGGCCTGACAACAGCCAGCGTACCCTGATTTATCACAAGCCCGCGGGTGAACTGACAACCCGAAAGGATGAAGCAGGGCGGCCAACAGTGTTCGATAACCTGCCGCAAATCAAACGCGGGCGCTGGATCAGCGTCGGGCGGCTGGATTTCAATACCTCCGGATTGTTGCTGGTGACCACCGATGGTGAACTGGCGCACCGCCTGATGCACCCGTCCTGGGAGGTTGAGCGGGAATACGCAGTGCGTATTCTCGGCAAGGTCGAAGACGAGGTGCTGCAGCGCCTGCAGGAAGGCGTCATGCTGGAAGACGGCATGGCCTCATTCGCATCAATACAGGATGCGGGAGGTGCGGGGGCCAATCACTGGTATCACGTCATTCTTCGGGAAGGGAAAAACCGTGAGGTGCGTCGCCTGTGGGAATCACAGGGCCTGCAGGTCAGCCGTCTGATTCGTGTTCGCTATGGCCCGGTCGAGCTGCCCCGCAGTGTGCGGGCGGGGCGCTTCAAGGATCTTGGTCCGGAAGAAACCAGGGCGTTATACGAGCTGGTCAAACTCGAGGCGCCTGCACAACAAGCCCGGCCAAAGTCGCGGGGCAAGGATTCACGACGCCGTCGATAGCCGTTTGCATATAGCTGTGCAGATGAGTCGTAATAGCCTGTTAACGGTTTACCAGCAACTCTTCGAGCATTATGGGCCCCAGCACTGGTGGCCGGCTGAATCCCCCTTCGAAGTCATGGTGGGCGCGATCCTGACGCAGAATACCGCCTGGAGTAATGTGGAAATGGCGCTGGCCAATCTGGTCGCACACGAGCGGCTGGATGCTACGAAGATCGATGCTACCCGCAGCGACCATCTGGCAAACTGGTTAAGGCCTTCCGGTTATTTCAATGTCAAGGCCGGGCGCCTGAAGAATTTCTGTCGCTGGTATCTGGATGCGGGTGGCTTCGGACCCTTGTCCCGCCTGGACACGGCACAACTGCGGCAGGCGTTATTGTCGGTAAACGGTGTGGGTCCCGAGACGGCAGATGACATGCTGCTGTACGCCTTTGAACGGCCGGTGTTTGTCATCGATGCCTATACACGCCGGCTGTTAGCGCGGCTGCATCTGTTTGCAGGCAATGAAAGCTACGATAGCTTGCGTATCGCCATCGAGTCCGCCCTCGGGCCGGATGTTGCGTTGTTTAATGAGTATCACGCGCTCATCGTGCGCCATGCCAAAGAGGTCTGCCGGCCAAATCCCCGTTGCGGTCACTGTGTACTGCTGGGCGATTGCCCCGACGGGGCTGAATAACAGGGCATCTCTGCTAGACTGTTGTCGCAGGAGCGGATTGCATCCGCGATGCTTGCTCCGGCCGTACATCATTGAATCGCGCAGGTGATGCGCTCCTGCGCCAATAGATACAATTGCAGGCGTCGTCTGCAGGGCCATTTCTGCAGTCAGGAGACCTCATGTTGAAAAAACTGTCCGCACTGTGTTTTGCGATTCTTGTGCTTGTGATGACTCCCGGCGCGATCCTGCAAGCTGAACCGGTCGAGCAGGTGTTGACGGAGGGACTGGTCAACCCGGGCTATATCGACAAGCCGGCATGGTTCGCCAATTCCTTTCTTGATATCCGTGAGGATGTCAGCGAGGCAGCGAGCGCCGGCAAACGTGTCATTCTGTATTTCTACCAGGATGGCTGCCCCTACTGCAGGAAACTTCTCGATACCAACTTTGCCTTGCAGGAGACAGAAAACAGGACCCGCAAACATTACGAAGTCATCGCCATAAACATGTGGGGCGACAGGGAGGTCACGGGCTTCGATGGCGGGATGACGACCGAGAAGGCATTCGCGAAGTCGCTGCGCGTGATGTTTACGCCGACGCTGTTGTTCCTGGATGAACAGGGCAACGTCACGCTCAGGGTGAATGGTTACTATCCGTCACACAAGTTCAATGCGGCACTGGGTTACGGGGCGAAGCATGATGGCGTGGCACCGACGTTCAGGGAATACTACTCGGTACTGTCTCCGCAGCCGGCCAGCGGGGTATTGCACCAGGATGCGACCTACCTGTCGACTGACTCGGCACTGGATGAACGTGACGGTCGTCCGTTACTGGTGCTGTTTGAGCAGAAAGACTGCGCGCCCTGTGATGAATTGCACCTGGATATTCTGAATCGCCCGGAGAGCAGGGAACAGCTGCAGCGGGTAGATGTGCTGCTTCTGGATATGTGGTCGCAAGACCCGTTGCAGCGCCCGGATGGCAAGACCAGCAGTGTCGTCCAGTGGGCCAGGGAGCTGAATGTACAGTATGCACCGTCACTGGTTTTCTTCGATGCGCAGGGTGTCGAGGTATTTCGAACGGAGGCCTACCTGAAGGCCTTTCATACACAGTCAGCAATTGATTACGTGGCCTCCGGTGCCTACCGGGAACAACCCAGCTTTCAGCGCTTTATAGCGGCACGCGCCGACGCACTGGAGGCCCGTGGCGTCCATGTGGACCTTATGAAGTGAACCTTTCAGCCCGAAGATTTCCCCCGCTTATTGCCTGATACCTCTTTCGAGGCGTGACTTCACCGTTGTTTGTAGATAACCGCCTAGCAATCGTCAATAACTTGACTAGTCGCCGGGTCCGGGCGGATAATAAAGCGTCATAATAACGACGCACAGCCGGCTGGCTGTTTGCGCGCGCATAATTAAAATAAGTATATGAATATACAGGAATTATATTATGTACGAAGGTTTCTATCAGTTAACCAGCAATCCCTTCAGGCTCGCGCCCGACCCGAATTTCTGTTTTAACCATTCTGGCTACAAACGCGCCAGGGAATACCTCGAATACGCACTGGCCCAGGGCGAAGGTTTTGTCATGGTGACCGGCCGACCGGGCACTGGCAAGACCATGCTGGTAGAGACATTCCTCAGGGGAATCGACACCAGCACGGTGATTGCAAAGCGAATTGCTGCCTCCAATTACGGGGCAGATGACCTGCTGCGTGCCGTGGCGTACGCCTATGGGTTTGATGCGGCCGATATGGACAAGGCAACAGTGCGCCACCGGATACAGCAGTACTTTTTACAGCAGGAGCAGGCGGGGCGACGCGTTTTATTGATTGTTGATGAAGCCCAGGCACTGCAGCACACCGCCCTGGAAGAACTCAGGATTTTGGCGGATCTGCAAACCCAGTCCCGGCAGATGCTGCAGTTGTTTCTTGTCGGCCAGGAATCATTACAGGAACTGATGAGTACGCCGGATATGGAACAGTTCCAGCAGCGCGTCATTGCCAATTATCACCTCGTGCCATTAAACCTCATGGATTCCCGGGCTTACATAGAGTATCGCCTGTTGCAGGCCGGTTGGAGGGGTACCCCGGAGTTTACCAGTGCTGCGGTGCTAAGCATTTATCAGCTCAGTAAGGGTGTGCCGCGGCATATCAACAAGATTTGTAACCGCTTGTTGCTGCTTGGCTTCGGCAAGGGCAACCACGTGTTTGACAGGCAGGATGTACACGCAATCTCGGTTGAGATGCGTGATGAGCAAATCACCCCCATGGAAGGCAACCGGGCACAATTTACTGAGGCCGAAACGATCACCAGTATTCCAGAAATCCGCGATGGCCTGTTTTCCGTTGCCGACCTCGGCATTCGCGCGGACAGGCTGGACGCGGATACGTCAGCTATTTCCGAGGCAGCGCGGCTGACCGCAAAAAAGAAAGCGCAATTCACTGCTCGCCATCAAGGCGACCCGGCTGCCTGGAAACTGCAACAATCGTCATCCGCAAATATGCTGGACAGTTCAGCCGCAGTACCGGGTCATGCGGCGAGTGGCTCCAGTATCACCGTTGCGGATATTCGTCATTTTGGCGGCGCTGTAGCAGAGCAGGTGCTCAGTCATTTCAAGTGGCGGGAAGCACTTGTGGTAACGGCAGCATCGCTGGCAATTACGACGATCACAATTGCGGCCTTACCCTCGATACTCGGCAATGCGCCTGCTCAGGACGCGCTGTCTCATACAGATCATCCCATTCCGGAGATTCAGAAGATAAACGCTTCCGGATCTACCCGGCCGGACGATGACGAGTCCGCGGATGTTTTGATTGCGGAGCTAACGTCAACACCCGTGGTACCCAGGGTACCAGCCGCTGATGAGGGTGAACAAATAGTAGCGTCCGTCAGGGATGAGGACGATACGCAGGTAGTGGCTGACGAGGTAGCAGGTTCACCCGAGACCGAAGATGCCGTGCCTGTGTCTGTTAACCTGGCCAGTAACACCACGCTGACTTTGCAGCCACCGCTTGTTGAGTCGCAAGCATCTGACGGTCTTGTGAACGAACAACCATCACCACAGCAGGACCCGCAACCCGTGCCTGTCGTAGCGGCTGGAATGGCAGCAGCTAGTATATTACACGAGTACCATGAGACGGCGGATGAAGGCACAGTTACCGTCGGACCTTCCGAAGAGACACAGGTGTCCGCTGTTGGTCCCCTGACGACCGCCACTGAGCATGCTGCCGGTGCTGATCTCCAGACTGCCAGCATCGACATAAACAGGACTTCGTCACTGCAACAGCCGCTGTCAGTGACCAACGCGCCTGTTCAGCTAGCCATCGCAGAAACGGTCGGAGCAACTGAACCCGGTCAGGACGAGATCATTGCAGAACTGCTTTCGCTGGGTCAGCAAGCGATCGATGATTACCGCTTGCTAACACCGGAAGACGATAACGCCTATGGTTACTTCCGCGAGGCCCTGAGGCTGGACCCTGCCAGCGAAGACGCACGTGCAGGTATTCAGGAGATTGTACATCTTTATGTAGCACTCACACGAAAGGCCATTTATCGCCGTGACAATCGCAGGGCAGGGCGGTATATCGATCGCGG
>Ga0316192_10003291_pt1 | contig 11813 bp, 12 predicted proteins | sample MerIslwburrow_MG_FD_204931 | JGI IMG/M metagenome (GOLD analysis project Ga0316192, IMG submission 204931) | Coastal sediment microbial communities from Maine, United States - Merrow Island worm burrow | ecosystem: Environmental > Aquatic > Marine > Coastal > Sediment | place: USA: Maine...
ACGTCCGCGACGGTGTGGTTTCAGTTCTTAGCGCAGAGCGTGACTATGGGGTAGTGGTTGGCGACGATGGTCGCAGTGTCGACGAGGCGGCAACCGCCAGAACTCGGCGATTGGCGTAGGGACAACGCCAACCCCTATTGGGTCGGTTTTAAACTAGAGCTACCCCCGATTCAGGAGCATAATTGCCCGTTTAGGTTTATCTCAAATGGTCGATGCCTATTACAGGTCCCCAACGGAAAGCATATGATCCAATGAGTTTCACCCAGACAAGCTCCATTGTTGCCGAAGCAATTGAAACCAGCGACGCCTTTTGGTCAACGGCAACCAGTGATGGCGGTGCTGGTGCGATCTCGGTTAGTCGTTGCATCGACTGGCTGCTGGATCTGCGCCAGGCCACAGACAAAACTGATCTTCGTGGCCTCGTAGACGAGGTATTAGACGAACTGCAAACCTTGAACTCTATTGATGCCAACACAGCCGGGCTCGAGATGGGGGACCTCGTACTTGGTGCGTTGGCTTCTGTCGAAGTGGCGTTTGAGGTGGCAACCGCCTGATCGACACCCGGACCCTGATGCTCTGAGGGTCAACACTAGAAGTCGACAATGAGCTAGAAATATGTTGACTCATGGTGTCGTGAACTGTCCCCAACTCCTGCATCCTGTTATGGTCCCTCAGGGGAATGCATGTGTGGCGGTGGAGACTTCTCATGAAAAAGCTAATGGCAGCCCTGAGTCAAGGTCTGGGCGCAAGATTCGTGGCCTACCTGGCTGTAGCCGGAGGTTTGGTTGCCGTTATCGGGGCAACTTTAGATCACATGCCACAAGGACAACCTCCAGTCCAGGCGGTGGAAACCGAGCACGACCAACCCGCCGACCCTGTCTCGCCGCTCGGCCCTGTTGCCACTAGCCAACCGAAGCTTGACCCGTATCGTGCACCATCGATCACCGTTGGTGAACTGCAAACGGTTCCACCTTTGACGTCGTCGACTGTGCCGCTAACAGCTACTACATCGGGTGCATCGTCGACGGCAACTGATCCCGAGCCAACTGGATCGGTAACGACCGAACCCACAACTACGACCACCGTCAAACCGCCTCACACAGCCACCATCACAGCATCTACGGTGCGGGGCAGAACCGTTCGTATTCCGTAGGCTGCCCTAGCCAAACCTGTCACCTGCTTTGTGGGGCTGATAAGCGGCGGAAGCATTGTTGATGCTGTGGGCCGCACCGCGCTTAGCCCAACGGCTTAGTCAGCCCACCGTTGCTCAACCCCTGGTGGAAGTGGCACCTCGAAGGCGTTGAGTGTAAACGAAATCATTGTGTAGTAGCCACACAGCGAAACGATTTCCACCATGCCCCGATGGCCAAGAAGATCAGTCGCAACGGGGTAAAGCTGGTCGTCTATGCGCCCTGTTTGCATCAGTTGGCTGGCGACAGAATGAACGACGCGTTCGTCATCGTGTTCGAATTCGGGGATGTCTCCGTTGCCGATCGCCATAATAACGGCGTCGCTAATCCCATGATCTGATGCCATGCGGGCATGAGCCCACCATTCAAACTCGGCTTTCCAGTGGGCGCCGACTGTGATGATTGCCATTTCGAGCAGGCGACGCTCCACCGATGTTCCGAATCTCAACACCGAGCCAAGGCGCGATGCGGGGCGGCCGATGCCTGGGGCATGCATCCATGCATTGAACGGACCCGCCATCCCTCCGCTGTCAGTTACAAGCTGAATCCCTCTTGTCTCAAGGATTCCGTCCCAAAGGGCCGACCCTTCTTCGTCCAGGTCTTCGTTGCGAATGTACGGCAGGCGCGTCATACCGACAAGCTAATCGCCTTGGGGCGGCGAGCATAAATTTCGTCGCCGATAGGTGGCATCCAGATTAGCGGTGAAGTTCTTGGCTTGAGTGCCGATGTATTAGGTGTGAGTGGAAAGCGGCGACATTTTGCAGACAACAATACGGTTTCTAGTGGGGTAGCCTGGCCCCTTTCCCAGTTGCCCCGTCTCACAAGACGGGTGTTCACTGATCTTGGGATCTGGATGGCGACTATCGGGATCTTGATGGGTGTCCTATTCCCGTTTTTCGCAGTGGCGATGGGAGTGCCTGCTCAGTTTGTGATAACACCGGAATTCTTCGCAGCGACCTTGGCTGCAGGCGCGGTGGTGGGCTGGGTCAACTACGCGCTATCCAAACTTGTGGTTGGGGGTCGGCTCCGAACCCTGCAAACTCGTATGGCACTGGTCGATATTACTGTGCGTGACGCGGTAGGGCACGAGGGCGACATTGAGTCCATCTCAGCATTGGAGATTCCAGTCGACTCTGATGATGAGCTAGGTGATGCGGCCCGTTCATTTAATACCCTGGTCGGTGCCCTAGGCTACAGCCACCGAGTCAACCGCACTGTACGTCAGTTCGGACGAGGGCTAGCCGAACATGTTGAACTCGACCCACTTTTGGACTCAGCAATCTCGATGCTAAGAGAATTGGGGGGATTGGACGCGGCCGCGGTGTGTGTTGTCCGAGACGGGGTTTTGCAGGTGGCCGGATCAGCTGGTTTGATCGACAGCGACCAGCTACTGGATAGTGGACCGGTTCAGCTTTGTTTGGACGAGTTAACCCATTCTGTGCTTGATGTACCCGAGGATCTCCTGCTTGATGGGGGCCTGGTTGAGTTCAGAGTTCGCTCAGCGGGGTTCTTCCCCATCCACCTGCGCAAAGTGCCAATTGGGGTGCTGGTAGTGGCATCAAGCGATCCAATCGGATCAGAAACGGTAGGCATCATCGAGCAGCTCCTGCCCGCTCTTGGTTTGGCCATAAACCAATCATTGTCGTATCACCGCCTCCAGGAGGTGGCGGCCATCGACTCGTTGACGGGTGTGCTGAACCGTCGATTCGGTATGGAGCGACTAGACCAGGATTTCGCCCGCTCTCAGCGTTCAAGTGAGCCGCTAGGACTCCTAATGGTTGACGTAGACCACTTCAAACAAGTGAACGACACTTACGGCCATCATGTGGGCGATCTTGTCTTACGTGAGGTGGCGCGATGTATACAGCGCACCATTCGCAGGGGTGACACCCTGATGCGTTATGGCGGAGAGGAGTTCCTGATTGTCCTACCCGACTTGTCCGACGAAGGTATGGCCACCCTCGGTGAACGAATCAGGTCTGCGGTGGAGGCAATTCGTGTGTACGACGGGGGCCACAGGATTGAGGTAACCGTCTCGATCGGGGGTTGTGTGTATCCCAACATAGGCTGTTTCGGCCCAGCAGATCTGGTTCGTTGCGCTGATGATGCCCTCTACCGAGCCAAGCGGTCGGGTCGAAATTGTCTGATGACGTCGCTGTCGAGTTCTTAAAGTCCAAACAGGGACGGCACCCGATCACGGGGGCGACCAATGATGGCCACATGATCGGTGGTAACCACCGGACGCTGTAAGAGCCGGATGTGGCTAGACAATAGCTCAATTACAACCGATGGGTCTGACAGGGTGTCGGGGTCAAAACCGGCTTCACCAACGATTTTGTCTTTGAAGAACTTGTCCTGGCGAACAAGGTCTGCCGGGCTGTCTTCAAGCTTGGCTACCAGTTCGGCCAGCGTGGATTTATCTGGCTTGTCCTTCATGTACAGCACGACGTCATGTTCGATATTGGCGCTCGTCAGCACATCCAGTGCTGCTTTGGAGCTGCTTCAATTCGGATTGTGGTAAATCGTCACATTGGCCATATGTCTACAATCCTAGCGTCGGTGACTCCGGTTGGTCCAGCATCCACGGTGCCAATGTCGCCGTAGATCGGGCGCATGGCGGGGCACAGCTACAATGTGGCCGAGGCCGGGAGGTATCACCCGATTGCAGCCAGGGCACAGATATTCCTTGTGTGCTTCGTACGGCTGAACAAACCTCGTGTCGGTGTCATCAGTGTCCGATGGGTCTGGAGGCGTCAGTTTTGTTGGCTTGCGGGGCTGGCGCTGGCCCTGTCGTCGTTTCTTGTTGGCCTTTTGGGAGCCGGATGATTTTCGTGGTGGCATCGATAGTGGGTTGGGTGGTTGGCTATAGGAGCGCCCACACCAACATGGCAGCCATGGCAACGAAACCTAGGGCAACGTACCAATAATCGAATGCGGACCTTTTATGATTGCGTGTTGGGTCGAACCCCATAGGAGAAGTATGGCCGTGTGTAATCGCCAACAGACGAGATTTGCTAAGAACTTTCTACCAGTGTTGCTGGGCGTAGCGATTGCTGCCCTTATGGGGTGTGCTGTGGCTGAGGTTCCGGCAGCTCCTGACGATGATCCTGTACTGCAAATGGGGCAACAGGTTTACGCCTCAGCCTGTCGGTCGTGTCACGGCGGCGATGGTGGCGGCGGTTCGTCCCCAGCCCTCAATAGTGGTCTGACTGAAAAATATCCCGTCAAAGTAGACCAGGTCTTGGTGGTGGCCGAGGGGAAGGGCGGGATGCCAGGTTTTGCGGGGAGGCTTTCTGATGAGGAGATCGATGCGGTCGTGGACTACACCCGTGAGGTGTTAAGCGCGTCACAGGGGTGATACCCCACGGCTCGATCCTCAAATCGATTCAGGTCCGACGAGTGATTTCAGTGGATTAAAGATACCGTAGACCCTATAAAGTGTAGTTAGGGGCAGTCCTGATTAATTGAGCGCTTGTGCTTGGTCGGGGAGGTCTCAGCACTGTGGGAGTGGCGGCAGCCGATATGGGTGGCCGGTCACCTTTGAGGCACATGCCTTCGGATGATTTCGATCGTTTTCGAAGGGGTATGTCATGTTCGCTGTGGTGCGGTCGGGTGTTGTTGAGGGCGTTGACGGGCATGATGTTTCAGTTGAGGTCCACGTAAGCAGAGGATTGCCGGCGTACAACCTGGTTGGAATGCCTGATGCTGCGTGTCGCGAATCTCGTGACCGGGTTAGGGCAGCCATCTTGTCTAGCGGGCTGGCCTGGCCGTCAACTAGTCGGGTCACGATCAATCTTGCTCCAGCTGGGCTCCGCAAGAATGGGGCCGCCCTCGATCTGCCCATAGCGATTGGCGTCTTGGCGGCGTCGGGCCAGATTGATGCCAAGATCATCGAGCAAATGGGAGCGGTAGGGGAGTTGGGGCTAGACGGGTCGGTGAGGCCCGTTACAGGCGCCGTCTGCCTTGCCGGAGCGATATCTGCACCTTGTCTGCTTGTTCCCGCCGAGGTGGCCCCTGAAGCCGCTGTAGTCCGGCCTGGGCATATAAGGGCGGTGCGGTCCCTGCGTCAGATTGTCGATTGGCTAAATGGGGGTCACGAACCGGAGGTGGTGGCGGCCCCTTCAACCCCCCACGACTACCGCCACGCCCAAGGCGACCTGGCGGATGTTCGAGGCCAGCCAATGGCTCGGTGGGCTTTGGAGGTAGCAGCCGCAGGCGGGCACCACCTGCTAATGAGCGGGCCTCCTGGTGCCGGCAAGACAATGCTGGCGTCTCGGCTCGTTGGCCTGTTGCCTGAGCTGAACGACAAAGAGGCATTGCTTGCTACCAAGGTCCATTCGGCGGCCGGGATCCGGCTTCCGCCGGGCGGATTGGTTCGATTTCCCCCAATGCGTGCCCCGCACCACGGGGCATCCCTGGTTGCTTTGGTTGGTGGGGGCTCGCACACCATGCGGCCCGGTGAGATCAGTTGTGCTCACAACGGGGTTTTGTTTCTGGACGAGTTGGGCGAATTCTCCCCAGCTGCACTCGATGCGATGCGTCAACCCCTAGAGGAGGGGGTGGTGCGAGTGGCTCGGGCTGCCCGCGCTGTCACCATGCCCGCTAGGTTCTTGTTGGTTGGTGCCATGAATCCGTGTCCTTGCGGTGAGGGCGGACCGCCTGGAGCCTGCCGGTGTAGTGATGCTGCCCGTTCTCGCTATAGCCGACGGCTGTCTGGCCCATTGCTCGACCGGTTTGACCTGAGAATTGAGGTACGCCCGCCCGCCGCTGGGATGTTGCTCGATGGGCAAGCCGAAGAAACCACAGCATCAGTCGCCAGGCGAGTGGCCGCGGTGCGTGGATTGAGCCGTCGGCGAAATGTAAGAGTTAACGCCTCTATCTCGCCCGGTCGTTTGGATGAACTGGCGCCCCTAACTGATGGCGCTCGGTCGGTTTTGCGCCAGGCATTGGAGCGAAATCGTCTAACTGGTCGTGGGATGATCCGGGTCCGTCGCGTGGCCCGAACAATCGCAGACCTTCGCAACGAAGAAGTGATCGACACCGCAGTTATCTCGTCTGCACTGGCGTTGCGAAGTGAGCCAACCGATGTTCTGGCCATGTCCTCACGTCAGATATCAACCCGATGAGTGCGACGAACAACAATGACCTGGGTCACCGACTGCTTCTCGCCAAACTGCCGGGCTTGGGTCCCGCCCGGCTTCGGTGGCTTATGAGCAGTGGCGCTTCAGTGGCTGAGGTGGCCGAATCGATTAGAGCCGGCCGCCTTCCCCGCGCTCTGGGTGCACCCACCTGGGCGAAAGGGCCAGCCATGGTCCAAACCTGGTTTGAGTTGGCCCGGGCTCTAGACCCAGATGATTTGATGGGGCATCACACTCGCCAGGGGGTAAAGGTAGCAGGGCCTGGTTCTAGCTGGTGGCCATTTGAAGGAGACCCTGAACCTCCACTATCGGTGACCTACATGGGCACTTTGGGGTTGGCTGTATCAAAGCCGACCGTGGCCATTGTCGGCACCCGCCGATGTACCACGGTGGGCCGCCGAGTGGCCGCCAGCCTTGGGGCGGGGTTGGGTGAGGCCGGGGTATCTGTCATAAGCGGATTGGCAACCGGGATAGATGCTGCGTCTCACGTTGGGGTCCTTAGTGCAGGGGGCAAAGCGATTGGGGTGGTCGGCACCGGTTTGGATGTGGTGTATCCACGCTCAAATCGCGAACTGTGGGGTCGGGTGGCTGAGGTCGGGTTACTGCTTTCGGAGTATCCAGTCGGCACCAGGCCTGAGAATTGGCGATTCCCGGCCCGTAACCGTTTGATAGCGTCGCTCGCAGACATTGTTGTGGTGGTTGAGTCGCACGAAAAAGGAGGCTCATTACACACCGTGGATGAGGCCATACAAAGGGGGCGTACCGTGATGGCTGTTCCTGGCTCGGTAACCAGCGCGGCGTCTGCTGGCACCAACCAGCTTCTGGTAGATGGGTGTGCCCCGGTCCGTGGAGTTGAAGATGTGTTGGTTGCGTTGTCACTGGAAACCTGTGCTGGCCCTAAAGAGCCTCTGGACCCCAAACCCGCCAAACCGTACCCAGCTTCGCTCGTCCAGGCCCTGATACTAGATGAAGTAGGAACCGGTGCCGTCCATATCGACGATCTGTTGGCTGCATCGGGGGTGGCTATTGTGGACCTACTAGCTGAGATACAGTGCATGGTGCAGGCGGGTCTTGTTGCCCTAGATGGATCCACAGTATTACCGGGAGCCAACACCTGAGTCCTAGACTCAACTAGGCTCCCGCGCCGTGAGTACCGTCGCCGTTCGAGACCGATACCTAGAAGCTCTTGGCTATGGCCGGGGCACCAAAGCTAGCATAGGTACGACGGCCCATTCTGCTACAGAATCGGCGTCTCGCGCTCACGCTGGGCTTTCCACGGTCGACAAAAGTTGCGGAGAGGTCGATGCGTCCAACGTCGAACCCTCGGCCACTCCACCTTCTCGCAATCAAGAGGATGTGGCGGCAACAGTGGAAACAAAAGTCGAAGATATTGATCTTCTATGGGAACGGTTCAAAGAAACGAACCAGCAGGTTGATCGCGATGAACTGATCGTTTATTACGCACCACTGGTCAAATACGTAGCCAGCCGGGTGGCAGCCGGACTTCCCCAGAATGTGGAACAGTCTGACTTGATCAGCTACGGCATGTTTGGGCTGATCGATGCGATCGTGAAGTTCGACCCTGGCCGGGGTTTCAAGTTCCAGACCTATGCGATCTCGCGAATCAAGGGTGCGATCCTTGACGAGCTTCGCTCAATCGATTGGGTGCCCCGTTCTGTGCGGGCCAAGGCCAAACAGCTTGAGCGGGCTACCTCCAAGCTTGAGGCTCAACTTCATCGTCCCCCCACCGAGTCAGAGTTGGCAGACGAGATGGATCTAACCCATGCCCAACTAAACAACATCTACCGTCAGATCTCTTCGCTGGGCATCGTGGCTCTAGACGAGATGATCTCGTTTGGTGGTGGTGGGGGTGACGGGGCCACCCTTGGAGACACCCTGGCTGACGGAAGCGACGGGCCGGGGCGAATGTATGAGCATGTGGAGACCCGGCATCTATTGTCTGAAGCTATTGCCACAATGGGGGAGCGGGAACGGCTGGTGTTGACCCTCTATTACTATGAGAACCTAACGCTGGCCCAGATTGGCACCGTTCTTGGCGTGACTGAGAGTCGGGTTTGCCAGATCCACACGAAGTCCATGATGCAGCTCAAGTCCAGAATGTCGTCAATGTATCGCGAACCAGTGTAGGTAAGCGCATTAGTGGCTAGGCTTGCTATGCCTGGCTACTGGGCTTGGCATTCCCCCTACCGGAGACGGCACTAAGGCCGTTTTGTGGATGGATTGGGAGTGTCAAGTTGGTGGGAACGTTGTTGATGGTTGGGCGCTATGCGGTGTTAAGTGTCACGGTGGCGGCGTTTGCTGTGATACCCGCACCGTCTCAGGCAGATTTGTTTTTAGGGTCCGGGGAGGCGGTTCAGTTGATGGCTGCTGCTGGGGTGGCAGAATCTGGGCCCAAAGTTGCCGCCGTATTGGCTGATGGATGTGGATGGGTGGCTCCAGTTGATGCCCCGGTGGTCGACCCGTTCCGGCCTCCTGCGCATCGATACGGACCCGGCAATCGCGGTTTGGAGTACCGTACCGAACAAGGCCAGCAGGTGGTTGCGGTAGCTAACGGGGAGGTTGGCTTTGTTGGGCCTGTTGGGGGCACCACCTATGTGGTTATTCATCATCGTGATGGGCTTCGGTCGACCTATGGGCCACTTTCATCCACCCTGGTCTTGAGCGGAAGTCAGGTTTTGGCCCACCAGCCGATCGCTGGTGCCGCCCCGGCGATGCATCTGACGGCCAGGATGGGTGACCACTATATTGACCCCTCGCTTTTGTTAGCTGGTGGCTGTGTTCGCATGCGACTAGTGGAATAGGGGCTATATGGATCTGGGGGTGTTCGGTTTGGTCAATTGGTGTAACAAAAAACACTAACCAGCGTGTAGTGCTCGGTGTTTAGTGGTTTACGGCCCACTACACTGCATCCTTGAGGGTCTCGCGCCATCAATTGATGTGTGCGCGTCCGTAATGTCAATATCCGAACTAATCGTCACTGTCCGGTCCTAGTCCACGGTCTCAACCATCGATTCACCAATTTTGGTAGCGGGGTATGAGCATGGCCGGCCAGAAATAACCGCAGGAGAATAGCAGTGTCCGCAGTTGTCACCATGAAGCAGATGTTGGAAGCCGGCGTCCATTTCGGTCATCAGACCCGTCGATGGAATCCGAAGATGAAGCGATTCATCCATGGCGACCGCAATGGTGTTTATATCATTGATCTTGAAGAGACACTGCGTCGGGTGGAGCGTGCCTACATCTATGTGCGTGACACCGTGGCTGACGGTGGGACAATCTTGTTCGTTGGTACCAAAAAGCAAGCTCAAGAGCCGATCCGCCGCCATGCCCGGTCCGTTGGGATGCCCTACGTGGACCAACGTTGGCTTGGTGGGATGCTCACCAACTATCAGACCATCTCCAAGCGGGTTGGAAAACTCCTTGAGTACGAGCGCATGCGTTCGGCTGGCGAGTTCGAGGAGATGCCTAAGAAGGAAGCTCTTCGCTATAGCCGTGAGTTGGAAAAGCTGGAGCGAAATATCGGTGGTATCAAGACAATGTCAAAACTGCCAAGCGCGGTTTTCGTCATGGACACCATTATTGAGCACATCGCTGTTACCGAGGCTCGAAAGCTGAATCTCCCGATCGTGGCCGTTGTTGACACCAACTGCGACCCCGACCTGATCACCTATCCAATTCCTGGCAATGATGACGCAATCCGTGCCGCTGAGCTGATGACGCGAGTGATCGCCGAAGCCGTGGCCGAAGGTAAGCTCATGCAAAGCTATAACAGTGGAAGCAATCCAGTCGAAGAAGTAACTCGCTCCCCTGAACAAGAGGCAGCCTTCGCCGAAGCCCAGCAACTCGCCAGGGCCGAAGCAGCCGCGGCCGCAGCAGAGCGCGAAGCTCGCCTAGCTCAAGCAGCCAGAGAAGCCGACGAAGCCGAAGCAGCCAAGGCTCAAGAGCCAGCACCCGCGGCCGAGGCCGAAGAAGCTGCCGCACCGGCAGCGGAGGCTCCTGAAGCTGCAGGCGAGGGCGCCTAGGCTCTACCCGTTTGGGCCAGGTTTAAACTGTTCAAGAAAATTTGAGGAAGACGATATGACTGCTTTTGGGGCCAAAGAGGTCCAGCAACTGCGTAAATCAACAGGCGCCGGAATGATGGACGCCAAAAAGGCGCTCACTGAAGCTGGCGGCGATTTTGAGCAAGCCACCCAGATCCTTCGAGAAAAGGGTCTAGCTAAGGCCGCTGGCCGTGCCGATCGCTCCAACTCTGAGGGTGTGGTGGCAGTGGCATCCAGCGAGTCTGGTGCAGCCCTTGTCCATCTGAAATCGGAAACCGATTTTGCCGCCAAGTCTGATGACTTCAACAAGCTCCTTTCTGACCTAGTTGAGCAAGTTCTTGCTCGTGGCGCTGATGTGGTGTCTGAATTTGATAGCCGTCTTGAGGATCTCAAACTGACGGTGAAGGAAAACGTCGAAATTGGTGCGGCGGTTCGTTACAACCCAACAAGCGAAGCGACCATCGATGCCTATGTCCACGGCGAAGGCCGGGCCGGGGTGTTGGTCGAGGCAACAGGAATCGACGCCGAGACCCTTCATGAGATCGCCCTTCACATAGTATTTGCCAAGCCTTCGCACCTTACTCGCGACGATGTGCCAGCTGAAGAAGTGGACAAGGAAAGGGCGGCCTTGCTTGAAATCACCAAGGCCGAAGGCAAACCCGAGCAGGCATGGGAAAAGATTGTCGAGGGTCGACTGAATTCATGGTTCGCCGATAGCGTCTTGCTGGAGCAGGGCGTATTTGGAGAAAAAGAGACCGTTGCCAGCCGGATTGGTGATGGGACGATTACTCGATTCACCTTGGCCGTGGTCGGCTGATCTCTGTTGGTAATCGGCGGAATTGGTGTGTGATGGGCGGATCCGCCCATCACCGATTTTTCTAGACCCGCTAGTGCCGCTTACCTAGTAGACTTATGAAACTCATAAATAGTCGTGTGGCGCCGCTGGGGCATCGGGTTTCGGTTGTGTCCCGAGCCTGATGGGATGAACGCATTGGTTAGTACCTCAAAGCCACGCTGGAAGCGGATCTTGCTCAAGCTGTCTGGCGAAGCATTTGCAGGCGAAGTTGGCTACGGCATTGATGGTAAGGTCGTCCAGGCGATTGCCGAGGATATTCTCGGTGTGAAAGAAGACCTTGGGGTGGAGGTCGCCATTGTGGTTGGTGGCGGCAATATCTGGCGAGGCTTGGCCGGAGCCGAAGGCGGACTGGATCGAGCCCAAGCAGACTATATGGGCATGTTGGCCACTGTGATCAACGCCCTGGCACTGCAAGATATCTTCGAGCAGATGGGGGCCCAAACCCGGCTGCAGTCGGCGATCCGGATGCCTCAAGTGGCGGAAGAGTACATTCGTCGACGTGCTATCCGTCACCTTGAGAAGGGGCGCCTGGTGATTCTTGCTGCAGGCACGGGGAATCCGTTTTTCA
>Ga0316192_10003292_pt1 | contig 11811 bp, 8 predicted proteins | sample MerIslwburrow_MG_FD_204931 | JGI IMG/M metagenome (GOLD analysis project Ga0316192, IMG submission 204931) | Coastal sediment microbial communities from Maine, United States - Merrow Island worm burrow | ecosystem: Environmental > Aquatic > Marine > Coastal > Sediment | place: USA: Maine...
AGTCGGCTACGTCATGCCGCCTCATCAAAAAATGAAATCGAATACTTCCTGGCTGTGGAACTGGGCGATGGGAATTAACCCCAAGACGTCACCGGAGAAGAAGCAGGCTGTATTCAATTTCATGCTGTGGGCGACCTCAAAAGATTATATCAAAATGACGGTCGAACTCGATCCCACCGGGGCCAGTACACCTCCGGCCTCACGGGCGTCAACCTACAAGCTCCCGGTGTATGCCAAAGCACCGTATGCCGAGATGACCTTGAAAACCCTCGAATCCACCGATTTCACCAAACCAACGATGGAACCGGTTCCGTATGTTGGCCTCCAGTATATTGCGATTCCTGAGTTTGCCGATGCCGGAACGAGAATGACGGAATATTTGGCGGATTATGTGGTCGATAAAATGACCCTGGATGAAGCGATCAGCAAGACCCAGAAATTGTTTGACCAGGTCGCGGAAGACGGCGGATACAAATAGTCATGCCCTTGTCGTGTGATGAAACAGACCTGTCCGAGACCGTTCCATCGGTCTCCGGCAGGTCGCCTTAACCACCGAGGCAATCTAAACAATCTCACATGTCCAGCATATTGCTTCTTCTCAGTGTTTCTTGTCTATGAATACAGCATGGACAACGCCACGCCAAAGAGGAAAATGTTATGAAACATAAAGATTGGCTATTCTTAATTCCGGGGATGACAACGGTAGCTGTTATCACCCAGGTGCCGTTTCTCTTAACCCTGGTCTATTCGACCCTCAGATGGAACCTGGCGCGCCCCGACCTGCCGGTGAAATTCTACGGATTTAAAAACTATTGGTATTTTCTGAGGATCCAAGATTGGCCCCAAATTCCTGAGTTTTATTATATTGTCTGGCAGACAGTTCTCATCACGTTCTGTGCCCTGGCGTTATGTACGATCGTCGGCTTTTTGCTCGCGTTGCTGCTGGATCATGCCATTCCGGGCGTGAATGTCGCCAGAACTCTGATTTTAGGACCATTTTTTGTGATGTCGACGGCCAGCGGGGTAATCTGGAAAACCACGATCTTGAACACGACATTCGGATGGTATGGCGTGATCGCCAAATTTTTAGGATTTACCCCTGTTGACTTAATCAGCTATCACCCCATCGCTGTCATCGTGATCCTGTTTTCATGGCGCTGGATGCCGTTCTTTGTCCTCATGATGTTGGCAGGATTGCAGAGTATTCCTGAGGAGATTGTGGATAGCATGGAGGTGGACGGCACGAATTGGTGGAACGCCACCTTTTCGGTGAAACTGCCGATGATTCGAAAACATATCACCGTCGCGATGATGTTAGGGCTCATTTTTCTTGTGAAAGAGTTTGGGCTTATCCTGGTGACCACCGCCGGCGGTCCCGGAACAAGCTCGTATACCCTGCCCTACGCGGTCTACATGCAAGTGTTCAATGCTTCGAATGTGGGCCGGGCCGGCGCCTTAGCCGTCATCACAGTCATCCTGACGTTGATTGGCATCAATATCCTGTATCAAACTATTCAAAAACGAAGCGCCATCTATGAGTAATAGGAGGTTGCAATGAGTGACCCTCGGACGATTCAAGAAATTCAACGATCAATACGAACGAAAAAAGCGGTAAGAATGACGGTACTGACGATCTTCGTCTTTACGGTGGCCATACTCTATTTCTCGCCGGTTCTGTATATGCACTTATCGGCCTTTAAAACAGAATATGATGCTGTCAGTCCGTCGCTGTTCTTCAAACCAACGCTGGACACGTTCCAAAAGGTGTTAGGTGACGAGACCATGTACGGCTATTTAAAAAATTCGCTGTTTCAGGTGTTCGTTGGAACAATCATCAGTCTGCTCTTAGGAATTCCCGCGGCCTTTGCGCTCACCTTCGGAAAATTTAAATACCGGACAACGAATAACAAGATCTATCTCTGGTTCCTGACCACGATTTTGCTGCCTCCGGTGGCCGTGATTATTCCATTGTATACCTGGTTTCAAACAGTCAATCTCATCGATAACCGGTTCGGATTGATGATTATCTATGTGGGATTTCACGTGCCGATTGTGGTGTGGATGCTGCACTCGTTCTTTTCTGATGTCCCGGTAGAAATTCTCGAAGCGGCCGAAATAGATGGATGTTCACGCTTTCAGCAGCTTACGCTCATTGCGGCTCCGTTGGTGAAAACCGGGATTATTGCGGCCGGATTGTTGGTGGCCGTCTTTATTTGGAATGAGTTTTTCCTGGCCTTCAACCTGACCGGCAACGAGGCGGCGACCCTGCCCGTCTATATGGCTCGATTTCGAGAACAGCAAGGGATGTTTGTCGCCCAACTGTCGGCTGCATCCACGGTGGTGATCCTACCGGCGGTGATATTCGGATGGATTAGTCAGAAATCGCTGGTGAAAGGGCTGACAGCAGGTGGGGTAAAAGGGTAAGGAGGATTTTAATATGTCAGGAGTAACCTTAAAAGATTTAGTCAAACGCTATCCCAATGGGTTCCAGGCGGTCAATTCGATCAACCTGGAAATCCACGATAAAGAATTTGTGGTGTTGGTCGGTCCGTCCGGCTGTGCCAAATCTACCACGTTGCGGATGGTCGCCGGATTAGAGGAAATCAGTGACGGGCAGATCCTGATCGGCGACCGGGTGGTCAATGGTGTGGCGGCGAAAGATCGGAATATTGCGATGGTCTTCCAAAACTACGCGCTCTATCCCCACATGGACGTCTATAAGAATATGGCCTTCGCGCTGAAACTGCGCAAATTCACCAAAGAGGAAATTGACAAGCGCGTGCGCAGAGCGGCTGATATTCTCGGGATTGTGCCACTCCTGGAACGTAAACCGAAACAACTGTCCGGTGGACAACGCCAGCGTGTGGCGGTCGGCCGGGCCATTGTGCGGGAGCCGGAAGTGTTTCTCTTTGATGAGCCGCTCAGCAACTTGGATGCCAAACTGCGCGTGACGATGCGGGCCGAAGTCACAAAACTGCAACATCAGTTGGAAACCACCATGATTTATGTAACCCACGATCAGGTGGAAGCCATGACGATGGGCGATCGGATAGTCATCATGAAAGATGGCTATATTATGCAAGTCGGGACGCCCTTAGAGGTATATGATTCTCCGGACAACGAATTTGTGGCCGGTTTTATCGGCAGTCCGGCGATGAACTTTTTCCGCGCGAAACTCGTGCAGGCTGATGGCGGCTTGGCCGTTGACACCGGAAGTTTTCAAGTAAAGGTGCCGAAGGAGTATCATGACGCCTACGGCAGCTACAAGGACAAAGATGTGACATTCGGGATGCGTCCGGAGAATATTGCCGATGACTTACCGGAAGACTCCCGGGGCCAATGGGAGAAACTCAACGCGGTGGTGAGGTTGATTGAACCGTTAGGCGCAGAGATCATTTTGGAAATGGAGTCTGGGCAGCAACGATTCACCGCGCGCGTCGATCCCCAATCGAAATCGCGCCTCAATCAGACAGCGCAAGTGTACTTTAATATGCGAAAGATGCAATTGTTTGATGTGAAAACGGAACAAGTAATTCCTCGGCGATAGCCATTCTTCGTATAGCAAGCCTAAATCAGTTGTGGACCCAGATGGGCACCACCTTCAAGGTGACGTCCATCTGCACACAGTTGGAGGCCATCTTGGAGCTGGACTCCAACGAAAGTACTCAATTCATTAAAGATAATTTAATAAAAACCCGGACTTTCACACTACCAATGCACCCAATTCTTATTAGACAGCTATCTGCACCCAGCTTTCTTCCACGCTACAACGAAAGGCGTGTGCTTCAGGTAATCCGCCGCATGGGGGAAGCGTCCAAAGCCGATCTTGCCCGACAGACCAATTTGACCAATACAGCTGTCGGTACTATCGTTTCCGCTCTCCATCGCAAGCAGTTGTTAACGATTTCCAGTAAGCGACTTAACGGTCGGCGCGGCCAACCGGCAACCCTTTACCGGCTTGAGGCCACGGGCTCCTTTAGCATCGGTGTCCGAGTGGATCGCAACTGGATCCAGGTTATTCTCATTGATTTTAACGGTACCGTCCTCTCGCGTCTATCTCACGAATTAGTTCTCCCAAAACCCGAAATCGCCTTGGAGATCATCCTTAAAGATATCAACGCGCTGCTGGATATGTTGTCGGAAAACCAGCGTCACCGTCTGTCCGGTATCGGCCTCGCTTACCCCTATAATTTAGAAAGTTGGCTTAACGAATTATCTCTGCCTTACGAGGAATTTAGCTGTTGGAAAGAATTCGATTTGGCCGGACATATAGAGGATGCAATTTCGATCCCGGTCTGCAGTGAAAACGATGTCACCGCCGCCTCTATCGCTGAGTTTTTTTACGGTGTCGGGCGGGATATGGATGACTTTCTCTATGTTTTTATCGGCCCTGCTATCGGTGGCGGAATTGTCATTAACGGAGAGTCGGTACGGGGTCCAATGGGCAATGCAGGTGACATCGGCTTAATGCCTGTGCCGCCTTCAACCTTGATTTCAGTACCACAGCCCAAAGGTAAATGGGATATCCTTCTCAATCGGGCTTCGATCAACACCCTTATCCGTCATCTCCGAGCCTGCGGGCACGAGATCTACTCACTTTCTGATGTGAATTTTCTGGTTGATCGTCAAGACAAGGCCGTGAACGAGTGGATGACGGACTGTGTCGCCGCCCTCACCCCTGTCCTCTGGTCAGCGGTCGCCTTGCTTAATAGTCCGGTCGTGGTAATTGGTTCAGATCTGGGGACGGGATTCATCCGGCTGTTGATAACCAAATTGGAGCAGAAATTGGCGTCAAGCGCGCCGGAGGCTCGGACCCCTCCCCAATTGCTATCAGGCTCTTTCGGCAGCGACGCTGAAGCAATTGGCGCGGCAAATTTACCGTTTTTTTACCATTTTTCAACCCAGAATCACATCGAATAAAAAAATAGGAGTAACCATTAAATGAAACGTCTCAACGGAAAATCAGCAATAATTACGGGTGCTGCGCGCGGTATCGGCAAAGCCTTTGCTAAAGCCTATGTAGAAGAGGGCGCAACGGTGGCAATTGCTGACGTCAATTTTGAGGGGGCTGAAAAGACGGCCTTGGAGATTGGAGCTGATGCCTATGCGATCCGGCTTGATGTGGCCGACCAATCCTCCATCGACGCTGCCGTAAAAGCCGTTGAGGAGCATTCGGGCGGTATAGATATTCTGATCAACAATGCCGCACTGTTTGACCTTGCCCCGATCAGTGAGATCACACGTGAGAGCTACAACCGGCTTTTTTCCATCAATGTCGCGGGTACCCTGTTTATGCTCCAATCAGTTGCAAACTCGATGATTGCCCGAAAAAAGAGAGGCAAAATCATCAATATGGCCAGCCAGGCAGGACGGCGCGGCGAATCGTTGGTGGCCGTCTACTGCGCGACCAAGGCCGCTGTCATCAGCCTGACCCAGTCGGCAGGCCTGGACCTCATCCAGTATGGAATCAATGTGAACGCCATCGCGCCCGGCGTGGTGGACGGTGAGCACTGGGACGGGGTGGATGCACTGTTCGCCAAATACGAGAACCGACCCCTTGGCGAAAAAAAACGCCTGGTCGGCGAAGCCGTGCCCTTCGGACGTATGGCAACCGCTGCAGATTTGACCGGTATGGCCGTATTCCTGGCCAGTTCCGAGGCCGACTATATCGTCGCCCAGACCTACAATGTCGATGGCGGAAACTGGTTGAGTTAAGCTGATATGCAAGCCTGAAAAGCAATTCAGACAGGAGGACCTTAATGACGACAAAACTTACAGCCCAGAACCTAGAGGTCATTTCCGCCTCTGCAGCCACTCCCAACTACGACCGATCGGCGCTCTCTGCAGGCATCCTGCATTTCGGTGTCGGCAATTTTCACCGCGCCCACCAGGCTGTCTATCTGGACGCACTTTTAAATACCGGCCGTGATCATGGATGGGCCATCATTGGTGCCGGCGTGATGCCATCGGATGAAAAGATGTGCCGGGTCCTCGCAGATCAGGATTATCTGACCACCGTCGTGGAACAGTCGGCAAGCCATAGCGCTGCAAGAGTCACCGGCGCTATGATCGATTTCCTTTCCCCGGATGATCCGGCGGCCATCATCCAGACACTGTCCGATCCTTCAATCCGGATTGTGTCCTTGACCATCACGGAAGGCGGCTATTTCATCGATCCCGCCTCCGGCGTTTTTGACGCTGGGAATTCTGAACTAGTGGCGGACGGGGCCACTCCAGAGAGCCCGAAGACCGTTTTCGGTTTGATCGTTGCAGGGCTCAAACGACGGTGTGAGGCAGGCATCGAGCCATTCACGGTCATGTCCTGCGACAACATCCCCCATAATGGGGTTGTCGCCCGCAACGCGGTGGCTGGCCTGGCCAAACTGTCCGATCCCGAATTCGGCCAGTGGATTCTCGACCATGTCGCTTTTCCAAACGGCATGGTGGACCGGATCACCCCTGCCACTGGAGATCGCGAGCGGGAAATTTTAGACCGTGACTTCGGCATTGAGGATAATTGGCCGGTTTTCTGCGAAGACTTCACCCAATGGGTGCTGGAAGACAATTTTCCCGCCGGTCGTCCGGCACTTGAGACTGTCGGGGTGCAATTCGTACCCGATGTAACGCCCTATGAGAATATGAAAATCCGTATTCTCAATGGCGGCCATGCAGTCATCGCTTATCCGGCAGGCCTTCTGGATATCCACTTCGCCCATGAGGCGATGGAACATCCCATGATCCGCAGTTTTCTCCAAAAGATCGAACGTGAAGAGATCATCCCCGTTGTTGCGCCGGTGCCGGATACGGATTTGCGAAACTATTTTAACAAAATTGAGGAGCGTTTCGCCAACCCCAAGATCGGGGACACCATTCGCAGACTGTGCTTCGATGGCTCCAATCGCCAACCCAAATTCATCATTCCCTCCATTGCCGACCGGTTGAAAGCAGGAACAGGCGTCACGGGACTCGCCCTTGAATCGGCGCTGTGGTGCCGCTACTGCTATGGTACAACTGAAAGCGGCCAAACGATTGAACCCAATGACCCCGGCTGGGATCGTCTTGTGCCTGTCGCCCGCGCTGCCAAAGATGATGCGACGGCCTGGTTGAAGATGGAAGACATCTACGGTGAAGTCGGCCGCTCCGAAATGTTTCGTGAACGCTTTGCCTTCATGCTGCAGGCCATCTGGTTGCAAGGTGCAGAGGCTGTTGTCACAAGCTACCTGGAAGGGGCGCTCTGAGTGGAACCTTTGCGAACGGGAATCCCGACATGTATATTGGGCTTGATCGGGGGTAACGGGGGGAAAAGGCACTGCTGATTGACGAAAATCAAGGCGTCATCACTTCGGCGGTCGATCGCCCGAGGATTTGGAAAGCGGGACACGAAGTCGCTATTGAGGTTACAGGAACGAATCTCAGAAAGAAGATCAGAAAATTGGATTACGAGCAATGGAGGCAGACATGGAGGATACAGTTCTGATTGCAAAGCCCATTCTGGAGCGATTTTCCTTGAATGGCTGTACAGCTCTGATTACTGGAGGTGGTCAGGGGATTGGCAGGGCCTTCGCACATGCCTTGGGCGAAGCAGGGGCCAAGGTTGCGATAGTAGACATCAACGGCGATCTGGCTATTGCCACAGCTGCAGAGCTTGAAGAAAAAGGTATCGAAAGCCTTTCGGTACAGGCCGATGTCACGGAGCGATCTCAGGTACAGAAAGCGGTGAGCGATGTGATTGACGCTTGGGGATCTCTCACCATCGGTGTAAACAATGCCGGTATCGGACGGTGGAAAGACACTCTCGATCTGACCGACAACGATTGGCGGGAGATCATGTCACTCAACCTTGATGCGGTGTTTGTGTGTTGCCAGGAAGAGGCAAAGGCTATGGCTCCAAACGGCTACGGCAAGATTATCAATACGGCATCTATGTCCGGGCATATCGTAAACACGCCCCAAAATCAGGCAGCATATAACACTTCAAAGGCGGGGGTTATTCATCTCACGCGGAGCCTCGCAACCGAGTGGGCAGATCGCGGAATCAGGGTTAACAGCATTAGCCCCGGCTATACCTACACGAATCTGGTAGATGAACTCGTCTCTACACCCGAAGGAAAGGCTAAGATGGATGCGTGGATCGGTATGATTCCGATGGGAAAGTTTGGGCAGGTCACTGACCTCCAGGGGGCAGTGGTTTTCATGGCATCTGAAGTGTCGGACATGATGACGGGAGCTGATTTGGTGATTGACGGTGGATATTGCTGTTGGTAGGTCGATCTCGTTTTAAAAACTTTTCCGTTTCATCTTCACCCAAATAACCTTCCGCTTCTGCTTGTCTGGCAAGATAAGCCCAGTAGGCGTCTTCCAGCGCCAAGAACTTTTCATACATTTCGTGGGAAATCAGAACAAATTTAATGCGGCCGGATTTTTTGACGGTACGCTAACCATTCCAAAATCTGAGGTCCTCCTTTTGGGTCAATTTTATTCGCAATGTCAATTACTTGCCGTGGCCCAACCCCAACAGTGTTTGAGTATTTGGCTGCAGAATCAATTTTTCAGCTCATCCTGTAACGCCCGGGCGATCTTCTCAATTGTGTAAGGTTTCTTGACATAAGCTCCGGCCCCTAATTCCTGCGTCTTCTTGACACGTATACCTTCTGAAAATCCGCTGGCGATGATCGCCTTTTGGTCCGGCCGTAATTTTTTTATACGTCTGTAAGTCTCCAGGCCGTCAATCCCCGGATCCATTATCATATCCAATACGATCAGATCGACCTCATTATTTTGTATGTACTCCACGGCTTCTTCACCACTGGCAACCGCATCAGTGGCATAACCAAGTTTTTGCAGCATACAAGCGGCGATTTCACGTTGATAGATAATATCATCTACAATTAAAACTTTTTCACCGTTGGCCAGACACGCGTCGATTTTGATAGGTTCGACATCATCCCGGACCTCTTCGCGGGCAATTGGCAAGTAGAGCTCGAAGGTGGTACCGACACCCGGTGTGCTATTGACGTGAATGTAGCCTTTGTGATCCTGAATGGTTCCCCAAACCAATGCCATGCCTAAACCGGTTCCGCTTCGGCCCATAGCCTTTTTTGTGTAAAAAGGCTCGAAAATACGCTCCATATCCTCGGATGAAATGCCGCTACCAAAGTCCTGCACTTTGACCACGGCGTAGTCGCCTTCGTTGATGGTATCGTAGCCACTTATCGGTTGGTCGACGTAGCGGTTTGCCGTCGAAACAAGAATTTTTCCTCCGGTCGACTGGGCCTCCACCGCATTGGCAATGAGGTTCGCCACAGATTTGCAAAGGTAAATCCGGGATCCACGTACATTCATAAGGTCAGGCGCTAACCTGACCTCCACCGCCACCAAAGGGTGGTCCTGCTTAAATTTCTGGTATTCCACTGATATCATGTATTCCGAAATGACACTGTTAAGGTTAAGCACCTCGGTTTGAATGACACCTCTTTGGGCCAGCGTCAGCAAATCCTGGACAATGGCCGCGGCCCTCTGTCCGGAGGTTTGGATGGCCTTAAGCGGCGCTTTCAATGAACTGTCCTCCGGAAGATCAAGGAGCAGAAGTTCAGGATAAGCTACGACTCCTGAAAGCACATTGTTTAAATCGTGGGCAACGCCACCGGCAAGCAGCCCCAGGGCTTCCATTTTACGGGCACGGACGAGCTGATCTTCTAGCCGCCGCTGCTCCTCCCAGGATTTTATACGTTCAGTGATATCACGGATCATTCCTTCCGATCCGGCCGGCCGTCCCGACTCGTCGGATATGATGTGGGCCATGACCTCTACGAAAACTGTTGTGCCGTCGCGGCGTTTGAGTCTAATTTCAAAATGAGCCACACGGCCGTGTTGCATGAGCTCAGCCTGAAAATTTTGGCCTTCTTCCACATCGAAACACAAATCCCGCACAAAATCCTTGCCGTTCAATTCATCCGTGCTGTCATAGTCTAACAGCCGGGCCCCTGACGGACTGATTTCAGTAATGATACCATCCGCCGCAATCCTGACATAGGTATCCAGGATATTTTCGAAAATCGTGCGGTAGCGCTGCTCACTATGCCGCAACGCTATTTCTGTTGTGCGATGCTCTTCGATTTCATCCTCGAGCCGGCAGTTGTTGCACTCCAGCTCATGGGTACGTTCCGCCACCAGCTCTTCAAGCCTGTTTTGAACCATCACGAGCTCAGACCTGGCTTTTTTGTGCTCTACAATTTCCTGGCTGTAGGCCCGGTTCGTTTGCGACAGTACCTCGCGCTGACGTTCGACGGTATTAAATGCCCCGGAAAAACGCTGCGAGAGCAAAAAGGCCTGGGAGAATAAAAACACAAATAAGCCGAATGGTGCCAGCTCGGTGGTTTCGATCAGCCGATTGCTGTAAAGAATGTCGTTTATCGCCGCGGCAAACAGCGCTGCAAAGCCTAACATGAACATCCCCACGCCTTCGCGTTTGCGCCGGTAGGCCAATATCAGAACGTAAATAATATAGAATCCCTGGACCAGGCATATCAGGTGATAGATGCGCACCATTGGCCGGAATACCTTTGCCGTGGAAAAAATCAGCAGCAGGGAAAAAAGGATACACAGCCACTGGACGATCCGGACATAGCGCATCTTGCATTCTTGAGGATATAGAGAATATATAAACATAAAAAACACCGGCACGCCGAAATAAAAGCTTAAATATATCAGCTTTAGAACAAGCTGCCAGGAAGCATTCGGAAACAAATGGACAAAGTACATCTCACCGGTGAACAGTGCGTAAAGGCTAAGAATGAAACAAAATATGCCAAAAATCAACGTTGAGCGTTCGCTTCTTCTGAGAGTCCAAAGTCCGAAATGGTACAGCCCCATAATGAAAAGGCTTCCCACCAGAAACAGCTCGAAGCCTCTTTTTTTAACGACAATTTCACGTATCTGGGATTCCTCACCCAGTAAAATGGACTTGTGGATGCCTCCTACGTTGTGGTGAAAATTGGATATGTGAAAAATCACGTCAAGGGTGTTAGTGCTGGTCTCAAAATCATAGACAAGGGGGCGCCAATCGGGGATGCTGCTTTCCATGTCGCGGCCGGCTGATCCGACGGTGGCGACGGTCTTTCCATTGACATACACCGTGCAGGCCGTCATTAATTCCATGATTTTAAGTGCCATGGAATCAGGCACATCACCGAGGAGCACCTTAAGACGAAGCGTAGCAAAACCGTCGCCGGTCAGCTTTTTGCCGGCTACCGGGTAGCCGTTCCATACGGACGGCACCTTAATCAGGCCTGTTTTCTGCGGCCTTGCAGAGTCCGCAAAATCTTCAGGGGCCAAATGGGCCGACCAGTAAAATTCCCACTCGCCTGTCAATTCCACTGGGCCATCTTGATCGAAATTCCACTGGCGGAGATCTAAAACGCCGTTTTTAGCTTCAGGGGAGTCGATATTGATGATCTGAAAGCTTGAGATAAGCAAGAACAAAGAAATTGCGGTGAGGGAAATCCATGCGAAAGTAGGCAGCATTTTATTCATAGCCGTCTTCCTTTTCTATGATTCCGTGGAAATTTCCGTTCGGGTCTAATGGGCTCTGTGGTTATGGATAAAAGTTCGAGCAAATCGCAAAGGAGTCTGTTCACCGTTTTCATTGGACGATTAAACAACAACACGGCCACATTTATTGCAAAAAAATACCCCTCTAAGCGCCTTAGAAGGGTATTGACAGTAAGAAATTAGATCATAATTTTAGCGGTACGTTGAGAATACCCTTTTGGCGTGCACGAAAAAGAGGGATCTGATGGCAGTCGGATCCCT
>Ga0316192_10003294_pt1 | contig 11810 bp, 11 predicted proteins | sample MerIslwburrow_MG_FD_204931 | JGI IMG/M metagenome (GOLD analysis project Ga0316192, IMG submission 204931) | Coastal sediment microbial communities from Maine, United States - Merrow Island worm burrow | ecosystem: Environmental > Aquatic > Marine > Coastal > Sediment | place: USA: Maine...
AACTGGCCAGGCGAGATCGAAGCGGACAGGTGCGCGCCAGAAACGAAGATACTGAAAACCGATTCAACCGCGGACGCAAACTATTTTTCCAGGAAGCCAGCACCCTGGCGACTTTGAAGCATACCAGCATCGTAGACGTGTTTAATTTTTTCCAGGCCAACGGAACCGTATATATGGTCATGGAATACCAGCCGGGTGAAAACCTCCAGCACTATCTGCAGGGACGGCGCGGTGGCCTGAGCGAAACTTTCCTGCGTACCGTGTTCCCGCCTTTACTGGACGGTCTGGAGCTGATTCACAACAATGACCTGCTGCACCTGGATATCAAACCCGGCAATATCCATATTCAGCGTGGCGGCCAGCCTCTGCTGCTGGATTTTGGTGCGGTACACGGCTTCCCGCAGAGCCGTCAGGAGCAACCCGGGCAAGTCATAAGCCCCGGTTTTTCGCCCATCGAACAGTATGACAGCAGGGGTTATGTTGGACCCTGGACAGACCTGTATGCCATTGGCGCGACTATGCGTGCCTGCATCGAAGGACATCCACCGCTCAACGCCCGCCAGCGGCATGAGCGCGACAGCCTGAAACCTGCACAGTTTGCCTTGCGCGGACGCTACGCAGACAACCTGCTGCGCGCCATTGACTGGGCGATGGAAGTCGATCCGTTGCTGCGCCCGCAAAACGTCGCACAATTTCGTGAAGCTTTGACCACAGAAACGGTGCCGGAACCCGAACAATTCCGCTCTGCCTTTGACCGCCTGGCCAGTGCGCTGTGGGGAAGGCAATAGGCATGAAAGCTCTGACCTCCTTCGCCAACCGGCTGGGTAATCGCACCAGTAACCAGGACCGCTGCCTGGTACTTGAAAGGTCAGACTGTGTATTGCTTGCCGTGGCTGACGGCATGGGTGGCCATGCACGTGGTGACCTGGCTGCCGAGACTGCAGTCAACAGCCTCAGCCACAGCTTCCTCAGCCAGCATGAAGCTGTCGCCGAACCTGGCCAATTTCTGAAAACAGCGCTGGAAATCGCTCACCTGGAAACTGTGGAAGCAGGGCGCACCAGCACGCCACCCGTTGAACCCCGAACGACCTGTGTGGTTTGCCTGGTTCAGGGTAATCAGGCCTGGTGGGCTCACGTGGGTGACAGCCGCCTGTATCTGCTGCGCACCGGCCGCCTGGTTACCCGTACCCGGGACCACACGCCGGTTGAAGAACTGCTGCAAAGTGGCGTCATCGAAGAACATGAACTGGTCACCCACCCGCTGCGAAACAGCGTCAGCCGTTGCCTTGGTGGTGCCCTCAGGCCCCCTGAAATCAGCTTTGACCACGCCGAACTGGAACCCGGCGACACACTGCTGCTGTGCTCGGACGGCTTGTGGTCTGCTCTGCCTGAACAGAAGCTGCTCGACATGCCGGCCTCCGGTGAGCTGGAATCTGCCGTCAACGAACTGACCGATGAAGCTGAAAAGACCAGCTACCCGCACAGCGACAACATCAGCCTGGTTGGTCTGCGCTGGCTGTCGGCAGCAGATCCGCAAACACCCGACACCGGCGCCAGTGCAAGGCGGCACAGCGAAGCGGCGGCAGCTGAAGAAAAAGACCCCCTCCAGCAAGCCATCGATGACATTAACCGCGCCATCCTGGACTACGCATCGGAAATGAAAAAATAGCGTCTTTACTATGACGTGCGAAAGTGAGCAATTCGGGTCAGACCGCGTCATTTTCAGTTTTCTACCGAAAAAAGTGCAGTCCGACCCGGAATTAAACCATCCTCTGATTCAACACTCCGCTATAATGCCCGGCAATTTTTATCACCTTAAAGGAAACTCCATGCGCCCGAGCAAGCGTGCACCGGACCAGATGCGTCAGGTTACCCTGACCCGCGATTACACCATGCACGCCGAAGGCTCGGTACTGGTCGAATTCGGCCATACCAAGGTCCTGTGCAATGCCAGTATCGACGATCGGGTACCCGGCTTCCTGCGCGGCAAAGGTCAGGGCTGGGTAACCGCCGAATACGGCATGCTACCGCGCTCGACCACGCAGCGTATGGGCCGCGAAGCGGCACGCGGTAAACAAGGCGGGCGCACCATGGAGATTCAGCGGCTTATCGGTCGCTCACTGCGTGCCGTGGTGGATATGAAAAAGCTCGGCGAACGTACCGTTACTATTGATTGTGACGTGATTCAGGCCGACGGCGGCACACGTACGGCAAGTATTACCGGCGGTTTTGTCGCCCTGGCGGAAGCCGTACAGAAAATGCTGTCAGACGGCACGCTGGTGGAAAATCCACTGAACGGGTCTGTGGCATCGATTTCCGTGGGTATCTACCAGGGCACACCTATTCTTGACCTGGATTACGCCGAGGACTCCAGCGCAGAGACCGATATGAACGTCGTCATGACAGAGAGTGGTCAATTCATCGAGATTCAGGGTACCGCGGAAGGCCATCCTTTCAGTGAAGACGAAATGAACCAGATGCTGACGCTGGCCAAAAAAGGCATTGGTGAATTGTGCGAACACCAGAAAGCGGCGCTGGCGAAATAGCGGGCTGATGAAAAAACACATCGTACTGGCCAGCAACAACGCCGGAAAAGTCCGCGAATTCAATCAGCTGCTGGCAGGCTGCGAAATTGAAATCATACCCCAGTGCGAATTTTCGGTTGCCGAAATTGAAGAGACCGGTCTGACTTTTGTGGAAAATGCCCTGCTCAAGGCACGCAACGCCGCCGAACACACCGGCTTGCCCGCTGTTGCGGACGACTCCGGGCTCGAGGTGGACGCCCTGCAAGGCGCACCCGGCATTTATTCCGCGCGTTACGCCGGCGCCGGCGCAAGCGACCTGGACAATCTGGAAACGCTGCTGGATGCATTAAAAGATGTGCCTGACGAAAAACGCAGCGCGCGCTTTCAGTGCCTGATGGTGTACATGCGTCACGCCAAAGACCCGACCCCACGCATCTTCCAGGGTACCTGGGAAGGGCGGATTCTGTATGAAGCCAGGGGTGAGAACGGCTTCGGCTACGACCCGGTTTTCTATGTTCCGGATCAGCGATGTTCTTCTGCCCAACTGTCGCCCGAGGTCAAAAACCGTCTCAGCCATCGAGGCCAGGCCTTGAGACTACTGGTTAACAGTTTAACAAGCAGAGATTGAACAGGCACCTGCAGGAGTGCCGCCCTTCGGCGCAATATCGCCGCCAGGTGGCCATTCCTTCAGCTATCCCTGTAATTACCGGATATTAATCCAGTGTTCAAATTCGAAGCCTCGCCCCCGCTCTCCCTGTATATCCATTTCCCCTGGTGTGCGCGCAAATGCCCATATTGTGATTTCAACTCTCACGCCATTCAGAGCGACCTGCCTGAAACCGAGTACGTCGAAGCCCTGTTAAGAGATCTGGAACAGGAACTGCCCTCCGTCTGGGGTCGCACAGTTCAGAGCATTTTCATGGGCGGTGGCACACCCAGCCTGTTTTCAGCACAGGCCATCGATCAGTTACTGGGCGGTATACGTGCCCGCCTGCCCCTGCATCCTGCGCTGGAGATCACTCTGGAAACCAATCCCGGCAGCGCGGAACAGGAAAAATTTGCCGCTTACCGGCAAGCCGGTGTGAACCGGCTTTCCATAGGTATTCAGAGCCTTAACGATACCCACCTGAAGGCGCTGGGGCGCATCCATGATTCACAACAAGCAAGGCGGGCCGCCCAGTCAGCACGCCAGGCGGGATTCGATAACTTTAACCTGGACCTGATGTTTGGCCTGCCACAGCAAAGTGTTGCTCAGGCCAGCGAGGATTTGCGGGCTGTGATCGAGCTGCAGCCGGCACACCTGTCCTGGTATCAGCTTACTCTGGAACCCAACACCCTGTTTTTCACCCGGCCACCAGTGCTTCCCGACGATGATCAGCAATGGGAGATGCAGAATTTGGGCAAGTCGCTGCTCGCCGAACACGGCTATACTCAGTATGAAGTATCCGCCTACGCACAGGCTGGAAAACACTGCCACCATAATCTCAATTACTGGAAGTTTGGTGACTACATCGGTATCGGTGCCGGCGCACACGGGAAAATCACCGCAGCGGCCGGAGGCGTGATCCATAGAAGCTGGAAAAAGAGACACCCAAAGCACTACCTGGCGTCAGCCGGCACAAGGCAATGCATCGATGGTCAACGTGAGCTGTCTGAATCTGAAACGCTGTTTGAATTTGCCTTGAACCGACTGCGCCTGAAACAGGGATTCAGCTTGAGCGAATTTGAATCAGCCTGTGGCCTGGAGCGCAACTGGATACTACCAATTATTCAACAGGCACAGAGCGATGGCCTGCTGACCCTCGACGAAGACCGTGTGCAGCATACCGATCAGGGCTGGCAGTATTTAAATAACCTGCTGGAACGGTTTTTACCGTAGGAGGTTGACTATGCTTGAAGCCGCCCGGATTGATTGCCCTTACTGCGGCCAACAATTTGAAATCAGCGTGGATTGCTCAGCGGGCGGACAACAGTATGTGGAAGACTGCCCGGTTTGCTGCCAGCCCGCCGATATTACAACACAGGTGGATATGGACGGAAATCTGCTCGCGGTCTGCGCTATCCGCGGCAATGACTGATTACACACCCATCGAAATCAAGCTTGCCAAGCCATTGATTCCATAGTGCTGGAAATTTGACACAACGTCGATTTGGCCGTCGCAGCTGTAAGAAAACAGCGCCATCCATACCGGCTTTATGGTTTAATCATCCATTAGCCCTATATTTATTAAATACCAATCATAGAGTTATGATTTTTCCGCACTCGGTTAGGGGGCCGATGGGTGCTTGTGATATTCTCTTAGCATAAATAATAAGAAAGTCGCAGTTTATCTGCGTATCGGTCAGCGGAGGTTGCTATGCCAGAACTACAAACAGAACAGGCGAACACCCAAAAACCCCTGGTAGATTTCAAAACCTGGTCGGAACTCGCGCAGTCCGATCCCGATGTTTTTGAAGCCAGGCGTGCAGAGATCATTGAACAGATGATTCAACGCATTCCGGCACACAAGCAGCACCGCATGCGCTGCCTGCAGTGGAAAATTGACCAGGTCCGCGCCCAGGCCAGCAACCCGCTATCCGCCTGCATCACGCTCAGCGAAATGATGTGGGATTCACTGGCAGGACCCGGCGGTCTGCGCGAAACACTTGAACGTCTGGGTAACGGGAACTTCGAACCAACGCCCAAGGCCAGAGTACTGGATTTCGAGCGGGCACCCTGACCTGCTTAACAAAGGCCAAAGTCGTCACAGGACTTGTCCGTCTCCCTGCTTTGCCGTATTATCTGCGGCCTTTCGGCAGGCATCTGACCAGTACAGCTGTGCCGCCAGGGTTTTTGAGGCCAAACAAATGAAAGCAGATATTCATCCTGCGTACGATGACATCACCGTAAACTGCAGCTGCGGCAACAGCTTCCAGACCCGATCGACGGTGGGTAAGGACCTTACCATTGAAGTCTGTTCCCAGTGCCACCCGTTCTACACCGGCAAGCAGAAAATGCTCGACACCGGTGGCCGGGTCGACCGCTTCCGCCGCAAGTACGGTATGAATAAATCCTGATGCCCCCAGACCACCTTCCGCTGAAAAAGGCGCCCCGCTTGGGCGCCTTTTTTGTTTTTCTGATCTGGCTGTCGCCAGCTTCAGCTGATAGCTGTTCTCCCCCTGCCGCGGCCGAACCGGTACAGGTCCGGTATGTCCACGATGGCGACTCACTGGTGTTAGCTGACAACAAAAAAATTCGCCTTATCGGCATCAACACGCCGGAGATCGCTCACCAGGACCAGCCAACCCAGGCTCTGGCTATCAAGGCCCGCGACCGTCTGCGGCAACTGCTGTTTCAACAGGGCAATCGCGCCCAGCTGATATACGGTGAGCAGCGACAGGACCGCCACAAGCGCAACCTGGCGCACCTCTGGCTGGCCGACGGCAGCAATCTCACAGCTGAGTTACTGCGTGAAGGACTTGGTTGGGCCATTGCCATTCCTCCCAATGTCCGCTACCTCGACTGTTATCTTGAATCAGAAAAAACGGCACGCAGGGCTTCCAGGGGAATATGGGATCATCCAGATTATATGGCCAGAGATTCCAGTGACCTCAGCCTGCGCGACGAGGGGTTTCAGCGTGTCAGGGGCCGCATCATACGCGTCAATCATGGCGGCGGGGCAAACTGGATCAACCTGCAGGGCCGTTTTGCCCTGCGCATCCCTGATAAGGACATCAAGTGGTTTGAAAAACGACCGGATCGCAGCTGGGTCGGCCGGGAAATCGAAGTATGGGGCTGGTTGTATTCTGTAAAAGGCGAACTGCGAGTGAACGTTCGGCATCCGGCTGCGCTACAATTTGCAGACTGACATGCCGCCAATTACGCCAAACCTGAAACGGAACCATTATGTTTGACGACCTGAAAAAAGAAGCCCTCGACTACCACCAATTCCCCACTCCCGGGAAAATCGCTACCCATATCACCAAGCCCTGCACCACCCAGGCAGAACTTTCACTGGCCTACACGCCAGGGGTTGCCGAACCGGTTCGCGAAATTGAGACCGACGCCAATGCCGCCTATCGCTTCACCAGCAAGGGTAATCTGGTGGCTGTCATCACCGACGGCACAGCTGTGCTGGGACTGGGCAATGTCGGCGCACTGGCCGGCAAGCCGGTTATGGAAGGCAAGGGGGTTTTATTCAAGCGCTTTGCCGACGTCGATGTCTTCGATATCGAAGTCGATGCCGATAACGCAGATGACTTCATCGACACGGTAGCGCGCATCGCCAGCGGATTTGGCGGTATCAATCTGGAGGATATCGCCGCACCGCGTTGCTTTGAAATTGAGCAGGCGCTCATCGAGCGTCTGGATATCCCGGTATTTCACGATGACCAGCACGGCACGGCCATCATTATCTGCGCGGGCTTACTCAACGCGCTCGAAATCAAGGGCAAACCGCTCGCCGAGGCGCGCATTGTCTGTCTGGGTGCGGGTGCCGCCGGCATCGCTTCCATGCGCCTGCTGCAGAAGCTGGGGGCAAAACCGAACAACATTTTCATGGTCGACCGGCAGGGTGTCATCCGCGCCGGGCGTACAGACCTGAACCGCTACAAACAGGAATTTGCACTCGAAACCGATCGCATCACGCTGGCTGACGCCATGCAGGACGCTGATGTATTTATCGGTGTCTCAGGACCCAACCTGGTCAATGAAGACATGCTCTCCAGCATGGGCAGCCAGCCCATCGTGTTTGCCTTGTCCAACCCGGACCCCGAAATCAGTCCGCTACTCGCTCACAAGGTGCGTAAAGATATCATCATGGCCACCGGCCGCAGCGATTTCCCCAATCAGGTCAACAACGTGTTGGGCTTCCCGTTTATTTTCCGTGGCGCACTCGATGTACGCGCACGCGCCATCAACAGTGAAATGCAGATAGCTGCGGTAGAGGGGTTACGCGCCCTGACTCACGAACCCGTATTAGCGGAAATTCTGGAAGTTTATCGCAAAGATCACCTGGAATTCGGCCCGGATTACATCATTCCCACGCCGTTTGACCCGAGATTAATGGATTTTGTACCACCCGCTGTTGCACAGGCTGCGGTTGATTCAGGTGTCGCCCGCTGTGAATTTCCGAAACACTACAGGACGGCAACACAGCTGTAGTCACGAATCGGTCAACATGGCTTCGACTTCTTCCAGCCCGGCACGGCGCATCGGTCGTCCGTCAACCGGGCTGCGCGGCGCCTCTCTGCGGCCTTCGCGTGGGAACACAACCAGGTCTACCGGGTAATCACCGGCAAGTAATTCAAAGCAAGGGTACTCCTGCCATTCATCGCGGTTTAAGCGAACACGCTTGTGCGAAGCATGGAACGGAATATTCGATTCCATCAAAAAAAGACTGATGTCCTCCGGCGTATCGGCAAACAGATGGAGATTGATATCGGCATGGAGACCAGCCGTTCCGCTCAAAACAGAACCGACCAGGCGCGGATTGAATCTGGCCAGAAAACGCATGGCCTGGACGGCACTTTCACGCAAGGCTTTCAAGTGAACGGCCTGTTCATCACCTCGAAACAAACGCTGGTATTCCTGCAACGCCGCTTCGACCTCCAGGTTCCGTGGCATATTGCGTGTATCCGGCGCACCCAGGTGCTGGGCCGCCTTGCGTTTGGCCGCGTAAAAATCATGAATACCCTCTTCGGTCATCAAGCGTGCGGCTTCCTGGGCGATGCGCACCCGCATTTGCTGATCACGTAGCGAGCTTCTTGCCATCATCAAGTACCCGCCGGGCTAAAATAACGGCTCTACCGTATCGTCGGAATCGGACTCGGCACCGCGGATTTCAACAGGCTCACTGTAACGTTGCGGCACATTTTCAGGCCGGAACAGTTCAAACAAGCCACCGGCCTGCCCGGACGGAAGACGCAGACCGGTTTTTAAATCTATGCGCACCGTAACCAGTCCAGGCGGCTGAGGTAAAGCAACCCCCGGCATGCCCTGAAGGGCTTTCCCCATATAATCGACCCATACAGGCAAAGCGGCACGGCCGCCGGTTTCGCCATTACCCAACGGTTGTACACGATCAAAACCGACCCAGACGGTGGTTACCAGATTGGCGTTAAAGCCGCAAAACCAGGCATCGCGCTGATCGTTAGTGGTACCGGTTTTACCGGCAAGATCCTTGCGCCCCAATGACATGGCGCGCCGTCCGGTTCCGCGTCTCACCACATCCTGCATCATCGATGTCATCAGGTAGACATTGGCTGCATCAACGACGCGCTCTGCATAGACAGGCTCCGGTTCAGCCACCTCTGCCAGCAATTGCTCATCTGTCGCTGCTTCTGTGACTTCCCCTGTCTCTGCGCCGAGAATTTCCTCTGGCTCTAACTCAGGCGGTTTTTCCACTTCGCATTCCGGACAGGCTATTGCCGGATTGGCCCTGAAAACCACCTGGTCCTGTGCATCGCGTACTTCCCGGATAAAATAAGGTTCCGTATAAAACCCACCGTTTGCAAAGACACTGTAGGCACGCGCCATTTCCAGCGGCGTTGCCGTACCGCTACCCAACGCCAGCGACAGATTTTCAGGTATCTGACCGGGTCTGAAGCCAAAGCGCTGCGCGTGACGCTTCCCATAGCCTGCCCCCGCCGCCCGCAACAAACGGATTGACACCAGATTGCGCGAATGAGTCAGTGCCTCACGCATGCGGGTAGGCCCGTAGAATTTGCCGCTGTAATTTTCCGGTCGCCAGGCAGTTTCCAGTGACGGATCGTCAAACACCACCGGCGCATCGTTAAAAAGGCTGGCAACGGTATAGCCTTTATCGAGCGCCGCCGAATAAACAAAGGGTTTAAAACTGGAACCTGGCTGGCGCTGTGCCTGGGTCGCCCGATTGAACTTGCTCTGGTAAAAATCGAAACCGCCCACCAGGGCCTGTAACGCGCCATCGTGCGGATGCACGGACACCAGAGCACCCGACACCGCTGGCACCTGGGCCAGACGCCAGCGCCCCTCCGGCATTGATTCAACACGAATCAGGTCACCACGTTGGATCACCTGGTCAGCTGATTTGAGTTCCGGACCACGCTGGTTGGCAGATATATAGCTGCGCGCCCACGATATCGCCTCCCAATCCAGTTCAGCATAACCCTGACCCGCCAGATAGATACGTGCCGACGGCCCCTCAACCTCGACGACCAGGGCTGCGACCAAACCGCCGACGGTCCTGGTTTCTTTCAGCAAACCGTCAAAATCTTCTACGCTGGCATCAGGCTCCAACTCAAAATGACGCACAACACCACGATAGCCGTGCCTTCGGTCATACGCCAGCAGACCATCACGTAATGCCGAACGTGCTGCATTCTGACGTTTGCCATCCAGGGTCGTGAACACTCGATAGCCTGCACTGTAAGCATCCCCACCAAACTGTTCCATCATATAGGCACGCACCATCTCGGCCACATACGGGGCCTGAACCTCAATAGTGGCGGCATGCAGGCTAGCCGCATCAGGCTCATCCAAAGCCTGGCCATACTGATCACTATCAATAAAACCAAGCACATACATGCGCCCCAGCACATAGTCGCGGCGTTCCAGGGCACGTTTTGGGTTACTGACAGGATTATTTGTCGAGGGGGCCTTGGGCAGACCGGCAATCATGGCAACCTGGGCGATACTCAACTGGTCGATGGTCAATCCATAATAGATCTGCGCCGCGGCGGCTATACCGTATGCGCGCTGCCCAAAATAGATTTTGTTCAGATAAAGCTCAAGAATTTCCTGCTTGTTCAGATGACGCTCAATCTTAAGCGCCAGAAAAATCTCGGTCAGCTTGCGGAGATAGGTTTTTTCACGACTGAGGAAAAAGTTGCGCGCTACCTGCATGGTGATGGTGCTGCCACCCTGCCGCTTCTTACCGGTACGGATCAGTTCAACCACAGCACGTACCAGGCCCTGATAATCCACGCCTGGATGCACAAAAAAACGGTCATCCTCGGTCGCGAGTATGGCGTCTATCACCGTCTGCGGCAGATCCTGGTATCGAATCGGTGTCCGGCGCTGCTCGCCAAATTCGGCAATCAATTCCCCGTCTGTTGCGAAAACCCGCAGCGGAACCTGAAGTTGTACCTCTTTCAGCCGCTCTATAGGGGGCAATTGGGGGGCGATATAGAAGTAGGCCGCGGCAACCACCACCACTCCTGCGGTAAAAACCGCAAAACCGGTTGCCAGAACAGCTCGTAATATTTTCAGGGCAAGATTCATAAATTTGTTGGGATGTGACCCGGTTCAAATTAAAAAATAAGAGGATTTCTAAACTTCAGTATAAAGCGTCCGATAATTGGAATCGAACCATACGAGGATAAAGAGCGTCGCATTGACAAGCATTTGTTGTTGCCCTCTAATCCATAAGAGTACCAATACACTGCAACTGCAGTGAATAAAAGGGAAAATACAGTGCAAATCGCGCAACTGTTTACACGGAAAACACCGCCGGTAGTAGGACTGGATATCAGCTCCTCGGCAGTCAAATTACTAGAACTCAGCCGCCATGGGAACCGCTATCGCGTAGAGAGCTATGCCGTGGAGCCGTTGCCGCCCAATTCCGTGGTCGAAAAGAACATCACGGACGTTGAGGCTGTTGGTGAAGCCGTGCGGCGTGCCATAAAAAGGGCTGGCGCGCGAACCAGGAGCGCCGCCGTTGCTGTCGCCGGTTCCTCGGTGATTACCAAGGTCGTTCCCATGCCGAACAGCCTGTCGGATGACGAGTTGCACAGCCAGATCGAGCTGGAAGCCGATCAGTATGTCCCTTATCCGCTTGAAGAAGTCAGCCTGGATTTCGAGGTTCTGGGTCCCACAGACAACAATCCTGATACCGTCAATGTGCTGCTGGCAGCCTGCCGGACGGAAACCGTCGACATGAGGACCGCGGCCGTCGAAAGCGGTGGTCTGGACACCAAAGTCGTCGACGTCGAAGCCTATGCGACTGAAAATGCGTTTCAGCTTCTGCTTGAGCAGGTTCCTGACCAGGGTATGGAAAAAACGGTTGCCGTGATTGACATTGGCGCAACCATGACAACGCTCAACGTGCTGCACGACACCAACCTGATCTACACCCGTGATCAGGTATTCGGCGGCAAACAACTCACGGAAGAAATCATGCGCCGTTATGGACTGTCCTATGAAGAAGCCGGCATGGCTAAACGCCAGGGCGGTTTACCGGAAAACTACGAACCCGAAGTGCTGGAGCCTTTCAAGGAAGCAATGTGCCAGCAGGTCAGCCGCACCCTGCAGTTTTTCTTCGGTTC
>Ga0316192_10003296_pt1 | contig 11808 bp, 12 predicted proteins | sample MerIslwburrow_MG_FD_204931 | JGI IMG/M metagenome (GOLD analysis project Ga0316192, IMG submission 204931) | Coastal sediment microbial communities from Maine, United States - Merrow Island worm burrow | ecosystem: Environmental > Aquatic > Marine > Coastal > Sediment | place: USA: Maine...
AGGATGACCCGACCTTCGAACTCTCACTAAAACTGGAAGAGATTGCACTGAGCGACGACTATTTTATACAGCGCAAGCTTTATCCCAACGTTGATTTCTATTCCGGCCTTATCTACAAAGCGATAGGTATTCCCAGGAACATGTTTACCGTGATGTTTGCCATCGCCCGCACCGTCGGCTGGGTTTCGCAATGGACCGAGATGATCGCCGAAGAAGATCAGCGCATCGGTCGTCCGCGCCAGTTATATGTTGGCCCGGCAAAACGTGATTATACCGAGATCAGCAAACGCTAGTAATTAGAAATACAGGTCGCTATATATCAGCGAATAGACGAAGCTTCAAGCGATCAGATAAAGCTGAGATGACGGTAATAATGCATCAACGGCATCTTTACCCGCTTTGTCAGACATACAGCACGCCAGTTGACCTCTGACTCGTGCAAAGCGATCCTGTTCTTACAGCAGAACATGATGGAATTTCGTTTTCCTGATGACTCATCAGAATCATAAACGATGATATCGCTAAAAAAGCTTTCTATCGTATCCATCAGCAAGGAGCCCCGATGTGGTTTGTCATGAAAATTCAAAACCAGGCAAGCGGATTCACGCAAAGCCTGATAACAGGCAATTATAAATTCCTGTTGTTGCTGGCATGCCGCCATACCCTCCGCTTCGTACAGATCGCTGAAAATGATATCGGTAGAACCCTGCGCTAGTTTCGAGACATAATTCATCGCATCATCTTTTACTACCAACAGGTTATCCAGCCGTGGCAGACCAAACCAGTCATAAGCGATATCGATCACAGCCTGTCGGATCTCGACAACCCGAATCGTCGATTGCGGATAATAATGGCTCATACAATGCACCAGCCCACCACCACCCAGGCCAAGTAAGGTTATATGCCTGGCTTCGACGAAGACCAGCCCGAGTAACATGATCTGTGTGTATTCATGTATCAGGTAATAGGGTTTTGCCATCAGCACACTGCTCTGTTCCAGCTTCGAGCCAAAATTAAGCAGCCGTTTATTGCCTCGTTGGGTAACGATGATGGAACCCTCGTCATCTTCAGTGCGATAGAGTTCTTTACCCATCGAGGTGCCATAGTTGATACGTTCACCATGCTTCAGTGGTTTCAAATTAGACTCTCGATGTGAAGTATATGGCCCAGGACAGGCTATCATTGGTTGCTGAGATTATGCAGCATAGAATACGAATCAGTGTGTTTCCAGTCAAGTTAGAAAACCAGGCTTGAGTCATTGCTCTAATTTAACAAGACGACTCACTGAGCATATTAATACCCAAGTTTTTTCGAAGTAAATACCTATTAAATTCGATTTATATAAGAGGAACGACGAATTATAAACACAGTCAATATGTAGCAGGAATTTAATAATTACAACTTGCGGATAGCTGCTTACTCATTCGCCCAAATATTGACAGGAGAATTAATATCATGAGTTTAAATAATCTACTCAACCAGTTTCTTGGATCTACGTCCTCATCCCCGACAGATAACCAGGGGCAGTCACAGGGACTGACACAAACCCTATCCGGCCTTGCCAGCAATATTCCGGGTGGTCTGGCTGGTGGTGTCGCAGCAGGTGGAATCATGGCTTTACTGATGAGCAATAAATCTGCACGCAAGGTTGCTGGTACGGCAGCTAAATACGGTGGTGCAGCCATGCTTGGTGGTCTTGCTTTCAAGGCCTATCAAAATTGGCAAAGCAACGATCCTGCTGCTGCACAAAAAGCTGCTGGTTCGCAGTTGCCAGCCAGTAGCGTGGACACGTTTCATCAGCAGGCCATCGACTACTCCACACAAAGCGAAAGCGATTTTGAACTGGATATCATCAGGGCCATGATAGCTGCGGCCAGGGCGGATGGACATATCGACGCCCAGGAACAACAACGTATTTTTCAGGCAGTGGAGAAAATGGATCTATCTTCGCAAGACAAAGCTATAGTTTTTGATAGCTTGCAAAAAGATATCTCTATTCAGGAACTGGTAAACGGTATCAGCTCTATGGAGCTTAAAGCCGAGCTCTACCTTGCTTCCTGCCTCGTCATCAATCCCGATCATCCTGCAGAGCGGGAACACCTGGATAAACTGGGGGCAGCGCTCGCACTACCCAAAGAATTATTGCAGCAACTGGAATTACAGGCACATCAGGCATACGCCGAAGCTGCCTGAATTCTCAATGATCATAAAGGTACGGGTCGATAGTAGACCCGTGCGTTTATTGTAAGAAGCTAACCTCTATTCAGGGCATATCACTGCCCTGCTTCACATTTCTGATTTAACCATGTACAGTCCCCCGTACGCATCGATACTGTGTTATGTTCAGACGAAGTCGTCCATGCAAACAAAGATTTATGGCTTCGTTTTTTTCGATCATTTGAACGATTTAATTCGATTTGTATTTCATTAAATCATCCATAGATTAGCTCTATATTAATTCGAAAAAAACCATATAATTTTATTCATGATGAAGATAACACCGAACCTGAGCAATAGATCGTTAGCATCAAATTATATCGTTTTGACTGCACCTGCCCATAATCAAACAGTGAACCTCATCTCACGATCAGGTGAAAAGAGGTGTTTATGAAAACACTACGGTCGTCAGTAATTTGGACCTTAGCGCTGCTTGCACTCTGGCTGATATTGACTGCGGGTGACCTGGCATCATTAATAATAGCCGTCCCCTTTATTGCATTGGCGATATTGTTGCAACCGGTTGCGAATAACAGGTGCGTAAAATCCAGCCTGTTAGTAAACATCAGCGGCCTGCTGCAGTTCGCCTGGTTTTTTATCCTTGAGTCACTACGTGGAGGAGTAGATGTCAGTCGTCGGGTACTGGCAGCTGAAACCAGGGTTGATCCCGTCTTTTATGATTATTCCATGCAGCTGCAGATACCTCATGCGCAACAGCTCTTCATCAGCAGTATCAGTTTATTGCCCGGTACATTGTGCGCAGACATGAATAACAACCAGCTACGAATCCACACCCTGGATCAGCAAATGGATACAACTCAGGGCATCAGACGCCTGGAGTCTCTGGTAGGGAAAATATTTGGAGAAGCCTTATGATATCCAGCGGCGCTTCAACTTCAATACTGACCATTGCCTTACTGATCGCACTCAACCTTTTGCTGTTCAGCCTGCTCATCGGTCTCTTCCGCGCGTGGCTCGGACCGAGTGTAGAAGATCGCTTCAGTGCCATTTTATTAATCGGCACCGGCGGTGTGGCGATGTTGTTGATCCTGGCCAAATTATTGCAAATAACAGCGCTTTACGATGTCGCGCTGGTACTGGCTTTACTGGCGGTAGTAGGTACCGTCGCATTGACGCAGAGCGAGAGTAATCATGATTGATACCCTGGCCATACTGGCGATTTTTTCCGGGCTGTTCTTTTTCCTCTCGGGCAGCATCGGTTTACTGCGCTTGCCGGATCTCTTTACACGACTGCATGCACTGGCAAAGGCAGATAATGTTGGCCTGGCTTTAGTCGCGCTGGGCGTCATCATACTCGAGCCCGCTGTAATCAATGACATCAAGATTGTCATCATCTGGTTACTTGTCATGGCGGCCAGTGCGATTTCATCACACCTGGTGGCAAGGCATGCGCTACGGGAGAATCGTAACGATGATTGAATTACTCTGGTCCATTTTCGATATCACGCTGGTGCTGTTACTGCTCGCACTGGCCTGGACTACTTGCTCTACGCAGGATGTAAAGCGTGCTGTAACCCTGTTTATCGCTATGGGTTTATTGCTGGCGATAGTCTGGGCGCGATTGAAAGCGCCCGATCTGGCCCTGGCCGAAGCTGTTATCGGCGCCGGTATCTCGGGTGCATTATTGTTAAGCGCTATCAAGGACTACCCTTCAAACATGGTTAGTCATCGCTCCACGCTGATCGAAGGCATCATCAATAGTCTGACCCTGGTGTTGACCATTCTCATGAGCTGGGCAGTCTGGCATGGGCTTAATATGAGTGATGGTGTACGTTTATCTGAGCCGGTAATTTCACAGCTGCCTGTTAGCGGTGTCAGCAATCCGGTCACCGCGGTGTTATTGAATTATCGCGCCTACGATACCTTGCTGGAACTCGCCGTGGTGCTGACTGCCGTTTTAACCGTACTCACACTCAACGAAAAGCGTGTCGACTATGAATTTTCAAGTCCCTTGCTGCAGGGCATGACGCGCTGGCTGGTTCCTCTGCTGGTTGTCACCTCCGGTTATCTGTTATGGGTTGGCGCGCATGCACCCGGTGGCGCCTTTCAGGCGGGCGCCATGCTGGCCGCCGCGATGATCCTGTTGCAATTGGCCTACCCATCCAGGCGACAGGAATTTAACAATTCCCTGTTAAAGATCCTGCTGGTTATCGGTATTTTCACCTTCTTGCTGGTCGGTCTATGGATGATGTCTCTCAACGATGACTTTCTGGCCTTTACCCCGGCCTGGGCCGGCACCCTGATCTTAATCATCGAGACCGCTGCCACCGTATCTATTGCCACCGCACTGACGCTCGCTTATCTAGGTGGCAGACCCAGGGGCTGGGAAGACACTAATCGAACTAGCAGGTCTATCGCAGAGAACGGGGGTGCAGGATGATCAGTGAGCAACTGTTATATTCACTGGCGGGTGTCGGCTTATTTGGCATAGGCTTGCGCGCCACCCTGTTACATCATATGTTGTTACTGCGATTACTGGCACTTAACGTCTGTGGTGCCGGGGTATTCCTCATCTTTATCGCCATTGCTTATGGCGGCATCGAAGTCATGGCCGATCCGGTGCCACATGCACTGGTGCTTACCGGTATCGTTGTCGCGGTCAGTGCGACGGCAATGGCGTTGGCTCTTGGTAGGAGATTAGAGGCATTGAATGATGAATGATGCCATCATCTGGGTGATCGCCATCCCGTTACTCGGCAGTCTGATCAGCATAATCTGGTCACGTTATGCCAGCATGATTGCTATTATCAGCAACCTGCTGGCGCTCGCCGCCAGTATCATCATTGTTGCCCAGGTCTATCAATACGGACCTGTTAACCATGCGCTGGGTAGCTGGCAGTCCGGCCTGGGTATAAGCCTGCGTGCTGACGCATTGTCATCCATCTTATTACTGATGAGCATGATAGTTATCAGTGCAGCGACTTTCTACGCCGGTGCTTATTTTACCGATCCCGTCAAAAGAGCCCGTTTCTGGCCGCTGTGGCTCATGCTCGTGGTCGCACTCAACGCCCTGTTATTGTCGGGTGATCTTTTCAATCTCTACGTAACGCTGGAATTACTGGGTCTTTCAGCCGTTGCCCTGACCGCCCTGAGTGATAACCGTGCAGCTTTGCAGGCTGCGATCCGTTACCTCAGCATCGGTTTACTGGGTTCGCTGGTCTTTCTCGCCGGCGTCGCCCTGATCTATATGGGGCACGGTACCCTCGACCTGGTTGCGCTTTCCAACAAGGTCCAGGCTGAGCCCCTGAGCCAGGTAGCCTTCGGCCTGATGACTGCAGGGCTATTGATCAAGTCGGCATTGTTCCCTCTGCATTTCTGGTTACCCTCGGCGCATGCCAGTGCACCGGCTCCGGTCAGCGCAGCCCTGTCAGCGCTGGTGGTGAAGGTTGCCGTGTACATCCTGCTGAGGTTATGGGTAGATGTATTTGACCTGGTATTGACTCCCTTATCCGCGATGCTGCTGGGGACCCTGGGCGCCATCGCGGTTATATGGGGATCCTGGCAGGCCTTGCAGGCACAGCGTTTAAAGTTAATGGCGGCTTACTCGACCGTGGCCCAGATAGGTTACCTGTTTATCTTCCTGCCCTTGATCGTTGCCTTACCTGAAGGCCCTGTACAGGACGCCGCGTTTACTGCCCTGTTATTGATGGCACTCACCCATGGTTTTGCCAAGAGTGCTTTTTTCCTGAGCGCCGGCGTCATCCAGCAGTATTGCGGGCATGATCGTATCGCTGAACTCGGCGGTACCGCGCGTGCCTTACCATTAACGACCTTCGTCATCGCCCTGTCAGGTGTCGCGCTGATCGGTCTACCGCCCAGCGGCACGTTCCTCGGCAAGTGGTATTTGATCTCGAGCAGTTTTCAGGCCGGGCAATGGTGGTGGGTGCCGGTGATCGCGATCGGTTCCGTCCTTGCCACCGCCTATGTGTTTCGCATCCTCGGCTATGCCTTTGGTCCCGGAGAAAGTGTCGGCCGGGTATTGAACCGGGGTCGTGAAGAGATACCTGCCCTCCTGCTAGCGTTGTTTGCCACATTGATACTGGGGCTTGGTTCCTTCGAGTTATGGGATTTCGTCGCTCAACATAGTGAATTCCTTAGGGGTTGATATGGACTTTTTTGATCACTTACCGTTACTCATCCTGTTAAGTTCATTATTACCCGGTCTGGCAATTTTTCTGGTCAGGGAAGAGAACCATCTATTGCGGACCAGCCTTAACCTGTTTGGCGCGTTTACCAAGTTAGGTCTCGTCGGCCTGATGATATGGGGCGTGTTCCACGAATGGGTCACCGAGATGCGCTGGCAGATCGCTCCCGGCCTGGAGCTGGTCTTACATGCGGATGCGTTATCCGTCGTGTTTGTCACACTATCCACCGTATTGTGGCTGGTAACGACCATCTATGCCATCGGCTACCTTGAGCACTCGCCACACCGCAGCCGTTTTTTCGGATTCTTCAGTTTATGTGTGACGGCAACCGTCGGTCTTGCCCTCGCTGGCAACCTGTTCACCTTCGTCCTCTTTTATGAACTGCTGACCCTCGCCACCTATCCGCTGGTTGCCCATAAGGGTTCAGCAGAGGCCGTTCGCGGAGCACGTATCTACCTGACCTATACACTCGGCGGCGGAATAATGTTACTGATCGGTGTGGTCTGGCTACACACCATCGCCGGACCGATCGATTTTCAGCAGGGAGGCGTGCTTTCGAGCCTCACCCACCTGGATCCCTGGACCTTACGCTGGATTTTCCTGTTCATGATCATCGGCCTGGGGGTCAAAGCGGCGCTGTTTCCATTTCATGGCTGGCTGCCCCAGGCCATGGTAGCTCCGGCGCCGGTCAGCGCGTTGTTACATGCGGTAGCAGTAGTCAAAGCCGGTGCTTTTGGCATCGTCCGCGTGGTTTATGACGTGTTCGGCGTCGAGTATGCAGACGCCCTGGGACTGCTGCCATTTCTCGGTGCGATTGCTGCCTTTACCATCGTCTACGGCTCGGTGAAAGCACTCTCACAGGATCATCTGAAACGGCGCCTGGCTTACTCGACCATCAGCCAGGTTTCTTATATCGCATTAGGTACCGCTATCCTGGGGCCGCTGGCAACGATCGGGGGCATAGTCCACCTGGTCCACCAGGGCGTGATGAAGATCACCCTGTTCTTTGCCGCCGGCAACTATGCCGAAACCCTGGGGGTTCACCACGTCAGCGAGATGGACGGTATCGGCAGGCGTATGCCGGCGACGACAATGGCCTTCTCTATCGCAGCACTCGGTATGATCGGCATTCCGCCGATCGCCGGCTTCATCAGTAAATGGTACCTCGGACTGGGTGCCTTACAGGCCGGTGCAGGCTTCTGGGTGATTCCGGTGCTGATCGCCAGCAGCCTGCTGAACGCGGCTTATTTTCTGCCGATACTCTATCGAGCCTGGTTTAAACCTGCCATGGTGAAATGGCCGGCAGAAAAAGAACATTCGGGACGCTGGGAGATGCCCGGTGCCCTGATGTGGCCACCCGTGATTACCGCCACGTTAGCCCTGTTATTCGGCCTGTTTGCCGCAGCACCTTTCAGCCCACTCGAATGGGCCACGCTGATCGCGGGAAGGGAGTATTGATTATGACTACAGATTATTTATTGATCCTCATTCCCCTGCTACCTCTGATCCTGGCCCTGTCGATGCCACTGCTTCGCACCGGTCACATCATGATCCTTGCACCTGTGACGGCGTTATTGGCAGCCTTGCTGATCCCGGTGAACAGCAGCGTGCATCTACCCTGGGTATTAACCGGTGTACATTGGCAGCTGGATAGCATCAGCCAGTTATTCCTGCTTTTCAGCGCAGTGATCTGGCTGGTGACCAGCCTGTATGTTGTCTTTGCGCGCGATGCTCAAACCAATCGGGCCATCTACCGCTGTTTATTCATGCTTGCCATGAGTGGTAACATGCTGCTCATCGTCGCAGCTGATATGACCAGTTTTTACCTGGGCTTTGCCATGATGGGCCTGTCCACTTATGGCCTGATTCTGCGACCATCTCAACGTGCGCGCCGCGCGGCCAGGGTTTACCTGGGTTTTACCCTGGTCGGTGAACTGGCTCTATTCATCGCAATGCTGATCCTGTTCCAAAGCACTGGTTCGATGTTATTCATCGATATTCATCACCAGCCAATTCCTGATCTTGCCGTGGCATTTTTACTGCTCGGTTTTGGCATCAAGCTGGCTTTACCCGGATTACACCCATGGTTGCCACTCACCTACACCGCGGCACCCCTGATCAGTGTGGCGGTACTCAGTGGCCCGATGATGAAAGCAGGCTTACTGGGCTGGATACGCTTTCTACCGCCCGGTGACGCTAACCTGCAGACCTGGGGCGGTGTATTAATCTGGCTAGGTGTCGCTGGATTAGTGCTTGGCTCGATACTGGCATTGATGCAACACCGTGCCAGTGCCATCCTGGCCTATTCAAGCATCGCCAAAATGGGCCTGCTCAGCAGTTTTTTTGGTTATGCGATGGCCCACCCTGAGCAGTCGGATATCGTGATCGGTGCGCTGGTCCTGTTTGCCATGCATCATCTGCTGGTAAAATCAGCCCTCTTCATCGGCCTGAATGAGTACCAGCAAAGGCAGGGCAGTTCCTGGGTATATTATGGCCTGGTACTGTTATCGCTCAGCCTGATCGGACTGCCATTCAGCGGCGGATCAGGTGCCAAGTCCGCACTCGATCTGGCGACAGAGGGGGATATGGGTCTGTTACTGATGCTGTCGGGGTTTGCCACAGCCTTGATGATGCTGCATTTTCTATGGACGGTTAAAGAACAGGCTATAACAAACGGTCGTTTGCCTGGTCTCCCCGCTCCCCGATCAGGACCAAACCTGGCCTGGTGGCTGCTGCTCCCACTCGCCTGGTTTGGTCCTTTTATGCCAGGCGCTATCCAGTTCGACAGTAAGAGCTTACTGGTAACCGCCTCAGCGATTGCCCTGTTTTTCTATATTCGCCAGACCTGGAGCAGACCTTCAACACAGGCGCTTATTATTCAACCTGGCGATATCTATCACCTGTTTAAAGGTGTGCGTCTAATAAGCCCTGTTCTCATAAAGCGCGAGCATCGTTTGATAGCGCTGTTCACATGGCCGCAACCCGGATCAGGCAAGTTATCAGGCAGCCTGTCCCTGACAGTCCCCGGCCTGCTCTGGTTTGCTGTATTGACATTACTCATCATCAGCTTATTGATACCGTCATAACGAGGGCTACAGGAGGAATCATGAAACGTTTTAAAAACATATTATTTTTTGCCGATGGCTCGGAAGAGATGTCTCCTGCACTACAGCGAGCCGTACAACTGGCCGAATCGAACCAGGCCCGTCTGACCCTGGTGGATGTGATCGAGCCGGTCAAAACGCCGGCTGAGATCACGTCCCGGTTTAATATCGAACTCGGTGAATTACTGAAACAGCATCGCAAACAGGTGCTGGAAGAACTTAGCCAGTCGATCACGCAGGGTGATAATCTTATCTATATCAAGGTTCTGTCAGGCCTGCCATTTGTCGAAGTCATCAAGTATGTACAAAGAGGTGGTTATGACCTTTTGATCAAGATGGCGAGCGCACCGGCCGGTATCAGTGAAAAACTGTTTGGTAGTGTTGATCTTCACCTGCTAAGAAAATGTCCGTGCCCGGTACTCATCGATCGACCCGGCTCCAGTAATAGGTACCAGCGCATACTCGCTGCCGTTGATACCGATACTTCAGCCAAACAGGGTTGCGGCGATTTGATCATGCAACTGGCCAGCTCTCTTAGAGAGCGTGAGGACGCCAGGCTCGATATCGTACATGCCTGGCAATTACCGTATGAATCCACGCTACGTAGGGGGCGCTTCAGGCTAGCCGACATCGAGTTGCAGATGTTACTGAAACTCGAACTGGAGAGGCATCAGGCCAGACTGCAAGCATTGTTAGAACCCTATGGCATAGCGGTTGATGATGAAAACGTGCAACTGGTCAAAGGTGAGGCTGCTGCATCGATCAACCGGGTGGCCGAGCAGAAAAACAGCGACATCATCGTCATGGGCACCCTGGGGCGTGTCGGTATACCGGGGCTTTTCATCGGTAATACGGCCGAGGAGATAATCCAGACCACTAAATGTTCGGTGCTCGCAGTCAAACCGACTGGCTTTATATCACCGGTAGAATAACCACGATAAATTTAATCGGCCTGAGTGTCGACATTGATTTAATGCAATCACTAAAAAGGTAACCATTGCATCGATGCAAAATTAAAAGATGAACCTGAATATGATGACGAGCTTGAATTTTATTAAAAACACGGTTGAATCCCGCTGGTTTCAGAATTTTATTATTACCATTATCCTGATCAATGGTGCAGTCCTGGGTATACAGACTATCGAGGGCTTAACGCCGTCGAGCATGCTGATACTGGACATGGTTGATAAAATCTGCCTGACTATTTTTGTTGTCGAATTATCAATGAAGCTGATCATTTATCGAACTTCCTTTTTCAAGCGGGGCTGGAATATCTTCGATCTCATCATCGTTGGCATCTCACTGATACCGGCCTCGGGACAGTTGTCTATCCTGCGAGCCTTAAGGATCCTGCGCTTACTAAGACTCATCACCACGGTGGATTCGATCAGGCGCGTGGTCTCCGGTATGTTAATCGCAATTCCCGGTGTTGGCTCAGTGGGTGCCCTGTTATTGATATTTTTCTACATAGGCGCTGTCATTAGCACCACGCTGTTTGGTGACCTGTTCCCGCAGTGGTTCGGCAACCTCGGGCGATCTATGTATAGCCTGTTTCAGATCATGACCCTTGAATCCTGGTCGATGGGCATCGTTCGCCCGGTAATGGAAGCATTCCCCTATGCCTGGATTTTTTTCATACCCTTTATCATGGTAACGACCTTCATGGTGTTAAACCTGTTTATCGGTATCATTGTCGATGCCATTGCCACGGTCAAGGAGCAGGATAACGTGGACAGGCAGCACCAGTTCTCCAGCAAGCAGGATATCGATCAACTCCGCCAGGATATAGCCGTACTGCAAAATCAACTTGATCAATTACTCGAACGCACGGGTATCGAGAGTTCGCAGCACAGGCCAGAATAATCATTATCAACCCTGAAAGATGAAAACCATTACAGGCGACGGTGTAATTTACCTTTAGCCGGGACAGACCACTATTCAGCTAATGGTTTCAGAGAATAGGCAGAATCGAAAATACTTTCCAGCTGTGCATCCGTTCCCCGTAGTTGATCGATAACTTTTTTAGCCCACTCGAAATACTCCTGGCGTCGATCGAGCGACCAGGAAGGCGGCGGGTTCGATGACACGTCTCGTAGGTTACTGATCTTGTCGGCCAGCTTGACCAGCTTAGCCTCCTGGCTGATATGCGGCGCATGATCTATCTGTGCCTGTTTACGTTGATGCCTGAGCAGCGTGGTATCATCGGTAACGTCCATCACGATATCCTTTATCTCTACACCAAACTCATCCTCTAGTTCTTCAGGCTCGGTTTCAGTATCCTCGATGGTATCATGCAGCAATGCACCACAGATCACCTTGAC
>Ga0316192_10003300_pt1 | contig 11807 bp, 6 predicted proteins | sample MerIslwburrow_MG_FD_204931 | JGI IMG/M metagenome (GOLD analysis project Ga0316192, IMG submission 204931) | Coastal sediment microbial communities from Maine, United States - Merrow Island worm burrow | ecosystem: Environmental > Aquatic > Marine > Coastal > Sediment | place: USA: Maine...
AGGAGGAGGCGCTCGAGAATCTCAACTCCGGCATGCAAGCCGGCAACCTCATGAAGAGGAACATCTCCAAGACGCCTGACATGGCGAGTGACAAAGCGAAGATCGAAATCGTACCGGTCTACGTGCCGGCACTGCGAGCCGATGACAGTCCCACCGACGTGGTCTATTACGACGAGTACGGCGAGGTCATCGAAGAGCGCAATGTCGCCAAACCCATCGTGGTTTCGTACCTTGATGAGATTGAGGGCACAGGTGCGTATGACGTGTTTCTTGCTGTCTCGAGAGATGACGGCGATACCTGGAAACGCAGGAACCTCTCGAAGACCGCCGACAAGTCATCGCTTCTCGGTTATCCCGGTGCTTCCGCGAAACCAATGCTCAAGGTCAAGGACAACATGATCTTCGTGGCGTGGACGGACAAGTTCTGCCGTGGCGGACGACCGGGTTATGCCATAGAGGTTTGTCCCGACACCAACGGTGACGGACTGCCCGACCCGTGCGACATCTGCCGCGAAACTGACGAAGGGACGTTTTGCGCAATCGACTACCAGGGCGATGACGCCTACTGGCAGGACGACATGTTCGGCGTCGCCGGCCCGCAACGGTCAGTGATTTACGAGGAATTCCCCGAGATGGGCGAGATTCCGTACAGCTGCGTCTGGACCAGCCGCGCAACGATCGATCCCAATACAGGCGACATCCAGTGGTTCAAGCCCGAGCGGACCACATCCGGTCGGCGCGATGCCTACCAGCTCTTTGCGGGAGCGGGCACCGGCGTTGCATTCGCCATTGTCTGGCAGGAGGATCCGAAAGGCCTGCGGCCGGGCGAAGGTGAAGGACCCGGTGACGGCTGGAGCGGCGCTCGCTCAACCAACAAGACCGACATCTGGTACAGCTATATCACGTTGGCCGATTTCGGCAAGATCGACTACAACTACCCGGGCGGAGCACTCGGCAACGGCGAGGACATGGTCGATACCGACCTTGAGCTGGCCAACCGGGTCAAGGCGCTGGTACCCATGTCACTACCAGTGCGGATCTCCGACAACGACGTCTGCAGCCTGGAGAACATGAATCCCGCTGGAGGCAACGGCGAGCATGATTACGACGAGGAAGGCCAGGGCACCCACCGGTACTGTGGCACCCTCGACGGCATCGGCACGGCCGAGGCGCCTGGAACCAATTCACTGTGCGCTTACACGGTTGAGAAGATCAATCCCAATGGCGAAGTTCACCACGTCTGCGTGACAGCTGATGATCGCTTCCTGGATGGCAACACGGGCGCGTCCCGGGCCAATATCTTCCTGCAACCGTACAAGAAGCCTGATGGCACCAAGAGTGCCTGGGCCATCCTCGGTTACGAGGAAAGCAAAGGCGTTGGCATCCCTCCGGACCACGGCGACGAACACGACTGTGACACGGACTCGGAGGATGAGCACGACACCAAGTACAAGCCCGACGAGGGCAAGAATGTCATCTACCACAGCTTCGACTTCAGAAATCCGGAGCCTGTCGGTGGCGGCGGCATCGTGAACCTTCCCGAAACCGACGCTGACGGCAACCTGGTCTACGTGGTTGACGAACTCGGTGATCTGCTGCTCGACTGGAAAGGCGACCCACAACTTGCATATGAAAATGCACGTCGCGTGCGTTTCGTCAGTCAACCCAAGTCGAAAGCGGGTGCTTCGGGTACGGTGCTCGTAGCGCTCTACCGGCAAGGCGAAGAGGGCAAGGGCAAACCGGCCGATATATTCATGCGGCGGGCTGTCGCTTCGGCGAAGGGCAATCCCTATGCCTTTGGCAACTTCGTACCTGGTGCGCAGAACGTCAGCAGCGTCGAGCCAACTGTCACGTGGCAGAACCCGTTCGACTCTGAGAAACCCGAGAAGATGCTCCGGTGGACATGGAGTCCGGACAACCTGGCGGATTCGTCCGCGAAGCATCCGCGCCTTGACGCGAAAGCTCAGCGCGGAGCGATCAACGGCGACGACCTGCTGATCGGTTTCGCCTGGACGCCCAATTGGGGACGGTCGGCAAACGACAAGTATGACTTCTATGTCCGGCGCTCCTTCAATGGCGGCCAGGACTGGAAGACCGATCCCAATGGTACGGATATCGAGCACAACGTGGTCTTCAGGGTCCCGATCGAGGATTACGAAACTCAGACCATCACCTGGGAAGAAGAAGTCGTCACGACGGCCTACGGGCCTGGTGCGTTGGAGCCACCGCGCAACGTTTCGAACCTGCGCAACAACCGCGTCAGCGTGCTGGAGCCGCGCCTGGTCAAGACGCCGGGAACCATCAAGAATCTCGATGGGACCAGCACCGGGTACCCGGAAGACATCTGGGATTCGAGCGTGTACCAGCTCGCCTTCGGCCTGGAGTTCAACCAGAACCAGCTGCCGGACGACGTGGAGTACCCGAAGATGCCGCTCGATATTTACTACAGCCGGACCCTGGACAAGGGACAACGCTATCAAAGCGTGGTCGTGACGCCGCAGGGCGGAAGTGGCAAGTCCGAGGAAGGCTGGAATCCGCTGGCGAAGGACAAGCCCCAGCAGGGCGCAGCCCAGCTTCGGCAGACTCCGGACGGTTCGCGGATGTACGGCATCTGGCTTGAAGAGAGTGAACAGGGTAGCGACATCATGTTCCGCAGAGTCGACTACCGAGGTGCCTCGGATTGAGGCGCGAGGAGGATACAATGAAACGAGGTAACCTGATTATTGCAACGATGGCCAGCGCGTTCCTGCTGCTGGCCGGCACGGCGGCGATGGCCGCCAAGGGCGGCATACCGGGTAAGCCGCCACCGAACGACGAACCGGATCCGCCTGAGATGGATTATCCTTTCTACTTCTGGAAACTGGGGCATATGGACGGTCCTCACGATTCCAGCCAGGCCCTGGGTATTTCCCGGGACGGGAAGGTGGCCGTTGGCTCCACCGCCGTGGTGGACTTCACGAGAGCCTGGCGCATGGACATCGACTGGGCCCTCTCCACCGAAGATGACGGGCAGCCGCCCCTCTACAACGAACTCCAGGTTCAGGAGGGTGTCGGAGGCGAGGCGGCCTACGCGGCATCGGACATGACGGTTGATTCTTGTCCATATGACAAGGTGGCGGAAAACCTGGACTGGTGCGGATCCATGCCGGTGGGGACCCTGACGACGGGAACCGTGTCCTACGGCGCAGAGTGGTTATGGGCGTATGACGCTGAAGCCACAGATCCCAACTACCTGGCCATCCCGGACTTTGGCGGCGGCATCTCCGACATGGCGGTCAACGACGTGTCGTTTGACGGCACTATCATTGTCGGCACCGGTAACGTCAAGACCGGTATGGTGGGTTGGTTCGCCGATACGACAGTCGTGGATGAGGACCTTGTGCCGATCCCGGTGCAGCTGACCATCACAGACATGTTCGATACGGAACAAACGCTGCAGACCAGCTCGGCCCAAGCCGTGTCCGCCGACGGGACGATCATCGCCGGCTACGGCGGGACCAGGCGCGGTAACAAGGCGTTCGTTACAACGGTTCTGGATGCAACCACCGATCCGATCACGCTGGAAAGCTACGTCCTGCCCGCGATGGATGGTGGTCAATGGTCTGAGGCCTACGCGATGACCGAGACTCTTGACGGAAGGATCTTCATCGCCGGGCGCAGCGACAGCCCCAAGGGACCGCAGGCTTGCATCTGGTTCTATGACGACACCGCGGCGGTGTGGGTGGTCAAGGGACTGGGCGGCCTGTCGAAGAAGAAGTACGACAGCAGGGCCACGGGCATCGTCCATCGCCCCGAAGCGGCGGATGGAGAACTGATGGTGGTGGGCTACAGCAAGTCCATCCTCTATCCCTCGGAGGCCTTCGTCTGGAGCGGCAACCCCACACTGGAGGAGGAAGAAATCGGCTACCTGTACGACCTGGAGTACATCCTGATCAAGACAGGCGCCGGGGAAGCGTCCTTGATGGGATCCAGCTGGATCCTGAACCAGGCCACGGGGGTTGCTCTCAATGACGACCTCACGGCCAGAATCGTCGGCTGGGGCGTCAATCCCGAGGGTGGTATTGAAGCCTGGTTGGCGGACGGGTTCCCGTACGGGGAGCTCGAGCCGCTGTTAACGCACGAGTGATACTGACCGGCAAACATACCGAGGGGCGGCTTTTGATGAGGCGCCGCCCCTCACCTTTGTTGCAGCGCAACAGGCGCAAGACTAGACTGGATTTATTCGTAGTTCAGCGACATGCCTAAGATGCCAAGGTACAAGGTCCTGCTCGTCGATGATCATGCTGTCGTCCGGCGCGGTTTGCGCGCAGTCCTCGAGGATGAGTTGGGCGATGTCGAGGTGAACGAGGCGGGAACCGCCAAAGAGGGCATCGAGAGCTTGCGCCAGAACACGCCCGACGCCCTTATCCTGGATATCGGGCTACCCGATCGGAATGGCCTCGACCTTCTCAAAAGTATTCGCTCCGAATGGCCGGGTCTCCCCGTGCTTGTGCTCAGCATGTTTGATGAGAGCCAGTACGGCGTGAGGATGATAAAAGCTGGCGCAGCGGGATACGTGACCAAGGCAAGTGCCCCTGAGAATTTTGTCGCCGCGGTAAGAAAGGTATTGAATGGCGGTCGATATATCAGCCCCAAACTGGCGGAGCGGCTCGCAGACAATCTGTCCGGTCACTTTGACGAAGAGCCCTACGACGTGCTGTCGGACCGGGAGTACCAGATTTTCCTGATGATCGCCTCAGGCAAGACGGTAACGGAGATCGCCGACGAGCTTTGCCTGAGCGTGAAGACAGTCAGTACGCATCGAGCCCATGTGCTCCAAAAGACGAGCATGAAGACCAATTCCGAGTTGACTCATTACGCATTCTTCAAAAAACTCGTTCAGTAACACAAACACGTAGCGGAGCACCTGCTATTGCCTCTGCGCAGATTATCCGCGAGCCACCTGCAGTTCGGTGTCGCTGGCCGCGGGGTCCGGTGCCGGGATGACGATATCGAGGCACGTACCTCCTGTGTCGCCGGTAGCCAATTTCAACTCTCCGCCGAAGCCGCGCACGCGTTCCTTCACGCCCAGGAGACCGAAAGTCTTGACCTTCTGGGGCCCGGAAACTTCTATACCTATGCCGTCGTCGCAGACCTTCATCGAGAACTCGCTCGGCGTTAGCTGCAATTGAACCTCGACCTTGCTTGCCCGGGCGTGACGGACGATATTGGTTAGCGTTTCCTGGAAGATTCGGAATACAGCGACCGACAGTTCCTCGGATAACTTTATTTCCGGCGGGTCAGTCCGGATGTCGCATGCGATGCCGGTTCTGGAGGTGAACTCTTCCGCCTGCCATTCAATGGCTGCCGAAAGTCCGACATCGTCAAGAATTGCCGGCCGCAGCTCCGAACATATCCGGCTAATGGAACTGACCGTTGCAGTGATGAGTTCGGCCATGGACTGCATCTTGTCCTGCAGTTCCATTTGCTCAGCGGGTAATCGCTTTTTCAGCCAACGCACGTCCAGGCTGAGCGCAGTCAGAACCTGGCCTAACTCGTCATGTATTTCCCGCGCGATTCGGCTTCGCTCCTCTTCTCGTATGCACTGCAGGTGGGCCGTCAACTCCCGTAAGCGCACGCCGGTCTTTTTGAGGTTTCTTTCTACCTGTTTGCGTTCCGAGATATCCTTGAAATCTTCTACGATGCCGATGATCGTGCCATCTGGCCGTCGAAACGGCGTGGCTGAAACGATACAGGGAACAGAGGTTCCGTTGGGGCGCACCTTGTCGGAGTCATACTCGACGTCCTGCTCACCCGCAAGAATGCGGGTCAAAGGACATCCGGGCGATTCGCACATTTCCCCCCAGAAGACTTCGTGGCACTTCCTGCCGATAATCTCGTTTTTCGGCAGTCCGACCAACTTGGCAAATGTCTCGTTTGCCTTGAGTACGCGAAAACTTCTGTCGACTATCCGCATTCCATCAGCTGCCGTCTCGAATACCTGGTCGACTTCGCTCAGCGCCCGGGTGGCGGCGTCCTCGGCCTTTCGGCGCGCGTTCACCATAAGATTCGCAGAGATGGCAAAAGCCATGATCGCGGCGACGACGGTCAGGCGCATCCAGAGTTCGTGCCAGGTCGGCGCGAACACGGCTTCGAATACGTCGGAATCGGCGAAAAACAGCACGTGGTTGCTTGCCTCGAGCAACCAGAAGATCACGCTGATCACAAGGCCAGCGAATAGAAGACCGTTCCTCCCTAACCCCCAAAAGTAGCGTCTTACTCTCATAGTCCCCGCCTTGGACCGAATGCATGATGGAGAACGTCGAGACAAAAAATGCCAGGTCAGTCGATATGAGCCCCATAAGCAGGAGCATTACCACGCGGCGCCCTGCGGGTCCTAGAAGGCGTCGCGAGAGGCGTCTGGTAGGAAGCGAGGACCCGTGGCTTTGCGCCCTTGATTCTGGTCAGGCTTGCCTTAGTTGGATATCCCACCAAGGTGGATTGCCACAGAATTTGTGTCAATTCGGGCATGTACCTAAGAAGACCTGGATCTTGCCAAAGCGGCATAACCATTTAAAAAGATTGGCGCGCGATGTTCAGGATGGCCGGGAGCAGCCCCGACAGGATTGATTCCTCGCTACGCTCGTCGGATCGAACCTGTAATCACTGCCTGTGGAGACTTACGAATGTTGAACACTTCTCCCCTAGGGCGTCATGTAATCAGGACTTTTCTCTATTGAGATCAGCTCCGCGCTCCAGCGGCTGGCCGAAAGCACCTCTAGCCGGCAGCCATTCCATTCCAGCGCGTCCCCTTTTACCGGAATCCGTCCGAACAGATCCATGAGCAGACCCCCGAGCGTACTGACTTCCATATCAGGCGGTAGTTTGATTTCCAGTTGCCGGCATAGCTTGCGAAGCTCGATCGTCCCCAGCGCATGCAATGAACCGTCGTCCTGAGACCACAGGTTCTCTATCGGCCGATCACTTTCATCGACGATGTCACCAACGATTTCCTCGAGCACATCTTCGAGCGTGACAATACCCTGAACATCTCCGTATTCGTCGATGACGATTGCCAAATGCCGTCGGGCCTCCTTGAAAGTCCGCAGTAGCGAATCGAGGGTTGCCGTTTCCGGTACCACGATCGGCTCATAGACCAAGGATGACCAGTCAATCTCCTTGTCGGGGCTTTCCTGCAACTGGAGGAGTATTTCCTTCGCCATCACGACGCCAGAAACTTGATCTAGCTGATCTGTCGTTGAAAATGGAAATCGGCTGTACGGAGATTGTTTCAGTGTCTTTAACACCTGTTGCCGGCTGCCAGTCGCCGACAGATAGACGACCTGTTTCCGGGGCAGCATCACATCCGATGCGCTCAGCTTACGCAAGGATGATGCCCCGATAATGATTCCCGCTGTCTGTGCGCCGACCACTCCCTCGGTACGTCCGAGTGCGGCCAGGAGCCTAATCTCTTCGACAGAGGTAGCGGGCATATTCTTCCTGCCCCGGAGCGCTCGGGAGATGCCCCCACTCAAGAGAACAAGTGGGCGTAGGGCGATGGACAGAGCTTGAATGCCGTAGGCAACCGGCCTCGCTAATCTGGCTGCGTGCGTGATTCCGAGCGTTTTCGGAATGATCTCTGTGAATAGCAGGATTGCCGTCGTGAATACTATTGTGAATACCCATAGTGTTTCCGAGTTGAAGGCCGCCTCGTAGGTTGCGCCTGCTACGGCGGTGCCAACCGTATGTGCGATGGTGTTGGTAATGAGTATTGCTGCGATTGGTATGTCGATCCGTCGCTTGAACTCCTTCAGAAGCTGCCCGGACCGTTTGCCCTGTTGCGCAAGCGATTCGACCTGAGCGTGATTGATCGATAGTAAAACAGACTCAAAAATCGAACACAGAAACGAAACGACGAGTGCCACGGATATCGCGGCAATGAAAACCTGCATGATTTCCTCCAGAACAGATCACCGAATCAGTATGCCGTATGGCATTGGCCTCGGGTCAATGTCCAGCCCCTGCAGAGCGGTCAGGTCTAAATCAGATGCTTAGAGGCCCGGCCCGGTGGCGATGCTGTGGACTAATACGACAACAATGAACAGGTTCACAAGTCCGAGCATCACCAGCCCGAGTCGAGAAGGCGACTGCAGCGAATTAGCAAGCTCCTGTGAAGCGATGCCTCGGGGTTTTGACTTGATGATCTCACGCTTCCTTTGCGACTTCTGCCACGAAACAGTACCGATGGGTAGAGAGTAGTTGTCAGCCGAGCTTGGCAGAAGCCGCCATTGAAGGGGGGCTTACGGCTGCCAACGTCCAGGTACCGTCTATGAGCACTGTAGTACAAAGTCTTTCACAGGATAATTCGATTTAAGTGGACATATAGTTCGATTTTTTCTGACGAATCACTGGCCTTCCTATTAATTCGTCCGTATTGATTTCATTGAATTTTGTGGCCTGGATTGTGCACATTCCGTATGTCCAAATAATTGATAGTTTGGGATAATTATTAAATGGGAGTCGCCTGCATACTACAGAACAGCTCGGTCTTGTTGCTGCACAGGTAACCTAGTGGACTTCGAATGGGTTGCCATCGCGCTTGGAGACGTCGTTTGGATGTCGCTGGCGTTTGCGCTTGGCTTCCTGTCACGATCGGTGGGACTTCCCCCGATGGTAGGATTCCTGGCCACTGGTTTCCTGCTCAGCGCACAGGGTGTTGCCAGCGGCGAGGTGCTGGAAAAGCTTTCTGACCTGGGCATCACCTTGTTGTTGTTCACAGTCGGCTTGAAGCTCAATCTGCGAACCCTTGCCAGGCCACAAGTGTGGGCCGTCACTGGTCTGCACATGTCGATTGTCGTTGTGGTGTCCGGTTTTGCCATCTATGGACTGGCTCTGCTCGGTACGCCTTTCGTCTCCGCCATCGATTTGCCGCGCGCACTGCTTATCGCATTCGCGCTGAGCTTCTCCAGCACCGTCTTCGTCGTCAAGGTGCTCGAAGACAAAGGCGAAATGACCTCCCTGCATGGGCGAATCGCCGTTGGCATCCTGATCATGCAGGATTTGGCCGCCGTGGTATTCCTTGCCATCTCCTTGGGCAACTGGCCATCACCGTGGGCACTGTTGATCGTTCTGCTGTTTCCGCTACGACCGGTGCTGCATCACATGTTGCGGCGCGTCGGCCACGGAGAGCTGATGGTACTGTATGGTTTCCTGCTCGCTCTGGGTGGTGCCGAGGTATTCGAGTTGGTCGGGCTCAAAGGCGACCTGGGTGCACTCGTCCTGGGTTCACTTATCGCCAGCCATCCGAAGGCGGAGGAGATGGCCAAAACCATGCTGAGCTTCAAGGATCTGTTCCTGCTCGGCTTTTTCCTCTCTATTGGCATGTCCGGTCAGCTATCGCTCGAGATTCTTGCGATTAGTGCCTTGATCACACCGTTTGTACTCTTCAAATCGGCGTTGTTCTTCAGCCTCCTGTCTGGATTCAAGTTGCGTGCGCGAACGTCGTTACTGGCGTCGTTGAACCTGACCAACTTCAGCGAATTCGGCCTGATCGTCGCGGCGGTCGGTGTCGCCAATGGTTGGATCGATAACGACTGGCTCATGGTCCTTGCTCTTTGCCTTTCTCTGTCCTTTGTCATTTCAGCCGTACTGAATGCGAACGCAAACTGGCTGTATACCCGTCATGGCACGATGTGGCGGCGTCTCGAGCGTTCCGAGCGGCTTGCCGATGATCGCCCGATCGACATAGACCGTGTCACGGTCATCATCATCGGTATGGGCCGTGTCGGCACAGGCGCGTACGACAAGATGCGTGATCTCTATGGCGACGCCGTTGTCGGTGTAGACATCGATCCCATAACGGTTCAAGAACAACGATCAACGGGTCGCAAGGTTTTGTCGGGCGATCCTAGCGATGCGGATTTCTGGGATCGTGTCCAGGCATCCCACACATTGGAGCTGGTGATGTTGACGTTGCCGAAGCTCAGCACAAACCTGGCGGTCCTCGAGCAGCTCGAAGCCGCATCGTTCTCCGGCCAGGTAGCGGCAACTGCGCGGTTCTCAGACGAGGTCGAAGCGCTGCAGCGGGCAGGCGCCTCGGCGGTGTTCAACATCTACGGTGAAGCGGGCGCAGGATTTGCCGCGCAGGTAGTTGCCAACGAACGCGGGAAGGCAGTCCAACCGTAAGCGTAGTAATCCGAGGACATGGCGAATCCCTTTTACTGCTACGGTACAAGCTGAAGCCGTTGACCCAATATAGATAGTCAGTCTCTCCCTCAGTGATACTAAGAGACAGCCGGCAGGTATCTGTCGGTGAGGGGGACATGCACCCGTAGACTACGAATAAATTGACCCAAACACGCGATGTTTACCGCTTTGGCTTCGAGTCTACAGGTGCGCTTGAGCTCGACAACGAATACTCAGGGGTCGCCGCTTAACCGACTCACCTATATTGCCTTCGCAGAGCTCATGCATGCATGTCCCGAGTGCTTAACTTACCACTTTGGAGAAGGGTTATGCAGACGGAGCTCTCGCAATTTACGGCCGTTATTGGCATCGACTGGGCCGACAAGAAGCACGATGTTTGTGTTCAGGATATGGCAACGGGCCGACGCCGAGCCAGCCAGGTTCGACACCGGGCAGAGGATCTCGACGAGTGGGCAAGATCACTGCATCGTCGCTTCGGCGGTCCAATCGCGATCGCAGTGGAGCTCTCGAAGGGGCCGATCATCAATGTGCTGCAGAAGTATGACTTCTTCGTCATCTTTCCAATCGATCCGTCGAAGTTGGCGAACCATCGCAAGACGTTCACGACCAGCGGTGCCAAGGATGATCCAACGGACGCGGAGTTCGCATTGGATCTTCTGTCCAAGCACACCGAGCACTTCAAGCCGCTAAGTCCGCAGAGCGTCGAGATGCGTACGCTGATGACGCTGGTCGAGCAACGACGGCAACTGATGAACGATCGGGTGCGCATCACCAATCGGCTGAGAAACGCACTAAAACAGTACTATCCTCAGCCACTTGAGTGGTTCGATCGTATCGATACGCTGCTGTTCTGTGACTTTATCCGGCGCTGGTCTTCACTCGCCCAGGCCAAGCGTGCCCGCAGGGCAACACTCGAGAAGTTCTTCCGCGAGCACAACATGAACCGCAAGCCTTTGCTCGAACGGCGTATCGACGCCATCAAGTCGGCCATGCCGTTGACGACCGACGCGGCGGTCATCATGCCGCACCGGTTGCGGGTACAGACATTGGCCGCACAACTTGAGGTGGTGCTCGAGTCCATCAAGCAGTACGACACTGAGATCGCCTCACTCGCACCACAGCACCCCGATTACGAACTGTTCGATCCATTACCAGGTGCCGGGCTGGTGTACACACCACGACTCATGGTTGCCTTCGGTGAGCAACGGGAACGCTTCAACAACGCAGCTGAGGTGCAAAAATACGGTGGCATCGCGCCGGTCACCAAGCGCAGTGGTCAGTCGACCTGGATCCACTGGCGTTGGCAATGTTCAACGTTCTTGCGCCAGACCTTCGTCGAGTGGGCCGCTCAGACCATCAACAAGTCGTACTGGGCTGGCTTGTATTATCATCAGCAAAGAGCAAGAGGTTGCTCGCATCAGGCGGCTGTCAGAGCGCTCGCGTTCAAATGGATCCGCATCCTCTATCGGTGCTGGAAAACTCGAACACCGTATGACGAAGCAAGGTATCTTAAAGCTCTACAGGAACGTGGATCACCCTTACTCAAAACGGCAGAAGCTGCTTGACTGAGTGACTCAGGGCGTGAAGCGGTCGTTAAGTCTCGTTTCAGGATCATGCTAACT
>Ga0316192_10003304_pt1 | contig 11798 bp, 22 predicted proteins | sample MerIslwburrow_MG_FD_204931 | JGI IMG/M metagenome (GOLD analysis project Ga0316192, IMG submission 204931) | Coastal sediment microbial communities from Maine, United States - Merrow Island worm burrow | ecosystem: Environmental > Aquatic > Marine > Coastal > Sediment | place: USA: Maine...
CCGCTTATTGTTTTTTGTAGATCCCTCTGCTGGTTTCAGTGTATGTATCTTCATCCCTTTATTCAATTACGGATACTAAATGACTAACTTTATTAACCATCCCCAAAATCTGTGGTGTGGCTTCTACCTCAACGGTTCTATTAATTTTACCCAATCCCAAGGCTTTCATAGTACGTCTCTGGTCTCCTGGTCTTTTCAAATCACTCCTTACTTGAGTTATCTTAATCTTCGCCATTTTTTACCCATTAAAAACTTTAGATAATTCAACTCCTCTTGTCTGCGCTATGGTAAAAGCATCTCTCAATTTTGATAATGCGTCAAAAGAAGCTTTCACGACATTATGCGGATTTGAAGATCCCTTGGATTTTGCTAAAACGTCTTTTACTCCTGCGCTTTCCAAAACCGCTCTCATGGCACCACCGGCAATTACACCAGTACCTGGAGACGCTGGTTTCATAAGTACTAATCCACCACCATATTTACCAATCACATCGTGCGGTAGAGTCCCCTTTCTGACTGGTACTTTCACTAAATTCTTTTTTGCGTCATCAATGCCTTTGGTTATTGCATCGGTAACTTCATTTGCTTTTCCCAATCCATATCCAACTACGCCATTTCCATTCCCAACCACAACAATTGCAGAGAAACTGAATCTTCGACCACCTTTAACAACCTTTGCAACTCTTTTAATTGCAACGACCTTTTCTTTGAGTTCTATTTCGCTGGCCTTTATTGTTCTAATACTTTTCTGTGACATAATTCTTTAGAATTTTAATCCGCCTTCTCTGGCACCTTCGGCAAATGCTTTTAATTTTCCATGATATACGTATCCGTTTCTATCAAATACCACTTCAGAAATCCCATTGGCGATCGCCTTTTCGGCCAGTTTTTTGCCAACTTCTTTAGATTTTTCGAGGTTGATATTTTTTAACTTACCCAATTCTTTTGAACTGGAAGCAGAGAGCGTCTGACAATTTACGTCATCAATTAACTGCCCATAGATACCAGTATTACTCTTAAATACTGAGAGCCTTGGCCTTTCAGAAGTACCTTTGATTTTATTCCTAATACCTCTTTTAATTCTTAATCTTCTCGAAGCTTTATCGAATGCCATTTCAATTATTATTTAGCAGCAGTTTTACCAGCTTTTCTTCTAATATGCTCACCAACGAATTTGACACCTTTCCCTTTGTAAGGCTCAATTTTCCTAAGTGATTTTATTTTTGCAGCCACCTGACCAATCAATTGCTTATCAATGCCTTCAAGTGTTACTATAGGATTTTTTCCTTTTAACGTCTCAGCAGCAACAGACAATTCATCAGGTATTTGTAAAAATATACTATGCGAATGTCCCAAGTTCAATTCCAAAACCTTGCCCTGTGCACTTGCTTTATATCCAACACCAACAAGTTCTAATTCCTTTTTATATCCAACACTTACGCCTTCAACCATATTGGAAATCAAAGACCGATACAATCCATGCATCGCTTTATGTCGTTTTTGCTCAGTAGGTCTTGAAACCTTTAGTGTTCCATCGTCAAGATCTAACTTTAAATCCGGATCAACTTTCTGTGATAACGTTCCTTTAGGGCCTTTAACAGTAACTACATTACTGTGATCAACTTCAATGGATACTCCATCTGTTACATTAATCGGTTTGTTTCCTATTCGTGACATTCTTTAATCAATTAATAAACGTAACACAAAACTTCTCCTCCAATGTGTTTTTCTCCAGCCTGTTTAGAGGTCATAACCCCTTTTGATGTAGAAAGGATTGCAATCCCTAATCCATTCAATACACGAGGCAAGTCATCAGTATGTGCATATTTCCTTAAACCCGGCTTGCTGATTCTTTCAAGATGCTGAATAGCAGACTGCTTAGTCTCAGGATTATATTTTAAAGCAATTTTTATACTCCCCTGGGGACCTACTTCTTCAAATTTAAAATTTTGGATATAACCCTGATCATGTAAAACCTTGGTTATTTCTTTCTTTAAATTAGAAGCCGGAACATTTACAATCCGGTGATTTGCTTTAATAGCATTTCTTATTATTGTTAGATAATCAGCAACTGGATCCATCTATATATTTATTAAATATTTTTACTCTTGTTAAAATGGCCTGCAAAGGTACGACATAAAAATGAAAAATGAAAGATCAATTACCAACTGGCTTTTTTAATTCCAGGAATTTTTCCGTCATTGGCCATTTCTCGAAATGTTACCCTTGAAATTCCAAATCTTCTCATATACCCTTTTGGCCTTCCCGTCAACTTACATCTATTATGCAACCTTACCGGAGACGAATTTTTTGGTAATTTATCAAGACCTTCGAAGTCACCTGCTTCTTTGAGCGCAGCTCTTTTTTCAGCATATTTAGCAACTAATCTTTCTCGTTTTATTTCTCTGGCTTTTAATGATTCTCTTGCCATATTTCTTAGTTTTTACTATTTGCAAATGGAAGACCGAAAGCTTTCAATAATTCATAGCTTTCCTCGTCAGAATTAGCGTTGGTGACAAACGTAATGTTCATACCCGAAATTCTGCTTACTTTATCAATACTGATTTCAGGAAATATAATTTGTTCCTTTACACCCAACGTATAATTGCCTCTGCCATCAAATCCTTTCTCACTTATTCCTCGAAAGTCTCTCACCCTCGGTAGAGCCACAGTCATTAATCTATCAATGAATTCATACATTTTGTCCCCACGTAATGTAACTCGCGCTCCAATAGCCATCCCATCTCTCAATTTAAAATTAGAAATTGACTGTTTTGCTATTGTCTGTACTGCTAATTGGCCCGTGATCTGAGTTAATTCTTCAACTCCAGTATCTACAGCCTTTTTATCAGCAACACCAGCACCAATACCTTTATTAATAGAGATCTTTAATACTTTAGGAACCTGCATTACAGATTTGTATTGAAATTTTTCCTTCAATGCAGGAACAATCTCCTCCTTGTATTTTTCTTTTAACCTTGGATTACCCATTTTTAATTAATTCTCCGGTTTTTTTAGAAAATCTTTGCAACTTGCCTTCATCATTTTGCTTACGACCTATCTTTGTAGGTTCTCCTGTCGATGGGTTGACAATCATTATATTACTTATATGAATTGGGGCCTCTGTCTTTTCTATTCCTCCTTCAGGATTATTTGCAGAAGGTTTGACATGTTTCGTAATCATATTGACTCCCTCAATGATCGCTTTGCTCTTTGAGATAATCACTTCCAAAACTTTACCCTTTTTCCCCTTGTCATTGCCGGCAATCACAATTGCTGTATCGCCTTTTCTAATATGTAACTTAGCTACTTTTCTCACTTGCTTTGTCATTTTAAAGTACTTCAGGCGCTAATGAAACAATTTTCATGAACTGCTTATCTCTAAGCTCTCTAGCCACAGGTCCAAAAATCCTGGTTCCTCTTGGTTCATCTGTTGGTGTTAGTAATACCACAGCGTTATCTTCGAATCTTATATAAGATCCATCCTTTCTTCTAATTTCCTTTTTTGTACGAACTACAACTGCCCTGGAAACTGTACCTTTCTTTAGTGAGCTAGAAGAAAGTGCGGACTTCACGGTAACAATAATTTTATCACCAATAGAAGCGTATCTTCTTCTTGTACCACCTAATACTCGTATACATAAAACCTCCTTTGCACCACTGTTATCAGCTACATTGAGGCGTGACTCTTGCTGAATCATTTTATTTAGCTTTTTCTATAATTTCAACTAATCTCCAACACTTATTTTTACTAAGTGGTCGAGTCTCCATAATCTTTACTGTATCACCCACCCCACATTCATTTTTTTCATCATGGGCCATGAACTTAGTGGTTTTACCTATAAATTTTCCATAGATAGCGTGCTTAACTTTTCGTTGCACAGCAACAGTTATGGATTTATCCATACTGCTACTCATTACAGTTCCGACTCTTTCTTTTCTAAGATTTCTGGTCTCCATAATTAATTATTCTCTACAGTTTCCTTCGTATTCAATATTGTTAGAATCCTAGCAATGGTTCTTCTTGTTTCTTTAATCTTCATCGGATTTTCGATCGGAGAGATGGCGTGTGCAAATTTTTGCTTCTGTAATATTTCACGCTCACTTAATAATCTTTGATTAAGTTCCTCTAAAGACAAAGTTTTTAATTCAGAATTTTTCATTTTACTCTACGTAATCTCTTCTTACTACAAATTGAGTCTTGATTGGCAGCTTCTGAGCAGCTAATCTCATAGATTCCTGAGCAGCCTTTCTTGACGTTCCTCCAGATTCGAACATAATAGTTCCTGGCTTAACAACAGCTACCCAATATTCAGGGGCTCCTTTTCCTTTACCCATTCTCACTTCAGCAGGTTTTTTTGTTATTGGTTTGTCGGGAAAAATCCGAATCCATACCTGACCTTCTCTCTTCATTGCTCTAGTTACGGCAACACGAGCAGCTTCAATCTGCCTACTGGTAATCCAACCCGGTTCAAGAGCCTTCAATCCAAAAGATCCAAAGGAAATAGAATGGCCTCGTTGTGCAACACCTTTTACACGACCCTTTTGCATTTTCCTAAACTTTGTTCTTTTAGGCTGTAACATCTTTATCTAATTTATGTTAGTTTCTTAATTTCTTCTTCTTCGTTTCGGAAGTTCGTTTCTCTTACGACCGCCTCCTTGATGATCTCCGTGTCCTCTTCCACCTTGATTTGGCATACCTACATTTGGAGAAAGATCCCTTTTTCCATAAACCTCACCTTTGAAAATCCACACCTTGATTCCAATTTTACCGTAAACGGTTTGAGATTCTGAAATTGCATAATCAATATCAGCTCTCAAGGTGTGCAAAGGAATTCGCCCATCTTTATACTGCTCAGTTCTAGCCATTTCAGCGCCACCAAGCCGACCAGATGCCTTGATTTTAATTCCTTGGGCGCCAACTCTCATTGCTGAAGCGATCGCTTGTTTCATAGCTCTACGATAAGAGATTCGAGCCTTTAATTGCTGGGCAATTGATTCTCCTACAAGCTTAGCATCCAATTCAGGTCGCTTGATTTCAAAAATATTAATCTGAACATCTTTCCCTGTAATTTTCTTTAACTCTTCTTTGATCTTATCAACTTCTGCTCCGCCTTTTCCTATCACGACACCTGGACGAGCTGTATGTATTGTCAGGGTAATGCGCTTTAAGGTTCTTTCAATGATAATCTTTGATATACCACCCTTTGGGATCCTTGCCAAGACATAATTTCTGATTTTCTGATCTTCTACTAATTTTTCGGAAAAGTTTTGCCCACCGTACCAATTGGAATCCCAACCTTTTACGATACCTAGCCTGAAGCCAATTGGATTTACTTTTTGTCCCATGTTTATTCTTTAGTGTCGTTAACTTCTGTACTTTCAACCTCAGCCGATGGAGCAATAGCACTATCTACAATCAACGTTACATGATTAGATCTTTTACGTATTCTGTGAGCTCTTCCCTGTGGCGCTGGTCTAAACCTTTTCAAGATTTTACCGCCATCAACTGTTATTGACTTTATAAATAAATCTGCATCTTCAAGCCTGGCATCTTCATTTGCATTTTGCCAATTTGAAATCGCCGATAAAAGTAATTTCTCTAATCTCGCCGCTCCTTCTTTAGGCTCATATTTCAATAAGCTTAAAGCCTGGTTTACCTTCTTACCTCTGATCAGATCAGCAACCATCCTCATTTTTCGAGGAGAAGTAGGCACATTTCTTAATTTCGATACAGCTTCCATTCTTACTATTTTTTGCCTTTATCTTTCTTAGATACATGTCCTCTAAAGTTTCTAGTAGGGGCAAATTCACCAAATTTGTGCCCAACCATATTTTCTGTTACATATACCGGGATAAATTTATTTCCATTGTGGACAGCAAACGTATGCCCAACAAAATCCGGAGAGATCATCGATCTTCTTGACCAAGTCTTAATTACTGATTTCTTTCCTGATTCGTTCATTACCTGAACTTTATTGTCCAGCCTGAAATCTATATATGGTCCTTTTTTTAGTGATCGTCCCATTATTATTTCTTTCCTATGATTAACCTGTTAGAATACTTTTTCTTATTTCTGGTTTTGTAGCCTTTTGCAAATAAACCAGTTCTTGATCGAGGATGACCTCCAGATGCTCTTCCTTCACCACCTCCCATTGGGTGATCTACTGGATTCATAACAACACCTCTTACCCTAGGTCTTCTTCCCAACCATCTATTTCTTCCAGCTTTGCCCAGTCGTACATTCATATGATCGCTATTTCCGACCGAACCAATAGTTGCAAAGCATTTTGAAAGTACCATCCTCATCTCACCAGAAGGAGTTTTTATCGTTGCATACTTTCCTTCCCTTGCCAATAGTTGTGCATATGATCCTGCGCTGCGCGCAATCGACGCTCCAGCACCAGGTCTTAATTCTATATTATGAACAATAGTTCCTAAGGGTATTTTTGCCAATGGAAGACAATTTCCCAAATCAGGAGTAACATCTTCACCGGAAATTATTTCCATTCCCGTTTTCAATCCTTCAGGAGCTAGAATGTAGGATTTGGCGCCGTCTTTGTAATAAAGCAATGCTATTCTGGCCGATCTATTCGGATCATATTCAATTGACTTTACAATAGCAGCAATTCCATGCTTGTTTCTTTTAAAATCAATTTCTCGTAATCTCTTCTTATGACCACCTCCGAGATATCTCATGGTCATTTTACCTGTATTGTTTCGGCCACCGGATCGTTTCTGTGAGCGAACCAACGATTTCTCTGGCGAAGCCTTGGTAATCTCATCAAAAACAGGTGCAGTTCTGAACCTCTGTCCTGGAGTTATCGGTCTAAGTTTTCTAACAGCCATCTTCTATCTCAATTAAATGCTTCCGTAAAAATCTATGACTTCGCCTTCAGCCAATGTTACGATGGCTTTCTTGAAAGATGGGGCTCTGCCTGTAATTACTCTCGATTTTGTATATCTTGATTTATCCTTGCCTTGATATCGCATTGTGGCTACTTTTTCAACAGTAACCCCGTACATTTTTTCAACGGCTTTTTTAATCTCAACTTTATTCGCAGTTTTTTCAACGACAAATCCGTACTTCCCTTTTTCATTAAGTTCAGAAACTTTTTCCGTCACCAATGGTTTTTTTAGTACTGTCATGATCCGCTAATTCAAAATATTTTCAATTTTCTCAATAGACCCTTCGCACAAGATTAATTTGTCAGCATTAAGAACATCGTACGTGTTAATATCACTTGCTAGAGCCACTTTTGCTTTTGGTACATTTCTTCCTGAAAGAACGATATTACTATCCGCTTCAGGAATAACCATTAATGTCTTTTTATCATTAACAGCAAGGCTGTTTAGTATTTCCAAATAAGATTTGGTCTTTGGTTGGTCCAAACTAAAGTTCTCAACTATTGTCAAATCTTTCTCCAAAACCTTATATGACAGCGCGGATTTCCTAGCTAAAGCCTTCACTTTTTTATTAAGCTTGAAACCATAATTTCGAGGTCTCGGGCCAAAAGCGCGTCCACCTCCTCTAAGTATAGGCGACTTTACACTGCCCATCCTGGCTGTACCAGTGCCTTTTTGCCTTTTCACCTTTCTTGTTGAACCAGTTATTTCAGCTCGTTCCTTAGACTTATGTGTACCTTGTCTTTGGTTGGCAAGATATTGTTTTACATCAAGGTAAATAGCATGATCATTTGGCTCTACTTTGAATACCTTATCATTAAGCTTTGCTTTTCTGCCGGTATCTTCACCTTTTATATTAAGAATTGCGATATTCATCTCAATTATTTTTCTAATACAACATATGAATTCTTACTTCCCGGCACAGATCCACTCAATAATATGAGATTCTTTTCAGGAATTAATTTCATTACCCTGAGGTTAATCACTTTTACACGATTTCCTCCGGTTCGGCCGGCCATCTTCATCCCTTTAAAAACTCTCGAGGGATAAGAGCAAGCTCCAATAGCACCTGGAGCTCTTAACCGGTTGTGCTGTCCGTGCGTTGCTTGGCCGACACCAGCAAAATTGTGTCTTTTTACAACCCCTTGAAATCCTTTACCCTTAGAAGTGCCAATTGCATCAAGAAACTCTCCTTCGGAAAAGACTTCACCAACAGAAATTTCCTTACCAACTTCCACAAGGTGATCAAACTCTTCTCTAAAATTTCTAAACTCAACAACCTTCTTTTTTGGTGTTGTACTGGCTTTTGAAAAATGTCCCATAAGGGCTTTAGAGGTATTTTTTGGCTTTCTTTCATCATAAGCCAACTGGACAGCTTTGTAGCCATCAGTCTCCTCATTCTTCACTTGTGTTATCACACAAGGACCAGCCTCAACAACCGTGCATGCGACATTTCGTCCATCGGCACTGAAGACACTAGTCATTCCTACTTTTTTACCTATTATACCAGACATTTCTATTTGTAAAATGTGTTTTTTAAAAAAAATTATGCACTCTTTTTTATAAAGGACTGCAAAGGTAGTAAAATTCAATCTGATTACAAAACAGGATTTTAATTTTACTTTTAGCTATGGGCAAAAAAAAGAACCAATGACCTTATTGGTTCTTTTTTTGCTTTTATCGTTCTTTAGACCTTGATCTCAACATCAACCCCACTAGGGAGTTCAAGCTTCATGAGAGCGTCTACTGTTTTGGTACTATTTGAATAAATATCAACCAATCTCTTATATGTAAAAAGTTGAAATTGTTCTCTGGACTTTTTGTTAACGTGAGGCGATCTCAAAACCGTAAAAATTTCTTTCTTTGTTGGTAATGGAATCGGGCCACTGACAACGGCGCCTGTTGTTTTTACCGCCCTTACAATTTTCTCTGATGACTTATCCACCAAATTGTAATCGTAAGACTTTAGCTTTATTCTTATTTTCTGGGTCATATTCGTTTAATATTAACCTTCTCCTTTGGTTTTTTTAATAATTTCTTCTTGTAATCCTGATGGCACTGCATAATAATGAGAAAATGTCAGCGATGCTGATGCACGACCTGAAGATATAGTACGCAAATCAGTGACATAGCCAAATAACTCTGATAGTGGCACATCTGACTTAATAACTTGAGCTCCAGCTTTTGTGTCCATTCCTTTCATAAGGCCACGTCTTTTATTCAAGTCTCCTGTTACTGGTCCAGTATATTCTTCTGGAGTAACTACTTCAACAGACATAATTGGCTCCAGTAATTGTGGTTTGGCCTTCTTTGCCGCATTTTTGAATCCCACTCTTGCTGCCAGTTCAAATGAAAGTGAATCTGAATCCACATCATGAAATGACCCATGATAGAGCTTCACTTTCATGCTCTCTACTGGAAATCCAGCCAAAGGTCCATTTTTCATTGAACTTTCAAATCCCTTTTGAATAGCAGGAATAAATTCTTTTGGAATTACTCCACCAACAATTTTGTTTTCAAATTCAAGACCTTCTTTACCGTCTTCTCGTGGACCTAATTCAAAAACAATATCAGCAAATTTACCTCTACCTCCCGATTGTTTTTTGTAAACTTCCTTGTGATCCACTAAAGTATTAATACTCTCTTTATATGCTACTTGAGGTGCGCCCTGGTTTATTTCAACGGCAAACTCTCTCTTTAGTCGATCAATAATAATCTCCAGGTGAAGCTCGCCCATACCCCTTAAGATTGTTTGACCAGTTTCTTCGTCGGTATGCACCCTTAACGTAGGATCCTCTTCTACCAATTTTGAAATAGCTACACCCAGCTTATCCACATCAGCCTGCGTTTTAGCTTCAATTGCGTAGCCGATTACCGGCTCAGGGAAGGTCATAGATTCTAACACAATTTTGTGCTTTTCATCTACAAGAGTATCACCTGTTTTAATATTTTTAAATCCTACACCTGCCGCAATATCTCCTGCCTCAACCTGGTTTATTGGATTCTGCTTATTAGAATGCATTTGCATTAATCTGGATATCCTTTCCTTTTTCTCAGTTCTCATATTGAAAACATAAGAACCAGCATCAAGTGTCCCAGAATATACTCTGAAAAATGCTAATCTTCCAACAAATGGATCAGTGGCAATTTTAAAGGCCAGTGCTGAAAATGCTTCATCATTACTCGCCATTCTTTCTTCTTCCTTTTCAGTATAAGGATTAAATCCTTTAACAGGAGGAAGGTCTACTGGCGATGGTAAATATTCGCAAATTGCATCCAATAGAGATTGGACACCCTTATTTTTAAATGCTGAACCTACTAATACGGGGGAGAATGACATATCAATAACAGCTTTTCTAATTGCTGACATCATTTCCTCAGGAGTAATCGAATCAGGATCTTCAAAAAACTTCTCCAGTAGTGCCTCATCATAATCCGCTACACTTTCGACAAGTTTTTGTCTCCACTCATCTACTGTCTCAACTAAATCATCAGGAATAGGAACAGTTTCATAAGTCATCCCTTTATCCTCTTCATTCCAAATGATTGCTTTGTTGGTAATTAAATCAACAACACCAACAAAGGTATCTTCTGACCCAATTGGAACTTGCAGAGGAACAGGATTAGCTTTTAATTTCTCTTTTATATCAGTTACTACACTAAAAAAATCAGCTCCTGCTCTATCCATTTTATTGACAAAACAGATTCTTGGAACTTTATATTTATCGGCCTGACGCCAAACAGTCTCTGATTGAGGCTCAACACCTGATACAGCACAAAACAGGGCCACAGCTCCATCGAGTACCCTTAAAGACCTTTCAACTTCAACAGTAAAGTCTACGTGACCTGGGGTGTCTATAATATTAATATTAAATTCCTTTGTGTTTGGTAGAATTTTACCCTGATCGGTAGGATATTTCCAAAACGTAGTTGTCGCTGCCGAAGTAATTGTAATTCCTCTCTCCTGCTCTTGCTCCATCCAATCCATCACGGCTCCGCCATCATGAACTTCTCCTATTTTATGCGTAAGTCCTGTATAATACAGAATCCTTTCAGAAGTGGTAGTTTTGCCAGCATCAATGTGGGCCATGATGCCAATATTCCTTAAATTTTTAAGATTCTTCTTAGCCATCTCTCAATTAAAACCTGAAATGTGAAAACGCCTTATTCGCTTCCGCCATTCTGTGCGTATCATCTTTTTTCTTCACCGCAGAACCTTCTCCCTTCGACGCTGATATAATCTCACCTGCCAATCTTTGCACCATGGTTTTTTCACCTCTTGTCCTGGCATACTGTATCATCCACTTAATACCAAGAGCTACTTTTCTATCTGGACGGACTTCCAACGGCACTTGAAAAGTGGCTCCTCCAACTCTTCTGCTTTTTACCTCGACTCCAGGCATTATATTGTTAAGTGCACTTTTCCAGACATCCAAACCGTTTTCCCCAGTTTTTTCTTGGACAATATCTATAGCACCATAAAAAATAGAATAGGATAAGTTCTTTTTACCTTCAACCATAAGATAGTTTACAAACTTTGTAACTAAAGTTTCCTGAAACTTTGGATCAGGCAATATATATCTCTTCTTTGGTTTTGACTTTCTCATTTTACCAGATAATTATTTATTTTTTAGGCCTTTTAGCACCATACTTAGATCTTGCTTGTAATCTTCCGTCAACTCCAGCTGTGTCTAAAGCCCCACGTATTATATGATATCTCACACCAGGAAGGTCTTTCACCCTTCCACCACGTATCAAAACAATCGAGTGCTCCTGAAGGTTGTGCCCTTCACCCATGATGTAGGCGTTGACTTCCTTTGTATTTGTAAGTCTTACTCTAGCTACTTTCCTCATCGCTGAGTTCGGCTTTTTAGGAGTAGTTGTATAAACCC
>Ga0316192_10003305_pt1 | contig 11796 bp, 5 predicted proteins | sample MerIslwburrow_MG_FD_204931 | JGI IMG/M metagenome (GOLD analysis project Ga0316192, IMG submission 204931) | Coastal sediment microbial communities from Maine, United States - Merrow Island worm burrow | ecosystem: Environmental > Aquatic > Marine > Coastal > Sediment | place: USA: Maine...
ACGCCACATTGCTTGCAGATCTGAAAATAGTCAGCCAAAAAACACCTTGGTTATTAACAAAGCTCTATCAAGAATTACAGGGCAACCGTTATGCATGGCATCGAGCCATTGAAAACCTATCTGTTCCTCTATTGCGTCAACTTGTGCAAGAGTTAGTTTCTGCAACGAATGAAGGAAATCTCTCATCATCATCCAACTTTATGGCAACAATCCAAACCAATGCAGAGAGATTCACCCATCAGAAGACTTATTTTATTCATATTGTGGATTGTCTGATCAATGATAAATTGATTGATTTTGATGCCTTGGACTCATCAAAATTATTGCAAGCAGATGTAGCAGCAAAAGAGAATGAGGCGGAACGGCCACTTGATCAAACCAACTTGCATTCGCAACTGGTCTCGGCACTAGTATCTGGTGAGATGTCTATCATTCAGGTGAACTGGTCAGTGCTATTTGATGATCATGCGCAGCTGCTAAAAAAGACTCTACAGCATTATGGACAACAGCTAAAAGTTAGAAAACATATTGCAGGAGGTTTTTCGCAAGCGACCTTGCATGACATACTGGTGTTAATCGAACCATCTGAACATAGCTTTGTAGCACAGGTTATCGAACAGGCAACACTGTTTAAGCCAGATCAAGCATTTGAATCTTTTGATCAGATGCAACATAAAACTGAGATGTGGGAGTTTTCCCTGGCCTATCTATTGGTGGAACGTGGCAGCCAATTCAACAAAAAAGCCTATCTTAGTAGCCTGATCAAGCAGATGGCTGTATCTCAAAACCAGAGCTACTCTGTTTTGATTCGTAGCCTGATTGAAAATATTAGCGCACATACCAAGGCAAACAAACTTGCCCGGGAACTCATGCAGTTCCTGACAGAGCAGTTAACGCATAGTGTAAGCGAAACTGATGCTCATGCGATTTATGAGCGTTTAAGCTGCTCCCTCTCAGATACTGAATATGATAAAAAAGTGTTGCTCGCTGATCTTGAAACTCTCAGTCAAAAAACACCTTGGTTATTGATAAAGCTCTACAGGCAACTGCAAGTTGGTAGCCATGCATGGCAACGAGCTGCTGATAGTCTCTCTATTCCACTTTTACGTGAAATTGTACAAGCATTAGTTAGCGTAACAAGTGCAAATGATCCTGCAGCAAATGCTGATTTAAGCATGGCAATTAAATCCAATGCAGAACGATCTACAAACCAAAAATCTTTTTTCCTTCATATTCTGCAGTGCTTAGTAAGAGGTGAATTGATCGATTTTATAGCCCTGGAAAGAGAGGGATTAAAAAAAACCTCTGGTACAGCAAAGGCCACTCAAGCTGAAAACAGTGAGCAACATATTACAGATATACTCTATGGCACTCATGGCCTGACAGGCAAAACACGGGCTGAACTTATTAGATCAATAGAACTTTTAGCTGCCCAGCAACCTCTTGTGCTGCGTCAGTTGCTTGAGCCAGGTTTAGAAGATAAGAATTTCATTTCCCGCATGGCTGAACTGTTACCTGAATGGCTTCAGGTTAAGCTACTCTCTGTGTTAGGAGTAACTGAAACAAGCCAAATAGTGCAATGTGCTGAGCTGCTTAACACTGCCTGTCATACTGGTCAGGCAAGCATCCGACCAAAACAGCTGGATCAGTTTAAATGGCGCTTTATATACTCTTATTTAACCGCTACGGGGCGCTTATTTAATGAGCGGTATTTTGTCCGCCAATACAGCAAAATGCTTAACAGCGAAATAGATAGTTCAATCGAACTCCAACAATTTCAGGCATTACTAAATCAACAGTTACAGCAAAACAGATCATCTTCAACACAGGAAATAAGTCAGCGATTAATCCAGTCACTATCAAATGATGTGGATGATATTACCAGCATTGAAATGCCTATCAATGAAGCACACATGGAACCTGATCCATCTCAAGAGGATGAGCCTGCTGTTATTGAAGATATCTATATTGCCAATGCAGGCATTGTGTTGGCTGCCGCTTATCTGCCTCGTCTTTTTAATTCATTAGGTCTTATCAAAAATAGTGCCTTTAAAGATCGAGAGGCCGCTGAACGTGGCGTACATATGTTGCAGTTTCTAGTTAATGAAAGCCTATCAAGCCCTGAGTGCCAACTTGTACTCAACAAGCTTTTATGTGGCATTCAACCCGGTCGCCCCATCAGGCGTGAAATCGTACTTACAACAGATGAAAAAAGTGAACTTGAAGGATTGTTGCACGGCATGATTCAACATTGGAAATCACTTGGAAGCACTTCAATTACAGGCTTAAGAGAGTCATTTCTACAACGCCATGGCAGGCTGCAACTTAAGGATGATGCTTGGTATCTCTCTGTTGAATCCAAACCCTTTGATATGTTGTTGGATCAGATCCCATGGTCCTATTCCACCATCAAATCTCCCTGGATGCAGCGAGTGGTCTACGTGGAGTGGCATTAATATGAAACTTAGCCAATTGAATGCAAAAGCACTGGAATGTGAAATTGATTGGTTCAATCGCATACTGGCGACACGTATAGCACTCTATTTTGAACAGTCATGTACCTATAAATCTATTAGAGAAATTGCACCACCAGATTTGTCGAATAGCCCATCTGAATACGCCGCTGTAGTGAATGAGCATGCAATGGGTTTCGATGAGCGAATTATCCTCATCCTGGCACTGATTCCACACATTCAACCACAAGCGCTGGATGTGTTGTTTACTCGCAATAAAAACCTGGACCGCGGCTACGCTGAATTTGGAGGTTGGCAAGGCAAGTGCCATGGCGGCTTCTTGCCCACCTGTGAAACAGCCTCATTTATTATAGCGGGTAATGACTTGGCAGAGCGCTTTAACGTAATCCGCTTATTTGAGAATGATCATTTCTTCGCCAGTTCAGCAATACTACAGGTTGAACGGCAGAGTGGAGATGAACCGCTATTCAGCGGCGCACTAAATTTGTCAGCAGACATCCTCTCCCGCTGCACATCCGGTGTTTCACATAAACCGGATTACAGCATCACATTTCCCGCCAAACGTATTACTACAAAACTGAGTTGGAATGATCTTGTGCTTGCCCCTCAGGTATTGGCTGAGATTGACATCATCAAAACCTGGATTAAACATGCCAAGACCATTATGCAAGAGTGGGGGTTGGAAAAAGCCATTAAGCCAGGCTATCGCACTCTCTTTTATGGCCCACCAGGTACAGGAAAAACCTTAACGGCAACATTGATTGGCGCAGAAGCGGGAGTTGATGTCTATCGCATTGATCTCTCCATGGTAGTCTCTAAATACATTGGTGAAACAGAAAAGAACCTGGCAAATGTATTTGATCAGGCGCAAAACAAAAACTGGATACTCTTCTTTGATGAAGCCGATGCCCTGTTTGGTAAGCGCACCCAAACCTCCAGCTCCAATGATCGCCACGCCAACCAAGAGATATCCTATCTTCTGCAACGCATTGAAGATTTTCCTGGCATCGTCATCCTGGCAACAAACTTAAAAGGCAATATAGATGATGCCTTCGCCAGACGCTTTCAGTCACTGGTCTATTTTCCTCTGCCCGATACAGAAGAGCGTCATCGCCTATGGGAAAACACCCTCAACGGAAAAGCGCGACTGGCCAAAGATGTCGATCTGCGTTACCTGGCTAAAGAATATGAACTTTCCGGTGGCGCTATTACTAACGTGGTGCGATATGGCGCCATCAGCGCATTGCAAATACAACACGACACCATCCGACAGGATGATTTAATCCACGGTGTGGTAAAGGAACTACGAAAAGAAGGAAAAACAATTTAGTTATGCCAATTCAACAACAAATGCATACAATCGGTTTAACCACTTTTTTTCAAATGATATTGATTGTCATAGGGGTACTTGTGGCTCCAATAGCACCTGCCAAGGATGCCAGTAAGATCTGCCAGCTGGCTTCAATTCAACCATCTTTTAAAAAATATGTGCAAACTGTAGATCAGGCGCAAGTCCAGCATATTCAGGAACAGCTTGTGGCCATCGGTTATGGCCCAGTGGCAGCAGATGGTGTACTGGGGACAGAAACACGCCATGCACTACAGCGTCTTTGTCAGGACTTTGAAGTTAAAGATTCAGATACGTTTATTGAACAGTTGCTTAACCTATTAGAAATGAGTAATACAGTATGGAAAAAGCATCCAGACTGGCGACAATTAATAAAAAGCGATGCTTTTAAAGTATGGCTTGATAAAAAACCCAAACAGGAACAAAAAGACAACAATAAAGTATTTCAATCAGGCCCTGCAAAACAGGTTATTGCAATACTGGATGTGTATGTAACTGAAAATCAGGCTGATGCAAAAAAAGAGACAGCTCCTGAAAAAAAACCAAGCCTTATTGAAAAGGCAGCAAATTTTATTAAAAAGCAAACAACTGAAAAAAAGCCAGAGTCCGCTGCTACACCACCGTCCACAGGTGAAATAGCAGCCCCCCTTGTTGAACCACCCACAAAAAAAAGCTGCACAAACAAACAACCTAAGCCTGTAGCTGGGCCCCTGTTTTTTTATCGCTGGCAGCCACCCGAAGAAGATACGGATAAAGATGATGATCCCGATAATGAAAAAGCAGCAGCTGATCAACCACTGCCGGATGATATTCTCAATGAACTTGCAAAAATCCAAGGCAAGACTTATCCAAACGAGTTTTTATTTAAAAAGGCATTAGTGGCTCTTTTTGCTGATTCAGGTATTAATTACTTGCAGTGTCAGGGAGACATTCTCCAACAGGCACAAAATGGGCCGGTAAAAGAGCTAAATCAGATTCAACTAAATGGTGGCGACTGCGGATGCTCACGGGAATTTTCTAAATTGGTATATGGTTTTTATCCCTATTGGCAGGCAACCGATGATGGCCCACAGCAAGTAGACTTTAGCCTACTTGACCGAATCGGTTTTTATGCCCTATCACTTAACCATAAAGGTGAAATTTTAAACCACCTGCAATGGAGAGATAAATCGAATATTGCAGACTTTATCAATGAAGCACACAGGTTCAGGGTGGCAGTTGATCTGACTCTCTATGCAACAGACTGGGAAAAATGGTCAGATACCGTGATCGACGATGCAGCCAGTAATGTTGTAAAAGCAGTTACTCAATCGTTTAAAGCAAGTAACCCAAATATATTGCGAACTATTTTACCTTTTGTAAAAGATACATCACATATAACAGCTGATGGCGTTACGCTCTTTTTTGATAACTACACCAAGCCCAACTCAGGTAAGACAATCGTCACATTTGTTACTAAGGTAGTTGAGCTATTAGATGAGGCAGAAGCCGATATAAAGCTAAACATTATATTAGGCATGGATGTGAATAACTCTAATAATGAATTGCTCTTTAAAGAGCTAAGCAAAGTTCTGCTTGATAATAAAGAAAATAAGGGTTCAGTCGATTATGTTTTTACCTTTTTACAAGAACCCACAGAAAGTTCAAAAACGATACTTAGACGTACCATAGAAGACACATTTAATGAGCGAGATGAAATAACGCTACTAAGGAAAATAACCCCCATAATTTCACCTATCATGAATGAAGAAAATGCCAAACAATTAGAAAATGACCTCATCTATTTCCAGGATAATTTTGCAGGAGTTGGTTTTTGGCCACTGCCTTTAAACAGCGATAAACAGATAGATATCCTCAAGAACATGCTCACCAGTCTGTATCAGGTGGAAGTAGAATCAAACCGCGTGGGAGAGCTGATTGATGAATATGCACCAGGGCTTTGTGCATTTGTCTGCCCAAATAGGTGGCTGTTTCGTATTGGTTTCGATCTGCTGATTGGCTTACTTGCGTTATATGCCTTTCTCGCAATTTGGATATATCGGCTACGTGTACTATATAAACAGTATGCTTTGTATTTTATTGCCGTTAGCCTAATTACCGTACTAATTATTGTGGCATCACTGATATGCGATCCATTTTGGAATGAAAGGGCTAACAGTGTAGCCATTTTGGCTTTTATTATTGTGTTCACAGCTATCATTGTTAGGTCTGTAAGAAAGGCAATGCAGCCACCACTGCCCTAATATATAAAATATTAAATCAACTCTTGGCATATGGACAAAACGATGAAAGCCAGATTGAACAAAAACCCCAAGCAGCTTAACAGCAGACCGGCAAGCGTTCATAACGGTAAAAATCATGCAACTACCAGGCTAGCAGATAACCGCACCACCACAGCGCTACAGCTTCAGCTGATGGAAAATATTACCAACTCACCACAAGCCATTGCGCAACGGCAACAGCTTGACCAGTCATTTGGAAGCGCTCTTCAGAGAGTTGAAGAAGACGAATTGCTACAGGGTAAGTTTGCAACAGCGCAACGGACAGAGCCAGAGGAAGAAGAGTTACTTCAAGGGAAATATCAAACAGCACAACGAGCAGAACCCGAGGAAGAAGAGCTACTGCAAGGTAAGTTTGAAACAACTCAGCGGGAATCTTTGGATGAAGAGGAAGAACCATTACAAGGTAAATTTCCTGATACTGCAACCACAACCCAATTTCAAGAAGAAACAACACCGCCGGTTAACAAAACTGGTATGCCAGATCATTTGAAATCAGGTATTGAATCTCTTTCTGGTATGGATATGTCGGATGTGCGCGTACACAAGAATTCAAGCAAACCAGCTCAACTAAATGCACTGGCTTATGCACAAGGGAATGATATACATCTAGAAGCAGGGCAGGAGCAGCATCTGCCGCATGAAGCTTGGCATGTGGTGCAGCAAAGGCAGGGGAGGGTGAAGCCTACCATGCAAATGGCGGGGGAGATGGTTAATGATGATGTTGGGTTAGAGAGGGAAGCGGACTTAATGGGGGGGAGGGCTTTGCAGATGAAGGGCCTTGCAAATGGAAAACATGGTCTATCCCCTATTGTTTCGAAGTCTATAGCCCAGTGCCAGGTAAAGAACCAAGAGTGGAATGGTGCAGGTAAACATATATCTCAAGGGCAAACCAATGCGTATAATTTGGTCAATACGCTGAATAATAAGTATGACAAAGTCATCGAAGATAATAGTGGTGAGAAATACAAAAATGCTCATGGGATGGCGAAGACATTCGGGGGCAGTGATGGGAAAGCGAATATAAATGCATGGATTGACTCACAAGAAGTGAAATGGACTGCTGCAGAAAATCAAATACAGTCTGGTGGAGCGAGCTTGGTTGTTCCAAGAGCCAATGAAAAAGGGCAAGTGACAACAACTATTAACTATCAGGCTGGAATATATACACCTCTGAGAGATAGTGTTTATACTGCAGTTGAGCCTGAATTGCTAAAAATTGCAAATTGGGAAAAAGCGGCTCCAGCGGTAACTCATGTATTGGTTAACCAGAACCTGATTGATAAAAAGGGTGCGATGAAAACCCGGATAACAAAAAAAATGGATGGAGAGATTAAAGATGCAATTGAACGGATGCCCAGTGATGCGGAAATCAAATATGCATCTACAGCACCGGATACTACAAGAGCCCATACATGGAGCTTTACGACGACAAGTGATATAGCAGACCCCAAAAAAGGTGCAACCTCTGATATCTTAACTTTTGTATCCAGTAATGGATATGCACCTTGCGTTAATGGCTGGAAGCTTAAGAGCAACCTTTAGTGCACAGGTTGAGACGGGATGTAATAAGTCAAGGGGCAATAGGGGGGCAGACCATGCTTTTACACTCGCTGCTTATTGAGAAAAATATTCCACGTAGAGCAAGACTGACCATGACTGGGGTAGTCTGGCATATTATTCAATGAGGGAATAATCGCTTTAGAAATTCTAAAAGAACAAGCTGGCAAATAATTGTTCTGTTCATTCATATGTTTTAATGACTAATCATGTCCAGTGGATAGACTGCATTTTTTATATTTTTGAGCACAATTTTTACAGATATTACTCAAGTCTTAAGAATTGTTGAATGGAGAAAACTATGAAAGCTGAAATGAAAAAAGCTCCTAAGCAGCTTAATAGAAAACCAGCAAGCATCCATAACAATACAAACCTTACAACTGCTGGGTTTGCAGATAACCGAAATTCAACAGCACGACAGCTCCAGCAAATGGATGGTATCTCCAACGCACCACTAGCTATTGCCCAACGGAAACAGCTTGATCAGGCATTTGAAAACAGTATTCAAAAGGTTGAGGGTGAGGAGTTGATACAGGGTAAGTTTGCAACAGCGCAAAGGGTGGAACCGGTAGAGGATGAGCTGCTGCAAGGCAAGTTTAAAACCGTGCAACGTGCAGCGCCAGAGGAAGAAGAGCTACTACAAGGTAAATTTGAGACAGCTCAGCGAGAACCTTTGGAAGAAGAGGAAGAAGAGGAAGAACCATTACAAGGTAAATTTTCTGATACTGCAACCACAACCAAATTTCAAGAAGAAACAACACCGCCGGTTAACAAAACTGGTATGCCTGAGCAGTTGAAATCAGGTATTGAATCACTTTCTGGTATGGATATGTCGGATGTGCGCGTACACAAGAATTCAAGCAACCCCGCTCAGTTAAATGCCCTGGCATATGCACAGGGGAATGATATACATCTGGGGGCGGGGCAGGAGCAGCATCTGCCGCATGAAGCCTGGCATGTTGTGCAACAAAGACAGGGACGGGTAAAACCAACCGTGCAAATGGCTGGAGAGATGGTTAACAATGATGCTTCTTTGGAAAAGGAAGCTGATGTTATGGGGAGTAGGGCAGCGGTACAGCGGATGTCAAAATCAGCTGGGTTTAAGCCTAGTTCTTCAAGTGAAAATTCTAAGTTATCTCCTGTTGTTCAAAAAAGAGATCCCGGAACATACACACTAACAGAAGATACTTTATTAACTCATGGGAGTGCTGCGAATGTTTTTGATCTAAGTTTTGCCCCCGTTACTGGATTTTCAAAAACTAGCGATGTTGATAAACCTGGTGCTCCTGCATGGATGGCTCAAGACAATGAGCAGTTCAGTATTCATGCAACACTTGTGATGCAAGGTTATAAAAAATTAGGAGACACTGAAAAGAAACAACTGACAGTTCATACATATAAAACAGAAAAAATAGATTTACACTCATGGGATAACTGGGGCCAGGTTCCAGAATATTTATTCCGAAAAGGAACAACACCTGGTGATTATGATGATGGTGGTAAATCTGGAGATAAACGTGACACATACGGAATGGATTATGCTAAAAGCCATACGGGCTATAAATTTCATTGGAACACCAAGGAAGCTGCAAAAGAAATAAAAGGCATAGCAGGAGGGGATGGCTATCATATCAATGAAGATAGAGTGTTAAAACAACCAGAGGAAATTTTATTTGAGGGCGGAATGAATAAAATTAAAAAAGATGTAAAAAGGGAGTTTGAAGTTTCATGGATACTTGCTCCCAAGAAACAACTGCAAGTACTACCAACGAGTGGAGGTGGCGGAACGTATTATTGGGATACTACTAATAAGAAAGCTTTTGGTACAAAAAAGTTTAATTAGCACTTAGATTGATAGTGTTAGACTACTGTTTTTAGATATGCAAGAAAGACAATAAAAACTCAGTGGTGTAAAGCGCATAGCATCAAACCAGCCACAAGATTTTATATAAGGATATAATGATGAAAGCCAGATTAAATAAAGCATCTAAGCAATTTGGCAGCATCCCGGCAAGTGCTTACAACAGTCGGAATCATGCAGCCACTAAGCTAGTAGATAATCGTAGCAATACGGCAATACAACTTCAGCTAATAGATTGCATCACCAATTCACCACAAGCAGTTGCGCAAAGGCAAAAAATTGATCAATCATTTGGAGGTGCTATTCAGCGAGCTGTAGATATTGAATTTGATGATACAAAATCAGATGACGAAGATGGTCACGAATATAACAATTCAAGTAAGGAACGATGGCCTGTTAATGGGGAATTAACTGGAAAGGCCAAATCTGATTTTGAAAAATCTATTGTTGGAAATGAAAAATTAAAGCACATATATTATGGCAGTGACGAAACGATACAAACAAAAGCGATTAAAAAACATGGAATCGTACAAAGGTTAACAGATGAAAAATATGTGAACACACAAAATTACGGGAGCGCATATTATCAATATGATTATGACGGAAGCGGTAATATTGATGATTTCTCAAACAATAGAGCAACTACAGGTCCAATCGGGGCAAATCCAGTCATAGGACCAGTTGTTGATTTAGATGAAGGAGTTGGTAACAACGAAGGAGAAATGAGAAGTGGAAAAATTGTTGATATAACCTCTTCTTCCAGGTCACGTCATTTCTCAATTGCGGACCGAATCATCGACGGTACACCGGCAGATAGAAAGGGAAAGTATACATGGCATCATCTAACCCCAGAGTATAAGATGGTTAGAGTGGATATGAATGTGCATTTGGGTTCCCGAGGCGGTTTTCCGCACAAAGGGGGTAAATCTTTTTGGACATAGAATGCAAAGGGGCAGTATATGGGAGCTACGGTGCCAAAGCACCAGATTCCAGAGTTTTAGATTCATGAGCCTTTGTGATCTTTTCCACTGACTGAAACAAACTTTCTATATCTTTATGTGGTCCTTCTGAGCACAAAGCCTCACCAATCTGAAACCCAAGTTCACGATAAGCTTCAAATTGGGTCTCATCAAAAAATTGATCTGCTGTGCTTTCATCTGGATAGGTTGGGTTGGCACGGCGATAGCCGTAGATATCTTCAGACAGTCCTTTAGTAATGGCTGTTTTTATGTAGATTAGCTTTGCCGGTTCTTCACAATCAATATATTCAATACTGCCCGTAGTGAAAGCATGTTCTGAGAAACGCCCCTCACCTTGAGGGACAAGATCGTCAGTAGACAATGTAACCTTGGCTCCAAAATCTACACGCACCATTTCAATTACTTTGGCAAGATCAAGAAAGCCATAGTCTGGGTCTGCCGCTGCATCAGATATAATAATAAAACGACAGCGACGACGAACCAACTCATAAAGCCCAAGATTTTCAAAGTGGCCACCATCGGCCAAATGAACATGTCGATAGTCTTCATTCAGGCCATTACCTAATATCTCGTACAGCATATAAAAGAACCACCAGGGACGAGAGAAAACCCCATTAAAAGATGCTGGACGCTTTGGATTTCGAATCCAATATCCTAAACGTAAATTCAATAACGTCATGAGAAAACTCACTGGGCGTGAGCGTGTCACATAAGAGTTTGGATCGACTGCAGCACCAGAAATAGCCATTGCAGTCGCAAGGTCCATCGTATTACCGACGTATTGATTCGTAGGTGCATAGCCTGTGGATTCAGCACCACAGAATAGGGGACTTAAAATGAAATTATCTCCACCACGACCTTGGCGTTTAGGATTGTCCGATCCCACCATATTCACTGTGGCATTAATGATATGAAAGGGCGCATCACTATTAGGCGCTTTCTTATAAATACGATGGCGATCTAACTTTGATGATTTATCTGCACCTTCTGCTGACTCCACAATGGGCATAAATGCTTCCATGAGTCGGTTACGATAATAGCGATGCATGGAAACCAAGTTAACATTGCCAAATAGGGCGAGAAAAACTGAGAACGCAACGGTATACCAAAACCAAGGGTAATCACCCAGGCTGGGTGTCCAAGTGACCTCATTTGGCTCCTTCATCAACTCATAAAACAGCAAGAACATGCCGTAGATCACAAGGACAAGCCCAACATTAATAAGCTTTGTACCTTGTGGTGAATCTACTTCAGCCTTCTGATTGATACGCCTGGCTGCTAAAAGTGAAAAAAC
>Ga0316192_10003306_pt1 | contig 11796 bp, 12 predicted proteins | sample MerIslwburrow_MG_FD_204931 | JGI IMG/M metagenome (GOLD analysis project Ga0316192, IMG submission 204931) | Coastal sediment microbial communities from Maine, United States - Merrow Island worm burrow | ecosystem: Environmental > Aquatic > Marine > Coastal > Sediment | place: USA: Maine...
CACGGCCCGATTACGCAACACATACGCCAACCACACCAGCCTATCAGCACTATCATTAATGCGTTTATATTCTAATGCAATGTAGCTCGGCCACGGCTTCCTAGTCACAACACCAACCCCTTTAAAAGTCCCTCCCATTGGGAGGGATTTAGGGAGGGCTATAACCACAAATAAAAAAAGCGGCCACCCCGACCGCTAACAATGTTCCTACCCTTTCCAGATTATAAGAACCTGAAAAGGGCATAAAACAGAACATTAATAAAGTCAAAGTGACCGCCTTACATTTTCACAATTAGAGAGCATGTGTTAAAATATAGACAGCCGCCCTGGACTGGTTGCAGCAGTTTGGGTGGTAGTTGCCTTTAGGTGCTAAGAACACCTAAAGGTAACGTTCATTAATACTATAACTCGCTTTTAGCGAGTGTTAGCAATAATAACATAGTTTATTGGCTATGTCAAATACTAAAATAAATTTTTGTTTCTTAGGATGAAGTATGGAAAGATTTGGTGAAAAGATAAAAGTTTTACGAATTGAAAAAGGTTTAAACATACGACAGTTATCAAAAGAACTGAACTTAAAGTCTAATAGCTATATCACTGAACTTGAAAAAGGGAAAAAGACCCCTTCAACCCGTTTATTAATCAAAATATCAAACTACTTCAACGCATCAATAGATTCATTAGTTAGAGATGAGATGGAAACACAACCCCTTCAACCACCCAATGTTTGCGCGCAAACAAAAAAGGCTAATGCTCTAAATCAGCCCTAGCATACCCTTGTTCTTTTAACACCTCAAACAGTTTATCCCTACTATCAGGGTGCAATACAATATTAGGTAAATTTTTCAATAGCCAACTTTCCATATCCCAGGACCCAGTATAAGCCCGTGATGCACCCATCCAGTCGGCAACCATTTCCCTCACATAAACTTCAGGCATCTCCAACGCCCCATTAACGGCTCCTTTTTCTTTTGTCCAATAATCACCACACACCACCCAATGATTCCAGTGATGCGGATTATTAACAATATGATGATGCCATGTATGAGCAAAACCAATGGGGTCCCCACCCCCACCAAAAAATTGACGATTATACTGCAACAATTCAGCCCTAGTAAATTTACTCCAATCGTGAATAAACAATCGCCATAAACCTATCCCCCCCACCTTTAAACCAGCAAGCAGTACATACCATTTATGTTTTAACGTTGCAAAAAAATATTTCATCCTGTATCCTCCATCAATTATCAACTATCAACTATCAACTACATCAGGGCATAGCAAAAAGATTAAACACAGACGAATCGCCACTAACAGGGGCATCGTTAGTAATACCAACCAAACAATCACCTCCGGCAGTACTAACTATTACAGAGCCTAGCCAACCAGCATAAGCATTATCGTTAGTAAAAAATGTGTAGGAAGCCCCCGCCGCAATGATTGCATTAGGCAATACCGGAGCAGTTTGGTTTTGACTAACTGGGCTAGTATAATAAGTGGCTGAAGCTGTTACACTGCTGTTACAAATATTTTGAACTTGTGTACCAGATGTAAAGCCATAGAATTGAACCCTGGCTAACGGTGAAATAACACTAGCAGCAGCATCTGTAGCTAAGGCACCATTATAAGCCCCCGATGTTGAACCAGAAATATCAGCATCATTAACCACCGCCGCCACTGCACCATCGGTAGTAACGATAGCAGACCCAAGGAACCTATAACCAGCGTCAGAAAAACTAGCATCACCATTTGCTTGACAATCACCACCAGTAATAGAAGCCGCACTAGCACCAAACACATCATCAAACGGCCAGGTGTCAAGATTATAAAAAGTCACAGAACGACTAGCTGGTAAAGTAGCATCTACGATACAAGTATAACCAACATCTATAATCTCGTAGTTAATATTATATACATTACCACTGTAACTCATAGTTACCTCAACATCCGACGCAGTAGCATTAACAACCTGAACACCCGTTGACAATGTGGGGAAATTAGAACGGATAAGGGGTAAATACCATTCAGTACCTGTGTTAGCAAACCCAGAATAGGCAAACACAACTTGGCTTGTGTAAATCAGTGCTGAAGCAACTAAGGGGGTAGAACCATCAGCCGGTGAAATAGAAGCAGAGCCAATCCAAGCAGCTGAAAAATCTGTATCTAGGCCAAGGTCAATAATTTGAGAAGACCCTGGTTGAAGGGGGTACGTTTTTAAAAAAGAACTCCCCCCCTGTGGGGTGTAAATAACATTAGCAGTAACTGAATTAACTGTATCGGTATTTTGGATGCCAATTGCTGTAGATTGACCACCAAAGGCTTTAGTTACCAAAGGTAACAATACAGTGGTAGACCCCACATTAGCACCGCCATAAGCACCACCAGCACCATTGTTAAAAACAGTATTAGAAATACCAGCAATTTGCCCAGCAGCCGAAAGAATAACCGCACCCAAAAAATTACCTGTTGCTTTTGGCTCAGAATAATAAGTGTAACTATCACCTTGGGCCGCCAAGGTTTGGTCTAACAAGGTATATTTTGTGCCATCTTCTGCATAATATGTAGCTGAAACAATAGCTTCTGAGGTAGCAAGGTTTACAACTTGGATACCACTAACCCCACCAGTGGGGAAAGTTTGGGCTAATGCACCCGGTATAGTTAAAGCCAAAACTAAAACAGCAAGTAAAATAATTAAAGTATTATGTTTCATATAAAAGTTATCTCCTATCAACTATCAACTATCCACTATCCACTATCCACTATCCACTAATAAACGCCTTCTCCAAATCGTGCAACCGAGCCTCAAACTCATACAATCGTTCACGCATTGACTTAACCCCAACACGTTTTAATTGAAAAATCAAGTGAAGCCCCGTATGGTCCGCAAGCATCCCCGCCCCCACCACATAATCACTAGAGTATTCAGGCTCAAGAATGTGTACAGTTACCCCACCACGTTCCCCTTCCTTAACCACACTTCCTTGAATTTGGTCAATTTCACCCCCGCCGCCCGTAAACGCCAAAAAAGCCTTTTGGGGGCTGGGTGGACTCCACAAAAAATCAGGGCTTAAAATATAACTATCAGCACTAGAATAAGCAAAAGCTACCTTAACATCCGGTAGTGCAAACCCATTCTCATCAACCACCAAAACAGATATACGGCCATCTCTATAGCCACCTGCTTCATTTTGTCTAATACCAATCAGATTAAACACACCACGCTCCGTAGCTGTGGCTTGTTTAACTTGGGCCCGCCATAGCCGTTGGAATATGGGCGGCAAAACAGTAATAGGATTATAGGTTAACATACGTCCCCTCTTCATTCTCTACCACTTCAATAGGCAGCTTGACAAACTTTTTCATAAAGCCAGGCACATACGCAAGAATAGGTTTAAGGGCCGGCACCTTATCCAAATTATGTAACAAATCAGCCAACAACGCCGCTTCAATAGCCGCAAATACAGCCATAGGAATCAAATCACCCCCAAGCAACGCCCCAATTAAATCAAACGTAAAATACGTACCAATCAACGGCAGCAGCTTCTTACCAAAAACCTCCCAAATCTTACTAATAGAAAAAGTTTCAAGGTATAAAGACACGGCCACAGCCACCACAAAATTTAAAATAATATGAGCAATAATAAATTTAACCTGTGGATTATCAAAAATTGTTGTAACTATCTCAAGGAAGCGATCCATAAAATCAAAATCAGCACTAGCAACCGCTTGGGCCACAGGAATATAAACCGAAGCTTCACCCCCACTAGCCAACACATCACTTGGCGTTTCAACTGGAGACAAAAAAGAAGAAACCAACATCACTTCACCATTATCATCTCGCAAAAAGAAATCAATCGTAATAGGCAACACAATAAACGCCACCATCATAGCCATAATACCCAAACTCATTAAAACATATCGTTTAACCATTAAAAACCTCCTTCATAATGTATAGGAAAATAAATATCATCATCATCATCATCATCATCTATAGCCGGTGTAGGTGTAGGTGTTGCCACCGGACTATCAAAAACAAAAAACGGCGTGGGGGATGGCGTAACCGTAATAGGTAACACATTTAAGCTATTATCTACACCTCCAAAAAACGCATAACTACACAACAATAACATCCCACTCAAAGCACCCACCTCAAAAAACAACCTGCGTACCTTTGGCAGATACCGCCCGTGTTCATCAATCCACAAACTCATCACTACCAACAGATGCCGTTTAACTTTTGCCATCAAAATATTATACAAAATTTTCAACTTTGTTTTTAACACAGGGTCAACATAACGCTCAAATGCCAAAACAAGCAACTTAAGCAAAATATTTTTTACAAAGGCCCAAATAAAACTATTTGTAAAATTCATACCGTATATTACCCTTGCCAAATCATCGGAAAATAATTTTTGTAAACAATAATCATCGTTAGAGTATAAAAAAAAACCCATTAACAATAAACGCATCTGCACCAGAGTTTTTCTTGATCTTCAATGTCCCCGTAAAAACAGGGTCAATAAACAAGTCAAAATTAGCCACTGCTGGGATGTTGATTACTTGCAACGTGGTAGGCCCGTGTATGCCAATATCTGCAAAATACGATGTGGTTGGATCACTAGCAAAAACAAAGGCTATATAACCGCTCACATCAACAATCGGCGACGACCGCACTACAATCGTTTCCTCTGTAGTTCCCAAATTTTGCTTACTCCATATCAACAAACCGCCATAATCAGATTGCAAACTATCACGACGCTGTTTATCAAGCGTTTGCAAAAAATCAACTTGCTTGCGAACATCATCAAACTCATCATAAAAACTTAAACCAGCCATTAACCTACCCTCAAATCAGCCGTAATTGTTTCCCTACCCTCGCTTACATTAACTCTCACGGAATCCACCATGCAATTATAGGTTCTATCACCTACATTAGCCACCAACAAATCACCAAAACGCCAATCAATGCCGTATTGGGCCCGTTCATTGCTCAATATAGTTCCGTTAAATGTAAATAACGGGCGGCCAGCCTTTAACTGACCATCGGCAACCGCCTGCACCACGTTTTCGTCATCAGAATTACTAGCATTTCTAAAACCTTCACGCCGCCCAAACGGAGACTGTTTAATCCTAAAATCATCGGCAGCCGTTTTAATAATCCGTTGACTACCTTCACCTTGTCCCCCAGAATAAACAAACGAAACCTCTTGGGTAGCATCATTAGAAATAACAACATCGGTCAACGTCCCCATTTCCTCCGATAAAATCAATTGATTATCAGCCACCGTTAAATCAGAGCCTCTTAAAAGCGGATATGTTTTAAACACCAATTTATCAGGATACACAGCTTCAATATCATAATAAATAGGATATTCCAATTGAGAAGAAATAAGCGATAAATCTGCTAAAACATCTAATACATTGCGCCAAGCAAAACTTTTACTGGAAACAGGGCCCTTGGTTTCATTGGGGTCTACACTCAAATATGCAAGTAAACTTCGTAAAGGGTCACTAGGATTAGTAAGATTTTCCCTCACAATTTGTTTCATCATATCATCAACCGCAACATCATCTTTTTTTGCTTCAGGTGAGCCAGAATAATGAGCCACAATCCTACTACTGGCTATAGTCAAGGCACTTAACGCCGTTACCGTAACCAATGCCTTACCTCTACTATCCCTGCTACCCGTTCTTTTTCGTACAAAAAACACAGTATCAGTATCAAGATAAGTTTTATCTCCTATTTTTCGCCACACGCCAAGTCTATAATCATCCTTAAAGTCAAACGTATAAGGCAAAATCATATTCAAAACGCCTACACCATTAACAGCCCTGACATAATTCAAACTATGGAAATAATCAATTTCAACAAGGGGAGTCCCGAACGCATCAGACACCCACACACTATAATCAGCCATCAAAACTCCAAAATGTTTCTTTCCAACTAAAATCTACAACAGCATCACTATTATCACTTAGTAATGCCACATCATTTTCGCCGTTTACAAGCCGCCAAGTTGCTAAATTGCTACCGGCTATAATTCCACCAGAGATTAAGCCATTCGAAGAACTAATCAAAGTTTTATCCTTCAAATTTAGCGTTACTGATTCACCATCTTTAATAAAAAGATTAAAATAGATACTATCACCCGTTGTATAATTAACGAGGCGATATACGCGCCCCGTACCTGACATTGTAATATTGGGCTGAACAGGCCCAGAACTATCATTAACAATGGTACCCTGTCCAGGCACAATCACATCACCCGCCGTAAAAAATGATAACGTAACCGTTCCATCATTTTCAATTAAAGCAGATTCAGCCCCAGTAGTCCCTGGTAAATTAATAGGCAATCCTAACCACTGATAGCCATTAAAAAAACCAACATAATCAGGGGCTACGGTTACTGTAGCTGGGTCAACCTGTGCATAAACAATATTATCACTAGATACAGCCACAAAAGTGCTTTGCAACCCACTACCAGCCCCAAGTTTGTCCCACTTAACGCCATTCCACACGGCAGGCCCGCCATATCCTTCAGCTACTGATGATTCTGGCCTAGCGGTCGTATATATTCGCCCATCAACAGCAGTAACCATAGATTGATTAGCAGAATCCACCCCATCACCCATAGCCGCCCAAGTATCTGTTTTTGGGTCATACGCTGCCACATTATTAACCACTACTAAACCAGCAGCCGTAATATTAGTGGATGGTGTGTACCCACCCCCCACAATAACTTTACCATCTAATCCAATACACATCCCCCGGGCATCATTATTTACGCCATCAGGTGAGCCAAGCACAGACCAACTACTACCATTCCATTTGGCTACTCTATTTGCCGGCGTGGCCCCTGCATTAACATTTAAAAAATGACCACATACATACAAATTACCTTGACTATCAATAGCTACATCTCTAATATCATCATCCGCACCGCCGCCAATTTCAGTCCACGTTGATGTAGACCAATCCCATTCTGAAATTCGCCGATGGGTTCCAACCCCTAAACCATCTAACGTAAATTGGCCAACCGCAATAATATTACCATTAGCCCGCTCTACAAGTTGGTAAACATCATTATTAAACCCATCACCCATAGCCGCCCAAGCACTACCATCCCACATAGCTACTCTATATGCCGTGCCACCACCACTGGTAGTAAAATCACCACCAATAACCAACATACCATTACTAGCCCTTATAATAGCCCTAGCAATACCATTAATACCAGTACCTAATGCTAGCCATTCGCCACTAGGCTGTTGTTGAATAATGCTATTAACGCTTGCTATAGTTTCAGATGAAGAGAAACTTGTTTTAGTAGTCGCTCCATACCAAAACGGGTCATAACTAATAAATCTAATAGTAGCCGTCTCAACAGAAACCCCCCTTACCTTTCCCCCTTCTAAACCACTGTCATAATATCCTTCAATTCTCAACGGAGTGTTACCACCAGAATATTGCAAAACAACGGGTTCATCCTCCCCAGAAGGTAAATATCTACCCCTATCAGGGACTATTTTTTTAACAAAAAGCCGCCTAATAGCGTGATAATCAATCCTATCATCACCCATAAACTTACCCCTAAGCTGAATAACCCTATCCCCTGCTAATGACCGTTGATAAGTTGAACCTGGCCTAATACCGTGAGGCACACTAACATTATTTATTCGTGCTAGCCCTGCCCCTTGGTCACTCTCCACATAAAATCCAATATCTTCAGTTAAATCGTAAACAGTTTCACCATTCAAATAAGATTCATCCAAATAATAATAGCCAGTGGCCGCATCGCCAACTTTTAATATATTCAGCCATCTAGTGTTGGCGGCACTCTCTAAATAACTATTTTTAATCAATTGCCATGTGCCATCCGCAACAATTATTTCAACAGTTGTACCCACCAATGCCGTATGAGACCCTTGATTACTAAAATATAATGAATAAGATTTTCCAACATCGCCTTTTATGTAAATAGAAGCATTATACGTTGCACCATCAATAGTAATAAACTCAAATGATGTACCCTGGTCACTTTCAACCGCACTATCACAATAAACCTCTAACGATGCCACACCATTAAACCGCTCAGATGTAACCCGTGTCAAGGTTTCAGTAAATAACGTTTTCCAACCAGCACTAATATAGGTACTATTCTCAAATCCAGCATTATCAATAATATTATCATCTGTTTCTGAAACAACAATTTGCCAATAACTCATATTATACTCTACTCCGACCGGCCTTCATTAAATTAAAATCATCCACAATAGGCTCAACAGAAGCCGATGTATTAATAGTTAGGTGATAGTGATGTTCAACAGTAGATTCTGCTGCTTGTCTACCAAACTGATTCCCCAAAACGCCAGGAGTAGGCGAGGTGCCACCTCCATCCCCCCCACCTCCAATAATACCTGAAATTGAATTAAGCCATTCTGCCATATTATCAAGAAAATCTTTCAAACCTGACAATCCACTATCCAACGCTTCTTTTAAATTATTCAATAAATTTTTAACGCTTTCTAAGGTTGTTTTAAAAACCCCACCTAAAAAATCATTCAAGCCACTAAATGCCAACTTCAACGCTTCCACCTTGGGGGTTACATTCTCTGCAATAAAATTCTTCATCTTTTCTAAAACAGGCTTCATCTTCTCCCATGCGTTTTTTATTTCCGTTGCACCACGTTGACCAATAGCCCCAATAACATTTAAAAGAGCTTCCCACACAGGAAGTAAATAGCGTACAAAAAAGTCATACATACTTTGTAAAACAGGTTTCAACGTATCATCCCAAAAAGCCTTAACCTCTGCAAACGCCAATGGTACATTAATCATTAGCCAATCAACAAATTCTTTTATTATCGGCAAAACCGTTTCTGTCATAAATATCCATAATTCCTCTAACGCTGGATACAAAACGGTATCCCAAAATACCCTAACGGTTTTAATGGCTTCCGGCACTTTAACCTTCAGCCACTCCCACAAACGAATCAATATCGGTACAACATTTTTAGCCAAAAACTCACCAGTGGTCTTTAAGGCAGGTAACAAACTATTATTAAAAAAGTCTTTAGCAACCTTAATAGCCTCCGGCACTTTAACCTTCAACCAACTCCACAAGGCCGTTAAAACAGGTTTAATAACACCTTCCCACGTACTACTTAAAAACTCGCTAATTATCGGCCATACCACCGACCAAGCCAATTGCAAAGCAGCAATAGCCTCTGGCACTTTAACCTTCAGCCATTCCCAAAAATCAAGCAAACCAGGTTTAATACTACCTTCCCAAGCATCAGTCAATGTAGTGCGTATACCATTCCAATCATTCTCCCAAGCATTTCTCACCAAAGAAAACAAGGCTACTAAACCAAAGAAAATAGCAGAAATAGCCAAACCCGTTGCAATTAATGGAGATGCTGCTGCTGCCACACTCCCTAAAACGGGTATTAATGCCGCCAAAATCACAGCACCAACCGCCATTAACACATCCTTCCAACCAATAAACTCACCAACCACCGCAATTAGTGGCTCTAAAAACTCCCACAATTGGCGGCCAAATGTTTGTAGTGCAGGCCAAGCCGTTCCAAAAATCCAATCGGTAATACTATTAAAAACTGGTAAAACATCATTTCTTATAACGGGTAAAAGGTCATTATTAAATAAGTCAATTAAAAACTCAAAACTATTAAATAGCTTTTCTATAGCCCAAGCTGCAACTTCCATGATGGGTGGCAAAACCCGCTCAAACCAATCAAATGCCGTTTGTATGCGAGGCATAATCCTATTACCAATCTCAAGCAGCTTATCACCCACAGGCCGCAAGCCTAACAGGGCACGCCGTTTAAAGCCTTCCCACATTGACCCGAGATTGTTGTATTGGGCATCTAAAGCCTCTGTAGCACCCGCCAAATCACTCATTTTAGTATTGGTTATGTCTATTGACAGAGCCGCTTGAGTGCCTAGGTCCTCAAACTGAGTCCCCATCAATGCCACACCCAACTGCATCCGAGTCGACTCATCTTCAACATCAGCCAACCCATTTTTAATCATATCAAAGGCTTCTATTTGAGATATTTGTCCGGATTCAATCGCATCAAAAAATCCAGTCATCCCACCCTCAATATCCATTGCACCAAGGCCAAATAAGTTTTCAACAGCCTCTTCTGTAGCTTTAGACCCATCCAGAATACGAAGCCTAAATTCCTTTATCATATCGGCGGCTTTATCAGTGCCCAGGGCACCTTCAGCCGCACCGCTTTTTATCACAGAGAAGAATTGGTCAGCTGTAGCTCCAGTTTCCTTAAACTGGGTAGAGTATTCATTGATTGTATCTAAAAAGTCATCAGGCAATCCCTCCTGAAAACCAGCTGCTATAAAATCTGTAGCTTCCTTAGACGTTAACCCAAAGTTCTTCATCAACGTTGATGTGGCCGCTACACTATCCGCAACATCAACATCAAAAGCATCTCTAATTTTGAAAGCATCTTCAGTAACCTGCTGCATTTCCTCTTTAGATAAATCGCCTAATTTAGCCCTAACGCTTTCTACAGCCGCCCCGGCATCCGCAATAGAATCACCAAAGTTATTCTTAAAAACGTTAACGGCTACTTCACCTAATGCTTCAGCCTCTTCACGGCTAACATTCAAACCAGCTTGAAGGTCATTAACCACATCATTTATCTGACTAGATGTATTAAATGCTTGTACACCTAAACCAACAATAGCGGCTGCACCAGCCGCTACTGCACCAACAATAACACCGCCAACCAGTTTGTTAACAGAACTCCCTAACGAACTGGCCCACGTTTTAGCACCTTTTTCAGACGTAGACAATGTTTCATCTAAGCCCTCTCTATTACCTTTTATAAATAAAATCGCATCGCCTAATGTAACTGCCAAAACATTTTACCTCAATGTTTGCGCGCAAACATTAAATATTACTGAATTTGAACACCTGCCATTTTTAAAAACTGATTTGCACTTACTTTACCTTTAGCGGGAGTACCTTGAGACTGACCACCTAAAACTTTAGCCAATTCATTAGCCAAACTTTTATGCTCCCATCGTTTTCTACGTACCCACGATTGAGTTAATGTTATTAACATCACCTCATCAACCTCATCATCCCATAGGCCCCACTTAGCTAAGGCTAATTCATATAAATCTAGGTCTGTGCCGGGCCACTCCGTAGCAGTCCCATCAACTTCCCAAAAGGGTAGGCAAACTTAATAACCTCCACAAAGGCCGTCTGTACCTCAACATCGTAGGCATTATCAAAAATATGTTCCTTATCAGTCGCAATATCAGCACAATAGGCACACAATAACTCAAACATCATATCAGGGGCATCAATAACACTATCACTTAAAGAATTAATCAACTTTGCCAAATCAGACCCGTTAGTTAATTCAATCTTGTTTACACTGCTTAACGCACCACTTAACGTAGCAAATGGTTTTTTCAATTGTTCACGCCATTCTTTTGCTTGGCGTATTGGCAATTGTTTTACAGTATAATCTTTGCCACCCAACGTAACGGTTATTTTCTTCATTATGGTAATGCCTCCGCAGTAATACGAAGAATTGTAAACAACGCGCCTGCCACATCTTGAGCCAATGCCTTAATTTGCAATGGTATTCCTGTTTGAGTAGCCTTACCAAATTCAAGGGCCCCGTTTAGTTTTGAAGTAGCTCTATAAATAATCAATCTAACAGGGAATGGAGTCCCCGTTTCTTCATTAAAAATACCCTCAAAGCCCCAGGCTAATTCATCAAGAATAGCGGAGCCGCCAA
>Ga0316192_10003307_pt1 | contig 11792 bp, 9 predicted proteins | sample MerIslwburrow_MG_FD_204931 | JGI IMG/M metagenome (GOLD analysis project Ga0316192, IMG submission 204931) | Coastal sediment microbial communities from Maine, United States - Merrow Island worm burrow | ecosystem: Environmental > Aquatic > Marine > Coastal > Sediment | place: USA: Maine...
AACGAGTATAAAACAGGCCGAGGCGAAGCCGCTTCAATTATTTACCAGGAAATGATCAATACTGATGCAGATGGCAATAGAGTCGCCAGCCAGGCCAGCGACCTTGGCCAGCAGATCATTGATCAGTATGATGACACCTCCTATGCGGGAAAAGCTGCGCTGATTCTGGCACGCATTGCCTATGACAATAAGGATATAGACGGCGCGCGCGAAAAACTGAATTGGGCAATTGAAAATTCTAAACAGTTCGAAACCGTCCATACAGCAAGATTAAGGCTTGCTACTATCCTGATGGTTGAAAACAAGCTTAATGAAGCCCTGGACTTGCTCAGTGTAGATAGCATGGATGGCTTTGAATCGCATTATTATGAAATGCGGGGAGATATTTATCTCAGCCTGCAACAAGCTGATAAGGCACGTGATGCCTACCGCGCTGCTATCGATGGTCTATCTGCAGATTCTATGTATGAACCGGTCTTGAAAATGAAACTGGATGCAATTGCAACCGGCAGCAAGTCATGAATATAAGGTTTATCTTTTTAATCACAGCTTTGACATTCCTAAGTGGATGTTCAATCTTTGGTGGAAAAGAAGACATCAGTCCACCTGCAAAGCTGGAGCCCTATTCTGAAAGAGTAAAACTTATCAGGGCATGGAAGGCATCGAGTGGAAAAATAACTAAGAACAACCGGCAGATACAACCAATCCTCGTTGATACAACGCTCTACGCTGCATCTTCCGGTGGAGTAATTACTGCTTTTGATGCCGAAACGGGGAAAACGCTCTGGAACAGAAAACTGAAGCTGAATCTGTCCGCAGGCGTCGGCTATGGCGATGGACTTCTGCTTGCCGGCACCGAGGAGGGCGAGGTTGTTGCACTCTATGCAAGTAACGGCAATCCTGCATGGGTTGGAGCCGCACAGGGTGGCGTCGCAGCGAGTCCGGAAGGAGGACAGAATGTTGTCGTTGTTCCCATTACTGGGAACAAACTCGTTGGTTTATCCGCAACCGATGGTTCACTGGTCTGGAACCTGTCAGAATCTAATCCACGCTTACTGCTGCGCGGAAGAGGTCGCCCTTTAGTTGTCACTGATGTTGTCCTGGCTGGCTTTGATAATGGCAAATTGACACTGATACGCCTCGATAATGGCCAACGTCTCTGGGAAGTAAGGGTAGGTGATGCGATTGGTAAAACCGAAATAGAAAGAATGACTGATGTAGATGCAAGACCTATGATAGTAAACGATACGGTTTACACAGCTGCCTACCAGTCAAGAGTTATTGCGATAGATGCCCCAACAGCCAGAATGATGTGGGAAAACGAGGTATCAACAAACAAGGACATGGATGCTGATGAAAAGCATCTGTACGTTGTGGCAGAGGGTGATATCGTCTATGCAATAGATCGAAAAAGCGGAGAAACTGTCTGGGAGCAGGATAAATTTGCAAATCGAGAACTGACTCCGCCAGCGGTTCTCGACGAATATATTATTGTTGGTGACAGTGAGGGTTATATCCATATTCTTAATTCCGCGACGGGTGTAATAGAAGGCAGGGAAAAGGCAGGTGGGGAATTTCTCGCCCAGCCAGTCACTCGTGGCCAGACAGTATGGATGCAGAACCTCGATGGCGATATCTTCGCCTGGCAGCTGTCCCAATAGCAGCCTGATACAGAAACATTCAGCATGAAACCTGTTATAGCCCTGGTCGGACAGCCCAATGTCGGCAAGTCTACCTTGTTCAATCGCCTGACTCGAAGTCGCGACGCCCTGGTAGATGATCAGCCCGGAATTACCCGCGACCGTATTTATGGCAATGCCAGGATTAATGACAGGTCTTTCATAATTATCGACACCGGTGGTCTCGATGACGGTTCTGATCCTTTGCAAACAGTGATGTCTGGCCAGACATGGGATGCTGCTGATGAAGCAGACGCTGTCATTTTCCTTGTTGACGGCCGCGCAGGACTGTCTTCACTTGATGACCGTATTCTCGCCCGCCTGAGGAAGCTTGGTAAACGGGTGACACTGGCTGTAAATAAAACCGAAGGCCTCGATATAGACCAGAGAATGTCAGATTTTTATTCTCTCGGACTCGGTGATCCTCAGCCCATCTCATCTGCACATGGACAGGGTGTCTCTGCTCTGATGGAAAATGTACTGGCCGATTTTCCACGCGAACACAAGGATGAAGACCTTGATGCTGGACCGGTAATTGCTGTCATTGGTCGCCCCAATGCAGGTAAATCAACACTAATTAATGCCTTGCTTGGCGAAGAACGCGTGGTTGTCTTTGATCGTCCAGGCACCACACGAGACAGTGTAAAAATACCCTTTAACCGGGAAGGTGTAGATTACACCCTGATTGATACCGCCGGTGTCAGACGTCGCGGAAAAGTTGATGAAAAAATAGAAAAATTCTCTGTTATCAAAACGTTACAGGCAATAGATCAGGCAAATGTTGTACTGATGATGCTTGATGCAAGACGAGAAATAAGCGACCAGGATGCGACTCTCGCCAGCTATGCCATAGAGCAGGGCAAAGCCATGGTTGTCATTGTTAACAAGTGGGATGGACTGACACCTGAAAAACGAATCTGGATTAAGGATGAAATTGACCGCAAACTGATGTTTTTGCAGTTTGCTGAATTTCTTTATGTCTCGGCTTTACATGGAACAGCCGTTGGCAACATTTTTCCGGCAGTCGAACGCGCTTATGATGCTGCCATGAAGGATCTTCCAACCTCTTTTCTTACCCGAATCCTCGAAAAAGCAGTAGAAAAAACACCGCCGCCGATGATTTCCGGCCGCCGAATGAAACCCAAATTCGCCCACCAGGGTGGACATAATCCACCGGTTATCGTGATTCATGGTAACCAGTTAGAAAAATTGCCAGGCTCGTATCGCCGCTACCTGATAAATACTTTCAGAAAAGCTGGAAAACTACAGGGAACGCCGATCCGCCTGGATTTCAGGGCAGGCAGCAACCCCTTTGAAGGCAGGCCTTCTGGTAAAACAAGGAAACGTAGGAAAAGACATTAGATAATTGCTGGAAGTTATTAATTATTTTATGGAATAACCTGAACAGATTGACATTCACAACTTAGTCAACTAGATTCGTTAGTATATAGCTGTAGAAGATCTTTTTAGCGGAATCAATTCGAATATAACATAATCGATAAATCATGGATCAGATAGGCAACACATCAATCGGAGCAAAACAGAAGGAAATGCTGATCGTCATGACAGCACTTCTGTACACAGAGCAGAACAACCTTTTGTCGCAGTCTCAGATGCGAGACGCGAAACAAAGCCTGCAGGCTCTATTCCTTCGCACTAGCGGCGAAGAAACGATGCTTCGCAAACTTATCGAGATCCTACGTTTTAACGAGGAAATGCATACCGCTTTCAGCGACCTTTCCAAGATCAGTACCAGAATTCAGAGCAGTACAGAGATTATTGCCAGAAAAGTCTCTTATTTACGCAGCTACTTCGACAGGCTAAAAGTCACTCCGCAGGAGAGCGCCGATTTCTTTTCACCTTTTATGAACTTTACCCACCAGTTTTTGCTCAAGGTAAAAACATTCAATACCAGCATGGTTGAGTTCCTGGAGATAAAGGAAGTTGAATCTAGGCGCGCAAATGAATACAGAATTGCAAAAGAAGCAAGCGTCAGGCTGAAGAAAAGGCTGGCCGGAACGCTCGGTAATGATCCTCAGTCTGAAGTTGAATCAACCATCAAAGATGAAGTTATTCAGACATTTGATCATGCTGAAGCGAAAAATAACCTCTCCATGGTACAGCGCGAAGCCAAACTCAAGGAAAGAGAGATTGATGAACTGCTTGAAGAAATTAACGCCATGTGCCAACAGGCAATGAATCCAACCATGCGTGAGGTAAAGGAAAGAGAGGTCCTGATCAAGGAAGATTACGATGACGTATTCACGCTCTTCGTCACCGCACTGCAGAAGCACCGCCGACTGGGCAAAATCAAGGACTTCCTGATGGACTATTTCAAGCTCTATCAGCGTGCATATGGAATGTTTCGCCTCGACTTCAACAGCTTCAAGAAAGCTGTGACGATGATGTCAACAAATTCACAGCAATATTTTGAAGACAAGAATGAAGATTACGATATTCGTGAAAAACGTGACAAACTGAAAAAGCTTGAAGCCGTAATCAACTTTCTCGAAGTAGCTGCAAAAATGGTACGTGAGGAAAGTGATCTGACTTACCAGAAACTAAGCAAGAAACTGTCTGAGCTGATTGACCAGTCAGATAGCAACTGGCGGGATATTGCACAGGATCTGCTGGTGGCCAAGGTTTCTGCCGAGGCAGAAATGAGCACCACCATATAAATAATAAAACCGTTTTACGTTTTACGTGTTAAGTTTTATGTAAAAACAAAACACGTAACACACCTGGTCTTTTAATCCATTTCTAAATTCATGCTCTTTTTTAATTCTGTTTTTCTGGAAGGAAAAGCATCGGATCTACCCTGGCTTCATTAAGGCTCAGGCTCCAGTGCAGATGTGGCCCGGTGACTCTTCCAGTCTGCCCAATTTCACCTATTTTATCCCCGCGTTTCAGCTTGTCACCCGTTTTTACAATAATCTTACTCATGTGATTAAACATGCTGATCATGCCCTGGCCATGGTCTACAAATACGGTCTTTCCGTTGAAATAGTAATCACCCGTATCAATAATCACACCATCAGAGGGCATAACGATATCAGTGCCTTCGGGTGCTGCAATATCAATGCCGCTGTGCGGGTTGCGAGGCTGGTCATTGAAGAAGCGACGCAGACCAAATGGACTGCTAAGAGGACCGTCAACCGGCCAGGACAAGTCGACAGAAACATCAGTGTCTCTCCATATCTTGAATAATTTGCCCATATGCTTTTTCTCTGAATTTATCCTGGCAAGCTGCTCCTCGTTTGGTGATACATATTTTTTTTGTTTCATTTTAATGCGCTGTTCAGGGTATGTCTTTGGCTTTACCTTGACAGAAACTTCCTTGTGAGTACTGCTGTCTTTATCCGTTTGATAACTAACAATGTAATTCCCTGGCAGTGTCTTTAACGATATGCCGACAAGACCCTTCCATTGACCATCCTGCTCAATCACCAGTACATTTTTTACCCCATAGCGCGCCTGAGGTTTAGGTCCGGAGGAATTTCCCAGGTCAACCATGCTCACTCCACCTGGTACTGAAGAACCGGTAAATGAAGCTGCAGATGCAGTATTGAAAGCGCTTATGCATGTGAACAGAACAAAAACCCGGAGAATCGACCCGGTGTGATAAATATTAGTCATGTTTATTCCTGTGTAATCTGATTATTTTACAGTGTAGATAGCCGTTGTGGAGATTTGCCTGCAGTTCATCGCCAATTTTAACCTGGTCAACAGAACTTACAATTGCCTTCTCACCAGGGAATTGTAAGGTAGCAAAACCTCGTGCGAGAGTCTGTAATGGACTGAGTGTTTGCAGGGCGTAGGCCTGCTTTTCCAGCTGACTGGTTTTATGCTGTAACAGTTCGGGCATTCTATTCGATAACCGTTTTCTAACTCCCGACAGGATGATTGATTGATTTTGTATCTTGTTTGTCGGCAGTTTCTGCGAAAGACGCTGATAATTGATTGCATAATCATGCTTTGCAGATGAAAGACTGTGTCTGGCCCCGCGAAACAGTCGCTGATCAAGACTGAAGCAGCGTTGCGAACGTTGATCCAGTGCTTTTTTCGGGCTGTGAATGCGGGACAGCAAACCGCAAAGCGCGATGTCTTTGTCTTTGATCATCCTGTCAGAAAGGCGAGACAACCGCTGTGACAGAATATCAAAGCGATATTTTTCCTGCTCGGCTTTCTGTTTAAACAAAATCAGCCTGGTCTGTAATATATCCTGCTGTTGACTCAATGCCTCGTGCGTTCTGGATATTGCATTAAATAATCTTAACTGCAGCCCCTTGCAGACTTTGCTTAAATGACTTTTATCAGGAGATAGCATCTCCGCAGCTGCTGTTGGGGTAGCAGCACGCGCATCGGCAACCAGGTCACTGATACTAAAATCCGTTTCGTGTCCGACTGCAGATACCAGGGGTATAGAACAGTTATATATGGCCCTGGCAACGATCTCTTCATTAAATGGCCAGAGATCTTCCAGAGAGCCACCGCCACGCGCCAGAATCAACACATCACATTCCTTGCGTGAATCAGCAGCACTGATTGCATTTACCAGTGATTCCGCTGCCTGTTCACCTTGAACCAGGGCAGGGTAGACAAGAATTCGAATAGAAGGATAACGGCGCTTGAAAACTGAAATGATATCGTGAATTGCTGCACCGGTTGCTGAAGTAATGATGCCAACTCGGCGCGGTAGTGAGGGCAGTGTGGACTTGTCTGATAATTCAAACAGTCCTTCTTCACTGAGGCGAGCTTTTAACTGATCGAATCTTTTTCTCAGCAGGCCTTCACCCGACCCAACAATGGATCGAACTAAAAGCTGGAAATCACCTCGCTGTTCATACAGGCTTACCCTTGCTGTAAGAATGACCTGCATACCATCAGCAAGTTCAATATTTGAAAGGCGGGCACTGTTCTTAAAAAATACGCAGCGTAGCTGAGCATATTCATCTTTAAGATTAAAATACTGGTGGCCTGAAGCAGGTCGGCTCAGACCAGATACCTCGCCTTCCACCTGGATATTGATATAGCTGGCTTCCAGTAATTTCCTGACTTCTTTGGTCAGAAGAGAAACCGTATAAATTGACTTGCCAATAAGCATAAATTAAAGAGTTTAGAAAAAATAAAAAAGCCGGGCATCGCCCGGCTTGCAAATATCGTTTCCGATACTTTTAGTAGTGTGGCTTGGCACCCGCCTGGGAATCAGCCTGCATACCCGCTGCTTTAATCTGGTATTCAACTTTTTTCATCAGCTTGTCAGCCGTTGCCGTGTCTCCTTCCTCATGTGCCTTCTGTGCTTCTTTCAGGTACTTGCCCGTATCACGCCACAGTGCATCTCTTTTCTTCAGGTCTTTCATGCCTGCTTCAGCGGCAGCAACCTGGTTATTCCATGCATCGTCTGACTTGGAGCTGCTTCCTGATGAAGCACATCCACCAACCGCAAAAATAGACGCAGCAAAGGCTACAAGTAAAAGTCTCTTCATAATTTGGTATCCTCTCAATTTGGTTCGAAATTTATATTTATGTCATGTAATCATCAACAATATTACCGTGTCCGTCAAGTAGTATGCAGTGAATATTTCTGTAGATTCGAAAAAAAAAGACACAGATAGTATGAATTTTCCACTAATGGCAGGTTTACCAGCAAACTATCAATCTATATAATTCTGCGATGGAAATTACAGAACAAGCTCTTACCTTTGACGATGTCCTGCTGCTACCCGCACGCAGCGACATACTTCCGCGTGATGCTGACTTGAAAACACGGCTTACGCGCAATATCGACCTTAATATACCTCTCGTTTCAGCCGCTATGGATACGGTTACCGAGTCTCGCCTTGCTATTGCCATAGCACAGGAAGGCGGAATCGGAATCATCCATAAAAATATGAATGCCGAAATGCAGGCGAACGAAGTGCGCAAGGTAAAAAAATATGAAAGCGGCGTAATTACTGACCCCTACACTGTCGGTCCAGACACCACTATTCGTGAGGTCATCGAATTTACCAAGGAAATTGGAATTTCTGGTGTGCCGGTGGTAGAAGGGCCAAACCTGGTCGGTATTGTCACTTCCAGAGACCTCAGGTTTGAGACCCATCTGGATGACCCGGTTTCCAGTATGATGACGCCCAAAGACCGACTCGTTACCGTTAAAGAAGGAGCAAGCAAGGATAAAATCATCTCCTTGCTGCATAAACACCGTATCGAGAAGATATTAGTAATTGACGACAGCTTTCATCTTCGTGGCATGGTTACCGTTAAAGACATACAAAAAGCAACGGACAAACCCCTGGCCTGTAAGGATGACCAGGGGCGCCTGCGTGTTGGTGCAGCCGTAGGTACTGGTGCAGATACCGAGCAGCGCGTCGCTGCACTCGCTGAAGCCGGTGTAGATGTCATTGTCGTTGATACGGCCCATGGCCATTCAAAAGGGGTGCTCGAGAAAGTCAGCTGGGTAAAAGCAAACTATCCTCATATTGAAGTCATTGGCGGAAATATAGCTACAGCTGCCGCAGCACTGGATCTGGTTAAAGCGGGTGCCGATTGCGTCAAAGTCGGTATTGGACCAGGGTCTATCTGTACCACACGTATTGTTGCAGGAGTAGGTGTACCGCAGATCAGTGCAGTCAGTAATGTAGCAGAAGCATTGAAAGGGACCGGTGTGCCGCTGATTGCAGATGGTGGAATTCGCTACTCAGGCGACATGGCAAAGGCTATAGCGGCCGGCGCCCACTGCATTATGGTCGGCAGTATGCTGGCTGGCACTGAAGAGGCACCAGGCGAAATAGAGCTGTACCAGGGCCGTTCCTATAAATCATATCGCGGTATGGGCTCACTCGGTGCCATGTCACAGGGTTCAAGTGATCGCTATTTTCAGGAAAACACGGCAAATGTCGATAAGTTTGTTCCTGAAGGTATAGAAGGCCGCGTCCCCTTTAAAGGTGCAATGACAAGCATAGTTCACCAGATGCTCGGAGGCCTGCGTTCCAGCATGGGCTATACCGGTTGCAGAACCATTGATGAAATGCGCGAAAAACCGCAATTTGTGCGGGTAACAGGAGCAGGAATGGCTGAAAGCCATGTCCACGATGTCACGATAACTAAAGAAGCTCCGAATTACCGTTCCTAACGTTACTTGCCGGTAACGGATACTCTAAAATTATGAGTAACCCATGAGCAACGACATTCATTCTGACAGGATTCTTATCCTCGATTTCGGATCGCAATACACTCAACTCATAGCACGGCGCGTACGTGAGGCTGGTGTTTATTGCGAGATCTTTCCCTACGATGTCGATGAAGAGCACATCAGGGAGTTTGCAGCTAAAGGTTATATCCTGTCAGGTGGCCCGGAAAGTGTTACTGAGGGTGATACGCCAAAAGCAAGCCAGCTGGTGTTTGATTCAGGCATGCCAATACTGGGAATTTGCTATGGCATGCAGACCATGGCAGCGCAGCTGGGCGGGGAAGTTGAAACCTCCCTGCACCACGAATATGGCTATGCCCAGATTCGTGCACGCGGCCACTCCAGTTTACTTCGCGACATAGAAGATCATACCTCTCCAGAGGGGTTTGGACTGCTAGACGTCTGGATGAGCCATGGTGATAGAGTAGTCAGTCTGCCCCCTGGGTTTAGCGCAATTGCTACGACTGATAATGCCCCGCTGGCTGGCATGGCAGATGAATCACGGCATTATTATGGCGTCCAGTTTCATCCCGAAGTTACTCACACGAAACAGGGCGACCGGGTACTTGCCCGGTTCGTTCATGATATCTGTGGTTGTGCTTCACTCTGGAACCCGGCCAACATCATTCAGGACAGTATTGATCATATCCAGCAACAGGTAGGTGATGATGAAGTGCTGCTGGGCCTGTCAGGTGGTGTAGATTCATCGGTGGTTGCCGCTTTACTGCATAAGGCTATTGGTGACAAACTCATCTGCGTGTTTGTCGACAATGGCCTGTTGCGTCTGCATGAGGGAGACCAGGTAATGGCCACATTTGCTGAGCACATGGGTGTCAGGGTAATACGCGTCAATGCAGAAGATCGCTTCCTCGCAGGCCTGGCAGGTGAAGCAGACCCCGAGAAAAAACGTAAAATTATCGGCCACAACTTCATCGAAGTATTTGATGAAGAAGCTGGCAAACTTGCGAATGTTAAGTGGCTTGCACAGGGCACTATCTACCCCGATGTGATCGAGTCAGCAGGCTCAAAAACAGGCAAGGCCAAGGTCATCAAATCGCATCATAATGTCGGCGGCCTTCCCGACGATATGAATCTTGAATTGCTCGAACCGCTGAGAGAACTGTTCAAGGATGAAGTGCGCAAGCTCGGTGTTGAACTCGGCTTGCCGGCAGAAATGGTCTACCGTCATCCTTTCCCCGGCCCGGGTCTTGGTGTACGCATACTAGGCGAAGTGAAAAAGGAGTATGCTGACCTTTTACGCCGGGCAGATAATATCTTCATTGAAGAACTCTACCGTCATGATCTCTACGACAAGGTATCACAGGCCTTTACTGTCTTCTTGCCGGTAAAATCAGTCGGTGTCGTCGGTGATAACAGGCGCTACCAGTACGTAGTCACTCTCAGAGCTGTAGAAACCATCGACTTCATGACAGCGCGCTGGGCGCATCTGCCTTATGACTTCCTTGACCTGGTGTCTCGTCGTATCATTAACGAAATCGACGGTATTTCACGTGTCACCTACGATATCTCAGGAAAACCACCTGCGACCATTGAGTGGGAATAACATGGCATTAGCAGAGACTGGCGAGAACGATCTCTACTGGATGACCAAAGCCTACGAACTGGCGCAGCAGGCAGCCGATCATGGCGAAGTACCTGTCGGTGCAGTGCTGGTAGATAGTGATCTGCAATGCATCGGCGAAGGCTGTAACCAGCCAATTACAGGGCATGACCCGACCGCCCACGCAGAGATAGTAGCGATTCGAAATGCAGCAAACCTGCTGGGCAACTACCGCTTACCCGGCACCACGCTTTACGTTACCCTTGAACCCTGTCCGATGTGCGCAGGTGCTATCATCCATGCGAGAATAAGCCGCGTTGTAATCGCTACGCCTGATCCACGCTCCGGCAGTGCGGGAAGTGTGTATAATTTACTCGATTCCATGCAACTAAATCATCGTGCTACAGTCACCACTGGTGTATTGCAGCATGAATGTTCAACATTATTAAAGTCATTCTTTCTCGATAAAAGAGAGAACAGTGAGAACTGATATGCAAAAAATGATCGCCTTTGTTTTTCTTCTGCTGCCATTTACAGCTTCCATCGCTGCAGATGCGCCAGATTTACCCGATGTTGACATGACCCCGATAAAAGTCTCAGAACATGTCTGGTATGTGAAAGGTAAAGCCGGCGCAGCGACTGAAAATGCGGGATTTGTTTCCAATGCCGGCTTTGTTATTACCGCTGACGGTGTCGTCGTTTTTGATGGCCTGGGCACCCCGGTACTGGCATCCATGATGCTGAAGGAAATTCGAAAGCTGACGCAGCAACCGATTCGAAAAGTTGTTGTCAGTCACTATCATGCCGATCATGTCTATGGTCTCCAGGTGTTTAAGAAAGAGGGAGCGGAAATACTGGCCCCCGGCGGTGCCATCGATTACATAAACTCAGATAGTGCAAGCAGCCGGCTCGAAGAAAGACGTGTCAGCCTGGCCCCATGGGTTGATGCCGATACTAAACTTGTCTCTCCAGACCGCTACCTGACTGAGTCTGAAGTTTTCAAAATGGGTGAGCTTGAATTCACTATATCAATGCTCGGTTCAGCTCACTCTGAAGGTGACCTGACGCTATTCATAGAACCAGATAGAGTGCTTTTCTCAGGTGATGTAATTTTCGATGGGCGGGTGCCATGGCTGGGTGATGCAGATACTGTCAACTGGCTACAGACATTGAACACCATTAAGTCATCCAAACCTGCTGCCATCATCCCTGGACATGGGGGACTTTCCAGCGATCCTGAGGCCCTGATTAAACTGACACATGATTATCTCGAGTTCGTCAGGGCCAAAATGAAACAGGCAGTCGATGACTGGGTAACGTTTGACGATGCCTATGACGAGGTTGACTGGGGAGACTATGAATA
>Ga0316192_10003308_pt1 | contig 11791 bp, 12 predicted proteins | sample MerIslwburrow_MG_FD_204931 | JGI IMG/M metagenome (GOLD analysis project Ga0316192, IMG submission 204931) | Coastal sediment microbial communities from Maine, United States - Merrow Island worm burrow | ecosystem: Environmental > Aquatic > Marine > Coastal > Sediment | place: USA: Maine...
GATTACTCCCAGGGGATTTTAAGTCCGTCAATTTCCTCTATCGACCACAACTCTCGACATGTCTCACCACGCTGGACAACTAACAAATAATTGATAAACAGTCACTTAGTGTATTTTCATTTTATGGTGGTCGATGCTGACAATGTGGATTGTTGTGAAAAAATGTCCCATGAGTGTCCCATGGAGGCACCCTGGATAACGGACGGGGAAACCTTCCAAACACGGCAGGGCACCGTCTCGAAACCGGAAACCGGCTGGCACCGATGCCCGAGGCCGGGGTCACGCCTCACAGCCTTTCCTCGCCGATCAGCTCCATGCTCGTGATCTTCCACAGGCCGTCGACAGGCTCGACCATCAGCTCGGCGGTGTACTGATTGCGGCGCTGGTGAATATGGCCCCAGTGGCCGACTGAAGCGGCGACATTCCACGTCGCGGTGGCTCGGAAACCGTGGTCTTCGTTTTCAGCCTCGACCTCCAACATTTCGATCTCCTGCACCTTGGCGCGAGCACCCCCCTGGCTGGCGAGCTCGAGGCCGCGGCGGGTCTCGAGGTAGGTCGCGGTGAGAAGATCACCGCCGACGCTGTGGGCGAGGGTGTCGTAGATGATCTCCTCATCTCGGAAGTCGAAGGCTCGGTAAACGTTGTAGAGCAGGGCCGAGACGATTTCCTCGGCGCGTTCATCAGTGAGTCGAGCTGAGCGCGTGGCGGCGAAGGAACCGCCGGCGATTGCGATCAGAATCGCGGCCGCGACGATGAGCCGTCTCCAGGGTCCCTGATGGCGGGCGGCCGCGACGCCGCTGCGCACGACCAGCAGACCAAGCACTGTCAACGCGGCCCAGCTGAGATACATCGCCCCTCGCAGAAGCGACGACGGCGGCGCCTCGACGTCGACCAGGGTCGGCAGCGTGGGGTTTTTGAGGAAGTTCTTCCACCACAGAATGTTGTCGTCACGCTTCAGGAAGAAGCGCAGCGGCCCCGCCTCGTCAGTGGCGGCGGCCGGAATGCGTTCGACCCTTTCGGGGAAAAGGCCCCAGGTGACCTGCGCCTCCTGCGGATAGGCGGTCATGGGGTGAAGAAAAATTACTCCCAGGGTCGCAGCCGAGGCATCCAGGTCCCGGGGCGGACTGATGACGGTCGATGTGCGAAGGGTGCGCTCGAGAAAGTTGACGCGGTCGAGCTCGGGCCGAATGGCCTCGCCATCGATGGTGAAGTCGAGGTTCTGCAGAAAGAAATCCGCAACCTGTTGCTTCACGTCCGCCTGGATGGTCACTGGAATGGTCGACAAACCGCCGACCCCCACGTCCTCCCAGGTCTGCACGTCCCGTGGTCTGGCGATGATCTCGACTCGGACCTCGAAGGGCTCGACATAGAGAAAGACATTCATGGGCGAGTCGTACTGTCGCCAGAGGTTCCGGTTCCGAAATTTGGAGAACCATGGATCGTCCCAGTCGAGATCAAGGATCGACTCGGTGCCAAGATAACGGAAATCCATGACCGGCAGACCGAGGTGGTAGGTGATGAATCCTATGTTGGCGGTGGGGAAGTCGCCTCCCGCGGTGGGTGGGTGGAATGTGAGCGAGGCCGGCCGGCCGATGAAGGCATAGGAAAGCACGGCAAAAACGACCGGGTCACCTTCGGCGGCCGGCAGAGGTTCACCGGTGATCTCGTCACGGGCCACCCGCCGGCGCGGTTCGATGTCGGCCACTCGGCCGGGAAGCGGTGAGCCGCCGTCCGCGCGGATGACGAAATCCTCGCCGAAAAAGGTGGCAAGTCGATCGCCGAGTGGGGCAGCTTCGAGCCCCATCCTGGTCCGCATCTCGTCTGGAAGAAGGTTATGGAAGGCCATGAGATCGGGAACGCCGATCTCCATCTCCACCCGGATCTCAGATTCACCGATGAAGATTTCCACCACGGTCGACGCCGTCATCGCCTTGGTGACGACGAGTGCATCGGCGAGGGCGGTGCCGGACGGAAGGGCGAAGAGGAACGCCGTAACGAAGAGGACCGCTAGGACTAGGCGATGGCGCACGCCGGAGGCGGTAGTGCGGGCGTGCCGGGCGATAATTTCGAGGTCGATTATCATTCGGCGATCGTACCTGATCGGTGATACGGATGCGCAACCCGCCCGCAGGGCGATTTCTGCTGGATTTCGCGCGGAGTCAGTACAATTGTCCCATGAGGATCCCATTTCTGACGAATGGTTGCCCCTGTGAATTGCACAGATGGGTGCCAGATGGGTGCCACATACACTTCCACACTTGTTGATTCGAAAGGGAGGACTTGCCAGGGCGTAGTTCTCGACAAGCAAGAGAGTATGGGGTCCGGCTTCGCTCGAAGCTACGCCGGGACAGGCTTCGTTGTCGCGAGCTCGACGTAAAGCAAGCCGAGAGCGATTGCCGGCAAGAACAGAATGAGATAGAGAAGAGCGAACGCCGGGTCCTTCACCGCCCACAGCGCCATTGCGGCGCCTGCCCCGTAAGCGGCGACGCACAGGAAGCTGGCTGTGATTACGGCCCGGAAGGCAAAGCGGCGGAAGCCACGCACCCGAGCGAGATCGCCGCGCTCTCGATACATCGGTAGACAGCGGAGCGCATATTTCTCGAGCCCGAGGGTGGCGATCGTCGACAGCAGCAGCACCGTCGAAATCACCACGCAGTAGGAGTCGAACTCGCGAGGTGCCAGGCTCCGCGCGAGCACCAAGTTGACGCCATAGAACAGGAACTGATTCGCCAGCGCCAGGAGAGACAAGACGAACGGTCGCGAGCCCGATCGGGTCAACACAGCGCTACTTCGGGAACAGAAGCTTGATTTGCAGGCGAACGGTCCACGTTTCGCCCTGGTTGTCGAGATTCACTCCTTGACCCGCCAGGGGATTCGGTTTGACGACGTTGTAGAACGCCGCCAGAGACAGATCGACGGGCTGCTTACCCCACTTCGTGATCTTGCCCAACCCGCCGCCGACTGGGATGGTCCATCGGTTATCACTGTCGGCCTCCCAGTTGGCGTTGATCACAGGAACTGAAGTGAAGTACCAGCCCTTGCTGAAATTGTAGTTGATGATCGGCTGGAGAAGCATCTGGTTGATGTCCGCAGCCTCGGCGTCACCTGCAAACGACCATACGTTCTGTGCCAGGATGCCGAGCACCCAATTGCCCGGCATGGTGAGCATCACGACCCCCGCCCCGGCCGACCATTTGTCGCTGGCGAACTGGTCTTCTTGCGCAGAGGGAAACAGAAAAGCGGGGCCGACACCCCAGATCAGCTTCCCGGGTTTGGCCGGCGAGATGAACGCGGTGTAGCTGATGTCGCCGAGTCCCGAGGCACTACCGGTCCCGGGGACGACCTCTTCCCGGTAGATCAGCGGGACAATCGCCCGATTGACCAGATTCCATTTCGGCGACAGCGAGACCGGGTAGACCGGCTGAATATTCAGCACGTTCGACACTGCATCGTCCGGGCCGATGCCGAAGCTGGTGTTGTTCTGGAACGGCAGGCTGACCATGTTGCCGATCGGATTCTGCGATGCCTTGGCCAGGTCGCCGGCGTCTTCAGATTGCGCCTGTGCAACTCCGGCCATGAGCAGGGCGCAGGCGCACAAAGATACAAATCGCTTCATGGCTCATGGTCTCTGTTTGGCCAGGATCTTCTCCCACTTGTCGCCCATCTTTGTCATGATTTTGGTGATCTGCTTGGCCCTCTTCTCCGGCTTCTCCTTGAGAGTGACCGTCCCGGTGCCACGCCAGATCATGTTCTTCTCCCCCGGCTCGTAGGCGTCGACGATCAGGGTGCCCTCGGTGTAGGTCGAGGCAGTCGTGGTCGAGGTACCCATACCGCCGCCCCATCGACGCCACCCGCGCCCGTAGCCGCCGTAGCCGAAGCTGGTGGTGTTGAGCACCGTGTTGTCCTGTGAGGCCAGGTGATAGGTGACGTTGAGGTCGGCGGCGGACTCCACTTGCTTCAGCCCACCTGCGATCAACTGGTCGACGATGGCCTCGACGATTCGGTCGTGGGTCAGCGAGTCGGCGGCTTTCGTGTCATCGGTTTCGATGTAGGCGAACGTCTCGACCTTTTCAAAATCGAAGTCCTCGGCGTAGTCGATGGTGATCTTCTGCGCGAACGTCGAGCTCGCGATCAGCAACAGTGCAATGGTCCATCCAAGCTTTGTTCTCATGGTTTCTGAGTCCTTTCAAAAGAGAGTTTTCGTAATGTGGCCTATTGCCCATTTCGGAGGCAACGACTGGCTATTGCCTGTACTCCGCGTCGTGCTCATTCTTGAGATCCTTCCATTCCTTGCGGAACCGCTTTTCCTCAGCCTTGGTCAAGATCCGGAACGGTACCTGGACGATGCTGTTTTCGAACTTGACGTTGAGGAAGTACTGGCCGGTTTCGATGCCGTCCGGAACGTGAAAGAAGATGCGCCCTCGGCACGCCCGTTGCCACGAGAGCTCGACCTGGTCAAAAGCCAGCGACCGTCCAGGTACGGTCGGGTCGGCAAAGAAGTTCATGGTGCAGGCTTGGTTCGCGCTGACCGGGAAGTAGTTGATCGAGTCGCGCACCAGAGACGCCCTCCGATTGAGCGCCGGCAGGCGGTTGGCCGCGGTGAACTCCTCCTGGGTCGCGAGACCGATCGTCGCGCCGTTCGGCATCATCAGCGACAGGTGTTCGCGTTTGAGGGTGTAGTTCTTGACCCCTTTCTGCAGGGTAGCGCCCATTTCGAGGAGCAGCCACTCATCCGCCACGGAGTCGTTGGCAACCCGGTAGCCGAGCGTGCAGAAACCCTCGTTGTTGTAAGCGATTCTGACGAACTCGCCGGTGATCGTGAAGATTTCCGGGACCGCTGGTTTGGGTTTCTCCATGTCCTGAGCACTCGCCGGCAGGACGGAGGGACCGATCCCGACTAAAAGCGACATGATGACACCCATCAGACAATGTTTTGCGCATTTCATCGTTCACTCTTTGATACACATTCGGTTTTTTTCGCACTTGTTTCATCGACGCCATCGCAACTGATTCAGTTCTCAATCTCCTCGTCCGATCCGTCGGGACTGCCAATAACCTCGTAGAAGGTGGACCCACTGTCGTCCTCGACCTCCTCGAAGAAGACCGTGTCGAACTGGTAATAGGTCACACCATCCTCTTCGACCGTGGTGACCTCGTCCGGGAGCTCGTCGACCTGGGCGCCGGTCTCCGGCTCGCCGTTGACAAAGCCCGTCCTTCCGTTCTCCTCGAACTCGACGTAGAAGTTGTAGTTGACGTAGTAGTAGGTCTCCCGATCGGCCACGAACGAGGGCGAGCCGGGCGGGATGCTGTCGATCTCTTCCTCGGCCGGCGGCGGTTCCACGCGGTAGACCGTCCGTCCGGAGCTGTTCGTGTCCTTGGCGAAGAAAAGGGTGTCGTACACGTAGACGGTGACGTCGCCCTCGGTCTGTGTCGCCGCGTCCTTCGGCAGCGAGCTCACCTCGGCGCCCACCGGGGGCTCGACCACGATGAAACCGCCATCGGGCGCTTTCTGCCAGAAAGCGGCGTCCCCCCAGTAGTACGTGGAACCGTCCACCTGCACGGTTTCGCTGCCGGCCGGCAGCTCGTCCTGCCGGTGCCCGACTGGGGCGGCGGAAAGAACGTAGCCTTCCTCGCCTTCCCGCAATACCCTTCGGTACCACGGATTGACGCGGACATAGGTGACGGAGCCATAGGTGTAGGTCGTCGACGATGAAGCGATGGCCGCAAAGGCAACGAGGGTCAAGAAAAACAAACCGGCCCACCAACCCCGATACCAGCGCCAGGGCCGCCAGAATCGGTGATGCCACCAGCGACCGCGTCTCCAGCGTCGCGAGCGGTGGATGCGCCGATGGCGACGCCGAGAGCGGTACCGACGCGACCGGGTGGTGCGCCGCTGAACGGTGCGACGGCCTCTCGCGTTACGCGCGCCTCCAGGGCGGGCCGCAGCCCGAGACGGAGACGACCTTGGTGCGCTCCGAGGGGCAGTGGCCCGGGCGGAGCCCGCGCGGCTCGGTCCTCTTCGATTCACCGAGGGGCTCCTCCGTGCCGGCCGGCCGCCTCCGCTACGCCGGCGCTGTGCCAAGGCGGTCCCTGAGCCGACGACAAACCCTACGATCGCCTGCCAAGCGAGGGTTATGAACTTCCTTCGTTTCATCTGTACCTCCTTGGCCTCATCGGCCGGCAACCGGGACGATCTCGAGCCGTTCGGCACCTTCAGGTGGCTCGAAGTCGGGGATCGTACCGTCGGGAATGTGTGTCTTCCATTCTCGGAATCTCGCCGAGAAGGACGGCAGGCCGGTGTCGTTCGTGTGGATGATGGTCATCCTGACTGGGAACGGCTCATCGTCTGCCCGGAACCAGAGCTGGATGTCGGCACCCGGCCTGCGCAGCGCCACATGGTCCGTCCAGAGGCCCTCTGCCCAGGACTCGCCGATGTAGTCGACCCACTCGACGTCGTCGCCGAGCCAGAGGTCAGCTGCGTCACCCGACAGGATGTCGACGAAGGGAACCGAAACACCGTACTCGTTGGCAACGGTCGAAATGGCGTTGGGCAGGGACACAGGCACCTTCACCTGGCCCCAGACATTGGCCGGTTGGCGGATCATCGTGAAGGTCCCGCCTTCACACCAGGCGGTCTCGGTGGCGGCGTCGTCATTCAGGGTGACCCAGTAGAGCCTGCTTCCCTGTTCGAAAGCGACCCGCTGCAGCATGTAGAACTCGAGCTTCTGTCCGTTGTCCTGCAGGACCTCGTAGGTGGCGATGACCTCGAAGCCCAGGCGATCGTGCGATTGCATGAAATCGATGGCTCGCCGGACGACCTCTCGGCCATCGGGGAACTCGCCGGCCTCTTCGGCCAGCGGTGGCGGCGACCAGGCTGGTTCCTCCACGGCCGCCATCTCCGGTGCGGGCCGTGCCTGACCGCACGCCGCCAGCAGCGGCAGCGCGATTACGGCTAGAGCGAGCCCTTTCCAACGGTTCAAGTGCGTGTTCATCTGGGAACCTCCCGACGATGGCACGGCGAGCCATCGGCCGACTATTCTTTTGGATGCCCGAACTCCCTCTCCAAGACCTCGGGGACTCTGTTCAGTCCTGTGTCTCGTTGAGGCCATATTCCTCGTTCATCTCATCATAAACGGGCTGAATCACGTCCTTCATGTCGGATTTGCCGCCCGCGATGAAATCCGAATATGGAATCCTGAGACTTGGATCGGGCAATAGCGGTTTCTCGGTGGCCGGAGGCGGCCAGACGTCTTCATCAACAATCGCCATCCGCACGCGAATATCGTCCTTCGTGATGTTCCACACCATGTAGTCCTCGGCGAGACTCAGCGGACCGTCGTAGGTCGTTCGGATGCGATCATTGATCGGCCCTGTGGTGTCGAAGTCCTTGAAGAAGTGATAGGCAACGGCCATCCGCGGCTGGATCAACGACATCATCTTGCCGAACGCTTCGGGCGCGGTGTGGATCTGGGTGCCCACCGAAAGAGCGGTCTGTGGTGTGAATTTGAACTTGGTAATCAGGTCCGGCACAGCGACGAAGCATTCGTGGATTGCCAGATCGGCATCCTTCGCATACTCCTCGTACCACTTGTTCGGATAGGTATCACCTCCGAACACAAACTTGAGACCATTCCACTCGAGAATGAAACTCACTGGACCATCCAGAGAGTGGATGGCCGGGATGGACCGGATCGTCACTCCGTTCTCCTGATAGATGATCTCATTCACGCCCTTATAGTCGAATTCAGTGACCTCGAACGGTTGGAATCCCCGTGGATCGGTGATTCCCTTGCGGCCATCGAGGTCCCAGGTCAGCGCTTTGTACAAGTGATCCAGCGCGTACTTTGTGCCCCTCTCCGGTGTATCGCCGCTCGGTCCCCAAACCTTGAGCGGTTTCTGGCGGCCGGCCAACGCGCCACCCACAAACAACGCATCCAGATCACCGAAGTGGTCGGTATGCAGGTGACTCAGGAAGACCTTGTCGAGGTAGTTGTTGGGGATTTGCATGGCTGCGATGCGCTCGGCCGATCCGGTCCCAAGATCGAAGAGAAACTTTTCACCGTTCCCCAGTTCGAGCAGCCAGCACGACGCCGCTTGTTTGGGACGCGCCGTCGGCATGCCGGTGCCACAGGCAATCAACCGCATCTCGTCAGGCGCAAGGTCTTCACTGTTCGGTGCGTAGAAGTCGCGCGCTCGCGCATCGACCGGCGAGATCCCCTTGTTCGAGTTCGCGGCCTGCGCATCCTGGTTGAGGTTGGCGCCGATGACGATGCCGATGCCCACCGCGACGACCGTCACCACCAACAGGCTCCTGATCGTTCTCTTCTGACTCATGTCTCTCTTCGTGTCTGTTTTCACGGGCCACCTCCTGTTGTCCCTGAACCTATCGGGTTCCTTCGCAAAATCACTCGTGCCTCTCGTATCTGACGTGTCGATCCGAACTATTCATCTTGACTGCCGACTGTTTCGACCGTAGAGTTGTCTATGGTGTAACACGACGCGCGACCCGTGTCAATAGAGAGGTCTATGGTAATGATGAAAGGTACTCAGAGCCGCGAACGACTTTCTCGTGAAGACTGGCTGCAAGCGGCGCTCGAGACGATGCGAAGCGCAGGTATTGACGGCGTCAAGTTGGTGCCACTCGCCCGTCGCCTGGGCGTAACGACGGGCAGTTTCTACTGGCACTTCAAGAACCGCAGGGAGCTCCTCGGGGCGCTGCTCGACTTCTGGGAGCAATCCATGACCTACCTGCCGATCGAAGAGGCGAAGCGGTTCGAGGGTTCGCCAAAGGACCGGATCCTGTTTCTGATGAAGCAAATCATGGCCGGCGATCTCGCTGGATACGATCTTCCCATCTGGCTCTGGGCCCAGTCGGATGAAGTCGCCGGGCGGACGTTTCAGCGTGCCTTGAAGAAGCGGTTCGCGTTCTGCGCCTGGATGTTCCGGCAGGCAGGGTTTTCAAAGCGGCAGGCAGAGAACCGAGGACGCATGATGGTCGTCTACCTGATGGGTGAATCCACATTGATTCCCGAATCAGTGTCCGATCGAGCAGAATCGATCCGGCAAAAGCACAAGATACTGACAGCTCCCAGCTAGCTTTCGCCAAATCCCAGACGAGCTTCACAGGGCCATCGGCAGTTCCACCCGCTCGTGGAACAGACGGTTCAACCACGGATGTGGAACCTCTCTCGAGGGCACCCTGGGCGGTTGAAGCTCGATGCGGAGGATCGAGGCACCATCGATGCAATCAGCCAAAATCCTGTCCTGATCCCGCGATGCAGATTCGCGGGAAGGGTGAAACGGACCGATCGCTTACTGTTGGCGACCGACGTTCATCGAATCGAGATGTCATGGTCGTTTGTGCCGGAGGTGGGGTACTCGCGCCCTTCGGGCGCGGTGACCCACCGTCACCAATAAGTGGCCAGCAGCCGTTCGGACCCTATCGCAATTTGGTGCCGGAGGTGGGATTCGAACCCACACGACCATACGGTCAAGGGATTTTAAGTCCCCAGCGTCTGCCATTCCGCCACTCCGGCAGGAGACGAGGTCTATCTTAGACCTGAATTGCGAAATAGGAACCCACGATCCAGCATCGGTATGTGGGCGATGGTCGAAGTGGTGGGGTGCGTCGCTGCCGTCCAGTCACATGGCTTCTGCGCCATTGCATAACTCTCATCAAGGCATTATGTTGTTATGTATGAGGACAACGATCTCACTCGACGACAGAATTTTTGAAGCGGTCAAGCGGCGGGCCGCCTCTGAGGGTCGCAGCGTCAGTGCGTTCATTGCCGCCGTACTGGATGACGCGATCAAACGTGACCTGCAACCGGAGGAGAAACGGCCGTTCAACCTGGTGACTGTCGGCGGCAGCGGAACGTATCCTGAGATTGACCTCGACCGCCCGAGGGAGCTGATGGTGGCAGAGGACGAGGACAAATACCGCTGATGTTTGTTCCCGATGTCAATGTGCTGATCTACGCCCACCGCATCGACTCGTGCGAAGACCACGAGGCATATGCCGAATGGCTCACCACTGTCGCCACCGGCTTCGAGCCGTTTGCGCTTTCGACCCTCGCACTCTCCGGTCTCGTTCGGATCGTGACGAATCCGCGGATCTTCCGCCGCGCGTCAACCCTGGACGAGGTGTTTGCCTTCATCAATGAACTCACCGCGCGTCCGAATGCTCGGGTCATTCCCCCGGGCCCTCGTCACCTTGAGATCTTCGAGGGCCTCTGCCGAAGATCGGGCGCCACCGGCAAACTGGCTGCGGACGCCCAGCACGCAGCGGTTGCCGTCGAACACGGCTGTACGCTGGTCACCACCGACGCCGATTTCGACCGTTTCCCCGGACTGCGGTGGCTCCACCCGCTGCGGAAACACTGACCTTGGACCGGCCGTTCACCCGAAGCAACCGGACAACGAAACACATTTTGCACTTGCTATCCTTGGCTCATGGAAACAAACAAAAAAGAACCGCCCTCTGAGGATGCCGGTGACGGGTATCCAATCGAGATCTATACCGACGAACGGATCAGAGATTTCCTCGCTGAGGATGAACTGACGCCGGAGGAGAGGAAACGCCTCGAAGAAAAACTCAAGGAATCGATAAAGTTAAATTCGTCGCCACCGAGCGAACGCTCGTAGCTGAAATCACAAAAAATCCAACTTAGAGGTGCAGGGTAATTGGGGACAAACTCCCCGTGAAAAAATTCGGGATAGGTGGCCTGACCGTGCTAGAAATTTGGTAATGGGAACCCGAACAGCCGAAGTCGTGATCTGCGGGGCGGGAATTGCTGGGATCTCTACAGCCTGGCAGCTGGCGGTGAAGCACGGAATGAAGAACGTGGTTCTGACGGACCCGTGGCCACCGATGACATTGACCTCGGACAAGTCGACCGAGGCATACCGCAATTGGTGGCCGGGGCCTGATGACGCGATGGTTGGGTTGATGAATCGCTCGATCGATCTGCTGGAAGAGATGGCGGTGGCGAGTGACAACCGTTTTCTGATGAATCGGCGCGGTTATCTCTATGCCACCGCCGATCCGAAACGTGCGGAAGCGATGCAGGCTGCCGGAGTGCTCGCCTCGAGCTATGGCGCGGGTCCGCTGCGAGTTCACGCAGGTGGGGCAGGCGGGCCCGACTACCTCACGGCGCCGGCCGACGGATGGAAGGGTCAGCCCGACGGCGCCGACTTGATCCTCGATGAGGATCTGCTCCGCACCTCCTTGCCCTACCTCTCGCCAGAAACCGTAGCGGTGCTCCACGCTCGCCGCTGCGGCTGGTTCTCCGGTCAACAGCTCGGCATGCTCATGCTCGAAGAGGCGCGGGCGGCAGGTGTCGAGGTGATCGAAGGCCGGGTCGAGTGGATCGAAACATCTGGTGGCAAAGTGTCATCCATCCAGATCGGATCCCGACCCGAGGTTGTTTCGATTTCTGCGCCACGCTTTGTTGTAACGGCGGGTCCGATGTTGAAGGGTGTCGGGGCTCTTCTCGGCATCGAGTTGCCGGTCTTCTCCGAACTCCACCTCAAAATCTCGATTGAAGATCACCTCGGAGTCGTTCCCCGCGACGCGCCGTTCATGATCTGGGAGGACCCTCAGCACCTCGACTGGAACGATGAGGAACGCGAGTTCGTGGCCGAGCTTGCCGATGGAGGGCTATTACTCGGCGAGATGCCGTCCGGGGTCCACACCCGGATCGAGGGTGGTGGGGGAAGCCGCTACCTGCTCATCCTCTGGCCCTACCACCTGGACCCGGTCGCGGAGAACTTCCCGATTCCGATTCCTGAC
>Ga0316192_10003309_pt1 | contig 11791 bp, 10 predicted proteins | sample MerIslwburrow_MG_FD_204931 | JGI IMG/M metagenome (GOLD analysis project Ga0316192, IMG submission 204931) | Coastal sediment microbial communities from Maine, United States - Merrow Island worm burrow | ecosystem: Environmental > Aquatic > Marine > Coastal > Sediment | place: USA: Maine...
CGTTACCCTGTGCACAGCTGAATACCTCCGCTCTCTCAGCAAAGTCCTCAAACCCTACGGTATGCAGGTCGAGCATATCTGCAACGGTTGCGACATCCCCGGCTCCTACTGGGGCGAGAGCGAGGCCGGTCTTATCGCAAACACTCTGTTCGTCCGCGATGACACCCCGCTGCATTCGGCCCTGCACGAGGCCTGCCATTTCATCTGCATGGACGGCGCGCGGCGCGCGGCACTGCACACCGATGCCGGTGGCGATGTTGCGGAAGAGAATGCCGTGTGCTATCTGCAGGGCTTGCTGGCCGACCGTATCCCGGGCTATGACCGCAACCAGCTGTTTTACGATATGGATGCCTGGGGCTACAGCTTCCGGCTGGGTTCCGCTCGGACCTGGTTCGAGCACGATGCCTCGGATGCGCGGCTATGGCTTACAGACCAACGTATAATCGATGATGCGCAGCACCCCACCGGGCTGCTGCGACGATAAGGAAAATCGGACAATGACCACGATCAAGAAATGTTTGTTTCCCGCCGCCGGCTATGGCACTCGTTTTCTCCCGGCCACCAAGTCAATGCCGAAAGAGATGCTGCCGGTGGTCGACAAGCCACTGATCCAGTACGGCGTGGAAGAGGCCATGGAGGCCGGCATGAATAATATCGGCATCGTGACCGGGCGCGGCAAACGTGCACTCGCCGACCATTTCGACGTCAGCTATGAACTCGAACACCAGATCAGCGGATCCGACAAAGAGGGCCTGCTCGCGGATATCCGCAAGGTCCTCGACGAATGCACCTTTTCGTATACCCGCCAGTCGGAGATGAAGGGCCTGGGCCACGCTATCCTGACGGGCGAGACCCTGATCGGCCGCGAACCCTTTGGGGTCGTCCTCGCCGACGACCTTTGTGTCGGTGAAGATGACGGCGTACTTACCCAGATGGCGCGCATCTATGCCAAGTACCGCTGCAGCGTGGTCGCCATCGAAGAGGTGCCGCCTGAAGAGGTCCACAAATACGGCGTGATCGAGGGCTCGGAACTCGAAGACGGGGTCTACGTGGTCTCCAAGATGGTCGAGAAACCCGCGCCCGAAGAGGCGCCATCGAACCTGGCGATCATCGGCCGTTACATTCTTACGCCGGATATATTCGATGTGATCCGCAATACGCCGCCCGGCCGCAACGGCGAGATCCAGATCACCGATGCACTGCAGACCCAGGCGAAAAACAACATGGTCCTGGCCTATCGTTTCAAGGGCAGGCGCTTTGACTGCGGCAGCGTTGGCGGTTTCGTCGAGGCGACAAATTTCTTCTACGAGCGTTGGAAGGAAAAGCAAGGCTAAGCCCAAACCCTTAATTTCGGCTCAACAGTTCGGTACCTGTAGGTCGGGCTCTGCCCGACGTCGGCAGGCAAAGCCTGCCCTACCAGAACGTGCCGTGGCATCAAGGCTTAGCTTACAAGTCGCAGAAATGCGGCCGCCTTATCGAGGCTTTCCTGATATTCGTCGTCACAGTCCGAGTCGGCAACGATCCCGCCGCCGGCCCAATAGTAGACGCTCTGACCCTGCATCAGGGCAGTCCGGATGGTAATGCTGCTCTCGAGGTTGCCATCGAATCCCAGGCGAATCACGTTGCCGCAATAGACCTCGCGACGCACCGGCTCAAGCTCGTCAATTATCTCCATGGCGCGGCGTTTCGGTGCCCCGGTGATAGAACCACCCGGGAAGCAGGCCGCGATCAGATCCAGAGCATCCTTGTCTGCGCGAAGGCGACCGGTGACGGTACTGACCAAGTGATGCACGGTGGCGAAAGACTCGACCCGAAACAGCCCCGGCACCTCGATCGAGCCCGGCTCGCAGACCTTGCCCAGATCATTGCGCAGCAGGTCCACGATCATCACATTCTCGGCGCGGTCCTTCTCACTGCTGAGCAGCTGGGCCCGCAGCGCCAGATCCTGTTCCGCGCTGCCGCCGCGCGGACGTGTCCCCTTTATCGGCCGCGTCTGCGCCCGGCCATGTTGCAGACTCAGAAACTGTTCGGGCGACGAACTGAGCACCTGGCCAAAGGGATATTCGAGAAGCGCACCAAAGGGGGCCGGATTGTCCTGCCGCATGCGCTGGTAAAGCGTCCAGACATCCTGCTGCGTTTCGGCACGGAACCTTTGTGCAAAATTGACCTGATAGCAGTCACCCTCGTGTATGTAATGTTTGATCCGGTGGAAGCCCCGGGCGTACGCGGCTGGCGACATGCCGGTTTCGGGCAGCGAGCCGACCACCTCGGCAGGAGGCAGCGGGGCGGTTGATATCGCCAGCAGGCGCCGCAAGGCCGACTGCCAGCCGTTGTCGTCTCTGGGATCCCTGCCCTGGCGCACGAAATAACTGCGCTGCCGGGCATGATCGATGACCACGGCCCAGTCATACAGGCCAACGGCCATATCGGGCCAGCCGTCGAGACCCTCGCGCGGGGGCAGTTCGCCCAGGCTGCGCGCCAGATCGTAGCCGAGGAAACCGATCGCTCCACCGCAGAAAGGCAGATCGAGCATCGGCGAGGCGCGCTCACCGAGCAGGCGGCGCAGCAGGGCCAGGGGTTCCTCTTTCAAGTCAGCCGGAATCTCTCCAGCAGGACTCGAAACTGCGACGCCGTCCTTGCTCGTCAGGGTCAGATAGGGGTCGGCGGCGATGATGTCGTATCGCCCGCCGCCGGATTCAGGAAAACCACTGTCCAACCATACCGGCCAGGGAAGTTCCCTCAGTTGCGCATAGAACTGTCGGTTGTCAGCCCAGTAGGGCAGCCGCATGACATGGGGTTCAGACACGGCCGTTTCCACGCTCAGTCACGTTCGAACAACACACCTCTCGAATCATCTTTCACAAACAATGAACTCCGCGGCAGGCAGTCGATGGCCCTGCCCTGCGCAGAATACCGCTGTTCGCGCGAAAGAGGCAGACAGCAAAAAGCCGACACCGGGCATGTCCCCGGTGTCGGCCAGCTAGCTACGCTGGCGGAAATCCGTCCCACCAATGAACAGGTGAGAGGCCCTCCGGACTAGAACAGGTCGAGCACAACCTCGACACGGCGGTTCGGTGCCAGGCAGTTGACCAGCGCCGCCCCGCGGACACCTTCGCAGCCGACCAGCGGTTGCGATTCGCCCTTGCCGGCGAGTTCGATCGACTGCGCATCGATGCCGGCGTTCTGGGTCAGATAGTCACCAACAGCACTGGCGCGACGCAGCGACAGATCCAGGTTGTATTCCTCAGTACCGATGCGGTCGGCGTGACCTGTCACCCTTACCGACTTGATACTGCCTTTGGACTTGGCCTGCCCAACCAGCGTATCGATTGCGGCAGTCGCGGTGGCATCTAGGTCAGCACGATCGAAGCCAAAGTTCACCTTTGCATCGGCAGTAGACATTGCTGGGGCCACCGGGGCCGCCATCGGTTCTGGCACGACGACCTCTGCCACCTTGCCATCACAGCCGACAATGGCCATGTCAGGCTGCCAGAACCCGGTGTGTACACACTCGCCGGAACCACTGCGCCAGACTGAATCACCTTTTGCATCCCAGTATCCTTCCGCGGCCTGCGCCTGCGATACAGCGAGCAGAGACACCGCCGCAGCGGCCAGGTATGTTGCGCGAATTGTTATTTTCATTTCGACCTCCTCACAGATCGTTGAGCTGCCAACTGCAGCCCTCTTAGACGCCTGCATGTCATTCTAGCCCACCCGGATGTCGCAGACATTGAGACACCGCAAGGAAAAAGGCCCGAAAAGCGCATGAACACGACTCAAAATCCCCAATAGTCGCTTTTCTTGTCGCTTCTGCAATGCACTTCTTCGGGTAGCCCGGGCCCGCGCCCTTCCGGCCAATCGTAGCAGACACGGAATGCACCATTTTGGTGCGGGTAGCCTGCTTTACTGGGGCACAATCCTGCCCCCCCAGCGGGTCGAGTCAGGGCAGCCTGCCCGTCAACCGTTCTCTCCCAAGCCAAGGCAATGGCATGCGATGATCAGCCGCTTCGTGGCGCAATAATTGCACTAACCGTTCCATCATACCGGGCAAAAAACTGCCGACCAAAGCATGAACACTGCGAAGCAAAACAGTCAGCCACCGGAGATTTCGCCTCATCTTCCCCTGCAGGAGCGGATTCGGGCGAGGCTCGGGTATCTTTACGGCGGAGAACAGGCTGCAGCTATCGAGCGCCGTATCACGCGTCTTTCGAAAACCCATCAACAGCTGCGCACACGGATCAACCAAAACCGGCTCTGGTCGCACGAGGATGTGGTTCTGATCACCTATGGCGACAGCGTGCAGTCCACGGCTCAACCGCCACTGCAATCGCTGCACACCTTCTTGAACGAGCATCTGAGCGATGCCTTCAGCATGATCCACATCCTGCCATTCTTTCCCTGGAGTTCGGATGACGGGTTTTCGGTCACTGACTTTCGTGCGGTGAAAGATGAACTCGGTACCTGGCAGGATATCCGGCAACTTTCGGAAGACTTCGACCTCGCGATCGATCTCGTCCTCAACCACTGCTCGCGCGAAAACCTGTGGGTCGTGGATTACATTTCCGGCGATGAGCCGGCCTGCAGATACTTCATCGAACTGGATCCCTCCACCAATCTCTCCATGGTCACGCGCCCGCGCAGCACCCCGGTTCTCAGCGGTGTGCGTACCCAGGCCGGTTTGCGTCACCTGTGGACCACCTTCAGCAACGATCAGATCGATCTCAATTATGCCAACCCGGATGTCCTGATCGAGTTCATCGACATCCTCTTGTACTACATCCGGCGCGGCGCACGCATGATAAGGCTCGACGCCGTGGCCTATCTCTGGAAAGAGGTCGGCACGCCCTGTATTCACCTGCCACAGACGCACCAGGTCGTTAAGCTGTTCCGGGACGTTCTCGAACTGGTCGAACCCGGCGCGCTACTGATGACCGAGACCAATGTGCCGCACCAGGAAAACGTGAGCTACTTCGGCGCCGGTGACGAAGCCCATGTGATCTACCAGTTCAGTCTGCCACCGCTCCTGCTGCATGCGCTGTTTGCCGGTACGAGCACCTATCTGAATGCATGGACGAAAGGACTTGAGGCATTCGAGCTGCCGCCTGGTTGTACCTACCTGAACTTCACCGCCTCACATGATGGTGTCGGACTGCGCCCGCTGGAAGGCCTGGTTCCCGCGGACATGGTGGACGCCATGCTCAACACCATGCGTGAGCGCGGCGGTTACATCTCAACCAAGTCCAACAGCGATGGCACCGAAAGCCCCTATGAACTGAACATCAGCTATTTCGATGCCTTCCGCGAGGTGAAGGGCGACAATCGCTGGCATATACCGATGTTCATGGTCTCGCAGATAATTTCGCTGTCTTTCAAAGGCATTCCGGCGGTCTATCTGCACTGCCTCACGGCCACGCCGAATGACACGCTTGGTGTCGAGCGCACCGGGATGACGCGCGCGGTCAATCGCCGCAAGTGGGATATGGCCGAGCTTGACTCTCTGATCTGCAACCTCGAATCAGAGACCGGACAGGTCTTCGTGCTTTACAGCCGGCTGCTTCAGCTGCGGCGTCAGCAACCGGCATTTCATCCGGACGCTCCCCAGTACGTTCACGAACTCGACGAACGGGTGTTCTGTTTCGAACGGGCATCCCTGAATTCGAAACAGCGCATTCTGGTACTGGCCAACCTTTCACCCGAGAGTTTCGCCCTCGACCTTGGCTCACTGCCGCGGGACCTGACTCGAAGAGAAGACCTGCTGGGACTGAATGTGGCCAGGTTCGACCGCGACTCCCTGCAACTGGAACCTTATGCCGTTTTCTGGTTTAGTCAGTGACACCATGAAGCCGCCACCAGTGATCATCTTCTCCGATCTTGACGGCACCCTGCTCGACCACCATGACTACAGCTTTGATGCCGCGATTCCGGCGCTCCAGGCCATTCGCTCACGAGGTGTTCCTTTGATTCTGGCCACCAGCAAGACCCTTGCAGAGGTCAGGCTGATAAATCAGGCGCTGGAAAACCCTCAACCGGCCATCGTCGAAAACGGCTGCGCCCTGTGCTTTCCGCTCGACAAAGACTACCCGTTCGAGATCAGTCGGCATGAGCAGATCGAAGATTATGCGGTCGTGCGCTCCCCTCCGTCTTATGGACAGATTCGACAGTTCATTGAGCAACAGCGCTCAAGCCATCGCTGGCGCCTGCGCGGCTTTGGCGACATGAGTGCGGCCGCGGTGGCCGAAGCCACCGGGCTCGGGGAACATGCGGCTGAAAACGCAAAATGCCGTTTGTGCAGCGAGCCATTCCTATGGCATGACAGCGAAGAAAACCTGAAACAGTTCATGATGGCCGCCGATGCGGCAGGCCTTGGCGTCACCCGGGGCGGGCGCTTCTGGCATCTGATGGGTCGATCGAGCAAGGCACAGGCAATCGATACCATGCGCAACTTGTATGCTGCGGACAACGACAGCCCGTTGACAGCAATCGCCCTGGGAGACAGCGAGAACGACAGGGGCATGTTGCAGCGCGCGGACATCGCCGTAGTGATCAAGCGCCATGACGGCACCCACCTGGACTGCCATGGATTGAAACAGACGCTGTTCACGCAACTGCAGGGTCCGGCGGGCTGGAATTCCGCGGTCCTGCAGATATTGACAGAGTTGGGTTCGGCAACCCCGCAAAGCTGAGGAGACAGAACCGTGGACTTCTTTCAAAACGGTACCATCACCACGTTGCACAAGCTGTGTCGACGCCCGATCGATGAGATGGAGGCCGAACTTAAACAGTTTTCGGCCGAACGTCCGATGGCGCTGATACTGCCGAGCCTGTATTCCGAACTGGAAGGCGCGGCCCTTCCGAATATCGTCGAGGAACTCAAGAAAGCCAGCTATATCTCCGACATCATCGTCGGCCTCGATCAGGCAGACGAAAAACAGTTCGCACATGCCAGGGAGTTCTTTTCCGCTCTGCCGCAGAGTGTCCATATCCTGTGGAATGACGGCCCCTGGCTGCGCGAGATCGACGCCCAGCTGCAATCCCAGAACCTGGCACCCACGCAGGCGGGCAAGGGACGCAACGTCTGGTACTGCATGGGATACGCCCTGGCGCTCGACCATATCGAGGCCATTGCGCTGCACGACTGCGACATACTGACCTATGATCGCAGCCTGCCGGCAAGACTGTTATACCCGGTGGCCAATCCGGCATTCAGTTTCGACTTCTGCAAAGGCTATTACTCGCGCATCAATGGCGACAAGCTGAGCGGTCGCGCCACACGCCTGCTTGTCACACCCTTGCTGCGGGCACTCAAAAAGGTCGTCGGCCAGATAGACTACCTCGATTTCATGGACAGCTTCCGTTACCCGCTGTCGGGCGAATTCTCGCTCAGCCGGGACTTCGTCAAGATACTGCGCATTCCGAGCGACTGGGGCCTGGAGGTTGGCGTGCTGTCGGAGGTATACCGCACCCTGTCCCGCAACAGCGTGTGCCAGGTGGACATCGCAGACCAGTATGACCACAAGCACCAGGAGCTCTCTGAAGATGACGCCAGCAAAGGACTGTCCAGAATGAGCGTGGAGATTGCCAAATCCCTGTACCGCAAGCTTGCCACCGAAGGCATCACGCTCTCGAGCGAGGACTTCCGCTCGATCAAGGCGGCCTACTACCGCATCGCCCTCGACTCGACAGAGCAATACTTCTACGACGCCAAGATCAACGGCCTCGAATACGACCGCCACACCGAAGAGGGCAGCATCGAACTGTTCGCGCAAAGCGTCATGTCCGCGGGCGAAATCTTCCTCAGCAACCCGATGGAGTCGCCCTTCATCCCCAACTGGAACCGGGTGCACGACGCCTTCCCCAATATCTGCCAGCAATTGCTGCAGGCTGTCGCGGCAGACGCATGACTGCATGGCCGGGACCACCCGATACCCCTCAACCGGAGAGAGCGCATGAGCGACTGGCGAAAATTAACGGCAGATCAGGCCTATACGGCGGAGCAGATCCGGCAGCGCCTGGCTGAGGAACTTCCTCACTGGTACTACGAAGACGGCTGGATCAAGCGCCGGTACAGGACCCATGGCTGGAAAGGCACCCTGATGGTGGTCAACGCCATTGGACACCTTTCCGAAGCCGCCTTCCACCACCCGGACCTATCCGTGTCCTATGCGCTGGTGGTCGTGAAGCTGATGACGCATTCTGCGAAAGGTGTCACCAACAAGGATTTTGCCCTGGCAAAAAAAATCGAGCAGGTGATTCAATGGCAGCCGGGACGGGAGGGTGAAGGCCTGGATGGCATCCCTGCCGAAGCCCGTTTTGCGTACATCAAATATGACTGAGAAACAGCAAACGCCCCGCGGGCAAAAGCGAAGCCCGAAAGGTGTTGTTATTCTTTCCTGAACTTCTGGATGTAATCCGCGTAGTTCCCGATGTAATCATCGATGTTTTCTACCAGCATCTCGCGGAACTTCTCGGTGAAGTATCTTACTGCCTCTTCCCTGTCTTCTTTCATCTCCTCAACACCCTCTGCGGCTGAGGCAACTATAAATGCAGTGAATCTGGTCGACGCGTAGAGCAACGAAGCATTTACCTTGTCGTTGTTTGCATTCTTGCGCTGCTCGTTTGCAAGGTGAATAAACGCATCTGCCCTGACACGGAATTCCTTATCGGTCTGCTCGTTGCTCATATCTCCCTTCTTCATTGATGACCGTTTATTTCGCAGCTGACGCCAGGAACTTGTGGGCTAAGGCCTCAGCCCTTCCCGAGGCCTCCGGAGATCCCTGCGGACGAATACTGCTGCCGCAGGGCGGTCCATTCAAACAGCCGCATCTGCACCCGCCCATTACAGCTGTTTGACGGGTAAAGACCTTCGGCATCCGGGTTGCCGGCGGTCATGCCAGTCAGCCTTGCCATCACCTGGTCTGCATGTCTGGCCGCATAGACCTGGAACTCGCCACGCGCCGCGCACTCGCGCACATCCTCACGCAACATCAGGTCACCGATATTGGCTTCGGGAATGATGACGCCCTGCCGACCTGTCAGACCCCGTGCCTTGCAGATGTCGAAGAAACCCTCGATCTTTTCATTGACCCCGCCGATCGCCTGCACCTGCCCGTGCTGATTGACCGATCCGGTAACCGCCAGCGACTGATCGATTGACAGATCACCGATCGCCGATAGTAGCGCGCATAGCTCACCCAAGGAGGCGCTGTCACCCTCCACCTCCCCGTAGGACTGCTCGAACACCAGGCTTGCAGTAACTGACAAGGGCTGGTGGCGGGCATAGCGGTTGGCCAGGTAAGCTGAAAGGATCATCACACCCTTGCTGTGGATGGCCCCGCTCAGGTCGGCCTCGCTCTGGATATCGATCACATCGCCACCGCCCATGCGCGCTGTGGCGCTTATGCGCGCCGGGCTGCCAAACGCATGATCACCCGCCTGGATGACCACCAGACCATTGACCTGGCCGAGCTGGCGACCCTGGGTATCGATCAACAGGGTGCCGCGCAGGATAGCCTCGTGCAGGCGGGTGCGGTATTGGTCGATGCGGCGGATCTGGGCGTCTATTGCCTGTTGCACCTGGCCCGCGTCGATGCTCTCGGCGCCAGCCCGGGCGGCAAAATGATCGGCCTCCTGCAACAGTTCAGCGAGGCTACCCAGGTGCAGCGACAATTTTTCACCATCGTGTGCCCGGCGCGCTGCCCAGTCGATCAGGCGGGCAACGGCGTCACGACTGACCGGAAGCAATGACTCACGCTGCTGCAGGGTGGCAATCAGCTGCGCATAGGCCATCTCCTGCCCGTCGCCGCGCGGCATGTCCTCACTAAAATCCGCCACCACCTTGAACAGTGGGCCGAAGTCGGGGTCGTAGGCCTTGAGGAGGTAGTAAAACTCCCGATCCCCCACCAGAGCCACCTTGAGGTTCAATGGAATCGGCTCAGGCTCCAGCGATACCGTGCCCATCAGACCGACCAGCCGTTCCACCGGCTCGATGCGGATCTCCTCACTATTCAGCGCCCGTTTGAGGGCGCCCCAGGCAAAGGGGTGCACCAGCAGCTTGTCGACATCCAGGACAAGATAACCCCCGTTGGCGCGATGCAGTGCACCCGGCCTGATCAGCGTGAAGTCGGTCGACAGGGTCCCCATGTGCGCGACATGTTCAATGCGCCCGACCAGATTCTGGTAATTGGGATTGTCCTCGAACACCACGGGGGCACCCTTGGCGTCGCTGTTGTCCACAAGCAGATTGACCCGGTAGCGGGTGAAGCGCGGGTCGTCCGCCGTGAGGGTCTCACCGTCGCCTTCGGTACGAAACAACGCGACGTTCTCCACCACATCGGCACCCACAGCCGCCAGATAACCAAGCACTGCCGAGAGACCCTGATATCCGGGCTCCAGTTCGTGCAGCAGCTGGCCGACGGTCAGTTCGGTGACCTCCGCATCGAGTTCACGTATCCGCTGTCGCAGCTCACGCTGCCACATCGGCACATGGCCCAATGCGGCACGCAGCTCCCGCCTGAGTGCGTCCATCTCCTGCTCCAGGCGCTCCTTGACATCGTCGTCCAGGGCATCGAAGTCCGACTGACTGAGCACCTTGCCTTTCTTTGACGGTGCCAGTGTGTAGCCGGTGGGGGTGGAGAGCAGGACGATGTCCTGCGCCGCGGCGCGATGGCCGATATCGGCGGCGACATCATCTTCACGTTTTTTGAACGCATCCTGGATCTCCTGCAGACGACTGCGGTACTCGTCACTCTGAAAAGCGGCCGGCAGCGCAGTAAGCAGATCCTCGACAAGGCGCCGCATATCGTCGCGCAGACGGGCGCCTTGCCCCGCCGGCAGTGCCAGCGCATGCGGTCGGTCGGGTTTATCGAAATCAGCCACATGGCACCAGTCCGACGGGACCGGCTGAGTACCCGCGCGGGCGGACAGGGCGTGGGTCAGGAGGTGGTGCCGACCTACGCCGGCCGAACCCATCACATACAGGTTGTAACCACTGCGCGTGATACCGGTGCCAAATTCGATAGCCTCCAGCACCCGGTCCTGTCCCAGAGGTTTTTCCTGCGGCTGCAGCTCAGTAGTATCGGCGAAGTCCAGCGACCCACGCTCGCATGCATGGACCAGCCTATCCGCGGCGAGCGGCACAAGATCCGGCGAGCCCGAAGGTTTGGGGCCCGCCAGCGATTCATCATTCATAGATATTCGGGCAACTGCGCACGGATTCGATCAGGCGCCTCCCTGCTCAGGTCTTTCGAGATCTCCTCGCTGATCAGGCCGCGCAGCGCATCCGACTGGTGCTTGCGCAACAGACCCAGGAATCCGGGTGCCGCCATCACATATAGCTTGGCGAAGGTCTTCCCGGTTCGGCCCTTCTCAAGGTGTTTGCACACCTCGGCCGCAAAGCGGTTCGCAGCCTCATGCTTGGCTCCATTGGCCGTGTTGTAGCCGTGGCTGGAGCTACCACCGTTACTGTCACGACCACCACGGTCGCTCACCAGGTCACCTTCGTGCAGGCGGGCCTCGGGATTGCTCAGGGTCTCGATCTCATTCAGCGGACCGGCAGATTTCTCGGCAGTAAAAACGCGGGCACGACTTGCGTCCGCGACGACAACACAGATATTGCTCATACTGGCCTCCTCGTTTCCAGGATACGGCTGGCGCACACACAGCGGCGGAAAACGCCAGACAGTCACTGACACTATCCTACATTTATCAGGCTAAGGGCAGCACCCCGGGCGGCGTGAATGGTTTCTGAGGCTTTATTGACAACCGACAACTATCGGCTGGCACGGCGAAAAAA
>Ga0316192_10003310_pt1 | contig 11789 bp, 9 predicted proteins | sample MerIslwburrow_MG_FD_204931 | JGI IMG/M metagenome (GOLD analysis project Ga0316192, IMG submission 204931) | Coastal sediment microbial communities from Maine, United States - Merrow Island worm burrow | ecosystem: Environmental > Aquatic > Marine > Coastal > Sediment | place: USA: Maine...
ACCGCCAGATATGCAAGCGCCGGTTGGGGCAAATAGTTATAGCGCTTTTGAATCGCTTGCAGCATCATGATCAAATTTTCTTTGTCACTGTTGAATTCTTTTTCGATAATCGAATCCAATTCCGTGTAGTCGATCTGTTCGTTTTGATCGACGGTCTGTAGACCTGCCTTATTCATTCAAAAATCTCCTTTTGACGATAGAGACGGCAAAGATATTAATGCTTAAAAGCAATAATTTTTTAAAAACTAGCGTGGCCTTCACCCCACAGAGGCATTTTGGAGAACCACGGGACAATTTTCAACACATGCACCGCAGCCGGTGCAGCGATCCTCGATGATACTGCGGGCGCGTTTTCTAACCTTGACTTTGAAATTTCCGGGGGAGCCTTCTACGCTTTCAAGGTCCGCATAGGTGATCAGTTCGATGTTTAAGTGCCGGCCGACCTCGACCAGTTTCGGTGAGATGATTCACATGGCACAGTCATTGGTGGGAAACGTCTTGTCCAACTGGGACATTACACCGCCGATGGAGGGCGATTTTTCCAGCAGGTAAACATAATACCCGGAATTTGCCAAATCCACTGCGGACTGCATACCGGCAATCCCGCCGCCGACCACCAGCACCGAACCTTTTACATCTTTTGCCATTGTTCAATCTCCTGCAAAAAATTAGCCTGAATTAATGTTATTGTAACCTAATAGCCTTTTCCCGGGGAATTGGATGAATTCGTATGCTTCTGGGATTGCCCTGAGGGTGCGAATCCGGATTGCATCAGTATTCACGTTCGTCTATCCGGAGTTCAAGAATTCTCCCGGAAACGGCTAATTTATCACCGGCCATCACATCCACCGGGTCATTTTACAAAAAGGCTGAAACATACATTCTGAAACTGAGGTTGTCAATAGAATTTGCGGATTTCAGTCTCGGAAAATCAATGTCAAGTAAAAAATCCTGGCCCAGAGGAATCAGCTTTGATTTCACCCCAGAAGGGTGTGCTTTAACCCCAACGGAATACTGGAATAGTGGAATAATGGAATATTGGAAATCAAAAGCGGATGATGGTCTGATTTTATGTTCTGATTCGAGCCATCTATATAAAAACAGATCTCATTCCGCTAAACCCAGTATTCCAACATTCCAGTGTTCCATCATTCCACGGCATATGATCACGGCACAGCCAAATTTCTCTGACTTGGCCCAGAGGATCAGGTTTTCAATGTTAGTATAAAAAAAACCCCCCGACCCCATTTGCGGGCGGGAGGTTTTTAAAGAAAGGCGGGGTTATTTTAGGCAGCTAATTTGAGGGCATTATCCGTGACAGTGCGAATTTCACTGGGTGTAAACGGTTTGGGCAGGTAATCGATGGCCCCCATCCGGGCACTTTCAACGGCCGTCTCAATGCTTGCATAGCCGGTGATGATAATCACCTTTGTTTCAGGGTTCTTATCGCGAACTGCTTTCAAAAGTTCGAGCCCGCGGACCTCGGGCATTTTAAGATCGAGGAGCACGAGCTTATACGGACTTGACTGGATTTTATCGAGGGCTTCATTTTTAGTGACGGCCTGATCCACATGATACCCTTTTTTCGCAAGAATTTTTCGAATATTGTTATTGACCGCAACTTCATCGTCAATCACCAGGATGTTTTTGAATGCCGGCTCCTGGATCTGTTCCTGGTGAGCCGGCAGACGCGTCTCCGGTTGTTCCATCTTACGGGCGAATGCCTTTTTTAGTTCCTCATAGGGGGTGACGACAATATCTTCATGGTGGAGGTTGAGGACATATTCAGGGCCGGTTATGGCGCTGACTTCCTCATAATCGAAAGGCTGGTCAATGCCGATAAGTTTTTTGGAATCAAAACCGCTTGCTTTTTTGGCCTTGCCTTTTTTGGCTTTTTTGCGGGGGCATTCCGCAGTTTTGGTGCCGGCTTTGCACGTGGCCCCCAGTTTTTGGAAAATGTCGCAAACCATGCTGCCGACTTCACAGTAATTTTCCAGGGACTCAGGGACCGTGACTTCTACAACCGGTGTATCCGAACGCGTGAGTCGGCGGGTATAATCTTCGCCGGTGTATTTGGCGACTTCATCTCTGTCAAACGGCATATCAACGTCGATAGTAACCTTTTCTTTGGATGTCATTCGGGCGAAGTTTTGCTTGAGTTCCTCATAGGGAAGGAAGGTAACCCCTTCTTGACCCAGATGATGGACGTATTCAGGGCCGGTAATCGACACCACCTCTTCATAGTTGAAAGGCTGATCGATACCGATCAGCATGGCGGCATCAAAACCCTTATCTTTTTTAGCGGCTTTACCCTTTTTAGCCTTTTTCTGCGGGCATTCAGCGGTCTTGCCGCCGGCTTTGCAGGTGGCCCCCAATTTTTTAAAGATGTCACAAACCATATTACCCACCTCACAATAGTTTTCCAGAGGCTGCGGCATCTTGACTTCAACAACCGGCATGTCCGAACGGCCCAGCATGGCGGCATAGTCTTCGCCGGTGTATTTGGCTACCTCATCGGTTTGAAACGGGACATCAATATCAATCACATCAATCGTCTCTTTTTCTGCATCTTTTATTGGAGCTTCAATCCATTTTCCGGACAACACACCTTCTACGGTGTTCCTGAGCTCATCAGGCGTAAACGGTTTGGGAATGTAATCCAGCGCTCCCAATCGGATGGCCTTCATGGCGGTATCGGTGGAGGCATAGGCGGTCATCATGATCGCTTTGGTCAGTGGCCATTCTTTTTTAACCATCTTCAGCAGTTCGAGGCCGTTTTTGCCCGGCATCACGATATCGGAAATCAGAAGCGAGAAGCTATCTGTGGCCATTTTTTCCAGGGCCTCCTGGGCACTCAAGGCATGGATGACTTCAAAATTATTTTTTGAAAGGATCTTTTCGACGTTATGACAAATTCGCTTTTCATCATCGACCACAATGATTTTGACGGGTGCTTCCATTTTTTCCTCCTGAGATATTTTTTTATGATCAGAAACAATAGAGATGTTTTTTTAATTGATTATCTTTGTTTTACAGCAGATTCCGTGCCACTAATTAAATAATTGGATAATATACTGTAATTTAACAATATATCGTATTTTATCAGTTTCGGCACAATTGGCAGCGTATAAAAAAAATATATATTTGTTTTTATAAGTTGGGCACTCATCCGAATTTGGATATCTAATGGATTTTAGGAAATTTACACAATTTTTTATAATAACTATCTGATATTTATCGTAAATTATATTCTGCGATTGAGACGCCAGAATGCAACGGAAGTTGTTGAAGAAATTTTGAGAAGTATTGGTAAGTGTATAAATAAGTTATACAGTGAATTGTTCTTAGATACAGTCAAAAGCGGAAGGTTTTAAGATTTTTATTGCTGGGGCGGGTTGCGCTCTTGTGTCGTGATGCCGTATTTTTTCATCAAATTATGAAAATTGCTGCGTTGTAATCCGACACTTTGGGCGGCCTGGGTAACATTCCATTTATTTATTTCCAACGCTTTCAAAATGAAATTCTTCTCGACTTTGCGCACGGCTTTCTGGCGGATTTCCTTCTTGATGCGTTTCAGCTCCGCATTGGTTGAGGGAACGTTTTCCAGCAACTGTTCAATATCGCTCATATTTCCCGGCATCGGCAGGTCGTTCAATGAAATTTGATGGCCTTCACACAAAATTGTCGCCCGCTCAATTGTATTTCGCAATTGCCGAACATTTCCGGGCCAGTCATATTCCGTTAAGCGGGCCACAGCCTCGTTGTCAAACCCCCGGATATGCCTGCCCATATTTTCACTAAACTGATTCAAGAAATGATAGGCAATTGGTAAGATGTCCATTTTCCGTTCTTTTAACGGCGGCAACAGGATCGGATAGACATCGATGCGGTAATAAAAATCTTCTCGGAAAGAGCCGTCGGCCACCATTTCCTGTAAATTTTTATTGGTTGCAAAAATTAAGCGAATGTTAACCTGCACAGGGCTGCGGCCGCCTAAAGGGAGAAATTCACGGGTTTCTAAAAATCGCAACAGCTTGCCTTGAACTTCCAGGCTGATATTGCTGATTTCATCGAGAAAAATAGTTCCTCTATCCGCTAGTTTGAAAATGCCTTCTTTATTTTTATCTGCTCCGGTAAAGGCACCTTTCATATAGCCGAACAATTCGCTTTCCAGTAGGTTGCTGGATAATGTACCGCAGTCCACTGCAAAAAAGACCTCTTTGCTCCGGCGGCTGTTGGCGTGCACGGCTCTGGCCACCAGTTCTTTACCGGTTCCGCTTTCACCATGCACCAGAACCGTGGAATCGGTGGGCGCCACTTTCTGTACCATGGCGATTACCTGGTTGATTTTCGGGCTGTTGCCGATAAGTTTGTGCGAAAGCGGTGTGTGTTTTTTTGTTTGTTGCCGCAGTTTTCTATTTTGCAGCCTGATTTCACTTTCCGCCACGGCCTGGCGAACAATGGCCCGCAGTTCATCCGGGGTGAACGGCTTGGGCAGGTAGTCCAGGGCGCCTATTTTCATGACTTCCACGGCCGAGGAGACGCTGGCATAGCCGGTCATAACGATCACAAGCGTGTCGGGATAAACGTCTTTTACCCGGCGCAGTACCTCCATGCCGCCCAAACTGCTCATTTTCAAATCGGTGATGACAATATCAAATGGTTCGGAATCCATCATTTTCAGGGCATCATAGCCGTTCAGGGCATAATCCACCTCATAATTCAGCTTGGTCAATACCTTGGTGCAGCTCCGACAGATATTGATTTCGTCATCGACAATCAGGATGCGAGGATTATGATGTGGCATGGTTTGCTCCAGGTGCAATCGGAAGCTTAATTGTAAACGTGGTGCCCCGGCCGGCTTGGCTTTCAACATCGATGACACCGTCGTGCTGTTCGATGATTCCGTGGGTGATGGCCAATCCGAGTCCATTGCCGCTGTCCTTGGTGGTATAAAAGGGATCGAAAATCCGGACCAGATCCGTTTCGCTGATTCCTTCTCCGGTATCGCTCACGGCGATCTCGATGGTCTCCAGCTTTGGTATGTAGGTGGTGGCAATCGATATGGTTCCTCCGGCATCGGTGGCTTCGACGGCGTTGATGATCAAATTAATCACCGACTGCTGGATCTGGCCTTTATCTAATTGAACGGGGGGTATATCTGCGCCCGGTTTGTAAATTAAGGTCAGATCTTTAAAGGCTGCCTGTTTGTTGGTTAAAACGACACTCTCATTAACGACGTTGTTGATATCACACGGTTTTCTGGCGGGCGCAGACTGGCGGGCAAAATCGAGCAGGCTGGTGACAATTTTACGGCAGCGCAGCGTTTCCTTGGTGATGGTTTCCAGTTCCTGGTAATTTGGATCTTGCGGGTCGAGATCCTCAAGGATCAGCATAGCGGTGGTCAAAATGGTCGTCAGGGGGTTATTGATCTCATGGGCAACACCGGCAGACAGACGTCCGACCGAAGCCAGTTTTTCCTGCTGCATCATGGCTTTTTGAACATTGATATCCTTGGTGATGTCTCTGGATATTTCAATGGCCCCGATAACATCACCATTTTCGAGCAGCGGATAGGTGGAAATTGAGTAGTAAATTTCCTTGCCATCCCTGTCCAGATGGGTGTGAGTGGTTTGGGACGGCTTTTCCGTGCTCATGGTCTGGATCAATGGGCAGGGATGATGTTCTCCGGAACAGGGCAGGTCCTGGTGATGGGTAATTTCATAACAGTACCGTCCGATGACATTTTTGCGTTGAAGACCCAGTCTATTCAGAAGGCTCTCGTTGATGTCCACAATCTTATAATCATCGGCGATGACCAGCACATCTTCCTGGATCAGTTCGTTGATGATCATCTTATATCTTGCGCGGGTTTCTTTAAGCTTCTGATCTGTTTTTTTCTGTAAAGCGGATATCCGGGAGATTTCCCAGAAAAGCTGGGCTGTCGAGTTGGCTATGGCCCGCACGGTCTGTTTCTTTTTACGCAGGATGTCATTATAGATATCCATGTTGCCGGTTAATTCGATGATGAGATCGATGTCGTCTTTAGTAAAAAAATCATTATAATCATCGGTAACGAACAGCCCATTGTTTTTTGCTTTTACATAACCGGGGGCATCTTTATTCAAGTCTGCAACGGCGACAACCCTGGGATCAATTTCCTGAAAGGCGTGGCGTTGAATCACTTCTATCAAGCGTTTACAGCGGGTTCCGCCGCCGACAACAGCGATGTTCATAGTTTAACTCCCTAACCCGGATAAACCGGAAAATATCTTGTCATAAAATGCACGAAAACCATCACAAACAACCAATCATTCTAAGAAATAACATCCGCCCCTATTTAGTTCAATTATTATTTTGCTTATTTCTTTTGAAGAATTATTAAAATTCAGACCTTTAAGGGACCGGCGTCTGTTTTTAATCCTATCATTTTAATATGCTATAAAAATTATATAGTTAGGTTGCATTTCCTTCGATTATTGGGTATAGAATTCATTTCGTACCATATATTATATGCCAGGCAACCTATATGCCGAAGGGCAGGGGGGGTAGATGGTCAACTTGAAAAGCTGGGATTGGGAAATTTCTGAAAAGAATGTTGCTTTCGGCGACTGGCAGGGCAATTTTGAGTGGGTGGAGGAGCCTTATGTGAGCCCCGACGGCGAAAAAATTGCCGCCATCGTAAATGTGGCCGAAGGTGAATTCAATGTTTGTGTCAACGGCGAGAGCTGGGAAAACACCTTCGATAAAATATGGTATCTGCGTTTTGCGCCCGACGGCCGGCTGACCGCCATCGTATCCGAGATGGGTGAGTGGACCGTGGCCGTGGACGGAGCCGCCTGGGAAAATAAGTTCGGTTATGCCTGGAACACGCTCTTCAGCCATGACGGCCGGCATATCGCCGTGGCGGTTCAGCAGGATATGGCCTACGCTATGGCCGTCGATGATGCCCCCTGGGGCCAAACCTACGGGAACATGACGAACCCGACGCTCAGTGCCGATGGGACCCAAACGGCAGCCACGGTTCAGGTGGAGAGTTTCGCGGAAGGCGAGATTTATAAATTTCAGGAAGGTGCCTTTACGGCGGCCTTAAACGGCAACGCCTGGGAGACGAAGTTTGTCAATGTCTGGAAGATGGCCATCAGTCCGGACGGTGAAAAATTGGCGGCTGAAGTCCGGCTGAACCTGTATGATTACACCATTGCGGTAAATGGTCGGGCCTGGGAGAAAACCTTCGATTGTGTCTGGGAGCCGATTTTCAATCCCCGCAGCAATGGTGTCATTGCGCCTGTGAGGACCGCGGGTGCCTGGGCACTGGCCGAAGACGGCAATCTAATCTGGGATCGGCGTTTTGGGCAGCTGTGGCATCCGGTGTTCAGTCCGGACGGCAGCAAGCTGGCGGCGATCGTATCTCCTAAATACGGTAAGTGGACGGTTGCCGTCGATGGTCAACCCTGGTCCGTGACATTTAAAGATCTTGTCACCGATGCGGTCTTCAGCTCAGACGGCAAGCGGGTCGCGGCCCTGGCCAAAGAAGGGCAAAAATGGTTGATTGCGGCAGACGGTTCCGCCTGGAAGAACACCTTCGACATGGCGTTTAGACCGGTATTCAGCCCGGATGGTAAACATCTGGCGGCCAGGGTGGAAAAGAACGGCAAATATACCATCGCTTTAAACGACCGGTTGTGGGCGCGGCAATGCGAAGCGGCCTGGGATCCGGTATTCAGCCCCGAGGGGGACAAAATATTATTGCGTACTCTCGAGGACGGCATTTATTATCGAAGGGTGTTGCCGGTGGCGGATTTGTTCAAATAATAAAGCTGCTGCTGGTTCGAAAATCTTTGCGCTTTTTGAAATCTTTGTTTATCTAAAATAAATTCGAATATCGCTTGATCTTATTAAATTGGTCGAAACAAATTTTAATGATCAAAACATAAAACCGAAGTTCTACAGCGCTTTTTTTTGTATTTTGAGCATTGGGGTTTTGATATTGTTTCGGATTTCGTGTTTCGGATTTCGGAATTTGGTGATGACTTTAAGGTGCTAAATTTTCGAATTGGCAGTCAATATCTGGTTCCTGCTTGTCCCGGATAAAGGTTAAAATTTGGAGGTACAATGCACAGTCTGTATAATTTTGTGAGCGGTCCTCTGGCATGGGTGGCGTTTATTATTTTTATTGTTGGAAGTCTTTACCGGTTGATTCATTTGATTGTGCTGGTACATAAAAAAGAGAAGTTTATCTACACCTATATGAGCTGGAAGTATAGTTTGCGCTCCATTTTGCACTGGCTGATACCTTTTGGCACCACGAACTGGCGCAGACATCCGGTGTTGACCATCGTAACCTTCGCCTTTCATATCTGTCTGTTTACGACCCCCATCTTTCTTCTGGCCCATGTGATTTTGTGGGATGAAGCATTCAACGTGAGCTGGTGGTCTTTGCCCGATGGTGCGGCGATTTTTATGACATTGATCGTTATCGGCGGCTGTATTTTTTTTCTGGTCCGCCGGCTGAAATCCCCCGAGGTGCAGTATGTAACGTCCGTTTCCGATTATGTCATCCTGGCGATTGTGGCGGCTCCCTTTATTACCGGTTTTCTGGCCTATTACCAATGGTTCGGCGATCAGACTGTTACGATCCTGCACATCCTTGCCGGTGAAATCATGCTGATCGCCATTCCTTTTACCCGTTTGAGCCACATGCTGTTTTCACCGCTGACCCGGGCTTACATGGGCTCGGAATTCGGCGGGGTCAGACATGCCAGGGATTGGTAGGGTGTGTTAGATTGAATATTTAAGGTTCGCCTGCGGCGGATCGGTTTTAAGAAAATGAGGGCTTGGTTCTAACATCGGCCACGGCTTATTCGTAGGTTGGGTTGAGCATCCCGATATCTTTTGTTGGGTTTCGTTCCTCTACCCAACCTACTTGCCAGCCATTTTTGTGCTATCAGTGAAACCCAACAAAATGGCCGAAGATTGAATTATCCCCGAAAATGACCGTAAATCACGACGGAGTGACACGCTGCGCAAGCGACATCTATAAAAATATAATAGCCGATATTCGATAATTAATTCCGGCTCGTCCGTGTTAGGAGAATCCGATTATGGCGGAAGCGGCAAAAAAAGAAGAAAAAAAAGCAATTGACGAAGGTCTGGAGCGGGGAGCGGAAAAGCTTACCGCAGATCGCATTGAAAAAGTGATCAACCGGGTGATCAAAGGGGAGACCGGTGGGCGTTTGAAAGCTTATGTAGAGACCTGCATCCACTGCGGCCTGTGCTCGGAGGCGTGCCACTATTATCTTTCCCACGACAATGATCCGCGCTGGTCACCGGTGGGCAAGGTCAAGCAGACTTTGTGGGAAATGCTGAAAAAAAAGGGTAGGGTCAGCCCGGAATTCATCAAAAGAGCCTCTGAGATTGCTTCCACGGAGTGCAATGCCTGCAAGCGTTGCGCGATGTACTGCCCCTTTGGCATCGACATTGCCTACCTAATGCTGGTGGTGCGTCGGATCTGCCATCTGCTGGGCGTCACCCCCCTTTACATTCAGGACACCGCCCACAGCCATGCCGTAACCATGAATCAGATGTGGGTCAAGGATGATGAGTGGATCGACACCCTGCAATGGCAGGAAGAAGAGGCCCAGGCCGAAATTCCAACCCTGAGGATTCCCCTCGAAAAAGAGGGGGCCGACATCATGTATTCGGTTATCGGACCGGAACCCAAGTTTCAGGCCCAGCTGCTCTATCAAGCGGCCGTGATTATGGATGTGGCCGGGGTCGATTGGACCATGCCGGCCACCCCGGGCTGGGATAACAGCGACATGGCCATGTATACCGGCGACAACGAGATTATGGGACGCGTCAAACGGGAGCATTTTGAAACCGCTGCCAGGCTGAAGGTGAAACGGATCGTGATGGGTGAATGCGGTCATGCGTTTCGTTCGGTCTACGACATGGGTAACCGCTGGCTGGGCTGGCGCATGCCGCCCATACCGATTGTGCATGCGATTCAGTTTTATTATGAATTGTTAAAGGCGGGTAAAATAAAAATTGCCAAGAAATATCCGACCCCGGTGACCTTGCACGATCCGTGCAACGTGATTCGGGGCGGGGGCTTGATGGATATGTCACGTTATGTGATCAACGCCATCTGTGAAGAGCTGGTGGAGATGCATCCCAACCGCGAGCACAATTACTGCTGCTGTGCCGGCGGCGGTGTTATCAATTGCGGGCCGCCCTATAAAATGAAACGCATGGAGGGCAATCGGGTTAAGGCCGAGCAGTTATTCGCCGCCAAGGCGCGCGGTGCCAAGATCCTCATCACCCCCTGTCACAACTGCCACAGTGGGCTGGAAGATATCAATCATCATTACAGTCTTGGTTTGGAAGTAAAATTTATCAGTGACATATTGTATGAAGTGATGGAAAAACCGGCTTGAACGGGGACCCGGAAATACTAATAATTATTGCCGTTTTAGTAACTAATTTTCATATTCCTTAAAGGAGAAGATCGGATGAAAAAGAGTGCCTTTTTCATTGGCGCGTCCTTAATGGTTGCCCTGCTGATTTTTGGTTCTTCTTACGCCCAGGAAGAAATGGTGGTAATCGACTCAGATGGCTTTGAAGACTCCCAGCGGCCACCGGCGACATTCCGCCATGATGAACACAACGAGGCGGCTGAAATTGAAGAATGCAATGAATGTCATCATGTTTACGATGACGACGGCAAGCGGGTCGAAGATGAATCCTCCGAAGACCAACGATGCTCGGATTGCCACGAAGAAAAAGCATCCGGCCGGCGGCTTGCCCTGATGAAGGCCTTTCACACCAACTGTAAAGGGTGCCATCAGGAGAAGAAGAACGGTCCGGTCATGTGCGGCCAGTGTCATGTCAGGGGACGGGTCGTTGAAGAGTGAACATCAGTGAAGACAAAAAACAAATCGCAAATAACAAATAATATCCAAATGATCAAAAACCCAAATTCAAAACAAAGGATATACCTCATAATTTAAACCGAGATAATTCATGTTCGTTTTATTTTTGTCATTGAATATTCGAATTTTGAAATTGTTTCGGATTTCGGGATTCGAATTTCGGATTTACCTAAAAATGGTCGATTAATCATGGTTACGGTTTTCCCATTCCCATGACCACATAAACGATAACAAAATATAGAATAATTGAGGTGTGTCATGCCAAAAAAAATCTTAATCATCGAGGACGACCCTGTGATCGTCAAATACCTGCAGGCGGTTTTCAGCGACAATGGATATGCCACCTGTACGGCCGGCAGCACCACGGAAGGACTGGATGTGGTTCGTAAGGAGAAACCCGATCTGATTACCCTGGATCTGCAATTGCCCGGCGAATGGGGACCCAGATTTTACCGCAAATTGAGAAAAGACAAAGAATTAAAAGACACGCCGGTTATCGTGGTTAGCGGAATTGACGGCGATCATGCGGTTAAAGATGCGGTGGCGTTTGTAAAAAAACCGTTTGATCCCGAAAAATTGATCGGAATCGTTAAGAACACCATCGGATAGAGGATTGCCGCTGCGGATGCCCGCAAAAGTTTTTTCCACTCACAAACATGTAATTATCGGGTTTTATCTGAAAACATTTTTTAAAGAACCAAAGGTTTCCCCGCTTACGCTTCGCTTCAGACGGGATGGTAGACAGGTGTCGGTGTTCAGGTTTCAGCCCAGCCGCTGGCCTGAAAAGCGGTCAGTTTAATCAAGAAAGAAGCTTAAAAAAGCGAATATCGAATTATGAATATCGAATGTCGAAGG
>Ga0316192_10003315_pt1 | contig 11783 bp, 11 predicted proteins | sample MerIslwburrow_MG_FD_204931 | JGI IMG/M metagenome (GOLD analysis project Ga0316192, IMG submission 204931) | Coastal sediment microbial communities from Maine, United States - Merrow Island worm burrow | ecosystem: Environmental > Aquatic > Marine > Coastal > Sediment | place: USA: Maine...
GCCCAGGTCAGTGCCCCCCCTTTTCAAGACACCTTTAAGCGATGTTTGGTAGTCCGATGTTGAATTAGTGGTCAGGGAAATCTTGAAAAGGGGGGTCACCGACCTGGGCAAACCGTTACTTTTTATAGTAAGTACAGTTCGGTGGAATTGTTATGTACTACGTGACGCATAGGGATGTGCGAATGCCGCGAGAGGGCTGGACGCCCGTAGTGGCCAGCACCCCAACCCATGTCAGCCGTAGCCATAGCCTCATAATGCCTGGTTTCGGCACAATCCAAAACAAATATGTTTGAAGCTTGGAGGATCATTGGCTAGATTTGTTATATAATAGTTGGTCGTTCCCCATAGAAGTATGTAGGTATATGAGAAATATAGAATTATTGTTGCCGGCGGGTACTCTAAAGCATATGCGTTATGCGTATGCTTATGGCGCTGATGCGGTTTATGCGGGCCAGCCTCGCTATAGCTTGCGGGTACGTAACAATGAATTTTCTGTGGAAAATATCAAAAAAGGCATAGATGAAGCCCACGCGCTAGGTAAAATGTTTTACCTCGCGAGTAATATATTGCCGCATAATGCAAAAATTAAGACCTATATGGAAGACATGGGCCCACTTATTGAATTTGGGCCAGATGCCTTAATAATGGCTGATCCTGGTCTCATTAGTATGGTCAGAGAAAAATGGCCAGAGATGCCGGTGCATTTATCGGTGCAGGCAAATACAGTAAATTATGCAGCGGTTCGGTTTTGGCAGTCCCTGGGAGTGTCGCGGGTAATTTTGTCACGCGAGTTATCACTGGATGAAATCGAAGAAATTCGCCAACAGTGTCCGGATATGGAATTAGAAGTTTTTGTCCATGGGGCGTTGTGCGTCGCCTACTCCGGGCGCTGTCTATTATCGGGTTATTTTAACCATCGCGATCCCAATCAAGGTAGCTGCACCAATGCCTGTCGTTGGGAATATAAAGTACACGGTGCCAGTGAAAATAATACTGGCGATATCCAAAAAATTGAGTTCGATGCCATGTCGGCAATCAATGAGCCCCAATTGTTTCCAGATACAAATGAAATTAAGCGACATCCCTTAGCCGACGATGTGTATTTAATAGAGGAACAAAAACGACCTGGCGAATATATGCCTATAATGGAAGATGAGCATGGCACATATATAATGAATTCTCGTGACCTGCGTGCTGTGCAGCATGTTGAACGTTTATGCAAAATGGGAATTGATTCGTTAAAAATCGAGGGCAGGACAAAATCACATTATTACGTGGCACGTACGGCGCAAATTTATAAACAAGCCATAACCGACACTCTTAGCAGTAAGCCTTTTGATGCAAGCTTATATGGTAAGCTCGAAGGTTTGGCCAATCGCGGATACACGGATGGTTTTTACCAACGACATCCAAATCAAGAATATCAAAACTATCTACTCAATCATTCAGTAAGTCACCAACAAAAATTTGTTGGTGAAATTGTCAACTTCAATAATGATAATGGTATGGCCGAAATACTCGTTAAGAATAAATTTGCGGTGGGTGATAAACTTGAAATTATAGCACCACAAGGCAACCATATTATTACGTTGGATAGTATGGAGGATTTGAAAGGTAACAAAATAAATGAAGCGCCTGGAGGTGGTTACCAAGTACGTATTCCCCTACCGGCAATGTGTTATGAAAAAGGCATGCTTGTACGTTATCTGTAGTTCTGTATAAGTTAGCCTACCGATAATCATTATTGTGAGTCTTTGGAAGCAGGTAGTACATAGGTAATTTTCCGTAGTGAGTCCTTGTAGGTATGCTTGTATAGTGTCTTAAAAGAATTTAGCTGTGCTATAGTTGAAAAATACTCTTTCCCTTAGTTTTATACTAGGATTATATTAATTTGTTCGTTACGCTAAACCTTTTGTAGTTGGGAAAAATATTTGTGGAGAAACATTACGATTTAATCGCTATTGGCGGTGGTAGCGGCGGTTTATCTGTCGCTGAACGTGCTGCGGCTTACGGCGCCAAGTGTGCTGTGATCGAGAGCGGAAAAATTGGTGGAACCTGTGTAAATGTCGGTTGTGTGCCAAAAAAAGTCATGTGGTACGCCGCCGATATGGCGCATCATCTTGCAAATGCAGGAGACTACGGTTTTGATGTCGAAGTTGGTAGTTTTAGTTGGGTTAAACTTATTGGCGCACGAGAAAACTTTATCAATGGTATCAATGATTGGTACCACGGGTATTTAAAAGACAGCAATATTGATGAAATCGTCGGGGCTGCTCGCTTTATAGATGCTCATACCATAGAAGTTGACGGCCAAATTTTTAAGGCTGAACACATTGTTATTGCAACTGGTAGCACACCAAAAATACCCAATATTCCAGGCGCTAAGCTGGGTGTGGATTCCAACGGATTTTTTGCCTTGCAGAAGCAACCCAAAAAAGTGGCTCTGGTTGGCGGTGGTTTTATCGGCGTAGAATTGGGCGGAATGTTAAGGGCACTGGGTTGCGAGGTGCAATTGTTCGTTCGACATGAATCACTTCTACACCATTTTGATCCCATGCTGGGTGTAACTTTAATGGATGAGATGCAAAAACAGGGTATAGAGATAGTCACAGGTGTAAGCATTGAGGCGGTTGATCGTGGCGATAATGGAACCTGCATCTTAAAAGACCAACATAGCCGACATTATTTTGACATCGATTGCCTTATCTGGGCCATTGGCCGTCGGCCTAATATTGATAATCTCAATCTGGAAGCTGCCGGAGTTGAAACAAACAATAGGGATTATATTGTTACAGACGAATTTCAAAATACTAATATAGAAAAGATCTATGCTATTGGTGATGCGACAGGCCGTTTACCATTAACTCCCGTGGCCATTGCGGCAGGCAGACGCTTAGCGGATCGTTTGTTTAACGGGCAGGTGGATAGAAAACTGGATTATCATAATATTCCAAGTGTGATCTTTAGTCATCCACCCATTGGCACCGTGGGCTTAACTGAGCACGAGGCTAGACATCAATACGGTGATGATGTGAAAGTTTATGAAACCAAGTTTACACCTATGGCGCATTCATTTGTAAAACACCAGACAAGCACTCAGATGAAATTGGTCACGGTAGGAGAGACTGAAAGAGTGGTGGGCTGTCACCTGATCGGGCTCAATTGCGATGAAATGTTACAGGGATTTGCCGTCGCAATTAAAATGGGAGCGACGAAAGCCGATTTTGATAACACCGTTGCCATTCATCCTACCAGTGCTGAAGAACTGGTTACAATGCGTTAGTTTATAGGAATAGAATATGGCAATCAGGGCGTATCAAGATAAATTTCCACAAATTGGTGATGGCACCTTTGTGGACGATAGTGCACAGGTACTGGGCGACGTGACCTTGGGCTCTGATTGTTCAATTTGGCCCATGTCTGTCGCTAGAGGTGATGTAAATAAAATTACCATAGGTAATCGAAGTAACATCCAAGATGGTTCGGTATTACATGTTACTCATCCACACAGTACGATACCGGAAGGTTATGCCTTAAACGTAGGTGAAAACGTAACAGTGGGGCACAAAGTAATATTGCATGGGTGCACGGTAAGTGATAATTGCCTGATTGGAATGGGGGCAATTATTATGGACGGCGCATTAATACATCCCTATGTATTATTAGGAGCCGGAAGTTTGGTTTCGCCAGGGAAGGAACTGGAAGGTGGGTATTTGTGGTTAGGCAGCCCGGTTAAGAAAATACGTCTATTAACGGACGAAGAACTAAAATGGATTGATTATTCAGCAACGCATTATGTAGATCTCAAAAATAAACATCAGGAGTAATTTTGCAATTAATATCATTCAGTAATGAGGTGAGTGATTGTTATGCGGATTTTTATAGGGAATTTACCAGCAGAGTTTACATCCATTGATTTGCGGCGGCTTGCATGTAGTGTGCTCATGCCCGGTAACACAGCCAAATTTTTGGGCAATCTTTTTAAAAAAACTTACAAAATCAAACGAACAGCATTTGAGGTTATCGGTAGTGAACAAGGTTATTATGAAACGCCTTTTGGAGTGATATATATTGAGCCAGATAGTGTGGGTCATAAACTGGTCGAGCGATTGGATCAGTACTATTTTCGCGAGAAAATGCTAGTCGCAAGAGAATTTTATGTACGCGCATACAGTAATGATCGTAGGGCCATAAATTGGCGCAGCCAATCTTGGGACAACGACGAACGTCGTTGGAGCGATAGACGTCTGGGGATTATCATCCCTAAAGCTAAATCAATGCTGGACAATTAGGAGGCAGACCTTAGTTCACGCCTAATTTCGGCGATTACAGACTGTGTATCTGGCCGCACACCACGCCAAATGAAAAATGATTCCGCCGCCTGTTCCACCAACATTCCCAAGCCATCTACGCTCAGTTGAGCCTTATTTTTACTCCATGCCACAAATGAGGTGTCATCTGCGCTATACATCATGTCATAGCAAATACTTTTCGGTCCAACCACGTTTTCCGGTAGGGGGGGGAGGTCGCCCTTAAGACTTGCGGATGTAGCATTGATAATGATATCGAAGTCTTGTTGGTCTATAGCGTCATAACCACAACCTTCAATGGGGCCAAAACTAGAGAAAATATCAGCGAGTTCAACGGCTTTATCTGCAGTACGATTGACGATAAGAAGTTGGTGCGGGTGATGGTAAAGTAAGGGTTGTAGCACACCTCTGGCCGCACCCCCGGCGCCCAACAGCAAAATACGTTTGTTTTTGATGGTTATGTGATGGTTGTTGCTTAAATCGTTAACCAATCCAATGCCATCCGTATTTTCGGCACAAATTTCACCATCGGTATTCATTAGCAGTGTGTTTGCAGCGCCTGCCAACTCCGCTCTTTTGCTGCGTAAATCGGCAATGTTCCAGGCATCGCGTTTAAACGGAACCGTGATATTAAGACCGCAGCCCCCATTGGCAAAAAAGTTACCCACCGCCTGTTCGAAGCCGCCAGGATCCACCTGAATAGCCTGGTATTCAATTTTTTGTTTGGTTTGCTTAGCAAAAAGACTATGAATTTTTGGTGATTTACTGTGTGATATGGGATTGCCTATTACTGCATATTGATCAGGGTGGTGGTCAAAATCAAATAATGAAGACATAACAATTCACAAGTGTTCTAATTTATAAGAATATAGACTTTAAAATGAAATAAATTACGATCGACAATATAGCCCCAGCAGGTAGTGTAACTATCCAAGACATAAAAATGGTTCGTACAACATTGAGATCAAGTGCGGCGATTCCTCTGGCTAGCCCTACACCAAGAATGGCGCCAACTAAGGTATGTGTGGTTGATATGGGTAGACCGGTCCCCGAAGCAAGTACGACGGTTGTTGCTGCCGCCAAGGTAGCGGCAAAACCACGGCTGGGTGTGAGTTCGGTAATACTGGTGCCGACCGTTGCGATCACTTTATGCCCATAGGTGACCAAGCCAATAACGATTCCACCGCCACCTAACAACAGTATCCAAAAAGGTAAGCTCGATTTCTGCGTAATTTCACCGCCGTGTTGCACAATATTAACCACAGCCGCCAATGGACCAATCGCATTGGCGACATCGTTAGATCCGTGAGCAAAGGCCATAGCACAGGCCGTTACAATCATTAAAACACCAAATACCTTTTCAACGTTTGTAAAGTGGAAATCTTTGTCGGCTTGTGGGTCGAATTTGAGGTGGGTGATAAAAAACTTACCTACCAGAGCTAAAATAACACCAATAATTAAAGCAATGGTGTAATTGGTGAGGGTACTGGTCTCCAGGCCCACGTGTTTGAGTCCCTTTACCATTGTCACTAAAGAAACAATAAATCCTACCAGGAAAATGTACAACGGTACGTAACGTTTTGCCTTCTCAAGTGGATCGCTGGTATTCAAGATGAGTTTTTGCACACTGACAAACAATGCATAGGCAATACTACCTGCCAGTGCAGGAGACACAACCCAACTCATGACGATGGAACCAACCTTGCCCCACTGTACGGAGTCAATGCCGAGTCCGACCATGGCAAAACCCACTAAGGCACCCACTATAGAATGTGTAGTGGAAACGGGCCAACCTAAACGAGTGGCTACCATTAACCAAATTCCTGCAGCTAGTAATGAGGCCAGCATACCAAATATCAATAACTCCGGTGTACTGGTTGCAATACCGGGATCGATAATGCCTTTGCGTATGGTCGCTGTTACTTGTCCCCCTGCCAGAATAGCGCCGGCAAACTCAAAAACAATCGCTATAAATATTGCCTGTTTAATGGTTACGGCACGAGAACCAACAGAAGTACCCATGGCATTGGCAACATCGTTTGCACCCACTCCCCAAGCCATAAAGACGCCAAAAATACAAGCGAGAATAATATAGGTCGTTCCAAATTCCACTGAAAATTACCCTATTTTAATTATTATATTTGTTTGGCCGTCCCCTGATGCGGTACGGTCAAGTGTAATTCTTGTAATGTGCTGCTAAATGACCCTACCTTTGGGTTAACTATCGAGCGAGCATTAGTTCAAGTCGGCTGCCAACACGTTGCGCAATATCGGCTAAATCACCAATCCATTCAATTATTTTATACAAAAACATTACTTCGATGGGAGGTAATTCAGTTTCACGCTTGAAGATTTCCGCACGGATTTTAACTTGTATTCTGTCTGTGTCACTTTCGATCTTATCCAATTTTCTAATCATTTTTGCAACCAGATTGACTTCACGACCCTTAAATCCAGTTTCCACAAGTTCATCGAGTTCATTTATGGCTTGACAGGCTTGTGCTGATGCGTCGATCGATCGGTTTATAAATGTTTTGAATTGCGTGCCCAGTGGATCAGGGATATTCATTTTACGTCCGGTAATCAAACCGGCGATATCCTTGGCTTTATTGGCAATTTTGTCTTGCATGGTCAGCACTTCCAATAAATCGCGCCTGGAAACGGGCATAAACAAGCTGTTTGGCAGGTTAAGACGCAAGTCTTTTTTTAACTTGTCTGATTCCTGTTCCAATTCGGAGATCTTGAGTTGCACTTTTAATGCACTATCCCAGTCTTTTATTAGCACAGCATCCATAAACGGAATCAATTCTTCCACACAAGTTTGCACACTATTCATGTGACTTTGCAGTGGTTTTACTGGAGAGCTACCAAATAAACTTGAGATTGTTGTGCGAGCCATATTTAATCCAGAGAGATCCTAGTTAATTGCTTGTTATAACTGAGCAGGAAACAATTTTTGCTGTATCCGCGAAGTATAGCGCTAATTGAACCAAACTCAAAACCGGCAATCCTTAGCAGCAAAAGCAACCTATTCTGCTAACCATTTAGCGGCACGTTTGGCAAAATAAGTGAGTATGCCATCAGCGCCTGCCCGTTTAAAGCTTAATAATGCTTCCATAACAATGGCTTGTTCCGTTAACCAGCCATTTTGTGCAGCGGCCATTAACATTGCATATTCACCACTAACTTGATACGCGTAGGTAGGAACTCCAAACTGTTGTTTAACGCGATAAACAATATCCAAGTAGGGCATGCCAGGTTTAACCATTACCATATCTGCACCTTCTTCCAGGTCAATGGCAACCTCCCATAGCGCTTCATCACCATTAGCGGGATCCATTTGATAGGTATATTTGTTAGCACCCGCCAAATTTTCTGCAGAACCCACTGCATCTCGAAAGGGGCCGTAATAAGCCGATGCGTATTTAGCTGAATAGGCGAGTATACGTGTATGGATTAGATTATTATCTTCTAATGCAGTCCGAATGGCTCCGATTCTACCATCCATCATATCTGATGGTGCAACGATGTCTGCGCCAGCTTGTGCATGAGAAAGGGCTTGTTTTACCAAGACGTTGACGGTTTCGTCATTTAGAACATAACCACTATCATCTATAAGACCGTCCTGACCGTGAGTTGTGAACGGGTCTAATGCAACATCCGTAATGATTCCCAAATCGGGAAAAGCTTCTTTTAATGCTTTTACAGCACGTTGTGCCAGACCATCAGGATTAAAAGCCTCGCATGCATCCTCGGATTTTGCACTTTTTGGTGTAACAGGAAACAAAGCGATTGCTGGAATTCCTAAAGATACAATTTCACTCGCTTCTTTTAGTAAAAGATCAATACTAACGCGTTCAATTCCGGGCATAGAGGCCACAGACTCACGTTTGTTGATCCCTTCTATTACAAACATAGGGTAGATTAGGTCGTTGGTTGTTAGTACAGACTCCCGCATCAGGCGGCGACTGAAATTGTCGCGGCGCATGCGGCGCATGCGTGTAGAAGGAGCTGAACGCATTCCGGTTTCACTATTTGGCAAGAGAACCCCCTTATCTTAAAATTTTTTGACACAATTTACCTACTGGCATCACTTCACCATAACTACATTATATTCTGCAGAGGTCAAACAAATAAAGTTTATTGTTATTGCCTTGAAAGTGTAAAGTAAATCGACGTTTTTCTTGTGTAAGGTAAGAGCTTAGTCTTTAACTAGAACCCATTTTTAGAGGTGCCCACAAAAAAGGCGCACAAATGTGCGCCTTTTTTCGCAGAATTAACTTATTGGCACTCCAAACGCAACGGAGTGCTATATAAGTTCCTTTATCTGCGTTTCTTCTTAGCAGCTGCCTTTTTCTTCTTGGGTGCTGCCTTTTTCTTTTTAGCAACGGCCTTTTTCTTCTTAGGCGCTGCCTTTTTCTTTTTAGCAACGGCCTTTTTCTTCTTAGGCGCTGCTTTTTTCTTTTTAGCAACGGCCTTTTTCTTCTTAGGCGCTGCCTTTTTCTTTTTAGCAACGGCCTTTTTCTTCTTAGCAGTAGTCTTTTTCTTTGCCGCTACCTTTTTCTTGGTAGCAGGCTTCTTCTTTGCTGCACTTTTCGCTTTTTTAGGTTTTGCCGCCATGGTTTTTTTCTCCTTTGTGGCAAGGGGTTTAGATTTTTTTGGTGCTTCTTTTGCCTTCTTGTCGGAATTTGAAATTATTTCTTTAGGTTTTTCTTTAGTATTATCTGTTTCAATATTGGTTTCTTGTATAATTTCGCTGATTTTAGTCTTGATTGCATCGGCTGCCGCCAGCTTTTTGGCCTCCTTTTCTGAAATAGTGTCGATAATTTTACAAAGATTGTTAAATATTTCGATTATGTCTCCTGTACCTTCAACTTTTTGCTGCTTTTGCTGTTCTTGGTAGTATTCGAATAGCGGTGCAGTTTGTGTTTCGTATACTCGTAGTCTGTTGGTTACGGTTTCTTCGTTGTCATCTGCACGATGATGTAGATGTCCGCCACATTTATCACAATGATCTTCCATTTTAGAAGGTGAACTATAGATGTTGTACATCTGCCCACATGAAACACAGGTTCTTCTGCCTGCTATTCTCTGTATCAAAATGTCGAAATCAACATCTATTAGGATGGATAACTGCAATGGTTTGTTAATATTGGCAAGCATTTCATCTAAAGTTTGTGCTTGGGCTAGATTTCGTGGAAATCCGTCGAGTATAAAACCTTTATGCGTGTCACTTTTTGCCAAACGCTCTTCTATCATACTTAAGACTATTTGGTCGGATACAAGTTGGCCTGCATCCATAGCCGCTTTTGCTTGTAAACCCAGTGAGGTTTTCGCAGACACAGCCGCGCGCAACAAGTCTCCGGTTGAGATTTGTGGTACCCTGTATTTCTCGACTAGCATTTTAGCCTGCGTGCCTTTTCCACTTCCAGGCGCTCCGACTAGTACGATTCGCATATGATTACCTCGCTCCATCGTTAAGTGAAAAACTAATTTTTTACTTAACGTACTTTAAAAATTTACTACGATGTGTAAACCTACTCTTAAAAATAGTTGTAAGTCAACAAAAAGTCAGCATAGAATTAAAATATATTTTATTATTACGTTACTTTTTTTCAAATAACGATGAAAATTTGTCTCTATTATTCAAATCAAAGTCGTTTTTTTATTTTTAAAGTAAAACTACAGTACAATTTTATTTATAATGCATTACAAATAAGCTTTTTTCGTCTGCATAGATGAATATTTTATTTTATTTTATTTTTTAAAAAAAAATTTTAAAAATTTTATGTGTTTTTCCATTTTTAACCAAACTTTTTAAAAAATTTTATGTGTTTTTTCACTTTTATCTAAACTTTTTTAAAAATTTTGTGTGTTTTGTCATTTTTACTTAAATATTTTAAAATTTATTTATGTGTTTTTTCGTTTTTAACCAAATTTTAAAATATTTTGTGAGTTTTATCGTTTTTAACCAAACTTTTTAAAAGTTTTTTATTATTTTTTGTAATTAGGAGGATGTATGGCTAAGAAAAACGCGTTTTACGCTCAATCAGGTGGTGTTACAGCCGTAATTAATGCTAGTGCATGTGGTTTAATTGAAACTGCACGCAAACATAAAGATAAAATTGGAAAGGTTTATGCCGGTCGAAACGGAATTATTGGTGCATTAACCGAAGATTTAATCGATACAAGTAAAGATTCTGCCCGTTCAATCGCTGCTTTACGTTATACACCATCAGGTGCGTTTGGATCTTGCCGGTTTAAATTAAAAGGTCTTGAAGAGAGCAAAGCAGAATACGAACGCTTAATCGAGGTATTTAAAGCACATAATATTGGATACTTTTTCTATAATGGCGGTGGTGATTCGCAAGATACCGCACATAAAGTGTCTCAAATCGGTAAAAAAATGGGTTATCCTATTACTTGTGTCGGTATTCCTAAAACAGTTGATAACGATCTTCCTATCACTGATACATGTCCCGGTTTTGGTTCTGTTGCAAAATATGTTGCCGTTTCCATTCGAGAAGCAGCTTTTGATGTGGCATCCATGGCAAAAACGTCGACAAAGATATTTGTAATGGAAGTTATGGGTCGACACGCTGGGTGGATAGCTGCTGCTGGTGGATTAGCAACGGAAAACAAAGGTGATGCACCCCATATCATTTTATTTCCCGAGATTGTTTTCAATAAAACAAAATTTTTAAAGAAAGTGAAAGAAAGTGTCAATAAATATGGTTATTGCGCGATTGTTGTCTCTGAGGGTGTGCGTAACAAAGAAGGTCAATTTCTTGCTGAAGCCGGTGGTAAGGATGCTTTCGGACATGCTCAGTTGGGTGGTGTTGCGCCGGTGCTGTGTGAATTGATTAAATCGAATCTTGGTTATAAGTATCATTGGGCCGTTGCAGACTATTTACAGCGTGCTGCACGCCATATTGCCTCAAAAACGGATGTTGAGCAGGCCTATGCTATGGGTAAGGCTGCCGTTGAATTGGCGCTTAAAGGTAAAAATGCGGTTATGCCAACCATTGTGCGCAAATCTAACAAGCCATATAAATGGATAGTAGGTGAGGCCAAGCTTTCGCGCGTGGCAAATGTTGAAAAAATGATGCCTAAAAATTATATCACCAAGGATGGATTTCACATTACACAGAAATGTCGGGATTATTTGGCTCCGCTAATTGTAGGTGAAGATTACCCGCCCTACAAAAACGGATTGCCTCAATATGTGACGCTGAAAAATGTAGCCGTAAAGAAAAAACTCAATAAAGAGTTTAAAATTAAATAAGCGGTTTAAAAAACATGCGTTTCTATCTCTTTTGAGATAGAGGAATGCATCATTTAAAAAAAGGCGCGTCAAATCTTTCTGGCGCGCCTTTTTTATTAGTTGGTGTAAGAAACTAGGTCAATAGCGGCGCGATTACCAAACTGACAATGGCCAAAACGTTAATCAGGATGTTCATGGACGGGCCGGAT
>Ga0316192_10003316_pt1 | contig 11781 bp, 8 predicted proteins | sample MerIslwburrow_MG_FD_204931 | JGI IMG/M metagenome (GOLD analysis project Ga0316192, IMG submission 204931) | Coastal sediment microbial communities from Maine, United States - Merrow Island worm burrow | ecosystem: Environmental > Aquatic > Marine > Coastal > Sediment | place: USA: Maine...
CGGCTACGCAATATCGGCGAGCGCCTGAACGTTTCTGATGAAGTTATCCGCATTGTTAATCCGAACGCGCTTGAGGTCGTTGCTCGAGCGCCGCTCAACACCGTCAATTTCATTTCTGACGGAGCGGTTCTGCGATTACACAACGATTATCGAGAAGATGACGGGTCGGTTCGCACGATCGTACCCTTCGGCAACCCGCAGTCCCACATGTTCGAGGTTCGGCTCAACGTTGACCCCGAGGTCTGGACCGTTGGCGAAAGCGTGCGGCTCTCGATGCCAACCGCGAATGCCAAGGAAGTACTGGCTGTGCCAAGAGATGCCCTCGTCTTGCGCAGAGAAGGTGCATCCGTATTCCGGATCAATGACGACATGACGGCCGAGCAGATAAACGTTATCACTGGCCTGGGTGACGGCAGTCACATCGAGGTAATGGGTGAACTCAAGGCTGGCGACCGTGTCGTTACACGCGGTGCAGAACGCTTGAACAGCGGTGATACCGTAGCTCTTCCTTAGCCGTCTTTGTTCGTTTAGTGATTTAAGGAGGTTCGTGGTCTGCTTGAAACACAATAAACCATTAGAAGTGCCGCTGCCGGGGAATCAGGCAGCGGCCAAGCCTTGACGTCCTTGTCGAACCTAAGCGACTCCGTCTTTATATTTATTGAGGATCTCGAATACTCGTTTGTTGGGGCAGAAGGCGTTGTCGCCCTCCTCCTCACCGCGCAGCCAACGTTCGCACACGTCCTCGGCTGTACAAGCCTGACAGCGTTGCCGCGCCTCTCCCATGATGGTCTTGAGGTCACCGCTTGACGCGATTTCCGAATCGAGCCCGAGAGAATCAAGCATGCTAAGCATGCGGCGCTCCGAATTACTCGCCAGGTAGGTCCGGTAGGCGACAATGAGCGCCAGGCCCAGGCCGACCATAACAATGGCGGCAATCGTCTGGGTTAAAGTGATATCCACAAAGGCCTCCCCGGGAGTTCACCCACGCATAGTACACCGTGCCACTATAAGCCTGTAGCCATCGGATCAAACTACGTAGATTCCGTCATGATGGTTCGTGCACGGATCTTTCGATTATTTGATATGTTTATCATCAGGTTGCGATAGGAGACGTTTGCATGACTGATAAAACCTCGCAAGCAACAATGCCAGCGGAATTGGCGGCCATGGTCGATTGTGGCTATGCGATTTGGGCAACTGACGGTGTGGATGAGGTGATGCGCGCCCGATTCGACAGCGAACACATCCCTGTCGTTGGCGTTCGCAATGTCAGAGTCTGGGGTCTGCAGGTTGATGACGAGCGAGAGCTACCAGGCCTGGAGCGAACCCAGATGCCGGACGAGGAATTGTGGGAAGTTAATCTTGAGGCCACGAATGGTTCGAAATACGAATTCGAATCGACGCTGCTAAGAGCGGCTCCGAAGCAACACGCCTGACAAAGCGATACAACTCCGCCAAAGCGGTTATGGAACTCGTGGCGAGTGGCCGTCACGCGTTGCACAGGTTAATCTGCACTTGTGCCTGAGAACTTCCCTGAAATCGAACATGGATATGCCGACAACAACGGCGTATTGTCGACAAGCTCATCATTCTGAACCTTCCACATCCCAATGGCGTGGCTCGGGCTTTACAAAGCAACCCAGACGCGTTGGAAGGAACCACCTACGCGAAAGTATTTCGTGAAAGCAGCCCGGAGGACCCGGAAGTATTTTTCGGACTACCCATGAATGCAGAGACGCTCAGCAGTTGGGTGACCGATAAGGATCTGACGCTCGTCACTGTGCCCGGCGCAGGACATTTTGTGCAACAGGATTCGGCCGAGCTGGTCACAAGCACGATGAGGTCCTGGTTGGACGCTCGCCCAGAGTGACGCCGAGCACATCGCACCATCCCCTGCTACTCTTATACGAAACCAGTCATTAGAGGATAAAAAATGAGAAAACTTATAATCGTACTTCCGTTGCTCCTGGTCGCTATCGGCTGCACGCAAAGCCCGCCGCCCGCAGACCCTTCAGTCATCCATGCACGATCGGCAGAATGGGAAGCAGCGCTTAATGCCGGTGACGTCGAGGCGGTCGCGGCTCTCTATGAGAGTGACGCACGTCTCTTGCCACCCAATGCAGAGATACAGACCGGCCCTGATGCGGTGCGGGCCATATTTGGTGGCATGATCGATGCCGGCCTCACCGGGAAACTTAACTCCATGGAGACGCAGGTCGCTGGCGACTATGCTTACAACGTCGGCAAATACATACTGACAGTAGGCGATACCGTGGTCGACACCGGCAAGTATATGGAGACCTGGCATCGCGGCGACGATGGCCAGTGGCGTTACACCAATGATATTTGGAACAGCGATATGCCCGTTGCGTCTGGTGGTGGCAATGCCCATCTCGTGATCACGCATGAAGTGAGCGATCCCGTGAAGTGGCTTGCGGCCTGGCGCGGTGAAAACAGCCGACATCAGCTATTCGAGGCCAACGGCGCGGCGCATGTGCATGCACTGCAGAGTGCTACCAATCCTCACCTGACCGGCCTCGTAATTAGTGTCGCCGATATGGATGCGCTTAACGCGATGTTGTCGTCGGAAGAGGGACAAGCGGCCGCAGCAGAAGATGGCGTCATGGCAGACACAATGAAGATGCTGACTGAAGCGGAATAAACCCAGATAAAACAGTCAAGAGATTGAAGTTGGGCTCGTTCGCCGCGAACGAGCCCGACCCTCTCATCCTTTTTTCTTACTGATACCGCCGCCCTTCATGCTCGAGCCAGCCTGCAACGTGCCGGCCCTGCGGGTCATGATGCGTCCAGTGAATGACGCCGCCCTGCGGGTTTGTTTCATACTCGCCGTAGAACGAGACGGTGTCGCCTTTACTCAACGATGAGATGCGTGGTGCAAGGTCGATGTTATGGGCGACGAGCAGTGTTCGTTCTGAACCCAATTCCAGGATGAAGCGCTGGTGGCGACTGCCATCGTTATCATCGGCAAGAACGCGTACCACCGTGCCAATACCACTCACCTGTTGCCCGGATCGCCATTGCCCAATGACCTGGCTGGATTCGCTGGCGGGCCGCGCAGTGCTTGCAGGCAGTTCAGGGATCAGGAATTGTTCATAGGCGTAGTACGCGACCACGACTACGAGTATGTAGACGATTTTCTTCAATTTAGTACCAATTTACTCGGGCCAGAGACGTGACGCAGAGCATAACCCGTAAAAAGCGAAGCTGGTATGGTTGCATTCTCCGGCATTAGTGGAAACCAATTGTGTCCATATTTAGCAAAGCAAACATCCTCAAGCTGGCGGTTGGACTCGCTGTCGTAGCAGGCGTGTTGTCTGCTTACGCCTATTGGCGCATCACCATAAAGGTGGAAGAACAGCAGGTTGCGTGCTTTGACGCGCTCGCAGAGAAACTAAGCGATGGTGTCCTGCCCGAGCTCCTTTTCCAGGAGGATCTGGATAAGCTGCAGTTGCTCGTCGAACAGAGCCTTGTCGCACGAGCCGAGATGCTGGGGGTAGCGAACCGCCTGCGACTGAACACAGACGAGCCGTTGTCCAGCCGGGATCTTCTCACACTGAAAAGCGGTTCCGAATTCTACCTCGGTGTTCGCGAACAACTGTATACCATCGCAAACGCTTATGAGTGCGCCGTCGACGTAAGCGATTCGACGCTCGTCAAGTACAAGATCAACCCCGAACTGCGTCTGAAAGGGCTGATGCTCTCAATGAGCGCCGCCCTCACTCTCTATGATAACTATCTCTTAGGCATCGTCCTGTTCGAACAGGACGATCGACTTAGAAACGTCCTCAATGATCCCGACATGGGATTCGGTCTGGTCGCGAACAAACTCGCCGAAGCAACGCTGGCGGCTAACTCCGTTGAAATCCGGCATCGGGCACGGCGAGCGATCGAATTCTACGAGCAGCAGAAATCCTCGATTGAAGATGCCGATGAAGACTCCGACTTCGCCTACCTGGCGCAGCTCATCGACTCCAGCCCGTCCTACAACTACGTCAAGAAAGTGCGTGTCGGTGAAATAGCCGCGAATAAGTTCGTCGCATTCGAACGCCTGACTGTGGACACGGTGGCGGAGACGACCAAGGACGGGTTCGATATGGTCAGCGGCTTATTCGGCAATACCATCGGTATGTACGAGTCGAGAAAGGGCAAGTTGTATGGCGATGAAGAGGCCATGCACAATATCAAGTCCATCCTGCAACCGCTGGATATTATTCTGGAGAAGACGCCGTTCCGATTGACCGACAAGTTGATTCCCGGGCATTTCGGGCACGTTGCGATATGGACAGGGACCAAGGCAGAGCTCATTGATGCCGGTATTTGGGACGAGTTACTGGTCAAACAGTACGCCGACCAACTAAGCACAGATTCCGACCCCGATTCGAGAGACCAACAGCAGGTTATTGAGGCATTGCGGGACGGTGTTCAATTGAACTCGCTGGAACACTTCATCAACGTGGACGATATCGCTATCCTGCGTCCCATATTCGATAAGGACAACGCGCAAGAGCTAAAAAACGAAGCGCTAGTGATGGCGTTTCGTCAATTAGGCAAGAAGTACGATTTCAACTTCGATGTCGACACCACGGACAAAATCGTTTGTTCAGAACTTGCCTACATTTCGTTTCCATCGGTAGACTGGCCGACAGAAAAAACCCTGGGTCGACACAGCATCAGCCCGGACAATGTCGCGCAACTCGCCTGGAACAACGTCCCGCTGAAACTTGTCATGTTCTATCACGACGGTAAGCTCGTCGACGAAACCATACAACTCGCAAAAATGCAGGAATTGATGAGCCAGTAAATGAGTACCGTATTCGCTGTTGGTCAGTGGCTCGCCACGGTCGTCGTCGTATTGCTGCTGACGATTTACTTCGGGCGGGCGTTCGATGCACTGCGCATGCCGCCGCTTGGCCCGGAACACCGCATTCAGTTCGACGAGGAATTCAATGCGTCGATGGAAAACGACACTGACTGGGCGGCCTACCTTGCTATCGAAAACAAGCTCGCGGCGGAACTTGCGGAGAAAATCCCCAGTCAGTCGCGTCCCAATAGCCCTGCGGATCGGTACTTCGCCGACAGCCTTGTTTACCCTGACAACTTCGACGGCAACTGGAACCACTCCTATGAGTTGACGGTGCCATCGCCACGCGGCGTTGCCGTGATGTTGCATGGCCTGACCGATTCGCCGTATTCCATGCTGGCCACAGCACAGACACTGGCTGGCGCGGGCTACAACGTGGTCGCGATGCGCATGCCGGGCCACGGATTTGCGGTCGGCGGGCTTCTGCGGTCGCATTGGCAGGACTGGACTGCGGCGGTGCGAATTGCGATTCGACGAGCGGTGCAGCTGCCGGGGGCCGACGAGTCGCTGCTGCTCGTTGGCTATTCCAACGGCGGCCTGCTGGCCGTGGACTACGCATTGCAGTGCACCAGTGACGATGAGTTGCCTTGCCCCGACGGCCTTGTGCTGATGTCGCCTGGCATGGCCATTACCTCGGCCGCTGCAGTAATGAACTGGCATGCCGCAGTCTCCTGGGTACCCTACTTCGAGCGATTCAAATGGCTGCAGGTTCTTCCCGAGGTTGATCCCTTTAAATTCACGTCGTTTCCCAAACAGGCGGCCTGGGAAGTCCATAAACTGTCCAGTCGCGTACACGATGACTTCGCCGATCCGGGCAAAGCCGCGAACATGCCGCCGGTGCTGACATTTCAATCGGCCGTGGATAATACGGTAGACGCAACAGCCATCGTATCGACCGTTTACGACAGGTTGCCACCCAACGGCAGCGAGCTGGTTTTATACGACGTGAATCGCAACAGCACGATGATGCATCTAATGGAAAACGTGCCCGATGATCCGGCCGGCTATTTCATCGCACAGGCACCGTTAGACTTCGACGTAACCGTTCTCAGGAACCGGGATCCGTCCAGTAACGCTATGGACGTGCAGACTTTGGTCGCTGGCCAGACTGAAGCAATGATCGCAGAGACAAAGCTGAGATGGCCGACCCAGGTCTACTCGCTATCGCACATCGCCATTCCGTTTCGCCCCGACGATATGCTCTACGGCGACGGCTCGCTCAGCAATGATACCGATGTCGTTCTCGGCGCGCTGGCACCACGCGGAGAGCGCGATGTGCTGTTATTGGCGCCCGACTTTTTTCTGCGCATTCGACACAACCCGTTCTTTGCATTCCAGTCACAGCGTCTGACTCAGTGGCTGGACAGTCTCTAAGACCGGACGAAAAACCGCACAATCTCAACCATCGCCTCGGTATCGAACTTGCAGTAACGCAGTAGCTGCTCCTCGAGCTCCTGTTTTCTCACCATATCGGTCTCGGGGTTGATGGCTTCGATAAAGCCATCCGAAGCCCCCATGCCCTCGGCAATGCCCTCGAGCTTCTTGTAGTCCATTTTCGGGTTGATTGTGGGCAAAACCGCCTTGATCGACCACGATCCGAGCATGTCCGGATGGTAGTAATTTTGTTTAACTACCGGGTGTAAGTCCCGGAGTCTGTTGATGATTTTCTCTAAGGGACTGGCCAGATCGGGGAACATCTCGAGCAAACACTCAATGACCTTTTGCTCGTAGTTCGTATACATCAACACAGGCCCGGAATCGCCCAGAGACGCGATCATCTTCTCGGCCAGCGCACGCATCGGCGGCTCGCCGGAAAGGTCCAGGAACTCCTCGTGGCGCAGCTCCCCACCCTCTTCCTCGATATGGCAGGACCACTGTATCGGGATGGCCGCGTATGGCCGGGTGCCCGGCCAGATCGGCACGCCGGGCCCAATCGTCTCGAAATCCAGGTAATAGCGAGGGTACGGCAAGGCCATGAGTTGCTGCCGGGCGCCATCGAGAATCTCGGGCTCGCCTTTGCATGTCACTCGATAGATACGTTGCTGGGTCGCCGACGTAATACTGTTCTCGTCGACGTCGAGTATGTCGTGGGCCCCAAGCGCCACATACTCGCCAAGCTTCGCTTTGCTGCCCTTTAAACCCGTGATGGGGTACTTCGAGTCCTGCGGCCAGCAATACGACTGAAACTGACATTCGTAGGGTTTGTTGCAATGAGCGCCGACGTTGATATCCGGCATTGGACCGATCACTGCCTCGCGCGCATCGACAAGCAGATCGACGACCGCTTGCTTGAGACCGTTGGCCTCTTCGGTCAGGTCATGCTCGACGAGCAGGCCGTCATAGTCGCCATTGCCCGGATACACGAACTGGTTGTTGATGTGCGCCAGCGAGATCGACGTCACCGGCAGTCCCGATTCGCGCATCACCCAAAGCTGAATCGCGCAATCGAGCTTGTGATAGTCCTTGACCGAGGTCGAGGCCTTTACCTCCACCACCTTCCACCCGTCGGGCCCAGGTATCAGAACATCGGCCCGAATGAGCACGTTTTCGTGCCGAAATGTCGCCTCAAAGATCGGAAAATCGGCGCCTCCATCGATGAGTTGCTTCGTCTCCGCCACCATCGTCTTGAAATCGAAAGCGACCTCGACAGAATCGGTCGTGCCGTAAAGTTGTTTCGCGACGTCACCAACCTGGTGACCACCCGCAAACATCGACTCCATTTGCGGCGTGATGACTGCCAGCTCAGAGTGATGCTTCTCGAGATGCAGCTTCTTCGGGCACTGCCAGGCGGAGATCAGGCGAGACTTGGAGAGGTAGGGTTTCACTGCTGAACTAGAATACTCTCACCAGAAAATTTCGCCAGAATTGCAGGCCACTCCTTCTCCCAGCAGCAAACATGATCGAAGTCTGGATACACGACAAGATTGACGTTCGATTTTAGTTCGGAATAGCGCCCGCTGATTTCGAGTGGAACCTTGGCGTCGCGCCCGCCGACGAGCTGCAAATGTGGAATATTTTCCTGCTTCGCCTGTGCGATCGGGTTCAGGGAGCCGGTTAACTGGTCGTACTCATGTAATTCGGTCCATGCGTCAATGTCCAGATTCGCCCCGATCGAAATGACCCCGGTTACGTCGTCAACTCGCGATTCCAGCAACGCGGCCAAAACGCCGCCACCGCTGTGGCCGATCAGAACAATGCTTGTGTGCCGCGGTTGGCGGATATTCGCTATGGCTGCAGCCATGCTGTGCAACACTTCTTCCCCGTATCGATCGGACGTCCAGTACTTTGGGTGGCAGCCCTCAGAATCGGCGCGATCGAAGTAGCACGGTCGTCCCAGGTAGACGACGTCGTTCCCGTCCATGACGGCAAGCCTGAGGGCCAGGGTGTTGACAGGTGTCGGGTCGGCGGCCGAACGATTACCAACCCACGGGATCCCGTCACCTTCAATATAGACATGCAACTCAGTCCCGGGCGGCGATGCCCAGCGCTCCAGAACCATGTGGCTGAATCCCGCGCCCATCGTTTCTCGCACGGTCATCTTGTTGCTTACTGCAATTTCGGACGTGGAGTGGCCTCCACAGGCGCTGAGCGAGGCCAGAATCGACGCTGCAACGTAGGGAAATAACTTCAAGGGGTATTCAGAAAAACTCGGCAAGCGCAGTGGCGCTTATTGTGATGGCGGCGCAACCAGCGCGAACAGACGCTTCATATCCATCGATTGCGTATTGCCCGCAACAGCCTCTGCCGGCATGGCGTGTGGCGCCGGAAGGTAAAAATTACCGAACTCGTGGCCGGCACTCGTAAGGTAGCCAAAGAGCGGTGTCTGCTTATGATCAAGCTTTGCAGCCATGTTCATTACGACCGGTGCAACCTGCTCATGCATTCTGGGCGCAGAGAGGATCTCGTTGTTGCTTTCCAGGACATCGAGAAAAGCCTTTGCGAAGACGGAGTGAGTACCGCCGCCACCGTCGAGTACCGGAGCAAACGCTCCCGACGTGAATACGTAGCGAGATTTTTTCTTCTCGGTATATTCCGCAAGATACCGGCGCCATTCCTTGGACTTCAGAGATGCGAACTTGCCGGCTATTCCATCCCGACTGAGTACGTTTCCAGCAAAACACGAGTCAGCCACGACCATAATCTGGTTAATCGAACTTACCTGCATATAGGCTTCGAGTTCTTTGGTCTTGAACCATGTTCGCGGGCTATCGAACTCGGCGTCGACCGGCAGCCAGTAGTAAGCTTCTTTATTGCGCGAGTCTGCTGCGTAGCCATGGCCTGCGTAATAGATCAGGACCGCATCCTTGTCGTTATTCTCGTCGTCGTCAGTCGGCTCTTTATAGAAGATTCTCTCCAGCTCCTCTTCAATCTGAACCTTGGTCGCGTTGTAGAGAATGTCGACTTCGAATCTGTAGCGGTCGCGCAGTACGGCGCCAACTTCCTCGGCATCTTCAAACGGTGTCTTGAGGTCACGTGCGAAATCGTTTTCGTAATCCTTGTTCGCAATAATCAGCGCGTAATACTTGAGGTGATCGAGCGCCGTATTTCGTGATTCTTCGAATCTCGCGGCTTTGTTGTGAATGGACGCCGCTTGCTCCATCGTGCCGTCGGTTCGGTATTCGAATTCCTTCGTGTCCTGCTTACCGTTGTGGTCAACCGCGACAATACGAATTCGCATTGACTCATCATCCAGTTCGAACGGCTGCGTGAACGACTGATGGTCGTCGTACGGCACCTGCATGCCATTGATCGTCAGCTTTGCCAGCCCTGCTGGCGCCTCAACGTGTCCCCGAACGACTTTTGTTTCGTTCACACGGTTCGCAGCCACCACTGATATTCCCCGAGTCAGCGGCTCGCCGCGCGTTGCCTGCCCGGTACTCGCGAGCGTGTTTTCACTGGGTTCCATCAGGATGATAGTCGGCCCCGCGAAATCAATCTTTTCGGCCTGAGCCATGGCGGTGAGTTCATTAATTTGCGACGCATAACGATTGGATTGCTCGTTGAGCCGCTCGATTTCCTGTTGCAGCATTGCCAGCTGTTGGGTCTGGTCGTCGAGTCTGCGCTGCTTCTCCTGCAGCGCTCCGGCAGAGTCATCCTTCTCGGCTCGCGCCAGGCGGAGTTCATCCTGCAATTTGCCCAAGCGCTGCTTCTCGAAATCGAGATCCGTCTTCGCGCTGACAAGCTGTTGGTTTGCCGAGCTGAGTTGCTCTTCCAGCTTGATACGTTCGGCACGACTCTCCACGACAGCGGCCCTGAGGTTTTCGATCGCGCTGGATTGACGACCTGCCGTGTCGGTCATTTGCTGGCGATACTGTGCGAACTCTTCTTCCGATGCGGTGAGATTCGCCTGCAGCCCTGCGATTTCGGCACGGGACGACTCTAATTCTGCCAGGCGTTGCCCAAGCAGCGCCTGGTCGGTCTGAACGCCCGCCTCGGCACTGGCTCGCAAAGCTGCGACTTGCTGTTCCAATTGCGCCTGTGCGGCAGTTGCCTGCTCAAGCTTCTGATTCGAGTGGGAGAACCGTCCCTGCGTCTCTGTTAGCAATTGCTGCAGTCGGTTCGACTGCGCCTGTTCGCGCTCCAGATCCGCCCGTAACGACTCGAGCTCGTTACTTTGCTGACCGAGACGGTCGATATCGTTTCCGTGCCGCAGTTTTTCCTGCTCTGCGCGGCTTATTGCCGCACGCAGACGTACGATTTCTTCGTCGCGTGCTGCTATGTCCGCATCTGACAACTTCTGAGCATCGGCGGCCGCGGTGACTTGCGCGTCGAGTTCGTTTTGTCGCGTTGTTAAATCGGCTCGCAGAGTCAGCGACTCACTTTCAATGCTGCTCGACTTTTGCTCCAGCACCGTAATTTGAGCCGACAACGCTGCGACACGCTCTTCATGCGTTGTCTTTTCGCTGGCAAGCGCCTGGTAGAAGTCTCTATCGTGCTCCGCCCTGCGCACCGCCGCCTCCATGTCATTAAGCTTGTCACGGAGCTCATCGACTTCCAGTTTGCTGGTTTGTATGACCTCGCGGTCCGCGTCCATATTGACAAGCAGGTCGTTGAATTGCGCTTCTTCTGCTTCCAGAGCCTGGCGTTGCGCTCTTAGCTGCTCGCGATTTCGCTCGTACTCTTCCTCGGCCGTATCGAGCATGGCCTGCAGCCTTGCCGTTTCGCCTTGTTGTTCTTCCAGTTGCTGCTTCAGTGAAACCAGCTCGGCGTTTTCCGCACGAATGGCTTCAGATTGCGATTTGTATGCATTGATTTCCGATTCTTGCCTGGCGATTGATGCCTGCAGGCGCTTGATCGTATCGGAGTTGTTGCCAGAACCCGCCAGTGTGTTGTCCAGGGCACGGCGTGCATTAGCCAGCTGTTCGTCTGCCGCCGCAAGTTCGAGTTCGACCGCAATCTTCTGGCGGCGGATCTCATCGACTTCGGCAACCAGTGTCTCGACTCGCTGGTCGGCACCGGCGACCGACGTCGGGTCCAGCGGAATCATGACGTTAGAACCAAAAGCCTGCGAATACAGCGACTGCGCCATGCCGAGATCGAGCGGCACACCCTGGCCGGTCTTGTACAGGTGTGCAAGGCTGATCATGGCGGTCGTATTGCCAGCATCCGTCGCTTTCTGATACCAGCTCGCCGCAGATTCGAAATCGGGGTCCCGGCCTATGCCCTGCTCGTAGATTTCGGCCACGTAGAGCATCGCCTCTGGGTCGCCGGATCCCTGCTCGGCCTGCGTAATCCAGTGTTTCAGTGAAGTTTCGTAGTTGGCACGGTCATACAGCAGGAAATCGCCGCCGCGGATCGTGCATTCGGAGGCCGTGATGCGCGCGGGCCGATGCGGCATCTGGTAAATACTGCCGCCAACACGGCGCAACTGGCCCGGAAGCAGGCAGTCGACGATGCCT
>Ga0316192_10003317_pt1 | contig 11779 bp, 11 predicted proteins | sample MerIslwburrow_MG_FD_204931 | JGI IMG/M metagenome (GOLD analysis project Ga0316192, IMG submission 204931) | Coastal sediment microbial communities from Maine, United States - Merrow Island worm burrow | ecosystem: Environmental > Aquatic > Marine > Coastal > Sediment | place: USA: Maine...
CATTGTGGCGTGCCTCCACCTCCAGCTGTTCAGCCTTGCGGCGCACATAGTCATCATAACTCCCGGGCCATGAGGTCAGCTGTCCGCGATCGAGTTCGATAATGCGCGTGGACAAACGGCGCACGAAGGCGCGGTCATGGCTGACAAACAACAGCGCACCCCCGTAATCCACCATGAACTCTTCCAGCCAGGTAATGGCCTCGATATCGAGATGATTGGTCGGCTCGTCGAGCAGCAGCACATCCGGATCACACACCAGCGCACGCGCCAGCATGACCCGGCGGCGCCAGCCACCGGAGAGTGAATGAAAGACCGCATCACTGTCCAGTTGCAAGCGCGACAGCACGGATTCGACACGTTGCTCCAGCTGCCAGCCATCCGCGGCTTCCAGCGCCTGCTGCAGCTCAGACAGTCTTTGCAGGGTTGCAGCGTTACCGGACTGTGCCAGCTCACTGGCCGCATGATGGTAATCGGATATCAGTTTGCCCAGCCCAGGCAGGCCGGCGGCAACCACATCAAACACGCTGTCGTTGCTGTCCATGCCAACTTCCTGTGCCAGGTAGGCAACCCGCGTGGCCGGTCGTATCCAGCATTCACCGTCATCCGGGACCACCTCGCCACTGAGTACGCGCATCAGGGAGGACTTGCCTTCACCATTGCGCCCGACCAGGCACACGCGCTCACCACGGTGCACCTCGAGGTCCACCTCGTCCAGCAGAGCGCGGTGACCATAGGCCAGTGATACTTTATTCAATCGCAACAGGGGCATTGATTTACGGGTCCGGACAGGGAATGCCGTATTCTACGCATGCAGGCACTGGATGTAACACGGGCAGGCCATTATCATTTGAATTATGGTCACACCCGCTGATATGGAATTTGAGTGCTACGCCGAGCGACTGCTGAATCCGTTTCGCGGCATTATCAATACCATCCGCTACCTGTCGGCCGAGGCGGTAACCGCGGATGGTGTTCGCTGGGATATCTACGTCAGCAACGCGGCCTTGCAGGACAACCTGCCCAGCGGCGTGCGCGCGCAAATCAGCGATATCCGTTATGGCAGCTGGAGTGCTGACAGCGGCCTGAAGCGTGGCCCGATTTTCCCATCCGACGAATTCAGGGCCATGGAAGCCATGGGCACGACCGTCTTCAAATACCTGCTCGAAGTGCATCGCGATATTCCGTTTCCGTTCACCGACCGCTTCGAGTTGTGGTTGCTGGACAGGCAACAGCAGCCACTGGTATTGCTTGACAGTGCGGCCGATGCAAGTGCGATCAATCTCAAGCAGGCCTGTGTATGGCGCCCCGGAATCAACTGCCGCAAGACCTTTACCTCCGCAGCGGCTGACAGCCTGGGCATCGATGCATCACAGCACGGCGCCATTACGGACTATCTCGCGACCTACATCAATTCGCGTACCGCGGACAAGGCTTGCGCCCAGATTTTCGAACGCAGCAAGGATCAGTCCGGCCACGGACTGCATGGCATCAACCTGGACAGTGCACTGCAACAACGCCGGCTGCCAGCCGGGGATTTCCCTGTCACTCTGATCGAGACGCAGAGCCACGACGATAAGCACAGGCAACTGCTGCATGACTTTAACTGCTGGCAGGCACCGTGGTTGCTACTGTTACCGACACTCAGCCCCGAACTGCGACGCGACTGCGAATTGCATGCCCGCGTGCAGGCGCTGAAGGTTGCCGCCCACTACTACCTCTACCCCGCCGTTATCGACCAGACAGTGATCGACTCAGCACGCATCGAGGCACGTCTGCGCAAAACCGTGACCCAGAAAAACACCAAAGAGGCAACGCTGTCACCCTTCTACCTGGAACTGGACCCTGAATAAGCATCTACTCCTGTGAGTACCACGTCTGAACAAGCCAGTGTCGAGGTCCGCATCAACTGCGAATACACCGTCAGCCGGGACTCGCACCTGCCTGAAGAGATCGAACAGCTGACCGTCACCGGACTGGGGATGAATGCAGATGAACTGGCGCAGAACCCCCGACTGCACAGCCGCGTGCCTTCTCGGACCCGGTATTTGCAGTAAGGGCAGCGGCAGCCGGTTAACATCCTCACCTGTCAGGTTCAGGCACCTGCAGCAGACTTGCTGCGCACCCTGACGCGCACCGCATCCTCGAATTCGAGCTCCTCGAGGTGTGTCGTCATGACATGCAGCATCTCCTCGATTTCCGGCAGGATGACATTTTCAAGTGCCCGTGCGCGGCGTTCCGTGAGACGGTACTCCACCAGCAGGCGATACAGGTTGCCTGATAGTCCGGCTATGTGGCTGCTCAAATCAAGCAGTTTGCGAAACGCCTCCTTGCAGTTATTTGCCTCGGACGACGGACAGGCTGCGGTTACCGCGGCACTGTCTTCCTCCAGCTGCAAGTGGGTATCGGCCAGCATCACGCCCATAAAATTACGTGTTTCAGTTTCGAAACGTGTTGCCTTGATCACAGCAGCAGGATAGACACTCAATCCCTGCAGGCCATGCTGGGCAACCGCATGCAGCAGCGCAGTAACTGCCTGCTGGCGCAACTGTTCGAATTCCTGCTGCAGGCGCTCGTACTCCCCCAGCTGACGCAGCAATTCGGCGGCCAGCAACAGGCGTTTCTCATCGAGAAAATTATAGGCCTCGCTGACCACGAGCCGCTCTGCCTTCAGTTCCAGCAGCGCGGAACGCGTTGGCACCGTTTGCATGGTGCTCATTGCGGTTGATCGTCCTCTTTGATGTACTTATCGATCTGCCGGTCACTGAGCCGGTGCAGCTCCGAAATCGGCAGCGTACGCAGCAGTTGCCAGCCAATCTCCATGCTCTGTTCGAGGCTGCGCGCGTCCTGCTGGTTGACCAGTTGACGCTCGAAAAGATCACCGAAATCGAGAAACAGCCGGTCGGTCTCGGCCAGCCCATCGCGCCCGACGACGCTGGCGAGCACACGCATGTGCACGGCTCGCGCATAGGCGGCATACAGCTGGTTGGCAAGATCAGGGTGGTCGGCATGGGTAAAGCCCTCGCCGGTACCATCCTTCATCAGGCGTGACAGGCACGGCAGCACATTCACCGGCGGATAGATATCGGTGCGGTCGAGGTCACGGTCCAGCACGATCTGGCCCTCGGTAATGTAACCCGTCAGATCCGGTATCGGATGCGTGATGTCATCCGATGGCATGGTCAGGATCGGCAACTGCGTCAGTGAACCTTCCTGTCCGCGCAGACTGCCGGCACGCTCATAGAGGGTCGCCAGGTCCGAATACATGTACCCCGGGAAGCCCTTGCGACTCGGTACCTCGCCATGACTGGCGGATACCTCGCGCAGCGCCTCGCAGTAATTGGTCATGTCCGACATCACCACCAGCACATGCTTGCCGGCATCGAAGGCCAGGTATTCTGCTGCCGTCAATGCATAACGCGGTGCCAACAGACGCTGGGTACTCGAGTCCGACGCCAGATTCAGGAACAGCACCGTGTGTTCCAGCACGCCACTGTCCTCCATCTCGCGACGGAATCGCTCGGCGGTGTCATAGGACACCCCGATGGCCACGAATACCAGCGCAAATTCTCCGGCTGCCGCATCGCGCAGGCGCGCCTGCCTGGCAATCTGTATCGCCAGCAGGTCATGCGGCAATCCGGCGCCGGAAAAGATCGGCAGCTTCTGGCCGCGCACCAGGCTGTTCATCAAATCAATGGTCGACACACCGGTCTCGATAAAATCGGTCGGCACCGTGCGTGCCGCCGGGTTGATCGAACGCCCGTCGATACGGCGCATTCCGGCGGCAGCCAACGGCGGGCCGTTGTCGATGGCCCGGCCAACGCCGTCAAAGACGCGGCCAAGCAGGTCGGGACCGACCGCAAAGGTCAACGGTTCGCCGCGAAAACGCACCCGGGTATTGTCGAGATCCAGCCCGGTAGTCGATTCCAGCACCTCGACCGTAAGCGATTCGTGGCTGAGCGCGGAAATTCGTCCGAGGCGGGCATTGCCCTGCGCGTCGACCACCTCGACCGCTTCATTGAGACCGACATTCACGGTGCGCTTCAGAAACAGCAGCGGCCCCTCGATGCGGGTCGCCACGAAATCAGCATAGACATCAGCCCGCATGATCGGCTCTCCCGTTGGTTAATGCTGCAAATGCCCTGTCGAGTCCCTTGCCCAGCACCTCGAAGCGTTCCAGCTCGTTGTTATCAATCTCTTCACCCATGCGGCGCAGTTGTCGCATCACCGGCAGGCTGTTGATGGCAGCAACATCAATGCCAGCCGCGACGGCACTGGCTGATAACTCGATAAATCGGTCGAGCAACTGCATCATGGCAACCTGCTTGACTGCCGGACAGAAGCGGTCGGTCTCCGAAAAGGCCGATTGGCGCAGGAAGGCCTCGTTGATCAGCTCTGCGCACAGCAACACGTTTTGCTGACGCGGTGGCAAGGCATCCTTGCCAACGATACGCGCCATGCGTTCCAGCTTGGCCTGCTCTTCCAGCAGGCTGAGGAAACGGCGGCGCTGCTCCGGCCATTGCGGATTGCCCAGTTCGCTCCAGAACGGCGCCAGCACCTCGATATCCTGCGAATAGGAATTCAACGGGTGAATGGCCGGATAGAAACGCGCCTGTGCACGAGACGCATCCAGTGCCCAGAAGCTGCGCACATAACGCTTGGTGTGCGTGGTCACCGGTTCCGAAAAGTCCGCCGATGGCGGGCTTACCGCACCGATAATACTGAGTGAACCAACAGCGCCACCAAGGGTAGTGACATGTGCCGCGCGCTCGTAGAAGTCAGCCTGTCGACTGCTGAGGTAGGCCGGGTAACCGGCCTCACCCGGCAGTTCCCCGAGGCGTCCGGAGACCTCGCGTAGTGCTTCAGCCCAGCGGCTGGTCGAGTCCGCCATCAGCGCCACGCGCAGGCCCTGATCGCGGAAATACTCGGCAACCGTGACCGCGGTATAGATACTGGCCTCACGCGCCGCGACCGGCATATTCGAGGTATTCGCAATAATGACCGTGCGTTCCATCAGCGGCCGGCCGGTTCTGGGGTCCTCCAGCTTTGGGAACTCGTCCAGCACACCGGCCATTTCATTGCCACGCTCTCCGCAGCCGACATAGACGATCACGTCCGCATCACACCACTTCGCCAGCGTCTCCTGCAACACCGTCTTGCCGGTGCCAAAACCACCGGGCATGGCGGCACGGCTGCCGCAGGCCAGCGGAAACAGGCAATCGAGAATGCGCTGCCCGGTAAATAGCGGGCCCTCGACCGGGATACGTGCCTTCACCGGTCGTGGCTTGCGTACCGGCCACCGCTGCACCAGGCAGACGGGGTGCTCGTCACCCTGCTCATCCCGGAGTACACACACCGGCACATCACCGGGATAATTTCCGGTCGGGACAATCTCGACAACCGTACCGGACACACCCGGCGGAACCAGGCAGTCCTGCGCTCGGGCATCGTTGCGCTTGACAACACCGATCACCTGCCCTGCCCGGAGTTGCTCACCGGTAGTCACCCGGGGCCGAAACGGCCAGCTGTGGCCGACCACCGCATCACTGATTCCCGGCGCAACATACAGGCCCTGTGTTGTCAGCGGCCGCAGCAGGCCATCGAAGATATTGCCGAGCAGGCCTGGCCCGAGCGGCACCGACAGGGCCGCACCGGTCCCGGAAATAATGTCTCCCGGACGCAGGCCGGTGGTGTCCTCATAGACCTGGATCACCGCATAGGGACCATCGAGGCGGATGACTTCACCGAGCAGCTGTTGCTCGCCGACCAGCGCCGCCTCGTTAATACTGAAAGACCGTGCAACAGTCGCGCGCAACACCGGGCCACTGATCCAGGTAATGGTGGCATCGGCTTGCGGCTGATTCGGATCCGCCACAGTGTTCATGCATCACCCCCGGCACGCTCGGTACACAGTGCCAGCAGTTCGGCATCGATGCGCTCCCGGTCATGCAACAGGCCATCGATGGTCGCATCCATACAGGTGCCTTCGGCGCAGATGCGCAGACCGGCGCTGATGTCGGCCTTTGCCTGCAGGCGTGGCGTCTTGCCACACAGCGAGGTGATATGTTGCAGCAGCGCATCATGCTCGCTCATCGGCCAGTCGGCCGGATGCTCGACGGTCCACGCCTTGCCATCCAGCGTAGTCGCGGCCGCATTGACAAGTGCCTCACACCACTGTTGCCGTGACGCCGGTTGCTGCCAGCGCTGCAGCAATGACGCCTGCAGGGCTGCACGTGCCGCGACCAGCAGGACGCTGTCATCGGCCTGGCGCTGCTGACGCGCCCGGGTCTGCTGCTGTGCCTCGTGCGAGGCCAGCGCATGTTCGACACGCCTGCGCGTCTCGGCATTTTCGCTATGCATACGTTGCCGCGCCTCGCGCCAGGCCGTCCGCAGCAGCGCCCTGACCTCAGCTTCTGCGTTCACCCGAATAGCCGCACACTTTTCGTCACGGTGCTGTGTCACCACATCCAGCAGGTGCCTGACCTTGTTGTCGAGTGCGCTGCTCATTCGAGCACCCCGAGCTGCTGCCGCAGGCGCTTTGCGAGGTCCGGTAGCGCCACCTGGCCGCGCACATCGGGCACCACGACCACAGCCGGCGTCACCCTTGACAGCAGTCGGTCCAGATCCGCCACCGGGAGTTGTCCGGCAAGATCGGCGCCAAGCAGCACCAGCGGCGCATCTGTACAGGCCCGCTCGATTTGCGAGAGCAGATCGGCCGTATCCGGCACCTGCACGCGCAGACCCGCGAGCCGGTAACCGGCCGCACTCACGGCATCACCAATATAGACAGGTTCACTCACGCGATAACACCTACAAAATCCGGTTAAGGATGAGAATGGAAACGATCAGACCGTAGATGGCGATACCTTCCGCCAGGCCAATCATGATCAGCGTCCGTCCCAGCAGTTCCGGTTTCTCGGCCAGGGCACCGATGGCAGCACTGCCGACGCTGGCAACCGCGATACCAGCGCCCAGCGATGACAGACCTGTTGCCAGTGCGGCACCGACAAAACCCCATGCCATGGCACCATCGGGCAATGCGGCAGCCGCCGCTTCTGTGGCAGCCGCTGCCGGCATCCACCACAGCAGCAGCGTGGCCGCCAAACCGATGACGGCCGCTGTAGCCAGCGGAACAAAGTTGACTCGTATGCGTGTAGACATAATATTTACTCCCTGGTAGCGATAACATATTCCGGCATAAGCAGCGGACGGAAGGTACGGCCGCTGCCACGCAGAAAACGAATGAAAAATTCAAACAGCACCAGGCGCGTGGTCTGGATGGTGACCACCAGCCCTTCCAGCAGGATCACGATGACATTGCCCAGCAGCATGATCAGCAGGCCGGCAACGAGGCTTGCCGTCGACTCCGCCATGATGGTAAAGGCCAGTGACAGGCCGGCATGCGCCAGCGCAAAGGCACCGACACGCACAAACGAAATACTGTTAATCAGCAATTGCATCAGCTGTTCGACCAGGCTGCCGAGTGCGGCAAGCGTCTGTGCAAGCGCCTTGCCAGGCGTATCGCCAAGGCTACCGGCAAGATACCAGCCAAAGCCAAAACCGGTTATGCCCAGGCTCCCCGGTATGAACAGAGCCGCCAGCAAGGACAGATACATCACCAGTACTGCGGCATCGACCTGCAGCCAGTGGCGCAATTCGCCGCGCCACCAGGATTCCAGTCCATTCAGCAACAGGCCAAGCAACAGTACCAGCACGCCAGCAGCCAGCGGCACGGCCAGTACCACCAATGGCTGTTCTATCGGATGCACCCACAGGGCCGGGATCACATCCTCGCGCCCGAAGACACTGCCGAACACGACACCAAACAGCATCGATGCGGCACCGTTGGCAACCAGTATGCGCAGCAGCGGCCAGCGCTGCCGCAGCAACAGGCCGGTAAGCAACAGCACGAAGCCCTGACCGACATCACCAAACATGTAACCGAATAATAGCGGCACCAGCAAGGCCACCAGGCGGCTGGGGTCGGCCTCGTCACCGGCTGGCGTACCCAGCATGCCGGCAAACAGTTCAAAAGGTCGCGCCCACCATGGATTCTGCAACACCATGGGTGGACGCAAACCCCCGGGGGCTGGCGGGTAGTGCACGATGGCGTGGGCGCCCACATCAGTCAGTGTCCGCGGCAGGCACTTGCCTTCGAGGTCATTGGTCCAGCCGCTCACCCAGGCAAAATTGTCCGATACCGGCAGCGCGGTAACATGCGTCAGGAACCATTCCAGCCGTCTGACATCCCCCAGCGCCTCGGCTAATTGATACGACCCGGCCATCGCATCGAGTTGCCGTCGCAGGCGAGTGTTTTCGTGGTGGATACGCTGCAGGCGCTGGTGCACCTGGCCCAGAGCAGCCTCACGCTGGCCATGCAACCATGCTGGCAGGGTCAACATGCGGCCTTTCTGGGCCGCGATTTCGTTGCGGAAATCCTCGATGTCCGCAACTAATCCCGCCGCCAGCAGGTACTCATGTTGTTTCGAGCAGCATTGGCAGTACAGCAGGCTACCCGGGATTGTCTGCAGCCGGTATGCAGGCGGCATCACGAACAGGCGCACGGCCAGCGACGGTCCCGCCGTCGACAGCAGGGAGTAATCCATCTCGCCCTCGATATCGATGCCGAGCAGGTCTTCAACCAGCAGCAGTTCAGAACGTTCGGCCTGCCGCGATTCGATATGCTTGACCAGCGGCCCGGCCGCAGCCACCCATTGCCGCAAGTGCAGCAGTGCTGTATCAAGTATCTGTGCCGGCATACCCGGCAACGTGGCAGGCTGCATTTCGTCGCGTTGCCAGTACTGCTGATAGCGCTGTTCCAGGTGATGGAATTCCGCCATCTGCTGCTGCAGGTCCGGCAGGTTGACCGGCACATTGCGTTCGCTGTGTATTTCCAGCTCGACACTGCCGGTACGCGCCAGGGTTTCGACCACCCCGGCCAGCTCCTCTCGCGGCGTCAGCAACTCGAACCAGCGGGCACGGGCCGGGCGCAGGTTCATGCCACCTGCTCCATATTGGTCGCGAACAACTGTCGTACCAGCAGGTCACCGCGAAGACGCGCCAGTTCCAGCGCGGTCAATGCCAGAGAGCTGAACACCGCGGCCGGCTGAAAGCTGTAGCGCCGGAAGGCGCTGATCAGTTGCACATGCAGCGTTTCACAACGGGTCTGAACACTGTCACAGCTATCTGCTTGCATTACCCGCAGATAGTGGTGCAACGCGTTACCGAGTGTTTCCAGACCCTGGTTTTTCCGTGCCGTCCCGGGCCACAGTGTCCGCCAGTGCGACAACCAGGCATCCGGCAACGACTCACCTGTCTGCGAGGCCAATAAGAAAATATTGCAGTCGGAGTGCTGCATAACATCCAGACGCGAATCAACGGGCAGACAGCCCATATCGCGCAACTCTGCATCAGCCTGCAACCACGCCGGCACCGGTTCACCGCTGAGAAGGTATTGCAGCGCCGGCAGATCCGGCAGGCGTCGCACCCACAGTACGGCCGGCCGCCATGCGGGCGGAACCCAGCCGGCAACCTCATCGACATGACGGCGAAACAGCCGCCGCAATTCTGTCTCGATTTCGTCACTGCTTTGCCCCGGGTCCAGCGTCCTCACCCAGGATTGCAGCGGGGTATGGCGGGCAAGTTGCAGATAATTGGCAAAGTCACTGGTGCCCTGCAGGCTTCGCCACAGGGCTTCATCCGGGCGCACACCATGGCGTGCCTGCAACCGGACCTGAACATACGCAAAGCGGGCGCGTGCTGACATATTCAGTCAATTGGCCCTGGTGTTATCGCTGCCGTTTGCGGCCGTCAGCCGTGCCGCCAACTCATCAACGACAGCTGCGACTACCGCGATGCGCGGATCCTCCCTGTCAGCTACCTGCTCGGCGACAAGTGCCGCACTCTCGGCATTACGCAGATACTGTTGCAGCTGTTGCCGGGCGCGCTGCTGAATGAGCGCAATGCGTTCATTGGTCCTTTCTGCAATGTGCCGTGCTTGCTGGGCCGCTTCATACAGGCTGGCGCGGGCTTCCTGCTGACAGGCATCAATAACCTCCTCAGCCGCCTGTTCAGCCGCCAGCACCTCGTTCATGGCCGCCTCGGCACTATCCGGTTTTTGCGTTTGTTCCGTATCGTCTGTCATGGCCGTGCAATCCTCAGTGGCAGCGGCTGTCTGCCCCGCCTCCGGTAAGCATCATTCAGTAACAGTAAAGAAGAATACGGAAATGTGGCGCTCAGGATCATGACCTAGATCAAATTGAACTAGAGTTGTTCTAATTTGCTTGCAGTAACAACGGCATGGCCCCTGTGTCGCCACAATCAGCGCTACACTTCCCTGGCGCTGGCGCACCTGATACAGAGTGTCGCGGCCGGGTCCAGCGTCAACCGCTGGATGGCGATGGGTTCATCACAGCCAAGACAAAAGCCGTAGTCACCCGTCTCGATGCGGCGCAAGGCAGCGCTGATCTTTTGCAGTTCAAGCGCCCTGCGACGCCCCTGTTCCTTTGACATCGCCTGGCCCTGCAGGGCATCCATGCGTGACAGGCGCCCGACACTGGTCTGATCCAGCTCGACGACCCCGGAGGCTGCGGCTGCGGTAGTTTTCAACGCAGCCAGATCCTTCTGCAGATCCAGCAGCTGTTGTCTGAAAGCCTCGACCTGTTTGTTGTCCAATATGACCTCCACTACATTCTGGCTTATCCAGCGTTGATCATCCTGTATGATCACATCGTCTACCAACATCTTTGGCTAAACTATACACAGGAAAAGACCAGGCTTTTTACGATGACCCGGATCGACTCTCTGAAATCTGCGCTGGTAACACTGGCCATCGCCCTGACCCTGGCAGGCTGCGCATCAACGGGTATCTGGCGGGAAGCGGATACCAAAGACTACAAGGAACGACTGCAGACCCAGACCGATGGCGGGGTACGGGTCTCGAGCAGCGTGCTGTCTGCGAGTGAGTCACAGGCCATCTACGGTGTGCCCCTTGCCGACAAGGGAATACAGCCGGTCTGGATCGAGGTCGAGAACCACGACGACACACCCTACTGGCTGCTGTCTCCGGGACTGGACCCGAACTTTTTTCCGGCATCCGAGGCCGCTGACGCGTTTGCTCCACCAGGTGATGACAGTGAAATCTGGGAACACGAACAGCACTTCCGGCAACTGGCCTTCAAAAATCCGGTCACACCCGGCACAACGGTCTCGGGATTCATCCTCACCAGCCTGCACGAAGGCGTAAAAATGGTCGAGCTTGACCTCGTCGCCAGCGGTCGTCTCAAGACTTTTTACTTTCTTGCTGATGTCCCCGGTTTCCGGGCTGATTACGCGGGCAAGCATGACCTGCCCGAGTCCTATTTTGCCCCGCAAGGAGTAACCAACTATACCGATGACGCCGCCTTCCGGGCCGCACTCGAGGCCCTGCCCTGCTGCACCACCAACAAGAAAGGCACACGCATGGGCGACCCGCTCAACCTGGTAATTGTCGGCAGTAGTGAAGACGCCTTTCCCGCACTGGTCCGTCGCGGCTGGCACCCGACAGAGGCCACCTACGCAGGCTCGGTGAGAAAGATGATCAGTTCGGTACTGTCCAGAGAACGCTACCCCTATTCCCCCATCAGCCCGCTGTACCTGTATGGACGTCCCCAGGAACTCGCACTGCAAAAGGCACGCGATAACATTCACCAGCGCAACCACCTGCGCCTCTGGGCCAGCCCGATGCAATACCATGGCAAGCAGGTATGGGTCGGCCAGATCAGCCGTGATATTGGCAGCCGCC
>Ga0316192_10003320_pt1 | contig 11760 bp, 12 predicted proteins | sample MerIslwburrow_MG_FD_204931 | JGI IMG/M metagenome (GOLD analysis project Ga0316192, IMG submission 204931) | Coastal sediment microbial communities from Maine, United States - Merrow Island worm burrow | ecosystem: Environmental > Aquatic > Marine > Coastal > Sediment | place: USA: Maine...
CGGCGTTTCTTCTTTATGCCACGGACACGCACGCAGATCTGCTCTCTCCCTAAGGGGGGTGAAGCCGCCAAGCGGTACTGGCGGCCCGGTGAAATGTCCGCTTCCGCTGCGAAAGAGACCCTGGCGGATCATGTGTGCAGTGACTGGTTGATGCTGATGGACTAAACCGCTCGCGCGGCAGTTGGTGCCGGGGTGCTACCGACGGTGTGAAGTTGTAGCAGATCAGCCGGTTTAAAAATGTTTGTGGGGGATTTAGCAGGCAAGCCGGTTTCAGGTGGTTGTCGGTTTGTTTCAAGACTCCTGGATCTGGTCTTTCATTCGGAAGCTTTTGCCTTCGATGGTTACGGTCTCGGCATGATGTAGAAGTCGGTCGAGCACGGCGGAGGTGAGTGTGGAATCGTTGTTGAAGATCTCGGGCCACTTTTTGTAGACCCGATTGGTGGTGAGGATGGTGGAACCGCGCTCGTAGCGCTGGCTGATGATCTGGAACAGTAGATCGGCGCCGGTTTTGTCGATCGGGAGGTAGCCGATTTCGTCCAGGATCAGAATGCGAGGTCGGATGTATTTTCGCAGCTCCAGCTTGAGTCGCCCGGTGGCTTGGGCGCCGGCGAGGGTGTTGATGACATCGACGGTGGAGGCAAACAGGACAGAGTGACCCTGATGGCAGGCGGCGAAGCCCAAGGCGGTGGCGAGATGAGTTTTGCCGAGCCCGACGCCGCCGATGAACACGACGTTGGTGTTATCGTCGAGGAAGGCCAGGCGGAACAGATTCTGGATCTGTGCCCGATTGATTTTCTTTGGCCAGTTCCACTGGAACTGCTCGAGTGATTTGCGCACCGGGAAGCGAGCGAGTCGCACGCGCCGCTCGATGGCGCGGTCTTGTCGTCGCTGCGCTTCACCTTCGAGGAGTTTTGCGAGCAAGGTGATGGGGTCCCAGTGTTGTTCGGCGGCGAGCTTGGCGAAGTCCTCGAGGTGCTCGCGGATGAAGGAGAGCTTGAGGTAGTTCAGATTGTGTTCGAGTGCTTCGCTCTGAGCGCTGCGGGTCGTTTTATCGATTGCCATGGGGGCGTTCCTTGTTGCATCACCGCTGCGCGGTAGGCTCACGGTCGTAGAGTTCCAGGTCGGGCTCTTCGAGTTCGAGTTCCAGCAGGTCGGCGCGTCGAGTCAGATGCAAAGCGCCAGGCTCGGGCAGGGCGCGGGCACGGCTTTCGAGCAGATTGGCGACGTACTCGCAGCTGAAGGCTTCGAAGGCGAGTGCATCATCGAGTGCGCGTGCGGTGGGCTCGGTGCCATAGATTTCACTGAGCGCGACGATTTTGTGGACGTGATGACGCGCATTGAGTCGTCGCAGCTCGAGTTGTTGGTAGTAGCGCTCGGCGTTGGTGGACAAGGCGAGGAAGCGTTGCATGAGTTTTTGATGTCGTGCGCTGCGCCGTTGCGCGAGCAGCTCGCGGGGATGGTCGGGGTCTTCGAAGTCGCGATGGCGGTCATAGCAGCGCGGATGCCGGGCGATGAGTTTGTTGTCGTGATAGACACACAGGCGGTCGGGATAGCTCTTCAATGTCAAACGCCTGCAAGCGTATTCGGCGGGCACGGAGTAGCGGTTGGTGTCGAAGGTGACGCGGAAGCGGTTGGAGGCGCGCACGGTGTGCAGGGTGGCGATGTCGTAGAGGTTGTCGGACATGGGGTGCAGCAGCGCCTTCTCCTGCTCGAACAGCTCCACGGGCCGCCGACGTGTTTCACCGTGGATGCGTTGATTGGCGATGGTGTCGAGCCATTGCCGGGCGGCGGGATTGAGGGCGTTGAAGTCGGGGATGTCGAGGCCGGCGAGTAGATTTTTTTTGACGTAGCCGACACCGGCCTCGACGCGTCCTTTCTCGTTTCCCTTTCCCACGGCACAAGGAACGATTTGGAAGCCGTGATGTTGCGCGAAGTCAAGGTATCGGGGATTGAACACGGGCGCTTGACCGGTGAGACGCTGGAGCACGGCGGACTTCAAATTGTCGACCATGATGTTGGCCGGCACCCGGGCGCCGAAGAACTCGAAAGCGTGCTGATGACAGGCGAGGAAGTGCTCCATGGTCTGGGAGACGGTGAACTCGAGATACATCAAGCGCGAGTGGCACAACACCATGACGAAGAACGACAGCCGGCGCCGGGTGTTGCCGACGTTGACCGAGGCGTAGTGGCCCCAGTCGACCTGCGCGCATTCGCCCGGTGCAAAGGCAAGGGTTAAAAAGGCCGGTGCGCGCCGGGGTCGTACGGTGGCCAGATACTTTTTGACGATGGTAATGCCACCGTTGTAACCGTCTTCACGCAGTCGCTGTAACACTTGCACGGCGCTGTAGGGGTGGTTCTCGATGAGCTGGCGGATGGTGCGCTTAAACGGGTCGAGCTTGCTGGTGCGGGCAACGCTGCGCCGAGCTCGGAAGTGTGACTGTGTGAGCCAATGGCTGACGGTGCGCGCATCGAGGCACAGGGCGTGCGCAATCTGTGAGGCGTTGAGCCCGTCGCGTTGGTGAAGGTGGTGGATGCGGCAGAAGGTGTCGTAGTTGATCATGGTGGCGGCTTCAGTGCTGTGTTGGCGGTTCAAAATGGCGGTTCGTCATCGGGCCACAGGGGTTGCTGTCGCTCATCGTCTCGGTGGTAGTAGCGAAGCAGCTGAGCGGCGTACTGGCTCTCGACGGCGGCGGCGAGCTCGTAGAGCCATTGGAGCAGTTGTGCGGCGGCCTCTTCAGACAACTCAGTCGGTAACGCAATCAGCGGTGGATGTTCCTCGAACACGGTGTCTCTCCTTGGGTCCTCAAGGGGCGTGACCGGGTGGGCCGCGCTGTGGGGATGCGTTGAGGATGTCGTTGGCTAAATGTTGCAGCCGCCGGCTGGCCGATACGATGTCCTCTTGTAGCGCAGCGCCGGTTAGCTGGGCGATTAATCCCATCAGGACAAGGGGTTGTACGCGTGAGAGTTCTTGTAACGGGGAGTTTGTTAAGGAGGCTGATTCGTCATCAATATCAGTGGCTTGCGTCAATGAGTGTTCTTGTAACGCAGAGCGGGTGTTTGCCGATGAGCGCCGCCAATAGTGCGGATGGGCGCTGCGCCAGAGGCGCACCCGCTCGACGTTCTCGGCACCGCGGAAGTAATCACGGTTGTCGGCTTTGGCGAGCCATCGGCGTTGGCTCTCGGCCTTGCTGGCGCGCCGACACGGCGGCTTCGAGCAGAAGCGCTGGCGTCTGATATTGCGCGGGTCGGGACGGAATAATGTCCCGCAGTGTCGACACTTACGGCGTCTTTGCTGACTCATCAGTTACCCCCTTCCGGGGACCGATGATGAGAGCTGACGCGATGAACACAACGCCGCTACGTACGCCGTCTACTCAGCCGGGCAGTCGCGACGATGGGGATGTTGGGAGTGGGGAAACCTGGCCTGAACTCTATGCCGACACCGGCCGTTTCAAACCGGCCAGATCACTACAGTTTCGGAACGTCGATGGCACCGCCGCCCCGTTTCGCGACCGCGTCGTCCATCACGCGCTCATTAACGTCATCGAGGCGCCCATCGACCGCAGCTTTATCCACGACAGCTACGCATGCCGAGTCGGGAAGGGTGTGCACAGGGCAGTGGACCGGTACCAGGGTTGGGCGCGCCGATACCGATACGTGCTCAAGCTCGATGTAGCGCGTTATTTTCCGTCCATCGACCACGACATTCTGAAGGAGAAGATACGCCGGCATCTGAAGGACCGCCCAACGCTCGAACTCATCGACACGATTATCGATTCCAGTCCCGGCTATCCTGAGTCGCCGCGCTACTTCCCGGGTGACGATCTTTTCACCCCAATAGTTCGAAGGGCCGGTATACCGATCGGCAATCTGACCAGTCAGTTCTTTGCCAACCTGTACCTGGATGCCTTCGACCATTTCGTCAAGGAGCGGCTGGGAGCGAAAGCGTACCTGCGCTATGTCGATGACATGGTGCTGCTCGACAACGACAAGGGCCGACTGAGTGAGCTTCGGGATGCGATCGGCGCCCGCCTGCAACTCGACCGTCTGCGGCTTCACCCGCGCAAGGCCGAGATCATGCCGGTCCGCGTGGGTGTGGATGTGCTGGGATACCGGGTCTTTCCCAATCACCGGCTGCTGCGCAACGACAACGGCCATCGCTTCGCACGCAAGCTGCGCCGCTATGCGGACGGGTACGGCGCCGGCCGCTTGAACTTCGCGGATTTCGACCCGTCGGTGCAGAGCTGGCTCGGCCACGCCCGCCACGCCGACACCCGCGGGCTGCGCCGGACGATTTTCCGAGCTATACCGTTTCGTAGGGGAGCGGGACAGACGGCGACCAGCGCGTGATCCGCGGCGGCTCCTGGAACAACGAACCGGAGAACCTCCGGTCGGCGAACCGCAACAACAGGAACCGCGACAACAGGAACAACAACATTGGTTTTCGTCTTGCCCAGTCCGCCCGCCTGTGACCCGGAGCGCCGGTGTTCAAGGATGCCGGCGGCGTGGTGTGCGGGTGTCCATGATCCCGCTTCCCGGTATCCGACGGACCGGATGCCAAATAGAACCGCCAGGATGGCCGCGCGCGGGGGTAGTAGGCTGTGCCGAACCCCCCGCGGGCTTCGCTGCATTCAGTGAGGCTGGTGAGGCTCAGGGTGGCACGCCGCAGGCGGTCGAGGGTGTGCACTGACTTGCTGTCGCTCGTCGGGCAGCTTTTAGCCAGCGCGACCAAAAACGCGACCATTTTAAGAGGCGGGCCAAAATAGGCGCACCGAGTGGGCACGTATGTTATTGATTTAACTGGCGCGCCCGGAAGGATTCGAACCTCCGACCACCTGGTTCGAAGCCAGGTACTCTATCCAGCTGAGCTACGGGCGCGTGGCGACATTCTATCAGGTCATTGTAGCTTGGGTCGCGCCACTTTTTAGTCGGATACCGCTGAACTTCACGCAGTCTGCAATTTGCCCCTCGCGACTCTGACCGCGTCTGGCGATTGGGGCCCCGTTGTTCTCGGTACCGGGTGATATTTCGCAGGGCCTTCGGTCTTGGGTAGACCGGGGAACGGCCTGTCAGGACCGTCCCCGGACAGGACTATTAGGGCTTGATGTAGGTGTACCCTTCTGCCTGCAGCTTGGCCAACTCGGCGACGCCGCTGGGGACGATGTCAGTCTCTTCAACGTCGTACAGGTCGGTTTCGTAGTTGATCTTGCGTCCGGTCAGGGTGTTATTGCAGACCTCAAAGCTGACGTCCTGGCTTTTCAGGCTGACCACCATGGACTCGAAGTTCGGGTCGGTTTTGGCGATGGACAGCAGCGCGACACCGTTGCCGTGCAGTACCACCTTGAGATCCAGGTTCTCCTCACCGACAGCATTGATGTGGTTCTGGATGTTGCGCATGGCACCCTTGAGATGTTTCTGGTCGTCATAGTTGATGTGGTAGACGACTTTCTGCTGGCCGTAGCCTGTTTCAGCCAAGGCGTTTGGTGCGATGGCCAGGGCCAACACGCCCAGGACGAGAGCGCTCAAAAGTGTCTTCATATCGGTTTTCTCCGCTTGCGGCATTTGGCCGGTTGTGTTGGGTAAACTTAACCCACTCAATTCTAGACCAATTTTGATTCCGGTCTGTCGTTCCGATCTTTACGCACGGCGCCTTCAGGCGGTTGCATTGGCCCGCGTCGGCGCTTGCGAGTTTGCTCACAGTTTCGAGCCGTTCGCATTGGAATGAGTTCCATTATTGATCGAGTGTGTTGAGACGGCAAGATTGCCCGGCGGGTTTAGCCTTTGTCCCTGAGGGGTGTGCCACTCAGCCAGTCGATCAGCGTCGGCGCGGGTTGCTCGCCGGCCCCGTCGGCCTTGGCCAGGGCGAACACCTGTTCCAGCGCGTGGGCACCAATCGAAGCCAGTCCCATGCTGTCTGCCATGTGGGTGTAATAGCTCAGATCCTTGTGGCAGTTCGAGATGGAAAAGCGAAACGCGCCGTAATCATGGGCCAGGATGTAGGGTGTGAGCCGGTCCAGCACCACGCCGTGGCCACCGCCGGAATCCAGCACCTGGACGAAGCGTTCCAGATCGACTCCGCTGCTCTGTGCGCAGGCCGTGGCCTCGGCCAGCAAACCGGTGAAGCCGATGGACACGAAGTTGTGCAGCAGCTTCATTCGATGACCGGAGCCGGTGGGCCCGACGTGGTAGATGTTTTCCGCAAAAGCGGACAGCAGCGGGCGTATCTGATCCAACACAGCGGTCTCGCCACCCACCATAAGGTTGAGTTTGCCGGCCTCGGCCTCCTTTGGGGTCCGGGTCATGGGTGCGTCCAGATAGTGCGCCCCGGCCGCCTTGATCCGCGCCGCCACCTTCAGGGTTGAGTCGGGCTGAGCGGTCGAGCAATCCACCACGATGGTGTCGGGCGCCAGATGGTCCACCAGCCCGCCGTCTGCCAACGTCACGGCTTCGACCTCCGGCGTGCCGGTGACGCACAGCAACACCACGTTCTTGTCCCGCACCGTATCGGCCAGCGTTGTCTGGCTGTCGGCGCCCAGCGCACGCAGGTCCTCGGTGGGTTGATTGCCCGGGTGATCGAGAAAGCTCAGCGTGTGCTCCGCCTCCAGCAGATTTCGGGCGATGCCGTGGCCCATGAGGCCGACGCCAACGAAGCCGACGCGAAACGGTGCGGTCATGGTGGATCTCCTGGTGGGACACGGTTTGCTACGGATGTGCGACCCGGTCTTATGCGTATTCCAGTGGCAGTTCTGTGGTTTGCTTGAGTTGCTCCATGACGAAGCTGGAGGAAACGGTGTCGAGATCGATGCGTCCGATCAGTGTTCTGTAGACCCGATCATAGGCGGCCATGTCGGGCACGACCACGCGCAACAGATAGTCGGTGTCGCCGCTCAGCCGGTGCAGCTCCACGATCTCCGGCATGGACTCGACCGCGCCCCGAAACTGCTCAAACCATTTCAGCGAATGCTGGCGGGTGCGGACACTGACGAACACGGTCAGTCCCAGATTCAGCTTCTGCGGGTCCAGCAGCGCCACCTTTCCGCGAATGTAGCCGGCCTCTTCCAACTGGCGTACCCGACGCCAGCACGGATTCTTGGATAGATTGACCCGTTCGGCCAGTTCGCTCAGCGGGCGATCCGCGTCCCGCTGCAGTTCGGCCAGCAGAGCGCGGTCAATGCGATCGAGATTACGTCCCATGAAATGATCATAGATCAGAACAAAGTGTTAAACCAATCCCGAGATTCTAAATTAATGGGACACGATTAGGGGAAGAGACCGGTACTCTGTGTCCATCCTGATTCAGCAAAACGAGTACCCGATATGAACCTGTTCACCCGACATCCCGCCACCGTCGACGAAACCTACTTTCAGCACGCCCTGTTCGCAGGCCGTATGGGTGGCCTTCTGGTGGCGGCGGGCGCGGCGGCCCTGGTGCATGCTGTTTTGCCCTTCGCCTTTGAAACCACGGCCAGTCGCTTGTTGGGCCGACTGCAGCATCAGATGGCGTCCCGACATCCGGCGACGGACTTCGGTGCGGGTCTGACCAACTGATCAGGCCTTTCCTCGACGGTCAGCGCACACCGGGCCCCTGATGCGTTGCGGCGTGCCGCGGGGCCGGCAACTGGTATGCTCTCAAGCCTGAGAATGTCAGCACAGGGAGATCCGTATGGCGCAGTGGGTGCGGTGCATGCACGCGGGTGAAGCATGCTATGGACAGCTCGAGGGGGACCGAGTCTTACTGTTCGACGGTTCGCCCTACGGCGACCATGCGCCTACAGGCGCCGGAATTGACGTGGGCGAGGTCGAGTGGTTGCCGCCGGCGGACCCGCGCAATTTTCTGGCGTTGTGGAGCAATTTCTACGAACGGGCCGAGAAAGAAAATTTGCCGATCCCGGCGTTTCCCCTGTATTTCCTCAAGACCAGTTGCTGTCTGCATCCCCATCTTGGGCCGATCCGGCGCCCGGCCGGATTTGACGGTGCGGTCAAGTTTGAGGCCGAGCTCGGCATCGTCATCAAGCGCCCCTGTTTCCAGGTGTCGGTGGCACAGGCGCCGGACTATGTGCTCGGCTACACCTGCGTCAACGACGTCACCGCGCCGGCGGTGTTGAACGAGGAGCCGGCATTTCGTCAGTGGACCCGTTCCAAGAGCTTTCCCACCTTTGGCCCGATCGGACCGGTGATCGATACCGACATCGATCCCGCGGTGCTGCGGGTCCAAGCCGTACTGAACGGTGAGGTGAAACAGAACTATCCGGTGTCCGACATGATCTACTCTCCCAATGAAGTAGTGAGCATGATCTCGCAGGAGGTTCGCATGGAACCCGGCGACGTGATTGCCCTGGGTACATCGGTAGGCGCATGCACGCTTGATCCCGGTGATCGGATCGACGTGGTGGTTGAGGGCCTGGCCACACTCAGCAACCAATACGAGGGTTGATCAACCCAACGGAGGCGATGATGCCGAGGACGGCTTTGATTCTGGTCTGGGTATGCCTAGTGACTGCACCGGCCTGTGCCAGCGAAACCTCGATTCAATCGGAGCAGGCCAATTTCCGGGTCGAGACCCTGGTCGAGGCTCTGGATCAACCCTGGTCGCTGGCTTTTCTGCCGGATGGGCGGATGTTGATCACGGAACGCTCCGGCGGGTTGCGGGTGGTTGAGAACGGGCGTCTGCTGTCCGCGCCGGTTAAAGGCACGCCCGAGGTGGCAGTCAAAGGCCAGGGCGGGCTGTTGGACGTGGCGATTCACCCGGATTTTGAAACCAACGGCTGGATTTACCTGACCTATTCGGCCAAGGGCCCCGGCGGCATGGGTACGGAACTCGCCCGAGGGCGACTGGTGGATTCCGATCGGCTGGAGTCGGTGGAGGTCCTGTACCGGGCCGAACCCAAGTCAGGCGGTGGCCGCCACTTCGGTTCACGTCTGGCATTCGCCCCGGATGGGACGCTGTTTATGAGTCTGGGCGAGCGCGGTGACGATGATCGGGCCCAGGATCTCTCGGACCCGGCCGGGTCCATCATTCGTCTCCGCGATGACGGGAGTATTCCCCCGGACAATCCCTTTGTGGGTCAGGCCGGCGTTCGTCCCGAGATCTTCAGCTATGGCAACCGCAACCCCCAGGGGCTTGCGGTGCACCCCTCCACCGGTGAACTCTGGGCTCACGAGCATGGGCCCCGGGGCGGGGACGAGGTCAATATTATTCGTGCCGGCGCCAACTATGGCTGGCCGGTGATCACCCACGGCGTTGCGTACAGCGGTTTCAAGATCGGCGAGGGCACCCACAAGGCCGGCATGGAGCAGCCCGTCCATTTCTGGGACCCGTCCATCGCGCCCTCCGGCATGGCGTTCTACACGGGTGATGCGTTTCCCCAGTGGCAGGGTGATTTGCTGGTGGGCGCCCTCAAATTCCAACTTCTGGTGCGTCTTGAACTGGACGGGGAGCGCGTAGTCGACGAGGAACGTCTTCTGGAGCAGGACCTGGGCCGTATCCGGGATGTGCGTCAAGGCCCCGATGGAAACATCTATCTTTTGGCCGGCGAGGGAGGGGGCGTTTTGGTTCGCCTGTCGCCCAGCGGCTGAGCGAACGGCCTCTGCCGGAGCAGGGCCGCAACATAGGCCCAAGTCGGCGGGCCTGCTAATCTTGGCCGCACCTGCAGACTCATGGATAGGGCGCACGTTTGCCGGCGACCCGTCAAGATTCGATCCGGGAAGGGACTCCGGCAGCCGCCGGGTGTGTGGTATCTGTTCTCCCGGTCTTGCTCATGCTCTCCGGCGCGTTCGCGCTGGCCGATGAGGCCGCCTCCCAACCCTACGTCGATCAGATCCTCGATCCGTTGCCGGAAGACGATCCCGTTTCGGACCCGTCCATCGCAAACCAGCCCCGTGGCCGCAGATCCCTGTCCATGGAGTTTCGCTACTATGGGGTGGACCGCAGCGATCTGGGGCGGCTGGATGAGTATGGGCTCATTGGCCAGTGGCGGCGGGAGACGCTGAATTACGGTGAATTGGAACTGTCCGGCGTTTTGCGTACCGCCAACAGCGATGTTTCCCTGTTTGACGAGGATGGCAGCGGCGGCAATCTGACCTTCAATCAGTATGCCCTGCCCATTGGCGAGGGCGGGTATCTCGACAACACCCTCGGGCTTATGCGCTCCGACACCACCGCAGCCATCGCCAATGGTTACCGGATCAACCTGCCATCTTCGTTTCTCAACGGCGCACGAACCCGGTTTGTTGGCGACCGCAACGCCCTGTCCCTGAGCTACGGCCAGGTGGGGACGCTGGAAGGACGTTATACCCAGACCTTCGACCGCCAGGACGCCAAGCTGCTGGGTATGGGCTATGAGCAGATCGTCGGGCTTGGCTGGGCCGCGGGCGCGCAGCTCTGGAGTCTTCGGGGCGACGACGACATCCCGGATCACGAGAGCGTGGCGGGTTTTGTCAGTTGGGCGGACCCTGGCGGCCGGCAGGAGCACATCCTGCGGGGTCTGGTGGATAGCAAGGACTCCAGCGGATTCTGGTACGACGGTGCGCTAAAAACGTCAGGTTATTTGACAGTATTGAACCAACTCAGAATCTGGACCAAGTTTGGCGAGAGGCAGGTCAGGGGGAACGGCTCTCGGACGTGCCGACGATGGCTTGATACACGGGCACCGGGTGCTGCTTGCCGCGAACCGTGATTGCACCCACGGTTTCGATGCGCTGGCCGCGGGTCAGCTGTGCTGCGGTGGCGCCGCTGATGAGCACACGGCTGCCGAATGCCTTGTTCATCTGCTCCAGGCGGGCTGCGAGATTGACCGCGTCGCCGTGCACGGTGTAGCTGAGTCGGCTGCCCGCGCCCACGTTGCCGGCCAGCACGACGCCGGTGGCGACACCGATACGGATGCGCAGTGATTCCGCCCCGAAGTCGGTGGCTTCCATGGCGCGGATCATATCGGTGGCCGCCTCTACCGCTTCATCCGCATGGTGCACGTCCGGCACCGGTATGTTGAAGGTGACCAGCATGCCGTCGCCCTGGAACTGATTGACCACGCCGCCGTGCCGCTCGATGACGGCCAGCGTCGCGGCGAAATACTGGTTGAGCAGAGCAACCACCCCGGCCGGTGTGTGCCGTTCCGTGAGTCCCGTGAAATCCTCCAGGTCACAGAACAAAATGGTGGCTTCGGTCTCCACCGGCTCCAACTGCCCGCGATCGGCCAGTATTGCGCTGGCCACCCTTTCCGGGACGTACTTGCCGAACGTCTCGCGGATGAACTGGCGCTCCCGCAGGCCCTCGATCATGCGATTGAAACCGCTGGCCAGGCGTCCCGTCTCGTCGTTGGACAAAATCGGCGCGGTGGTCTCCAGAGTGCCGGTGCCAACCTTCTGTATGGTTTGCTCCAGTGCGCCCAAGGGGGCCAACAGGTTGCGGGTAATGAACACCGTCGCCACCACCAGACCGAAAGCGGCGGCCGCGATATCCTGCAGCAGGTCGATCCGTATCCCGGCTTCCACGTCGAGGGTGTCGATCAGGACCAGAGTCAGCGGAATGACCGAGGTGAGGGCGAACCCGATGAGCAGTCGGGTTGTCAGCCGACCCGGCTGCGGCGCCACCGTGCGCTGCCAGAGCCCGTGCAACTGCTGGCGCAGCACGCGGGTGAAGTCGGCCATGACGAAGTACACCACGGCGGTGAAGTAGGCCCAGCGCAGAAACGGCAGGACGGACAGCTGCAGCCGCGATAACGTCTCGGTCGGTTTTGGTTCCAGCAAGTGCGGGATGAGGAA